>Ga0210409_10006984_pt1 | contig 11685 bp, 14 predicted proteins | sample IncBWH17MmetaG_FD_161649 | JGI IMG/M metagenome (GOLD analysis project Ga0210409, IMG submission 161649) | Forest soil microbial communities from Barre Woods Harvard Forest LTER site, Petersham, Massachusetts, United States - Inc-BW-H-17-M | ecosystem: Environmental > Terrestrial > Soil >...
GTCTATTTCGCCAACTACGCCGACGGAACGCCTGGACGCACGGCCCACCTCAAGGACGAGACCGACTTCGTGGCCGCAGCCAAGGCTGGGAGCCTCCCGGCCGTGTCGTTCGTGATGCCGGCTGGCGTCGACAACGAGCACCCGAACTACGCGAACGTGATCGCCGGCGAGGTCCACGCCGTGGAACTCATCGATGCGGTTCGCAGCGGGGCCAACTGGGCCGACACCGCGATCATCGTGACTTACGACGAGAACGGCGGCTTCTGGGATCACGTAGCTCCGCCGAAGATCGACCAATGGGGACCGGGCACGCGTGTTCCGGCGATCGTGATCTCGCCCTTTGCCAAGAGGGGGTACGTGGACTCGACTGTGTACGACACGACCTCGATTGCGGCGCTCATCGAGCACCGCTGGGGCCTCGCCCCGCTGGGCACGCGGGACGCGAACGCGGCCGACTTGACCAGCACGTTCGACTTGGGGCAGTAGCCGGCGGCCGTAGTGCCCCCACGGAGGTTCGCACGTCGGCTCACTCTTTCGACGGGGTTGCGATCTTCGCGGAGAGCGCGAGGAGGTCGGCCTCGTTGACGTCGGAGACGAGCGCGTACCCCAGATCGCGCTGACGCCACAAGGCGACGTGAAATCCACGACTGGTCGCGGTGGTGCCTTGTGCCGCGCCGATCGAGCGCAGACCAGACCGCGGCCATTCGAGGCCATCCGCGCGGAAGACAAAGAGTGTGATCTCGTGCAGGCGGCGCTTGAAAACGAACGTCGCTGCCTTGCGATCGATGAAGTAGCCGACCGAGCCGCCCTCAAGTGGGAACTCGTCGTCGCCGCCGAACTCCACGACAGGTGCGAAATCTAGGCGCCCCTCGAACCAGGGCTTTACCCGGTGGATGCCGCCGCTCTCTACATCGACGGGGTGATCGCTGTAGAGAACGCGAAGGTGGTCATTGACGGCCTCGGCCACGAGGGTTCCACCGGAGGCTCGCTCGTGCAAGCCGAACATCGCCGCCCAGAGCATCGCGGCGCCTGCGGCCATCGCGGCCGTCGTCCGGCTGATCCGAGCCCAGCTCCGCACGATCGGCTTGCGCGGGGCGGGCTCGAGCCACCGCTCCTCGAGGGCTCGTTTCAGCGAGGCGGGCGCGCGTGGACGGGAGAGGCGCTGCTCGAGAAGCACCGAGAGCTGCGCATCGGCCGCATCCTCGTGGCGGCAGGCTGCGCAATCGGTGACGTGCGCATCGACCTCCGCGCTCGTGTTCTCGGCGAGGTTTCCGCGACGGCGATCGATGAGATAGGTGCGTACTTCCTGGCATTCCATGACCTTCACCTCGAGTAGTCGCTGAGCCGCGCACGCAGTGCAGCGCGGGCGCGGGACAGGCGCGACTTGATTGTCCCAACGCTGCAGTCCATCGCCTGCGCCAGCTCGGTCTCGGTCAGACCCTCGAGATCGAGCAGGATGACGGCGCGGGCGTCGATCGAGAGAGAGGCGAGGGCCGCCTCGATGTCCTCGGCGACGAGGCCGCGCAGGCGGTTGAGCTCCTCGTCGCCGCGGATCGGATCAACAGCGGTCTCGGCCACTTCGGCGAAGTCGTCATCGGAGCTTCCGGTGTGGACGGGGCTCCTGCGCCCGCGCCGGTACTGGTCGATGTGGCAGTTGCGGAGAATCCGGAAGAGCCACGCGCGGAGGTTCGTGCCGAGCGCGAACTGGGATCCCGATCCAAGTGCGCGCGCGAACGTCTCCTGTACGAGGTCCTCCGCGTCTGCGTCACTGCCCGTCAGGTGTCGAGCCACGTGGAAGAGCGCATCCACGTGCTCGAGGGCGGCACCTTGCAGAGGAGCCACCGTAGGTGCGGCTCGCTCATGCGGAGACATCGCGTCGACGAGATAGCGGACCTCGGCTCGGCCCCCAACGAGCGGCGCCCGCGGTCGTGCGCGAATGGCACGGCTCTTCTGAGTCAACGAGTGGGCCACCGAGTGAGCCAACGATCAGGGATAGCGACCCGTTCCACGCGTCGCGCGAGGGAACCCCAAGAGCGCATAAGCCGTTCACATGGGCATGAAACCAATACAGCGACTCATCGACTTCATGCTCAACCCACCACTCACAGCTCCTCGGTCCACGCTGATCATGCGCGTCATGGCCGGGGGCGTCTTCCTGTCCGAGGGCATCCTCAAGTTCGTCTATACGAACCAAGGAGTCGGCCGCTTCACCAAGCTCGGAATTCCTGCACCCGAGTTCACGGCGACTTTCGTCGGCTGTCTGGAGATCGTCGGCGGAATCCTTCTCATCGCGGGCCTCTTCACCCGCGTCATCGCGGTCCCTTTCATCATCGAGATGGTGGTGGCAATTCTCACGACCAAGATCTCCCTGTATCTCGGGACGTCTCCGCTCCCGCTCCCGCCGGCATTGCCGAAGGTCGGCTTTTGGGCGGTGATGCACGAGACGCGCTCCGACTACGCCCAGATCCTGACCTCGATCTTCCTGCTCGTCGTGGGCCCCGGCTCGTGGTCGCTCGACGCCCTGCTGCGCCGCCGTCGGGACGCCTCGATCGCTCCGAAGCGGTCAGAGGAGCAGCACCTCCTCCCTGCCCTCGAAATGGCTCGAAAGGGGTGACACATGGGCCTAAGCAGGGTTACGCGCGCGTATGACGTCCGCTTGCCCCTGGGTCTCAAGGGATGGCAGTTCGCAATTGCGATGGGCGCGGCGATCATCCTCGCCCCTGTGGTCGGGCTGGTCCTGTTGCTCCTGGTCGGCACGTTGATCCCCGTGCTGCCGCTCCTGGCGATGTTGTTCGCGAGTTTGAGGTGGATTGGCCATCATTCGGCACTCCCGTCGACGCCAGTACGACCTCCCCGTGTCCTTCGTCCGCGGATAAGCCACGCCTCCGCACCTGATCCGCGAATATCGACCTTGAATTTATGAATAAGGAGTTATCAACATGCTCTCTTCAAAGATCGTCAACGTTTCCAGTCTTCTCCGCGGCCCTCGCTGCATGCTCGCGTGCGTCATCACGGTCATCGGCATCTCGGGGTGCAGTTCAAGCCCCGAGAACTACGGCACGAGCGAATACGGTGTCCCGACACCGAACCCCACAACCGCCGCCGGCGCCCCGACGCTCAAAGTGATGAACTTCCTCAACTGGTGCTCGGTCGCGATCAACGGCGGCGCGGGGTCGACGGACGCAACGGTAACGGCATCCGTCACTCCCGGGAGCGTAGCCACCATCGTGGCAGCTCCAGCCAGCAGCAGCTTCCAGATTGGCGCCGCCCCGTGGTTTGGTGTGGATGAGAACGACGGCGGTGCAGCCAGTGGCAACGACGTCGGCCAAGGCACGACCGAAATGTCGAAGGCCACAGTGACGATCACCGGAAACGGAACAACGCAGTGTGTGGCCGTATGCTGTCAAGAGCCCGGGAACGGGCCCGTCCCCTGCCCGACGACGAACCCGTGCCTCTAGACGGCGTTTCGGTCAGCGTCACGTGGGAGTAGGCCGCGGCCGGCGCCTTTGTTGGGCGCGGCGAAGCGCTCTTGTACGCTCCCCCGCGTGCTGGGCCGGTGGCCGCTTGTCTCTCTACTCCTTTTGGTCGCAACGCTCGTCGCCCTCGTCCAGTCCTGGCGCCTTGGCCGTCAGCGCGCCATCGCCCGGACGTACCGAGCGGCCGGGACCCGAGAAGACGAGCGGAGGATTGCCGCGCACGCGCGCAGCGTCCGGGCCTGCGATGGCGAACGACTGGCCTTCGACCTGCTCGAGCGAGCCGGGTACATGGTGCTCGAGCGGCAGGTGGCCGGATCGTGGACGGTCCACGCCGACGGCGAACCGGTCACGTTCGGTTTGCGCGCCGACTACGTCGTGGCGCGCGCGGGGCGACATTACATCGCGGAGGTCAAGACGGGACGGCTGGCTCCGCGGCTGTCGCATGGTCCCACCCGCCGGCAGCTGCTCGAGTACAGCGCGGCGTTCGACGTGCACGGAGTCATCCTCGTCGATGCCGACGCGCAGACGATCACCCACGTCGACGTGGACCCGTTCATCCGCGCCCCTGCCCGCAGTGGCGCGGCCCGCGCTGGAGACGGGTGGAGTACGGCGAAGGTGATGGCGATCGTCGCCATCCTTTGCTTTTCCTCCGGCGCGATCGTCGGCGCCGCGATCATGGGGGCCGAGATCGGTAAGTGAGCGCTCGCACATGTGCGACAAGCGCCGACGGCACGTGCGGCCTGCCCGGGAAAGGTCACAGTTAAGAGTTGGCCGTGCGCGAACTTGCTCGGAGACAAGGGAGTCCTGAATGATTGTCGGAGCAGCAGTACGGCTTCGCGCCGGTCCCGTGCACACCAACGAACTGTCAGAACACGACGAACCGCGACGGGAGCATCAACCCGCACGCCTGTGCGTGTAACACCACTTCCGCGAACCACGACGACTGCAGAGTCTGCCGGTCAGGAATCTGTGGCCGCTCAGCACGTGAACCGACTCCCCAAGTCCACGAAAGCGAAATTGGTGCACGGTTCCTCGTTGCTCCGCACGCCCGACCGCACTACCGTCCTTCGCGCGATGTCCGACGAAAACCTCAAGGAAGAACTCGAGAGGCTTCGCGCCGAGAACGATCGTCTCAAGCAGAAGGGCAGTCGGGCGAGCTCACTCAAGGTCTCCGAGAAGGGCGGTGTCTCCGTCTACGGGCTCGGGCGCTTCCCCGTGACGCTCTACAAGGAGCAGTGGGCGAAGCTGCTCGACATGGCCGACGAGATTCGCGCGTTCATCAAGGAGAACGAGCCGAAGCTCAAGACCAAGGGCGACGAGTAGGACGATATCATTCGACGATGCACCGAGCGCTTTGGATAGGGGGCCTTTGCGGTCTGGTTTCTGTCGGCTGCTCCAACAATGGGAGCAGGGCGACCGCGGAGGACGGCGGTGGCGTCGGGTCAAGCGGAGGAGGCTCCAGTGGCGTGGCCGGCTCCAGCGGCGCCGGTGGGTCGAGCAGCGGGATCTCCGGAAGCAGCTCGGGTGGGTCCAGCAGCGGCAGCGGCGGCACGGCAAAGAGCCTCGTCGGCACCTGGGATCTCATGACCACTCCGATGGAGAGCACCGGTTCGATCACGACCACCGTGGTCATCGGGCAGGACTCGCTCACCGTGACGTCGCCCGACTTTTCGCTCACCGCTGTACGCACCGGCAACGCGGTCGCCTACACCGACGAGCAGACTCCTGGCAGCCCCGGTAACAACATCGTGCTCACCGCGACCCAGACCGTGGCGACATTCGACACAGGCATCTTGCCCTTCAACCTGGGCGGCACCTGGTCGATGACGGTCGTGCAGGGAGGCAAGAACGTCGGGTCGTGCACGCTCTCGGTGAGCTCTACTGAGGTCGACGGCGCCTGCAGCCAGAACCCAGGGGGCCCCTTCTTCAGCTTCACCACGAAGAAGATGTCGCCCGGTACATCGGTGCTTGGGGACTTCGGCGGCAAATGGATGAACACCTTCATCGACCCCGGTAAGAGCGCCAGTTATCCGTGCGAGCTCGATTTCATCGGAAGTAGCATCACCACTTGCACGCGCGCAGATGGTGGCGTCGGCGGCAATCCGCTGTCGGGCATCACGTTCACGTACGACGGCGCCAACACAGCGAGCGGCGCCGCGCAGGGCTGGGCCGAGTATTCCGCCACGCGGCAATGAGCCTCCGCACGGGCGCGGCGGCGCGCGTGTGCGCGGGAGGGCTTGCCGGTCTGGTCGGGCTCAGCGCCTGCTCCAAGCACGCGGCGCCCGTGGAGCAGCGTGGGCCGGTCCTGTCGCTCTACGTCCGTGAGGGAACGCCGGCGGCACGAAGCATCGTCACTCCCGCCGCGGTCGCGCTCGCGCTGGGCGGGCTGCCGCCGGAGGAGCTGCGGCGCCTGCGCAAGCACATGGCCGAGTCGACCGACGGCGCGCTCCGCAGGGCGGCGCCGGGCCTCTTCGATCTCGATGCTCCCCCTGACGCGGGGGCGGCGGTCGATCCGCTCCAGCAGTCCTTGCCTGACCTTCCGGCGCTCACCGCAGCGGCAAACGTGGTCGGCACGCCGTGGGAGGCGCCGGGGATCTCAGTGCACCTCGGTGCGGGGTGCGAGCCAGGCGCCACCCGCTGCGTCCCCCTCTTCGGGACGGCTTCGGGCGAGGGTGATTCGATGCTCCGACGAGGACGGGCTCTCACCTGGGCGCTCGCTGACGCGGGCCTCTTGCGCGCATCAGCGGCAGGCCGTGCCCAGTTGCTTCATTCGCTCCGAGAGGCGCAGCTTCGTTCGGCGGGCGTCGCCGCGATGGTCTTCGCCGCGTCCAGCGGGAACATCGACCCGAGCGAGCTCGACCCGCTCCGTCACGAGGCGCGCCGCTCGCTCGAGACGCTGCGTCCTGACGCGCCGCAGCGCCCGTGGCTCGAGGCCCTCGACCAGGCGCCTGCGAGCTGGGAGCTTCCCGTCGCGCTCGATCCCGATGAGCTCCTCGTCGTCCCTCGCCTGAGCGCTCTCGCGCGATTGCCGGACTTCGTGTCCGAGGTGGAGGCTGCGGGCACCTTCGAATGGGCCGCGCGCCCGGGCGGCCTTCTGACCGATCGTCGATAACGCTGACAAGAGAGACGATCGCGGCTCAATGCTGAGACTGGCAGACGAGCTTACTGTCGACTGCCTCGATGCACAGACCTAGTTTGCCCGGTGCGAACGTACAGGGGTCACCCGCCTTGGAGCACGTGGCTGGCGGCTCGCCGCTCTTGGTCTTGTCCGACAGGCAACCGATAAAGGACAACGACGCGTGCCAGATCAGAATCGTCGTGGAGAGCCTTGTGGAGTACGCGCGCATGGGAAGGCTCATCGAGTCGGCGCCACCGCGACAGTCTGCGCAGACGCGTGCTGGAACGATTCGATGTCCTTGCGGGCCGCTTCCCGCTCCTGGGGTGAGCAAAGGCCATGTCGAGTCAGGGCGAAGCTGAGCCCGCATGCCGAGTCATGGAATCCTCGGCCCGCCAGGCACCACGGGCAAGCGCCGTCTCCATAGCGTCCCCCGCGCTCAAGCCAGAGCAAGGCGCGAACGGCAATCCCGTGGTCAGAGGCCTCAAGCCAAACTGGTTTGTCGGCCATGCGCGCAAGATAGCGCCTTTGACGAACAATGCGTCCTCCGACTGTCGTCACCCACCGTCGCCGGCCGCATCCTGTGGAGGCGTACCGCCGGGCGCCCCCCCAACGTTACCAGCGCGGGCGACTCACCAGAAGCTTCGGAAGAACTGCCACGCCAACGACGGAATATTGAGAAGCGTGTTGTTCTCGTAAATGATGTGCCCGTCGAGCGAGGCGTTGGCCGTGCCGTGTTCGTCGTTCGCGGCCACCTCGCAGAAGACGATCTTCGAGTTGTTATTGCACTGATCCCACACCGTGCACGTCGTGGGCTGAAGCATGGCGCTCGTGACCGTATTACACGGGACGATGGTGGCCATTGGATCTTCCTTGGCCGATCGGCACACGGCCCCGGTGTAGTTCCCGTCGATCGTGGCCCAGGGGGTGCCGGTCCCCTTGCATTGCTCGTCCATAATCATCGCGTCCCTCGCGCTAATGCTGCCCTGATAAGCGAAGTCGGGCATGTCGTCGAAGGCGATCATCGGGATCGCCTTGGGCAAGCTCCCGCACGCCGAGCTGTCGGCGCCCGACATAGGAGCGAATGCAGCGAACACATCGGTATGCGCGCAGGCCGTCTCGTACGAGACGGCGCCGCCGTTCGAGATTCCGGAGATGTAGACCTTCGAATCGTCGACGCTCGCTTGCTTCTTTACGTCGGCGAGGACATCCAAGAAGTACTGTGCGTCCGAGGCGCTCCACACGTTCCCAACCCCCTGTCCGAAAATGGCGATGAATCCAGCGTCGGGTTGATCGGCCTCCTGTTTCCAGCCGGAGCCAAGCCCGTGCCAACATACGGAACCGGAGCAGAACTGCATCTCGCCCGTTTCCTCCTGCGCGGTTTCGGTGGCACCATGCGCGTCGAAGACGACGGGCGCGGGCTTGCAGAGGTTCAAGTTCTTCGGAGCGTACTCGATATACGTGCGAGTCCCGTCGATGGTGCAGGTCCGTTCATCGCCCGGCGCCAGCGGCTGCGTGCAGTCCATGCTCCCGGCAGGCACCGTCATGTTGCACACGGGTCCCCCTTCGGCCCCGGTGCCGCCTTCTCCGGAGCCTGCTCCGTCGGCTGATGCATTGCCTGCGTCCGAACTCATTGTGGTGGCTCCGCCACTGCTGGTGCTTCCGGAGCTCGAGGTTCCGGAGCTGCTCGAGGTTCCGGAACTGGAGGGGATTCCAGAGCTCGAGCCAATGGCGCCGGACCCCGACCCCCTGGACGTCATCCCCGTGCCCGAGGAGCCGGAGCTGCCGGTTAAGCCGGAGCTCGAACCCGAAGCCCCAGGCATGATCTGCCCAGCATCCGGTCGTAGTGGAGATTTCGACGAGCCACAGCCACTCAACAAGCCGAGAAGAGCGGTCGCCAATACGACGGAGCTTCGCATGGTATTGCCTCACCGGATTTGAGGATATCTTCGGCTTGCATTTACACAGCCAATCGCAAATCTGCGCCGCCAAAAGTAATGACCTAACACGACAGCGCCTCGAACCGCAGTTGACGCCTGGAGTAGAGATTTGACGTCAATTGGTAGCTTGTGGCGTAGGAGCGAAGCGTCCTGAAGGCGGGCCCGAAAAACCATCGGAGGTGGTCTGTCCTCAAAAAGAGACTCCGGCATGGGTGAGGCCATGAGCATCACGCCGTTCCGATTTCACATCCGCATGCTGTGGCAATACGGAGGAAAACCGCGACGGAATCGTCGTCGCTTACGGCGCCGGATTCACCTTGTATTTATGGTCCATGACGAAGTCGAGCGAAACGGGCTTTCTTGTAGGCTCGATAGGTTTCGAACCTACGACCCCTACCGTGTCAACGAGCGGGATGGCGGGGGGGTCGCTCCGACAAATTCGTGCTTCCCCGTGAGACGAAATCGCGCCTTTCCCGATTAACAGAGTGGGAGGGCAGAAGGCCGTCCTTCCGCGCTTCCCTCCCTCCGGGCGGAGGGCCACCTCTTCACGAGTCAGACACGCGGCCGACCAGGGGAAACGCTTCGCTGATGAAAAAAGACGCTTTGCCAATTGGCGGAGCGTCGTTGCTCATTGGAAGAGACGCTCTGCCAATTGGAAAAGCCGCTCTGCCAACTGGAAACGGCGCTTTGCCAATTCGCCGCGTCGCTTTGCCAATTGGAAGAGGTGCTGCGCCAATAGGAAAAGAGGCGCAGACAAACAGAAACGTCGCTCCGACGATTGTCAAGGACGCTTCGCCAATTGGAAGAGACGCTCCGCCAATAGAAAAAGGTGCTCTGACAATTGGAAAAGACGCGTCGATATTTGAAAAAGCTTCTCTGACAAATCGAAAGGAGGCTCCGACAACTCAAAAAGCCGCTCTAACAGTTAGAAATGACGCCCGGACAAATGGAAAAGACGGTCGACCCATTGGTAAAGGCGCTCCGACAAATGAAAGAGACGCTCCGCCAATTGAACCGGTTACTTCGCCAATAGAAAAAGATGCTCCCCCAATAGAAACTGACTATTTTCAGGCTGGATTGCCGACCAGAATTGGGAGCCACAACCCGCGGAGAGCGAGCGTCACTGGCCGGCCGCGTCGATCGCGGCGCTGTCCGGCCGGCACACCAGTCCATGTCCCTGACGTTGGGCTCCATCGTGCAAATTCCCCCGCAACGGTGAGGACCGCCGCCTCCGCAGAACTGGGGGGCCGTGCACGTGCCGCAGTGGAGCGCACTGCCACAGCCATCACTGAGAGAGCCGCAATCGGCGGCGTAGTCGCCGCACGTCGCGGGGGCGCACGGGCCGGCGTCCGCGGGCGAGACGCACTGACCGAGGGAACAGAGGAGAGGGGACGGGCAGGACCCGCATTGGATGATGCCGCCGAGCCCGTCGCTCTGGATGCCGCACGAAAAGGGCGCGCGCTCGCATGAAGAAGGCATATCGAAGATGGGGCAGGTGCCGCACGTTCCCGGGATACACGCATCGAGCGGCGAATCAGCCGCAGCGTCGGCGAACGACGCAATATCCGTCGGGAAGTCCGCCATGTTCACGTCGCATGCGGTCGCATCGAGGCCCGGCTCCGCGGGGGCCTCGGGGGTATCGAACCCGGCAGCGTCAGGACCGGAGGAGGCGTCGCCGTTCGCCCCGGTCGCCTGACCGCAGGCAGCCAGAATGAGAACCAACGTGCCGGCGCAGCGATGCATGGCCCCGATGGTACATGGGCGCCGGGCATTCCCTCTGCATCTGTAGGGACGACGAGGGCGCGCTATTGCCGAATCACGACGCCGCAAGCTCCCTGACCCTCGCAGCCCGGCGTCGCGTTGATGAACGTCGCGAAATTCGCCTGCGTGGAGAAGCCCAGATTGAGGATCTGGCATGGATCCTGGGCGAAGCGATCCATGAGCGCGGGAAAGCAGACCTTCCATTGCGCAACCGTCGCAGGACAGGCTGGCGCGACCGTCAGACAGCCATTGATGGTGATCGCAGTGCCGTGACAATTGGTTCCCGGTGGCAGTTTCTGGCTCGCGATCCCCTCTGCCCATTGGCAAACGCCCTGTTGCTCGGCGCTGCTCAAGTCAACGACCTTCTTGTCCGGCGGGATCTGATCGATTGGCACTGCATCGGCGCTCCCACTGCAGGCCGCAACCGCTGCGAGCGCAAGGCTGGACATCCTTAGGAACGAATCCAAAGCGCAGTCCATAACTACTACTTCAGTCGAATTGCGAGAAGCTTCTCGCTGTAGACGACGTTGTCGTAAAGCGCGACGACGGGACGCTCGTCATGACCAACGGCGAACACCGTCGAAACAGGGAAGTGGTCGCTTCTGCATCGATCGGCCCACGCAGTGCCGTTCCAGACTTGTAGGGTCAGGGTCAGCGGCCCGCCCGACACGAAGGGCGCGGTTCCGTCGGGGGCGACGAGAGCTGTGTGGTACGCGCGTTCGCCGACGATCTGCCCGTCTCCGAGCGCATCCCAGGACGAACCTGTCCAGCGCCGGACGTAGAGGGTGACCGCGAACGGGTTCGAGTCGGCGGCAGATACCGTTCCCCGTTTGAGCGCGTCGCAGGCAGCACCGTAGAAAGTCACTGTATTGGCGACGGGGTCATAGTCCCACCCGTTTTGCCGGGTCGGGTCGCGCGTTACCGGCGGCGGCATCTTGTCGAAGTAGACGAAGATGGAGCTCGAATCACCGTTGGGCGGCGGCTGCGATGGCTGCAAGACGCAGGAGAGCGTCGCCTGCGCAATGGCCCCGAGCGCGCCCTCGAGGGATGCCTGGTCCGCGGCGTCGTTTAACTGGTGCGGTCCTGCCGGGTTCACGGCACCGCCGGCCTGCGCAAAGGAGTACAAGGATGCGACGCTTACGCTCGAGCCAAAGCCGACAACGAACGTGCGGACCCCGGCGTTCGCGAGGGCCGTCAACGCTTGAATGGTCACGTTGTTCCCATTCTGAGCGTTGCAGCCAGCTTGCATCCCGTCGGTGATCAGCGGCGCGAAATCCCCCCGCGTCTTGTTGGCGAGTGCCGTATCTGCCTGGACTTGCGTCATCGCCGCATCAATCGGAGTCACGCATGGTCCGTTCGGGTAATTCGGGTCGCCCAGGGTGAGCGACGCCGC
>Ga0210409_10006986_pt1 | contig 11684 bp, 7 predicted proteins | sample IncBWH17MmetaG_FD_161649 | JGI IMG/M metagenome (GOLD analysis project Ga0210409, IMG submission 161649) | Forest soil microbial communities from Barre Woods Harvard Forest LTER site, Petersham, Massachusetts, United States - Inc-BW-H-17-M | ecosystem: Environmental > Terrestrial > Soil >...
GCGCGGTTAAGTCATCCGTTGGCAACGTGCCGTGCGCGGCCAACCCACCGCTCTCCTGGCATCTGACCCCCGTCGAGAAGCGATGTATAGACCAGGCTTGGCAAGATATCAGCAAGCAAGCGAGCCAAGAAATTTCTGAATTTCTGAACGATCAGGGTAACTTTACAGTGGAGGAATGCAACGCCGGTGATCGTAACGTGGCCGCAGGCGTATTTGAACGTCGGTGCCCCGCAATGGCGGCTGAAAAGAAGAAATGAGATCCATCCGTCGAGCCTGGACGAATCCATTAGCACGAATCGCGAACTCCGCGAAGGCAAGGGCGCAAAAATGATCCAGCGCCGCGGCAATTTCGCCGGGCGCTGGATGTTGAGGTGAGCTTATTCTCGCCGGAGTTAGAACCGGAAAATCACGCCAGCCGACGGCTGAGCGGTATTTGTGGTCAGGCCAGAGCGCAGTGCATTCACGCCGAAATCGGGGCGTCCGTACACCAGGCCGCGATACTCCAGCCGGAAAGTGAAGTGTTTGGAGTAGTCATAGTCAACGCCGCCGCCGTAGACAAAGGTAGCTTTCGCCTGATTCCCTGCTCCGGTCACAGTGGCTCCCGCGGCCTGGGTCGGAGCAAAGACTAACGCGCCGGTGCCCGCGAGAACGTAAGGGTTGAATCGCGCCGTGCGCCAGGGAAGATTCACTACCGCGGCGACCGTGGTCTGGTGAACATTCGACTGCACGTTCGCGGAGCCGGACGACGAAATATTCTGCTGGGTGTCGCGATTCCAGCCATAGCTGACATCGGCTGCGAACCAGTGATTAAAATGATAGCGATAACTTACAAGGAATCCGCCGGAATTGGTCGTGTGCTGATTTACCACGTTGCTGCTCGAGTCTTTGGTGAAAAACCCCGTGCCCTGCACGCCGATCTCCTGGGTGCTTCGTTCGTCGGCGCGAGCGCCTGCGATGAACATGAAAAACACTCCAAACACAATTGCAGCTATCGATCTGAACTTCATTCTTGCTTTCTCCCTTGTTTGGTCTTGAATCCATGCGATGAACTTCAATAAGAAATCGCATGGACTTTCTGAACTGACGAAGCGCCGCTTTTTTGTTTGCGTCACTTCATTTTTTTGAGCGGCGTTGAGTCCTGGGCTAACTCGCCGCACAAATCCCACAAAAAGCTGCTTGAATCACTGGTCCGGGCCATTTAAGGCAACTTTTAATCTACCCGGTCCTACGCACCACGCCCTTGAAGTGTCACGGGGGTTCCACGATATTTATTTGATTCGGACTTCGGTGGTTCCGCTCACCCCTGAAACAGAAGCAGGAATCCAGTTGCTGCATCCGTCCATTTGGATGGCGGATGCTGGGAGGAAGTTACTCGCGAAATTAAAACTTTTTCGAAAAGATTTCTGGCGAGAGTTTAATGGATATTTTGCCATGGCCAGTGGCAGTTTCTTGCCGATCCGACGACAAAAAATAACCTTTAGTTACGCATCGAAATACCGGGAAGGAAATGTCAGATATTACAAATTTAGGAAGAACAATCCACAAATTGGTAGAAAAACATTTTCCACAGAAGAATCAAATCAAAACTGACCGAGTGCGCCCTGTATTTGTGCGTTTCCTATCGACTCTTGCCGCATTCTTTGGATAGCTGGTTCGGCGCGGCGTTTGACGCAGGACGCGTTGTGCGCAGTTGGAATCCGAGCTAGAGTAAGGACACACATAGAAGTCAATTGATGTTTATTGCAGGGAACCCATATCCAAACGCAAAAGAAACGCTGAGCTATGGTTAATCGAGGCATAAACGAATGGATTGCGCGACCCGGGGTGTCGCGCTCGATGCCTTACGGAGTGGCAATCGCTTCGGTGACGGTCGCCTTGCTTTTGGAGCTGATTTTCACGCACTTTCATCTGCCCCACGCATTCGCCGCGTTCGCTTTGTCAGCGATCGCGATCACCTTCTGGTATGGCGGAACCAAACCGGGCATCGTCGCAGTCTTGCTGGCGATCATGATCCGCAGCTATTTGTTCGATATTGAGACCTCCACCGTTTCGCGGGTTCTTTACGACCTGGTGTTTGTGATTTTTGCGGTGCTGATGAGCTGGCTGAAGCGCCGACGGAGCGAACTCGAAGAAAGAGTCGCAGAGCGAACCGCGGAACTGACCGACACAAACGAAGAATTGAAGAAGGAAATTGCCGAGCGCAAAAAGGCGGACGAGAAGCTGCGGAGGAGCGAGGCCTACCTGCTGGAAGGCCAGCGATTGGTGCACATGTTCAGCTGGGCCCGTGATGCGGCAACTGGCAGGGTGACTAGCTCGCCGGAAGTACGCCGCATTTTTGGGGCTGCGCCCGAGGAAGACGTATCCACTACCGAGTTCTTTCTTGGCAGAATTCATCCCGAAGATCGGCCAGAAGCCGAACGTGAGTTCGGGGGGGCGGCTCTTTCGAAAGTCAGCTATGAATCCGACTACCGGATCATTCTGCCCGACGGTTCGGTCAAGAACATCCACACGATCGGGCATCCCGTTCTCGGCGATTCGGGCGATATCGTGGAGTTTGTCGGGACCGCCATGGATGTAACCGAGCAACGTCGCGCGAGAGCCGAGCTGGAGACCGCTTTCGAAGAGATCAAGAAACTTAAAGACCAACTTCACGACGAAAACGTGGCGCTGCGGGAGCAAATCGATCAGGCATTCATGTTTGAAGAAATTGTGGGCTCATCTCCCGCGCTGCAAACCGTGCTTTCTAAAATCCTGAAAGTGGCCCCGACAGATTCCACTGTGCTAATCACCGGCGAGACCGGTACCGGTAAGGAACTGATCGCCCGTGCCGTTCATAAGCGTTCCCAGCGCTGCAGCCGCGCTTTCGTCGCAGTGAATTGCGCTTCGATTCCCTCTTCTCTGATTGCCTCGGAATTATTTGGCCATGAAAAGGGAGCGTTCACGGGCGCGCTGCAGCGGCACCAGGGCCGATTTGAGCTCGCCCACTCGGGCACTATTTTCCTCGATGAAGTCGGGGAACTCCCTCCTGAAACCCAGATCGCCTTGCTGCGTGTCCTCCAGGAACATCAATTTGAGCGAGTCGGCGGCACCCGCGTCCTTCCAACCGACGTTCGGGTAATTGCCGCGACCAATCGCGACTTGCGGGTGGCCATCGCCTCGGGCACATTTCGCGCTGACCTTTTTTACCGCCTGAATGTGTTTCCAATCGAGGTGCCTCCACTCCGGCAGCGCAAGGAAGACATTCCCATGCTGGTGGAATATTTTGTAAAGCGTTACGCGGAAAAAGCGGGCAAACAAATTTACAAGATCGACAAAAACACGATGGACCTTTGCCAAACATATCCGTGGCCCGGCAACATCCGCGAACTGCAAAATATCATCGAGAGGTCTGTGATTCTTTGCAGCGGGGATACGCTCTGGATCGACGACGCGTGGCTGACGAGCGAGGAACTAGCTTCCCGGCCGGAATTGTCGGCACCACTTACGGAAACCCTTCAACATCAGGAAAAGGAAATTATCGAAGCCGCTTTGGCGGCGTCAGGTGGCAGAGTGGCCGGACCGAACGGGGCAGCGGCGAAGCTTGGAATTCCGCGCTCGACGTTGGATTCGAAGATCAAGCAGTTGAACATTCGGAAGCACAAATTCGCGCCTGAACCGCAGTAAGGTGTCCGCCAGACTGACGAGAATTCGGCACTTCCCGAATTCTCGTGACTAATTCCTCGTTCTACTCCTTTATTTTCAATATTTTACAAATGGTCCATCCGTTGCATTACCTTGGTGCCAGTGCGCCGGATGCGGAAGCAAGGGCGCGCTCCCAAAACTGGAAAAGGGCCGAACAACGTACCCCATGACTTTGAAGATTGATAAATCGGTTCAGACAGGATCCACGGTTTTCGTCCTAAGCGGTCGGCTCGAGGCCGAACATATCGAGGAATTGGAAGGGCTTTTCGAGCGCCAGGAGAATTTGCCGGCCATCGTACTTGACCTGCGAGAGATCAGGCTGGCAGACCGCGCCGCCGTAAAGTTTCTGGCACGTTGTGAATCGGGCGGCTTGCGGTTGGAAAATTGCCCGGCGTATATCCGGGAGTGGATGGGAAAAGAGAAGGAGTAAGGGAACAGAAGTGTAGATGTCGAGAACAGGCACGAGGAGAAAGCGATGAGCATTGAATTGACGGCTGCATGCAGGGCGAAAGCGAACAACACAAACGTGGCTGGCAACTTTGAGGGATGGAGTGAAGGCAAACTGATTGCCGCTGCGAAAAGCGGCCACGGCGCCGCGTTCGGCGTGCTTTGCGAACGTCATGCGGAGATGATTCTCCGCGTGACCTTTCGGATTACGCGCAACCGCGAAGATGCGGAAGACGCGGTGCAGGATTCCTTCATGAGTGCTTTCGTGCACCTCACCAATTTCGATGAACGCTCGCGTTTTGCCACCTGGCTGACGCGCATCGCCATCAATTCGGCGCTGGGTCAGCTTCGAAAGAAACGCGGTATACGGGAAATTCCCATGGATGAGCCGAGCCCGGCGCCTGAGTCCCGGCCACATTTTGAGATTCCGGATCGCGCGCCTAACCCGGAAGAAAATTACCGTCTCCGCGAACGGAGAGAAATCGTCGGCGCGGCAGTCGGGCGCCTGCGGCCTCGGAGCCGAAAAGTAGTGGAGGTCCACCAACTGGGGGAATTCTCCGTAAAGGAAACCGCGCAAATATTGGGAATCTCGATATCGGCGGCTAAAGCGAGGATGTTCCACGCAAGGACCGCGCTGCGCCGAATGCCGATGCTTAGGAGTGTGCGCCAGTCAACTTGGTCGAGCGCAGGCTGAAACGAAGCTGAGGTATATCCGCAGGTACTACAAATATTCACTTACTAATTCAGGCCAAACGGTGTGGAGTGTGCAAAACCGCGCGGCAGAAAAGCAAATGGGCCATCGAACTGTAGTTTTGCCGGACGCGGAATTGCCGCCGAAGAATATTAAGGAATGGAATTATGTGGATCGTTAGACTGGCATTAAAGCAACCGCACACCATCGTCGTGATGGCAATTCTGATCCTGATTCTCGGATCACTGGCGATCGTTCGCACTCCCACGGACATTTTTCCGAACATTAATATCCCCGTCGTCAGCATTATCTGGACATTCAACGGCCTGGCGCCACAGGATATGGCCGACCGGATCATCTCGATCACCGAACGGAACCTAACAACAGTCGTCGATGACATCAGCCATATTGAGTCGCAATCCCTCAACGGCATTGCGGTGGTCAAAGTATTTCTCCAGCCATCGGCGAGTATCGACAAAGCACTTGCGCAAATCACCGCGAGTTCACAAACGCAACTGAAGCAGTTGCCACAAGGGACAACACCCCCGCTGATCATCACGTACAGCGCGTCCACGGTCCCCATCCTGCAACTCGGACTCTCTGGAAAAGGACTCTCCGAACAGCAACTCAACGACTATGGCTTGAATTTCATCCGCACAAGATTGGTTACCGTTCCAGGGACTGCCATTCCTTACCCGTATGGAGGAAAGCAACGGCAAGTACAAGTGGACCTGAACACCGCAGCTCTTCAGGCGAAGGGACTCTCTCCGTTGGATGTGGTCAGCGCCATATCGGCGCAAAACCTCATCCTCCCCACCGGCACGTCAAAAATTGGCTCCAAAGAGTATGACGTCGATATCACTAACGGTGCGCCGCAAACCATCGCTGAATTGAACCGCATCCCGGTCAAAACGATTGGGACAACGACCATCTATGTGAGTGATGTCGCGTACGTGCGCGATGGATTCCCCCCGCAGACCAACATTGTTCGTGTGGATGGACAGCGCTCGACGCTCGTGACGATACAGAAATCCGGCACCTATTCCACTCTCGACATCATCGCGGGGATCAAGCAATTGCTTCCCCAGGTGGAGCAGACTTTGCCCCCCGCGCTGAAGGTAAGTTTGCTGGGAGACCAGTCCATATTTGTTCGCGGGGCCATTACGGGTGTTGTGAAAGAGGCGGTGATCGCCGCGTGCCTCACTGGCCTGATGATCCTGATTTTCCTGGGAAGCTGGCGAAGCACGGTGATTGTCGCTGTCTCTATTCCACTTGCCATCCTCTGCTCGATCATCATTTTCAGCGCGCTCGGAGAGACCATCAACATCATGACTTTGGGCGGACTGGCGCTGGCCGTTGGCATCCTGGTGGATGACGCGACCGTCGAAATCGAAAACATGAACCGCAACATTGATATGGGGAAAGAGATCGAGCACGCCATTCTGGATGGAGCGGAGGAGATCGCCACTCCCGCCTTTGTTGCCACGCTTTCCATATGCATTGTGTTTGTGCCGATGTTCCTGCTTACCGGCGTGGCGCGTTATCTTTTCGTGCCTCTCGCGGAAGCGGTAGTGTTCGCGATGCTGGCGTCGTACTTTTTGTCGCGCACACTGGTGCCCACGATGTCCAAGTACCTTCTCCAAGGGCATGAGCATGATGTGGAACATCACTCGCTCGCGAGCCGCAATCCGTTCGTCCGGTATCAAGTGCGCTTCGAACGCGGATTTGAGCGCGTGCGTAACGCGTATCACGGACTACTGGAGCGCTGTCTTCATCATCGCAAAGCGTTCGTCACTGCATTTTTTGCAGCGTGTCTTTTGTCTCTCGCCGTTGTCGCGCCATGGTTGGGACAAGACTTCTTCCCCAGTGTCGACAGCGGAACATTTAAGCTCCACATGCGCGGGCCCACGGGCTTGCGGATCGAAGAGACGGCGCGCCTCTGCGATCTTGTGGAACAGTCCATCCGGCAGCAACTTCCACAGGGTGCTGTGGCGAGTGTAATTGACAATATCGGTTTGCCCTACAGCGGACTGAACCTTTCTTACAGCAGTTCTGCGCCTGTGGGAACCTCTGACGCGGATATTTTGGTCACGCTGAACGAGCGCGGGCACGTCACGGCAAAGTATGTTCACGACCTTCGGATTGGCTTGGCGAAGCAGTTTCCAGGAGTCACTTTTGCTTTTCTTCCCTCCGACATCGTGAGCCAGATTCTCAATTTCGGGCTTCCGGCCCCCATTGACATTCAGATTGTTGGCAACAATCTTGCGGCAAACCGGCAGTATGCTGACGCGTTACTCGAACAGGTGCGCCGCGTCCCCGGAATCGCGGATCCCCGCATCCAGCAGCCTTCCGATCAGCCGTACATGCATCTTTCCGTGGATCGCACCAAGGCGCAGGAAATTGGCTACACGGCTCACGATGTCGCGCAAAACCTGCTGGTCTCGTTGAGCGGCAGCTTCCAGACTTCGCCGACGTTCTGGGTCGATCCCAAAAATAGAGTGAGTTATCAGATCGCGACGCAGACGCCACAGTATCGTGTGGACACTTTGCAGGATCTCGAGAATGTCCCTGTCACTGGAACGACGCCGGATTTTCCGCCGACCATTCTGGCAAACGTGGCCTCCGTACAACGCGGCACGGGTGAAGCCGTCATCTCTCACTACAACATTCAGCCGGTCCTGGACATCTTCGGCGCCATTCAGGGGCGTGACCTTGGCGGAGTCTCTCGCGACATCAATCGTATTCTCGAAAAAACCAAAAACCAGGTCCCACGCGGCTCCCAAGTGATCATGCGAGGGCAGGTGCAAACCATGAATGCTTCGTTCGCCGGCCTCCTGGCAGGCCTCGTGTTTTCGATTGTTCTGGTTTACCTGCTGATCGTGGTGAATTTCCAGAGTTGGCTCGATCCGTTCATCATTATCACCGCGCTTCCCGCGGCGTTGACCGGGATTGTGTGGTTGCTCTTCGCAACGCACACTACGCTGAGCGTGCCGGCCCTGACTGGCACCATCATGTGCATGGGCGTGGCGACTTCAAACAGCATCCTGGTAGTTCAATTTGCGAAGGAAAAAATGGCGGAAGGTAAGGATCCGCTGGCCGCCGCACTGGACGCAGGGTTCACGCGTTTTCGCCCGGTTCTGATGACCGCGATGGCCATGATTATCGGAATGGTGCCAATGTCCCTGGGTCTCGGCGATGGCGGCGAGCAGAACGCGCCGCTGGGTCGCGCGGTGATTGGCGGATTGCTCTTCGCCACGGTTTCGACATTATTGTTTGTACCAACGGTCTTCAGCATTCTTCACGGTATGCGCCCCCGCCATGCGGAAGGCGTTGTCCCTGCGCAAGGCGCCTGATCGAAAGGAAGAGGCCACGAATATGGAATCGCAATCTCAAACAGCTCCTTCACCAAAGCCAAACGTTGCGGCGAAGACAGGTCTGTCGCGGAACGGCTGGATAACCGGGATCGCCCTCATGCTAGTTTTTGGCGGTGTGTTTGCCTACGGCATTATTGGAAGAATGCGTGCCAGCGCGACTCTGCGTACGGAGACCGACACCTTGGCAGTTCCGGTTGTCTCGGTTGTCACGCCAAAGCGCTCGGCACCCACTCAGGAAATCACTCTGCCCGGCAATGTGCAGCCGTTCATCACGTCGCCGATTTTTTCCCGAACGAACGGATACCTGAAAGCTTGGCATTTTGATATCGGCGCGCATGTCAAAAAGGGCCAACTTCTGGCGGAAATCGAGACCCCCGAAGTCGACCAGCAACTCCAGCAATCCCGAAGCAATCTGGCCACCGCGGAAGCCAATCTGAGGCTCGCCGAAATCACCAAGAATCGGTATCAGGATCTCTTGAAAACGAATGCGGTTTCCCAACAGGACGTGGACAACACAATTGGAACCTTCAATGCCAATAAGGCAATCGCGGAAGCGAATCAGGCGAACGTGAAGCAGCTCGAGACTTTGCAATCCTTCGAGAAAATCTATGCGCCGTTTGACGGCATCATCACCGCGCGCAACACCGATATCGGCGACCTGATCAACTCCGGCAGCAACGGAAATGCCAAGACTGACCTCTTTCACATTTCGCAACCCGGCGTTTTGCGCGTGTACGTCAACGTTCCAGAAGAATATTCACAACTCGCCAAGCCCGGACTTACCGCGGCTCTCACCCTGGCGGAATTCCCCGGAAAAACATTTTCGGGGAAGCTCGTGCGGACGGCGGACTCCATCAACAATGCCACGCGCACGCTTTTGAGCGAGGTTGACGTCAACAATCCCACGGGCCAGTTGCTTTCGGGATCGTTTGCGGAAGTTCATTTCAAACTCCCCGCCGAAGTTTCCACGTTTATCATCCCCGTCGATACTTTGCTGTTTCGCGCAGAGGGATTGCGAGTGGCGGTGGTAAAGAGCGGAAAGGCTGATCTTGTTCCGGTAACGCCGGGCCATGATTTTGGGGAGACGATAGAGATCGTTTCCGGGCTCAAAGGCGACGAAGCCATCATCGTGAGCCCTCCTGATTCGATCATCGCGGGTGAACAAGTGCAAATCGCGCAGCAAACGGCTGCGGGGGGGAAGCCGTGAATTCGCTTTCCTCTCCCGGGACTGTTTTTGTCGAATCTCGGCACACTCGCCTTGGGCTATGTCTCGCGGGGATGCTGACACTTGCAGGGTGTACGGTTGGACCAAAATACGTTCGGCCGGCCGCCGAAGTTCCAGCCGTGTACAAGGAAGCGGCTGATTGGAAAACTGCCCAGCCCAATGACCAGAATCTTGGCGGAGAGTGGTGGGAGATTTTTCAGGACCCGCAACTGAACAACCTTGAAGAGCAGATCAACGTCTCCAACCAGAACCTGAAGGCCGCGGAGGCCGTTTACACGCAGTCTCGCGCCCTTTTGCGCTACGACCGGGCCGCTTACTACCCTTCGATCAGTGGGGGCGCGTCGGCAACACGAAATAGGATTTCGAACAATCGCCCAGCGACCCTCACCACGCGCGGCGAAACCTATAACGATTTCCAGATACCGTTGGAGTTGTCCTACGAACTTGACGTCTGGGGGCGCGTGCGAAAGACCGTGGAAGCTCAACGCGGCCAGGCACAGGCGAGCGCTGCGGACCTGGCAACCGTGAACTTGAGTTTGCATGCGCAACTCGCCATGTTTTACTTCCAGGCACGCAGTCTGGACGCGCAGGAGCAACTCTTGAATTCAACGGTGGAGCAATATCAGCAGGCGTTGGATTTGACCGAGAGCCGATTCAAGGGGGGCATCGCCTCGGAGGTGGAAGTCCAACAGGCGAGCACGCAGCTTGAAACAACGCGCGCGCAGGCCATCGATGTTGGCGTGCTTCGCAGTCAGTATGAACATGCAATTGCGACACTCATTGGAAAGCCGCCAGCGTCGTTCACTTTACCGCCGCTGCCCCTTACTTCCCCGCCGCCGGCGATACCGGCGCAACTTCCTTCAGATCTTCTTGAGCGGAGGCCGGACATTGCCGCGGCGGAAAGGCGCATGGCCTCGGCCAACGCGCAGGTCGGTGTCGCCAAAGCGGCCTACTATCCCACCTTCAGTTTGAATGCCGTGGGGGGATTCGAAAGTGGCGTTATAACGACTCTGCTCTCTGGGCCGAGCATCTTCTGGTCGGCCGGAGGGTCCGCAGTCGCTCCCATCTTCGACGGGGGGCGGCGGCGCGCCAATCTCGATCAGGCCATTGCAGGCTACGACGAAACCGTCGCCAATTACCGCCAGACGGTGCTGACCGGCTTCCAGCAAGTGGAAGACAATCTGGCGGCACTTCGGATCCTTGAGAAAGAAGCGGACACCCAGCAACGCGCGGTCGTCGCCTCGCACAAATATCTCGATCTCTCGCTCACCAGGTACCGGGGCGGAATTACCAGTTATCTGGAAGTGACCACGGCGCAAAGTGCGTCGCTCGTTGACGAAGTGACGGCCGTGAATATTCTCGGTCGGCGGTTGACCAGCGCAGTGCAGTTGATTCAAGCGCTTGGTGGAGGGTGGGATCGCTCCGCTCTGCCGGAACGTCCCGAGTGCTGCGGAAGACTGAGCGGTAACTCAAAATAATCACGCCGCCGGGTATTCGCTGGTAATCCAAATTACCTCGCCGCGACAGATTCACGAGGTTGCGCAACGCTGGATTTGCCGAGTGTAGCGTCCACCACGTCCAGCGCTTCCTCGACGATGTCGAGCCCCTGGCGAAGTTCTGCTTCGTTGATGACCAAAGGCGGGCAAACCCAAAGCATGTTGAATCGGCTGAATGCGTACACGTGCTTGGACTTCAAATGCGCGGCGAGCTTTCCCATCTCCGGGCTGGTGCCGTTGAACGGAGCAAGCGGCTCGCGCGTCGCCTTGTCTTTCACAAGTTCCAGGACGCTGAATAGCCCTTTATAGCGAACGTCCCCAACGCAGGCATATTTTTTCCTCATCGCTTCCAGGCGCGATGCGAGATATCGTCCCTGCTTCTCAACATTCTCAAAAATCTTCTCTTCTTCGTAGATGCGCAGGTTGGCCACCGCCGCCGCGCAGCACACCGGGTGGCCGCTGTACGTCAGTCCGCCCCAGAGCATGTTGGTCTCGAAATATTGTGCAACTTTGTCCGAGACGATGACGGCGCCAAGAGGCATGTAACCGCTTGTCAGGCCCTTCGCGCAAGTGACGATGTCCGGCTTAATGCTAAAATGTTGTGTAGCCAGCCATTTTCCGGTTCGCCCGAATCCGGCCATCACTTCATCGTCAATCAGGAGAATTCCGTATTTATCGCACAGCGCTCGCAGCTTCGGATAATAATCGTCCGGAGGAACCAGCAAACCGTTCGATCCGGTAATGCCTTCGATCATGATCGCGGCAATCGT
>Ga0210409_10006987_pt1 | contig 11684 bp, 8 predicted proteins | sample IncBWH17MmetaG_FD_161649 | JGI IMG/M metagenome (GOLD analysis project Ga0210409, IMG submission 161649) | Forest soil microbial communities from Barre Woods Harvard Forest LTER site, Petersham, Massachusetts, United States - Inc-BW-H-17-M | ecosystem: Environmental > Terrestrial > Soil >...
TTCGCGCGGGCCAACATAGGCTGCGAGATGTTCAACGGGCGGCCTGGTAGGATTGCCGTCAATGCGTTCGAGCCAGTCCATATACAAGAGGCCTTCTCGAAGGCCAAGTAGTGCAGGAACAAACCCCGCAAGCTGCTTACCCGCAAAAAAAGCCTGATAGCCAAGCCAGCCCCAGCCGACGCTCTTCGCAAGAACCCGCCTGACCACAGGCGGCGCGCCATTCTTCACCAGGCGTACATCAAATACGCGCTTGAGGCGGCACTGGAAGCCATCCTTAAAATGTTCTTCGAGGCGCGCATTGAGTTCGCTCGTCTGGCTGCTCTGCACGAGCTGAACGTCGTCCCATCCCAGGTCTTGGAAATAGCTCGCAAGAAGCGGCTGGGCAGAGTTGGGCTCGAGAAGACGGTTCTTGTGGAGAGCGTTCGCTTCCAAACGAATCAATGTAATGCCGCGAGTCTCCTCGGTGTCGGGAAGGCGCCAATCGGGGCGCGCCGGGTGCATCGCCGCAAGAAGGCAAATTCTGTTGGATGACACCCCTCTCTTCCGCAGGAGGTTCACCGTCAGCAGAAAGGTGTTGCCGGTGTTCGGAGACTCGTCGATGACAAGGACCTGCACGTCCGGCAACTGAAGTGCCTTCAGGGCGGATTCCTCCCAGGGCGAAATTCCCTTCTTCGGTCGCAGCGTGCACCAAGACACCGAGGCCCAGCCAAGCTCCAAGAACTTTGCTCTCGCAGCTGGAGCAAAATATGCGCCCATCGAGCGCGGTCCGATGATCAAAAGCGGCGATCGGCGATTGACTTGAGCAGCAGTAAATAGTTTGGCGAGTGAGAATGCATCGTGATGCGCAAGATCCTGGCTGCGGAATCCGGAAGGCAACTGCATCCGGCGGTTGAGGAGCTGCTTCGGCAGCGGAATGGCGATGCAAAACTCGATGGATTTTCTTAGCTCGTCCAATTGCTGCGAGGCGGGCTTTCCCGTTCGAACGAGAAGTTCGCATATCGCATCGACCATAGAGGTCCACTTTCTCCTCCATCTTGCCGCCTGCAGTTTTTGTGGAAAGGTCGCGAGGTGATGGATGACGTTGACTACCTTTTGCGCGAGGAGGAGAGGAATTCGAAGTACGGGAAGTCTACGGGAGATCTTCGAGACACTTGGAGGAGTGTCCCCTAAATAGTCGTCGACGGCGCAGGCGAGAGCGGAAGCGAACAGATAAACGTTGGCTTTGCACTCTTCGATCTGCCAGGGCACGTGGAGCGAGTTTAGCTGGTTCAGGGATTCACGGAGGTGCTCGAATACGTCGCGCACCGAAAGAACAGGATTGAGCGCCCATTCATAGGACGAATAAAAGTGTTCCTCGGAACCGGTGTCTGGACGGACTGCGCCGCGATCCGAAACAAAAACTTGCGGGTTCACGGAATCAACCACCAGTGAATTGCTTGTCATAATCTAGACGCAATCCGGCATTCTTCGAGCGAAGCCTTCGCCCGCGGAAGTAGAGACGAAAGATCACGCGCGTGAAATCGAAGTGGGGCTTGGGGTTTCTTTAACGCTGGACAAAACTCCGCGCGAAGATTTCTTCGAAAAGGGCGGCGATCCAGCACTGATAAGATCCCGAAGAATCCACCAGAATACGCGGGGATTGCGCCGCGCCTGTGTAAGCGAATAAGGCAGCCATCCGTGACCAAACGGTACGTAGACGCGCACAGGTACCCGGCACTCATTCGCGACCTTCAATGCCGGCTTCACTGGAAGACCGTAGAGGAGTTCAAGGGAGCATGGAGTGCCAGCCTGGCGAAGGCGCTGTAGCGCTGTTCGCCCGAGTTCCGGGTCATGGGTCGCGACGGCGACGAAGCGCGCCCGACCCGCCAAGCGGTCAATGACGTTTAGAAATCCTACCCGAGGGTCAATCTCTCGATGATGAGGGTCCGGCCACTCTCCTTTGACCACTCGAACATGCAAACCAAGATCGACGACAAGATCTGCGTCAGCGACGCTTCTCAGCCACCGGCCGGGCAAAGTGCACCCCAGATGAGGATAGCAACGCGTCGCCAGCGCGATGATGGAAAGAGTTCGATCGGCTGTTTCATGCTCCAGGGAATCGAAATGGACAAGAGTATTCGTGCGCCGCGCTTGCTCCAATACCTCATAGAGAAGCGCCAAGTCATATTTCAGCGGGGGAAGCTTGATGGACAGATAACAATCCATCCTCTCACTGGCCAGGATGGCAAGCGCAGAGGTGTAAGCATCCACGATCCGTTTCGGTGGATCGCTTTCGATGTTCCAGAAACAGATCGTGCCACCAAAGCCCTGTCCCAAGAGACGCCGGCAAGTGTTCATAGCATCGTCAAGCTCGGGTCCAGCAATGTAGGCCCTGCCGGCATGCTTCGCGAGGGCTTCCCAAGCGGACCAGATCATCTTGCTGAGACTGCGATTCATTTCTTTCTTCGTTTCAGGGTCTCTTCAAACGTCGGAGCGCTGCCTGGAATGCGTCCGCCGCCAGGGCAGCGATGCCTCTCGCCCCGAAAGGATACGCTCGAATCGTTACGGATTGAATCTCATCCTGCGTCCAAGTGCGTGTCCAGTTCTCAGCGTTACCCAGGAATTCGTAGGACACCAGCCCCCTCGAAGCTGCGTAGCGGATGGTCTCTGCAATCAGCAACATGCCGGGCGAGCACCGGGCAAACTGGTCGCGGTAGCCAATCTTCAGAAGCCAGAAGCTGCCCGCGCATTCAAGTGCAAACTGCATCGCGACAGCTTTGCCGCCAATTCGCAAAAAACACAGCCGCAAGAGGCCCGCTGCGCACGCTGCCGCAGCGTAGTGGCGGTAGAATTGGCCGCGCAACTTGTCGTACGCGATGGCGCTCCCTTCGCTCCCCTTCCAGTTCGCAGCCTCAACTTCGAGAGCCTCTTCAAAAACCGGCTCGAGTTCCGAGGGAGTCGGGGACAGAATCTGATAACTGAGCGGACCGATTTTTTCGGCGTTTCGAACGGCTCGGCGCAAATCCGAGCGACGCCCGCTATTGAGCTGGCTCTCGGGCTGCCGCCAGCCCTGGTGCAGCAAGATGCGCGGATAGGGTTGAGCAATACGTATAAGTACCAGGCCGCGGCCGCGATAGGCGTCTTGAATCGCGGCAACGGTCGGCGAGTCCGCAGGAATTCTTTCCAAAAAAAGGGGGGAACCCAGCCTAAGGAGAGCGTTGGCAAGATGCTTAAGAGCGACGGGGTCGGAGAACACTAAATCCGCAGGCTCGCGAAGAATTTTGACTCCGAGATATTCCAGCCGGCCAAGAACGCCCTTGGCCCGGACAAGCGGCGCGATGGCCCCTTTCTGCGGTCCCGTTTTGACGACGACGAAACGGAGTTCCCCATCGAGGGGCAATGTGGCGCAGCATGATTTGCTCCAAAGATATTGTTGGATCGGGCTTGTCGTGCCGCCTTCGAGAGCCTGCCAAAAAGGAGCGATATCGTCGAGCTGGCGATAGCTGTCGCTGGGCAAATTCTGGTTCCTATTTTCGTCGTCACGCGTGCTTACGCTGCCCGGAACCCGGGCCAGGGGCGCGGCGCCGATCCCGTATCGTGGAAGCAGCGCGTTGTGAGGGCGAAGCACGTCTGGGCATTCTACTCGGGGTCTGGATGAGAGGTTGCTTGCCAGGCGCTGAAAGAACGGTGTTGTGCGAAAGGGCTGCATCGGAACATCCGCAGAATGGTTAAGCAACCTGAAGCACTACATCAGGTCGGCTAGTGGACTCATATTCTGGTCTTACTATAATCTTTATAGATATATGCGTGGAAAGCGGGAATTGCTAGCGCGAGTGTGCACGTGGGCAGGGCTCACCAGGATGCTGGAAGACATGCCCCAGCGGCGTGCTTTGATCGTTCTGAATTACCATCGCATCGGAAACGCGGATGAGACGCCATTCGACTCGGGCGTATTCTCAGCCACGGCCGAACAACTTGAATCGCAGATCTCTTACTTCAAAAGCCGCTTCCATATGGCCACTTTGGAGGAAGTGTTCGCCATGATCGGGGATGATGTCCCACGGGGGACGAGTGTCCTCATCACCTTTGACGATGGGTACCTGGATAATTACACTCTGGCTTTCCCGATCCTCCGCGCACAGGGTGTGCAGGGCGTGTTCTTCCTGCCTACAGCTTTCATCGGTACAGGGAAGCTGCCCTGGTGGGATGAAATCGCCTACATTGTCAAACACAGTGTCAAGGAACACATCCGCCTGGAATACCCGGAACCTGCGACCTTCGACCGTAAAGGCAATGGAGGAAGGCGTGTAAGTATGCAGATCCTGCGGCTCTTTACGCAGCCTGCCGTGAAGGATCCCGAACGATTCATTAGCGAGCTAGAGAAAGCTTGCGAAGTATCACGTCCTAAAGGGGGCACCGACCGCTGTTTCCTGGACTGGCAGGAAGCCCGCGAGATGCAGGAGCACGGAATGGCGTTCGGTTCACATACGCATAGCCATCAGATTCTCAGCAAACTTTCACCCGAGTTGCAGCAGGAAGAAGCTCGGTGTTCGCGCGAGATCTTGGAACGGGAGCTTAACCGGAAGATTGATACTCTCGCCTATCCAGTTGGACTGCCGCATTGTTTCTCTCCCGATACCGTAAGTGTTTTAGAACAAACGGGTTACAGGGCAGCTTTCTCGTTCTATGGAGGCTCGAATCTCCCAGGAAAGATGCAGCCCTTCGACATCCGTCGTTACGGTGTGGCCGATCTAAGCCACTCCCGTCTCCGCTTGCAAACCGCCTGGGGGGCGGCCACCGGCGCTCCTTGGTTCTGAGGATTCACTGCAGTTCGAGACTACGTTGTAGTGACGCACATCTTGAAGGGTTACTTCCTTTCCAGCTTGGGAAAGTCAAAGAATCGCCCACAGACTCTGGAGCTGTCCCGACAAAACCCGTAAGTCTCATGTTGAGTAAGGTTTCATCGACTCAGCATTTCCTCTAGTTGGTAGCCTACTTAGCCAGCTATTTGGGCTGTTTCTGCTGATTGTCCCTTCCTGTTTTCCCCGCACCCTTTTGGCACTATGGACACCTAGGGACGGGACCTCGCCCGCTCCAATTTGCCGCTATGGACACTTAAGGACGGGACTCGGCCAGTTCCCTCTTTCTGGCCCCTAGGTCAGATGTATTGGACGTGACGCTCCTGTATTCGTTGTGGGCAGGAGCGCGTGTTGCATTTTGGCACGGAGCTTATGTAGAAGCCGGAGCCAAATGTTGACTGCCAATCGATCCCCGCAGCGTCATAAGATCGGAATATTTTTGCTCGGTGTGCTCTGGGGGATACTCTCCCTTTCGGGATGCGCGGGTTTGACGAACGTCAGCAAGAGTCCCGGCAATCCCACGCCCCCCCTTGGTCAGGTCGTGGTAAAGGTAAGCCCAAACAGCGCGACGGTGGCGGAAGGAACGACGCAGCAGTTTGCGGCAACGGTAACCGGAACTTCAAACACGTCAGTGACCTGGAGCATGGCCGGCGCGGGTTGCAGTGGCGCAGCGTGTGGTACCATTTCGAGTGGTGGCCTTTATACGCCGCCGGCGAATATGCCCTCGCCTGCAAACCTCACCGTGACAGCGACGAGCATGGCGGACCCTACGAAAACAGCTTCGGCGACGGTCACCCTTGTAACGGCAGCCGCAGTTTTGCTGAGCATTAACCCAACGAGTGCCACTGTTCCTACCTCCGGGACGGACTCTTTTACGGCGACATTGACTGGGGCCTCGAATGCGGCGGTAGCGTGGAGTTTGAGCGGCGCGGGCTGCAGCGGCTCCTCCTGCGGGACACTCTCAACAAGTTCGTTAACGGCCGTTTATAAGGCGCCAGTTGTGGCGCCCTCACCTGCGAGCGTCAATGTAATTGCGACCAGTACGGCGGCAGCCAACAAATCAGCGTCAGCAAGCGTGACCATTGTGTCTGTTGTAGCTGTCACAGTGACGCCGAGCAGCTTCTCCATCGCGACGGGTGCGACGCAACAATTGGCCGCATCGGTGGTCGGAACGTCGAATACGGCTGTGACATGGACGGTACAAGGGGCCGGCTGTAGTGCTACGTCTTGTGGAACGATAGATTCTGCCGGAATGTACTCGGCGCCTTCGGCGGTTCCCTCGCCTAACACCGTCACCGTCATAGCGACTAGTTCAGCGGATTCATCCAAGATGAGCTCCTCCTCGGTATCCATCTTTAGCGCCAGTTCTCCGAGCGGGATTTTCGGCCTTAGTATTCCTAAAGGGCACCCAAGGCTATTCTGGACGCCCGCGCGGATCACCACTGCGCAGGCATGGGTGGCAAGCACGGGTTATGTCGGGCTGAATACGTCGGCTTCTCGTGGGGCACTCGACGATCAAGATATGGCCTTCACCTGTTTCGTCATGAACGCTGCAGGGGCCTGCGCTCAAGTCATCGCGGATGCGACAAACTTCACGGCTACGTGCTCAAGCGGCGCGGGTTGTGACAACATGCGGCGCGACGGCGAGTGGATCACGGGCATGGTTCGCGACTGGCTGGCCCCGGGATGCGGGAAGGCTCAGTGTCTAACACCTGCGCAGGCATCCGGGATTGACGCCAATTGGAGCATTTGGCAGGCGAACCAGGACAACGTGATCCAGACCTGGGGCAACGTCGGGATGCCCGCCAGTAACTACTTCGCCGGGCAGTTCCGCAACGACTTCGACTTCGGGATCGCTACCTACAACGAGAACCCAACCGCAAATGCGAATTTGCAATACGGCATCCAGAACCGGTGGAACGATCTTTTGAACTTCGTCTCACCTGCGGGGACCGGGAAGAACGGAGCCAAGGGTTATGCGCTCCACAGTCAGGAGGGTGGCGGTGAGTACGGGCGATACTCGCTGGAGTACTATGCGTTCCCCCTGGCGTCGGCTGCGGTTCTCGGGCGCGATTTGTGGACGGAAACGACGGCCTTCAAGTCGGGCGTGTTGCAGACCCTCTATAACACCATGCCGACGACTACCACCGGCCGCGGCATGATAGATATGTTCACTTGGGCCGACGACGAACTCTGGGAAAGCGGCGCGAATTGTGGGTACCAGAGCCACAATGGACCTGATGGACACGGCGGATGCGGAGCCTCCAGCCAGTACTACGGCGACTTTATGCAGGCGGCTGCGAACGAGTTTTCCGGCATCGCGGTTGGCAAATTGGCCCGCCAATGGATTTCTACGGTGAATCCTGCCATTGGACCTATTCACAAGTCCGTTGACCCAGGCGGATCATCGCAGGCGTACTCAACTTTGCCGCTCGATTACTACTCGTCCGGTGCTCAGTACATGTATTCCCGAAGTGATTGGACGACGAATGCAACGTCGATGCTCTGGCAAATGGGCATAACGAATGGCACCAATATGGGTACTACCCAATCATGGGCCGGCGGACACGGGCATTGGGACGCGGGAACCTTCCAAGTGTTCCGCAAAGGCGTCAACATTATCCGTGAGACGCCGGGGTACAGCGAATTCGTCGCCGGATACAACGGCGCTGGAACCTCGGACACCTTCGCAGGATTCGCGCATAACATCCCAGTTATAGGCGGTCAGGCAGCTATCAATGTGCAGGGATGCTCGGACGGCCCCGGCGTCGTCAAGCGACTGGAGACGCAGCCCAATTATGCGTTCGCCGTAACTGACCTTACGCTGGTGTACCAAAACAACGGATGCGATTCAGGACATCCGGCCCGGCAAAATCCGCATGTGGTTTCCGTGGTTCGGGAGTTCATCTACTACCGGGGTATCAATGTCCTGGTCATCGTAGACCGCTTGCAAAGCGACGCCTCGACGACGGGCACGACGTTCGTGAGCCACTGCGAAACGAATCCTAAAGTGGCGTCCGCAACCATCGCTTGCATTGACGGCACACAAGAGGCGTTGTACACAGCCTTAGTTCCAGCCGCCCCGTCCATTGCTATCGTCGCTGAGAACGCCAACGGAGCCAATGCAGTCAGCTGGCAATATCGGATTGAGGCGAACAACGGTAATCCAGGGAATACGGTTAGCTACAACATCTACACGATTCAGCTCGGGGATACGTCCGGGTTTAGCGCGCTGACTCCCGGGGTCGTCGATTCGAGTCCTGCGAATCCATTGAGCGGTACGTTTACGATCACCCTGGGTCCGAGCGATAGCCTTGTCATTAATAAGGGGATCGCGTCGTCGGGCGGGACCATCCAGGCGGCTGGCTCGACAAAGGCTCTGGCCACGGCGGTTCAAGGTATGACCATCACCGACGGCGGGCCGGTGTGGCAGTAAGCATTCATAGTAGTTGCCATCGCTCCAATCGATGCCCGGTCAGCAGCACCAAGTGATGAGTCGAGCGGCAATCAAGGTACAGATTGCAGCTGGCGGCGCTGGCAGTCTTGGGCCGACCCATCCGATATCATTTCTCAAGATAGATGACCATGCCGCTTGCGAAGTACCTCATGAAAGGCAGAGCGCTAAGTACGGCATGATCCACTCGTTTGACGGCCGGTTGGTTCAGTAACCGAACGCGTCTGCGCAAACGGGAAGCGATGTGGAATGGTCTGGTCACCATCCGGGAGAATTCCGGTCGTATCTCCTGGACCTCTTTCCATGTAACGGGGCGCTCGCCTTTCGTATAGTTCTTCTCCTTCGGACGGAACCATTCGATCAGCTTGGAGTTGCCCATATGCTCGAAGAATAATCCGCGCCCGCCCGGTCTAAGGAGGCGTTTTATTTCCATCATGCCGGTTTGCAAACCGATATGATGAAGAATTCCAAATCCGTGGACCACATCGAAGGATTCACTGGCAAACTCAGTCGGGTCACAACGCATCAGCATCGCATTGACGCGCTCGCCCACGCCGTTCAGTCTGGCCCGCTCCTTGGTAAGCTCTATGCCAACCTGGGAAATGTCGATCGCAGTCACTTGAGCACCCATCTTGGCGAGATAAGTTGACTCCTCCCCCTGTCCGCAGCCGTAGTCCAGGACACGGCAACCTTTGACAGGCCCCAGGAGCTTGGCACCGTACTGGCGCCAATCCCAATCGTCCCGTGGATCGGCGTACTTCTTAAAGAAGATCTGGTTCATCTGCAAGTTATGTGCGTACCGAGCGTAGGATTGATCCGCAAATCGCGCCTCATCTGCTAGCCTTGCTTGCTCTTGTCCGTCGGAAGTCGCGCGGCTGGCGGTTTCTAGATGCATGGAAGCCTTCGGCATAGTTGCCATTTTGTCCCTCCCTGAAAAACTGGACAGCATCATTTAGCCGCCCAACTTTCTTGTGCAGGTCCAAGAACATTGTTCCCGGAGTGAATGCGCTCGGCCGCCATTGTTTCCCGCAGACCGGAAGCGACGCCGACGCGTGGTTGCCAGCCAAGTTCATCTTCTGCCCGAGCGCAATCAAACCGCATGCGAGCCAGCGCCGACTTGACGCGGTAAACGGAGAGTGGGGCCGGGCGGCTGAAAGCTTTGGCCAAGACTTCAAAACCCAGCGCCAGACTATAGACGAGCGCCATCGGCAAGTGTACGACCCTTGCTTTTATTGCGTTCCTCGAAATGCAGTCTCGGACGACTTGATTCTGTGTGATGTGGGTCCGATCTACGATGTGGAAGACACGGCCATCAAATTTGCTTGTTTCGACCGCCAGGACGATGGCGTCGATCACGTCTTCTACGTAAACTAATGGCAATTCGCGGGTGCCATCACCGAGGATGACGAAGAGGTTTCCCATTTTGCGGGCAACTTCAGGTGTTAGCAGTGTCATTCCTGGACCGAAAACCCTTCCCGGGCGAAGGACAACAGCCCGGAGTTTTCGGTCTCGAACCGCGTCGAGCACTATTTTTTCGGCTGCGGTCTTTGCCTGGGTATAGGCGCCCCGTTTTTGTGGAGTTGGTTCTACCGGCCAGTCTTCCTTAATCGTGGCGCCGCGCCCCGAAATGGCTGCGTGTATACAACTCAGGGAACTGATGTGCACGAGGCGCAGTACATCGTGTCGAATCACACTATTCACAATATTTTGCGTGCCGCAGACAGTGCCGCGTTCATGGTCATGAGCGCTGCCATTCATGGCCGCACCCAGGTGGTAGACAATCTCCGTACCCGCCACGGCTTGGTCTACGGCGGCGGGATCTCCCAGATCGCCTAGGAAAACTTCGATGTTGCGATCGTTCAGGAACTCCGCCGGCGGCGGCCGTCGAACGAAGATGCGAACACGGTTTCCATTTTGCAAGAGTCGTCGCACCAGGGATCGCCCGATCAAGCCGTTTGCCCCAGTCACCAGAACTTTTGCATGTCCCGCACTTTGGAATTGCGCTTGAAACTTGATTTTCGCGGCATCCGCTTCCTGAGCCACGCGGTTTGTCCAGTAGACAGTTGAGCGCGCCTGCCCGACCGGCACCGGCATCGGTGCTCCCGTTTGCAGCGCACGATAAAACGCCGCCACCAAGGAATGCAGGCCATCGTACTGAACGATCTTCTTGGCCGCGAAGCGAGCAATATTGGATGGAACCTGCGCACAGATGCTGAGCCCCTCGCTCATCGCTTGTAACGCACGAGCCGGCGCTTTCGGGAGCGGGAGTTGCGGAGTATGAGTCACCCACATAGCGAAGAGGTTTGCCCGGAGCACGCCTTTTGTTCCTTGGACCACGAACCAGTTCTGCAGCGGCCGAACGTTCCACGAAATCTGGATGTTAGCGGTGCCGCGTTGGCATTGCGCCGCCACTCGCCACTCATCGTAGAGGAGGTTGGAGTCGCCCCCGTAAGTGCCAAAGAAAGGCTTCACATCTTCGATGGGGCCCAAGAAAGATTCAGCGATATATAACGCATGTACGCCCTGGTCCAAGAAAGGGTAACCACCGCCCTGGTAGTGGATCGGCAGCGGTCCGCCGCGGTAAGGAGGATATTCGCTGCTGCGGAAGTAATCGAAACTGAGCGGGACGCCTATTGCGCCCAAACGCACGAGGTGCAGCGCCTTGGATACGAAACGGTCGTACAGCATGGAATGATTGACGCAAACGGATTTTTGCGCGGCAGCGGCTGCTGCGGAGATACGGTCGACCTCTTCCGCATTCATCGCCGCTGGTTTTTCCACCAACACGTGGCAGCCGTTGTTGAGCGCGGCAATCGCCAAAGATGCGTGGGTGTCCGGAGGAGTAAGAATATGAATGACGTCCAATCCCTCGTCCATCATGGCTTCCATCGTTGGAAAGACTCTTGGAACATTGAATCGTGCAGCCAAAGCTGCAGCACGAGATTCTGCAACGTCGGCGATTCCAACAAGCCGGGCGTTCGGAACGCGCTGGAGAGCGCGGGCGTGAAACTCGCTTATGTAACCGGCTCCAACCAATCCAACCCGTAGATCCGTATCTGAAGGCATTCCTGTTCCCTTTCCGATTTAATCGGTGTCGCAATCGAGTTGTTTCATCGGAGCGAATACGCTGGCTGAGTTCTCACCCATGGCCAACTGAACGACGAAGCGGGCATTGGCGGCCCACGTATGCCGCTCGAAGACAACATGTTTTGCCCGGTCACCGACCAGAGTCCGTAAAGCTGAATCTTCAACGAGGCGTAGAAGTGACTTTTCCAGGGCTTTATAGTCCGCGTGCGGGAACATGATCCCCGTCACATTGTCTTCCAGCACGTCGCGCATGGGCCCAAGATCTGGGACAACGCATGCCTTGCCCATGGCCATGAACTCAAAGA
>Ga0210409_10006988_pt1 | contig 11684 bp, 7 predicted proteins | sample IncBWH17MmetaG_FD_161649 | JGI IMG/M metagenome (GOLD analysis project Ga0210409, IMG submission 161649) | Forest soil microbial communities from Barre Woods Harvard Forest LTER site, Petersham, Massachusetts, United States - Inc-BW-H-17-M | ecosystem: Environmental > Terrestrial > Soil >...
GGCGTCCGCGCGGCTCTGCCAGACGTTGCCCGCCTCGAGCGACATGCCGAGGTAGGTTGGCACGTCGAAGTACCCGGGGCCGCCGCGCCCGATCTGGTGGTAGTAAAGGAGTCGCGCAATTCCGAAGTCCGGTCCGGTGAGGGAGTTGGCGCGCAGTCCGGAAAGATTGAGGAAGCCCCCGAGCGGGAACAGCAGGTTGATGTCCGTCAGCCGGCTCTCGAGCGTCGTACCGCCGGAGGCCGAAAACACCAGCGTGTCGCGCCCGAACGAGTGCGCCGCGATGTAGTTGAGCGTCACCTGGTCGGACGGCTGCGCGGCTCCTTCCGCGTTGCGATTGGCGCTGAACTGCAGAACCGCCTGCTGGCCGTTGTGCGGGAAGTTGACGTCATCGAGCCGGTCGTAGGAAAAACGCACGAAGTAGTCGCGCAGCGAGAATGGCTGGTAGCTCTTCACCGGCAGGTTCGGATCATTCGGGTCGCCGATCTGCAGCACGAAATGATCTTCCTCGCGCTGCACGCCGGTGCGGATCTCGCCCCAGTTGCCGAACTGGTAGCCGAAGTCGGTGCCATACACGAAAGTGTGGGCGCGATACTGCGCGAGCTGGTTCTGCCCCTGCAGCACCTCTACGTCGTGGGAGCCGCTCGCGGCGCGCGGATCCACGAACCAGCCGGAAAACTGCGCCAGCGGCAGGAACAGCTCCGTGGCCACCTGGGTGGTACTGCCAATCTGCAGATCCGTAACCCACTCGCCCCTGGAACGCGTGATGTCGGCCATCACGAAACGCAGCGCCGCGTTGTAGGAGGCATTGCCCTGGAAATCATCCTGCAGACTCAGGCCGAAGCGCACGTAGTTCGACCCCAGGGAACTCGGGCGCGCATCCAGCGCCAGCCCGTAGCGGCTCTCGTTACCGACGACGTGGTAGTCGAGGGTGTCAAGCCCGCCCTGCCCGTAGAGCGCCGTCACCCGGCGCGCGAGCGCATCGGGGTCGAGGGGTTTGCCGGTCAGGTCCCTGAACAGACTGTCGAGGGCGCTCGAGTAGCGCTCCGAGCCGACCTCGGTTTCCACGAAGTCGATTCGCGGCGGCGGCCGGCGCAGCGCGTCGCGCGCCAGCATATAGGCACGCATCTCGGCATCGCTCACGGCGAGAGCGGCGAGTCTGGCGGCGCCCGCCTGCGCCGCCGCCGCGCCGATCCCGATGATGCGGCTGACCACGCCGAAGTCGAACGACGAGGTATCGCCGAGTGCCGGCTGGATGAGTATGTCCCTTGCCGTCAGCGTCGCGAGCTGCTGCTGGGCGTTGCGGCGGATCAGGATCGCCAGCATCTGGTTGGAAATCGCCGGCGCGCCCGAGAGCTTGCCGCGCGTCAGCAGCGGGAAGCCGACGTCCACCACGATGAGCACGTCCACTCCCATGGCGCGCGCGATATCGACCGGCAGGTTGTCGGCGATACCGCCGTCGACCAGCAACCGTCCCTGCCGCTCAACCGGGGCGAAAATTCCCGGCGCCGAGAGACTCGCGCGCATGGCGCTGGTGAGGTCACCTGAGCCGATCACCACCGTCTCGCCGCTCTCAAGGTCGGTCGCCACCGCCCGGAACGGCGTCGGCAGGTCATCGAAGTTGTTGATACGCGCCACGGCCAGCGTGAGCCGCCGCAGCGTCTGGTTGAGCCGCTGGCCCGCGATCAGGCCCTGCGGCAGCACGATCTTGCCGCCACGCAATCCGAGCGGAAACTGCACCAGGAAGCTCTGGTCCTCCTGCTTGCGGCGCAGCGTCAGATCCTCGCGCGGCGGACGGTCGCGGAAGGCGTCCTGCCAGTTGAGCGAGGTCATGATCTTCTCGATCTCCCCCGCCGACAGACCGCTGGCGTACAAACCGCCGACGACCGCGCCCATGCTGGTGCCGGCGATCGCATCGATCGGCACGTGCAGCTGTTCGAGAACTTTCAACACGCCAACGTGCGCAGCGCCGCGCGCGCCGCCGCCGGAGAGCACCAGGCCCACGCGCAGGCGCTGCGGGGTGCTGGCAACCGGACTGAGCTGCGGGGTGGTAGCGGTGCGCTCGGGAGCCTGTGCATCGGCGACGCCGGGGGCCGCGAGCCACTGAAGTGCGAGAAGTAGACCCCATGCCCGCAGGCGGGGCGTCGCCCGTGTCGAACTCACGGGTGAAGAATACAGCAGCCGGTGAACGCGATCACCGATAATGCCGCATATGAAAGTCTCGCTGGTCGCCGGGGTCGCGCGGCGGCTGCCGGCCGCCGGCTGGCTGCTGGCGGTGAGCTTAGGGCTGGCTCCACATCCGGCGGGTGCGCAGGCGCCGGCCGCGAGTGACTGGGGTTACTACGGCGGCGATGCGTTTGGCCGGCGCTTCTCGAGTCTGAACCAGATCACGCGCGGCAATGTTGCCAGGCTCACCCTCGCCTGGAGCTATCGCACCGGTGAGCTTGGCGCAGGACTGGCACGCGGCGATGCGCTGAGCTTCGAGGCCACGCCGGTGCTGGCATTCGGTCTTTTGTACCTGGAGACCGCGACCAACGTGGTGCTCGCGCTGGATCCGCAAAGCGGCCGGCTGCGGTGGCGCTTCGATCCGCACCTGGAGCGCGCGCGAGCGCATGGCGAGCTCAGCGCCCGCGGCGTCAGTGTGTGGGAAAACAGCGCTGCCGGAGCTTCCGGCCCGTGCCAACGCCGCGTGTTCACCGGCACCCTGGATGCGCGCCTGCTGGCCCTCGATGCGGACAGCGGTGAGCCCTGCAGGGCATTTGGTGCCGCCGGCCAGGTGGATCTCATGCAAGGCACACGCGGCCGCGAAGCGGGCGCGTACCGCGTCACCTCGCCGCCGGCGATTTTCCGCAATGTCGTCATCGTGGGCTGCGCCGCTGGCGCGCAGCGCGGCGCGGCCGGTGCGCGCGGCATCGTCCGCGGCTACGACGCCTCAAGCGGTGCGTTGCTGTGGTCATTCTCGCCGCTGCCCGATGGGCCGGCACACATCGCGGCCGGCGACTGGACTGCCGCCCAGGCGGCAGACAGCGGCGGCGGCAACCCCTGGGGCGTGATGTCAGTGGACGAGGAGCACGGCCTGGTGCTGGTGCCGACGGGCTCGGGGAGCCCGGACTTCTACGGCGGCGCGCGTTTGGGCGCCAATCGCTTCGCTGACTCGCTGCTGGCGCTGGATGCGGCGAGCGGCAGGCTGGTGTGGGCCCAGCAGCTGGTGCACCACGACCTGTGGGGCTTCGATCTCGCGGCCCAGCCGGTGCTCGGCGACGTGGAGCTCAACGGCGTGCCGGTGCCGGCGGTGATCGAAGCGACCAGGACGGGGATGTTGTATGTGTTCGGGCGGGTTCGCGGCGAAGCGCTGTTCCCGATCAGCGAGAAGCGCGTGCCCGCAAGTCTCGTGCCGGGTGACCAGGCGTCCCCCACCCAGCCATTCTCGTCGCTGCCGGCGCTGGTCGCGCAGAGCGCCGTGCGGCCGGATGATGCCTGGGGCATCACGTTCTGGGATCGCGGCGAGTGTCGCCGCCGCATCGCCAGCTTGCGCAACGAAGGGATATTCACCCCTCCTGACACGCGCGGCACTCTGGAATCGCCGGGCTATCTCGGCGGCGTCGACTGGGGCGGCATGGTGTTCGATGAGCAACGCCAGCGCGTCATCGCGGCGGTCAATCACCTGCCGGTGGTCGTGAGGCTGCTGCCAGCCGCGGATCCGCAGCGCGGCACTGCCTACAGCGTGCTGCGCGAGCCGCTGCTGTCGCGCTGGGGACTGCCGTGCACCGCGCCGCCGTGGGGTACGCTCGTGAGCGTGGACCTGCGTCGCCAGCGCATCGTGTGGCAGGTGCCCCTCGGTTCCAGCGCGGGCGTGACGCCGTGGTGGCTGCCGGCGCGCGACTTCGGCATGCCCAACATGGGCGGACCGATTGCGACCGCAGGCGACCTGGTGTTCGTCGCGGCGGCGACCGACGGTATCCTGCGTGCCCTGGATATCGAGACCGGGCGCGAGCTGTGGCAGTACCAGCTGCCCGCCGGTGGCCAGGCGACGCCCATGACTTACCGTGCCGGGCCCACGCACCGGCAATATGTTCTGATCAGCGCCGGTGGCCACGGAGTGCTCGGAACTTTGCGCGGCGACTATGTCTTAGCCTTTGCCCTGCCCGCGGAGTAAGGAATGCTGTTACTGATCCTGTCGGTTCTCCTCCAGGCCAGCCTGGTCGTGCATGTCATCAAGACGGGCCGCAACCAGATCTGGATCTGGGCCCTCATCCTGCTGCCGCTGGCCGGGCCGATCGCCTACGTTGCGGTCGAGATCCTGCCGGATCTGTTCCGCAGCCGCACCGCGCAGCGCACCGCGCGTGGGCTCAAGAAAGCCATGGACCCGACTGCCGACCTGCGCCGCTATGAGGGCGAAGCGCGCATCGCCGGCAACGTCGCGAGCCGCCAGCGCTACGCGCAGGAGCTGGTGCGGCACGAGCGCTACGACGAGGGTATTGCCCAGTACACCCAGGCGCTCACCGGCCTGTACCAACACGACCCCAACCTGATGCTCGGACTGGCGCAGGCGCAGTTTGCCAAGGGCGATGCGCACGCCGCGCGCGTGACCCTCGATGAGCTCATCGCGAACAACCCGGATTTTCGCTCCCCGCCCGGGCACCTGCTGTACGCCCGGGCTCTGGAGGCGGAAGGTGATACCGCCCGGGCGCTCGAGGAATACAGCGTGCTCGCGCCCGCGTATCCCGGAGCGGAAGCGGCGGTGCGCTACGCCCAGCTACTGCAGGCGCAGGGCCGCACAGCTGAGGCGCAGAAGGTGGCGCGGGAGCTGCTCGAACAGGCGCGCATCGCGCCCGCGCACTACACGCGCGCGCAGCGGCAGTGGCTGGACGCCGCGCAGCGCCTGCTATAGCGCGCGCGCCCGCGGGGCGCGCGGCGCCGGAATCTGCTGGGTAATGCAGTGGATGTTGCCGCCGCCGAGGAGAATTTCCCGCGCCGCTACCCCCACCACCTTGCGGCGCGGGAAGCAGCGCTTAAGAGTCCGGGCGGCGCGGGAGTCGGTGCGCGGGTCGAGGAGCGGCATCACGAGGCCACCGTTCGCGAGGTAGAAGTTGACGTAGGTGCCCGCGAGCCGCTCGCCGGCGGCGCGTGCCCTGGTGCCCTCGCGGGCGATGAGGCCGCGCGCCTCGCGGGCGCGCATATAGAGGGGACCGGGCATCGGCAGCCGCACCACTTTAAGGCGCCGGCCACGCGCATCGCGTGCATCGTGCAGCCGCTGCCACGCATCGTGCGAAATCGCGTACTGCGGATCGCGGCGCCGGTCGCACCAGGTGAGGCACACCACACCGGCGCGGACAAAGCACGCCAGGTTGTCGACGTGGCCGTCGGTTTCGTCGTTGAACACGCCCTTCCCCAGCCAGATGACCTGTTTGACGCCGAGGTAGGCGCGCAGGTACCGCTCGACGGCCGCGCGGTCGAGACGCGGATTGCGGTTGGGATTGAGCAGGCACTCCTCGGTGACCAGGGCCGTGCCTTCGCCATCGACGTGGATGGCGCCGCCTTCGTTGACTATGGGCGCACGGTAGCGCGCCAGGCCCTCGATCTCGAGCACCTTGCGCGCCACCAGTTCGTCCTGGTCCCAGGGGAAATACAGCCCGCCGTTGAGCCCGCCCCAGGCGTTGAAATGCCAGTCGACACCGCGCACGACGCCGCGGCCGTTCACGACGCACGTCGGGCCGACGTCGCGCATCCAGCAATCATCGTGTGCGAGCTCCACCAGCCGGACTTCCTCGGCCAGAAGCTTGCGGGCGCTCTCGAAGTTGGCGGCGGAGACCCCGACGGTCACGGGCTCAAAGCGCGCGATGCTCAAGGCCACCCGCGCGAAGGCGAGTTGCGCCGGACGCGCGGCTGCGCGCCAGTTGTCGGGCCGCTCGGGCCACAGCATCCAACATCCGGCGTGCGGCTCGAATTCACCGGGCATGCGGAAGCCGTCGGCCGCGGGCGTGCTCGCAAGCGTGCGCGTCATTGCCGCAGGCGGCTGTGCCTGAATCCGTACAGGGCGTAGATGGACATGCCGATGGCGGTCCAGACCACCAGCCGGATCCAGGTGCCGTTGGATAGAAACAGCGTCATGCCGAGGCACCACAGCGTGCCCAGTACGCAGGTGAACGGCGCCCACGGCACGCGAAATGGCCGGTAGGCGTCCGGGCGCGTCTTGCGCAGCACCAGCACGCCGAGACACACCACCGCAAACGCCAGCAGGATGCCGATGGAAATGAGGTCGGCGAGCACGTCCAGCGGGAACACGGCGGCGATCAGTGCCGCGCCGATGCCGGTGATCACGGTCGACACGTGCGGGGTCTTGAAGCGCGGGTGACAACGGCTCATCCCCTTGGGCAGCAGGCCGTCGTCGGCCATCGAAAGCAGAATGCGCGGCTGACCCAGGAGTGAGGTGAGGATGACGGAGGTCATGCCGGCGATGACGCCCACCTTGACGAACCACGACAGCCACGCGAGCTGCGGGTGGGCGTCGAGCACCACGGCGACCGGCGCATCGGAGTCGAGCTTCTGATAGGGCACCATGCCGGTCATGATCGAGGCCATCGCGACATACAACACCGCGGAGATCAGCAGCGCCCCGATGATGCCGATCGGCAGATCGCGCTGCGGGTTGCGCGCCTCGAGCGCGGTGGTCGAAGCGGTGTCGAAGCCGACGTAGGAGAAAAAGATAATGGCCGCACCCTGGATCACGCCGCTGAGGCCGAAGTGGCCGAAAGTCCCGCTGTTGGGCGGTACGTATGGCCGCCAGTTGGACGTGTCGACATACGCCAGGCCCGCGACGATGACAATGGCGATGATCCCGACCTTGAGCGACACCATGATGGTGTTGGCGCCGGCGGACCAGCGCACGCCCACGTACAAGAGCCAGGTCATGGCGGCGATGATGAGCACCGCCGGCACGTTGACAATGGCGCCGGTGGCAATGAGGTGATCGTGCGCGTCGAGCCCCAGCGGCGCGTTGACCAGGCTGGCTGGCAGGTGGATGTGGGCGTCGCCCAGCAGACTCACCACATACGCCGACCAGCTCACCGCCACCGCGGAAGCGGAGATCGCGTATTCGAGCAGCAGGTTCCAGCCGATGAACCAGGCTAGCGCCTCACCAAGCGTCGCGTAGGTGTAACTGTAGGCGCTGCCGGGCACCGGTAGGAAGGCCGCGAACTCCGAGTAACAAAGCGCGGCGAGTCCGCCACCAATGGCGGCGATCAGCAGCGACAGCGTGATCGCAGGTCCGGAATGCAGCGCCGCGACCGTGCCGGTAAGCACAAAAATGCCTGAGCCGATGGTGGCGCCCAGGCCAATGGCGATGAGCGCCGGCGCGCTTAAGACCTGCTTCAGGCGGCTCTTGTCGGCGGAGGCGATCGGATCAATGGGCCGTACGGCTAACAGCTGCTGCACGAGCGACTGCCTGCCGGCTACGACCCCCTCACCCTTGTTCATGGCGTCGGACATTCTCTACGGCGCTGCCCACGCGCTCTTTTCCCGCCCCCAGCGTTGGCTGTTCGGCAGTCTCTCACACGTACCGCCCTTACGGCACGCACCGCAGGCGTCACGCTTCATTTTAAGGGTCCGCGGCGGTCGAGGCTCGCTAAGGTGCTGTGCTAGCATTCCCCGCGCGGCGGCGCACTCGAGCCGCTCGCCGCCAATCCCTTAGGAGAGCACCTCATGTCCGCGGCCCCCTCCCTCAAGGTCACGCCTCCCGCGCAGGGCGCGAAGATCACCATCGCCAACGGCAAGCTGAGCGTGCCGGTGAATCCCATTGTGCCGTTCATCGAGGGCGACGGCACCGGACCTGACATCTGGCGCGCCAGCGTACGGGTGCTGGACGCCGCGGTCGAGCGGGCCTACGGCGGCAAGCGCCGCATCCACTGGCTGGAGGTCTACGCCGGGGAGAAAGCCAACAAGCTGTTCAACACCTGGCTGCCGGAGGAAACGGTGGCGGCGTGCCGCGAGTACCTGGTGTCGATCAAGGGTCCGCTCACGACCCCGGTCGGCGGCGGCATCCGCTCGCTGAACGTGGCGTTGCGGCAGATGCTGGACCTGTACGTGTGCCTGCGCCCGGTGCGCTGGTTCAAGGGTGTGCCTTCGCCGGTCAAGCATCCGGAGAAGGTCGACATGGTGATCTTCCGCGAGAACACCGAGGACATCTACGCCGGCATCGAGTTCGAGGCCGGGACCCCGGACAACCAGAAATTTCTCGAACTGTTCCGCGCTGCCTTTCCCAAGGCCTACGCCAAGATCCGCTTTCCGGAGAGTTGCGGCATCGGTATCAAGCCGGTGTCGAAGGACGGTTCCGAGCGTCTGATCCGCTCGGCAATCCAGTATTGCGTCGCCAACAAGCGCCGCAGCCTGACGCTGGTGCACAAGGGCAACATCCAGAAATTCACCGAAGGGGCGTTCCGCAACTGGGGCTATCAGCTGGCGGAACGCGAATTCGGCGGACAGACCTATAGCTGGGAACAGTGGGAGCGCACCAAGAGCGCCAGGGGTGAAAAGGACGCCAACGCGGAAATGGGTGCGGCGAAGCAAGCCGGGCGCATCATCGTCAAGGATGCCATCGCCGACATCACGCTGCAGCAGGTGCTCACACGCCCGGACGAGTTCGACGTGATCGCGACCCTGAACCTCAACGGCGACTACCTCTCGGATGCGCTGGCGGCGCAGGTCGGCGGCATCGGCATCGCTCCCGGGGGCAACATCAACTACCTCACCGGGCATGCGGTGTTCGAGGCGACCCACGGCACCGCGCCGAAATACGCCAATCTCGACAAGGTCAATCCGGGCTCGCTCATCCTCTCGGGCGAGATGATGCTGCGCTACCTCGGGTGGGTGGAGGCGGCGGACGCACTCATCAGCGCGATGGACAAGACCATCGCGCAGAAAACCGTGACCTACGACTTTGCGCGCCTCATGGAGGGGGCACGGGAAGTCTCGACCAGCGCGTTCGCCGACGCGCTGATCCGGAACCTGTAACCAAGCGTGCGCGGCGCAGCGCGGACCGTGCCCGGACCCATCAGCAGCGGCTACTCCGGGACGCCGCTCGCGAAGAAACTCGGGATAGGCGCGGGCAGCCGCCTGTACCTGCAGGCAGCTCCCGGCAATTACCGCGAGCTGCTCGCACCGCTACCCGCTGGGGTGCAGACAGTGCCGCACATCGATGCGAGCACCGATATCATCCACCTGTTCGCGACGCGACGCACCGCGCTGCGCACGCTGCTGCGAACCACGCGCAAAGCCATGCGCCCGAACGCAAGCGTCTGGGTGAGCTGGCCGAAACGTGCGGCCGGAGTGCCGACCGACATCACCGAAGATGTGATCCGCGAGCTCGCTCTGCCCATGGATCTTGTCGACATCAAGGTGTGCGCCGTCGATGCAACCTGGTCGGGGCTGAAACTCATGGTGCGCAGGGCCAGGCGGACCCCGCCGCCCGCACGCAAGCGCCCACGTCAGCGGTGAACTGACAAGCGCACGTGGCAGGCGCCACCGACAACACGCCGCCGCCGACCGCCGCTGATTGCGCCCGGCACATCGTCGTCGCGTTCGCCGGCTACAACGCCGAGTTTCGCGCCATCACGCGGCGCGCCCCGCTGCGCTTCGACAGCCGCGACTGGAAGGCGAGCCAGCGCGACGCGGTCGAGCGCATCGAACTCTACGATCGCTGCGTCATCCAGGCCATCACCGAACTGCGCGCCAGCTTAGGCCCCGCTGCGCTCGACCGCGGGCTGTGGCAGCAGATTCACGGTGAATTCGCCGCGCAGATCACGCAGCTTCCGGATCCTGAATTCGTCAAGACCTTCTTCAGCTCCATCAGCCGGCGGATGTTCGGCACGGTGGGCGTCGCGCCGGATATCGAGTTCATCGCCACCGACCTGGATCCGCTGGCGAACCTCACCGCCCCGGTAGGCACCAACACTTACGCGAATCACGGCTCGCTGGCGCTGCTGTTCGAGGATCTGCTCGGCGATGTGCGCTGCCGCTCACCGTGGCGCGATCTGGACAAGAGCATCGCCCACGTCGTCGGCGAGGTGCGCGCCTACCTGCAGTCGCACGCGGAGCGCCGCACCCTGGAACGGGTCGAGGTGATCCGCCCGGTGTTCTACCAGATCTCGCGCGCCTACATCGTCGGCCGCGTCATCGGCCGCGACTTTCTCGCCCCGCTGGTGATCGCGCTCAGGAACACCGACGGCGGCGTGCTGGTCGATGCGGTGATGCTGGCGGAGGACGACGTCAGCATCGTATTCAGCTTCACGCGCTCCTACTTCCACGCCGACCTCGAGCGCGTCGCGGAAGCCGTGGTGTTCCTGAAGTCGATCATGCCCAAGAAGCCGGTGAGCGAGCTGTTCACGGTGCTCGGCCGCGCCCGCCAGGGCAAGACCGAGCGCTACCGCGAACTGATGCGCAACCTCGAGCGCACCGCGGATCGCTTCGAGCACGCCCCCGGGGAGCGGGGACTGGTGATGGTGTGCTTCACACTCAGCTCCGCCGACGTCGTCTTCAAGGTCATCCGCGACCGCTTTCCGCCTCCGAAGACGGTGCTGCGCGAGGAGGTAGTCGCCAAGTACCAGATGGTATTCATCCACGATCGCGCCGGGCGGCTGGTGGATGCGCAGGAGTTCCGGCGGCTGCGCTTTCCGCGCGCGCGCTTCGCCCCGCAACTGCTGACGGAGCTGCGGCGCGAAGCCATGGGCACCGTGCACGAAGATGGCGAGGACCTGGTGTTCGACCACGTGTACATCGAGCGGCGCATGACGCCGCTGAATCTGTACCTGCGCACCGCGTCGGCGGAGGCCGCGGAGCGCGCGGTGCTCGACTACGGGCAGTGCATCCGCGATCTCGCCTATACCAACATCTTCCCCGGCGACCTGCTGCTGAAGAACTTCGGGGTCACGCGGCACGGACGCGTGATCTTTTACGACTACGACGAGCTGTGCCGGGTCACCGACTGCAACTTCCGCGACGTGCCGCAGGCGTCGAACGACGAGGACGAGATGCGCGGCGAGGCGTGGTTCTACGTCGGTGAGAGCGACGTGTTCCCGGAGACCTTCATCAACTTCCTGGCCTTCAATGAGTCGCAGCGCGCGGCGCTCCTGCGCCTGCATGCGGAAATCCTCACCGCGGGGTTCTGGCGCGGCGTACAGCAGCGCCTGCTCGCGGGCGAGGTGGTGGAGGTCCTGCCCTATCACCCGCACCAGGTGCGCGTGGCGAGCAGCGCCTAAGAGGCGGGGAACAGCGCCCGCACGGTAATTGCAAAGCGCGCCGCGGGTGCAGCCGCGGCGCAGCGGAACCGCGCCTGCGCCTGCAGGTCGAGCGCCGCGAGCAGCCCCGCCGTCATCTGCTTCATGAGCTCGCAGTCATCCCCGGTGAGCGAGCTCGGGCTCCCCGGCGCGATTCGCACCGTGGCGGGGGTCGCCGCGAAGTCGGCGAACCGGGCGTCAGCGGCTGAGAGTGCCGCGGGCAACTGGAAGCGCAGCTCTACCTTGGGCGATGCGTGGGGGTGCGCCGCCGCGTCGCGACAGTCATAAGTGAGAATGCGCCAGTCACGCGCACCGATCGCCACCAGCACGTCATGGAAGCGGTACCACAGATCGTCGCAGGAGTAAGCGCGCGGCAGATCGTTAAGGCTCACGATGAGCTCGTGCGGCATCCATTGC
>Ga0210409_10006989_pt1 | contig 11684 bp, 12 predicted proteins | sample IncBWH17MmetaG_FD_161649 | JGI IMG/M metagenome (GOLD analysis project Ga0210409, IMG submission 161649) | Forest soil microbial communities from Barre Woods Harvard Forest LTER site, Petersham, Massachusetts, United States - Inc-BW-H-17-M | ecosystem: Environmental > Terrestrial > Soil >...
CGGGGCGGTAGCGGACATAGTCCGCGACCCGATTGGAGAAGCGCTCCTTGGCGTCGGCGAAAGTCATGGTGCTTACAATCAATTCCCCAGGGGCTAAAGCCCCTTTGCGTTCTGTGCTGAATGCCGCGGCTGAAGCCGCGACCCGCAACCCACAGCCCCCAAGCCCTGAACTTCCTCTAGCATGTGCTAGCGCCGCTGCCCGGAAACGGTTCTCAACTTCTCGTGACTGCTCCTCATTACTCACGAGGAGATCCCAAGGCCGGGCTTAAGCCCGCCTCCAGGCATGCTTCCTACGGGAACTGGCGGAGGAAGCGCACGTCGTTCTGGAAAAAGACCTGAATGTCGTCGATGCCGTACTTCAGCATGGCCAAGCGGTCGATGCCAATGCCGAAGGCGAAGCCGCTGACTTTTTTGGCGTCGTAGTTGACGAAGCCGTAGACGGCGGGGTCGACCATGCCGGCGCCGAAGAGTTCGATCCAGGCGGCGCCTTTGCATTTCGAACACGTTCCCCCACTTGCCGCAGTGCCTGTCCCGCCGCAGAAAGGGCAGGAGACGTCGAATTCGACGCTCGGCTCGGTAAAAGGAAAATAGCTGGGGCGGAAGCGTGTTTTCACGCTGGGGCCGAAGAATTGTTTTACGAAATACTCGATGGTGCCGGTGAAATCGCAGAAGGTGATGTCCGTGTCCACGGCAAGCCCTTCGATCTGGTGGAAGGCGAAGGAGTGCGTGGCGTCGGGATTGTCGCGGCGGTAGACCTTGCCAGGAACGATGACGCGCACGGGCGGCTTCTGCTTTTCCATGGTGCGGATCTGCATGGGCGAGGTGTGGGTGCGCAGGAGGAGCGGCGTCTTCGCGGTATTTTTATCCGACGAGGAGGGCAATTCCAGGTAAAAAGTGTCCATGTCATCGCGGACCGGATGGAATTCCGGGATATTGAGAGCTTCGAAATTGTAGTAAGGCGTTTCGATTTCGGGACCTTCGACGACGGAGAAGCCGATGGAAACGAAGATGTCTTCGATTTCCTGGAAGACCTGGCGGATCAAGTGATGTGAGCCGACAGGGCGGTGGACGCCCGGGAGTGAGAGGTCGACGCGTTCGCGGCGGAGCGCGGATGCCTCGGTGCCTGATTCGATGGCGACGCGGCGAGCTTCAATTTGCGACTCCACGTGCGCGCGCAGTTCGTTTAGGCCGGCGCCAACGGCGCGCTTCAGTTCGGCAGTGGCGGGTTTCAGCCAATTGTCGGTGACTAGCGTGAGCACACCAGATTTGCGGCCCAGCCAGGCATCACGGAATTGCTTCCAGGAGGATTCGTCGTGCGCGCACGCGCAATCCGCGTCAAATCGTCCACGAAGGTCGGCGAAGAGCGCGGAGAGTTCCTCAGGCGTCGTGATGCCGAGATGCACGAGAGGCAGGGTCGTTTTGCTTTCGGGTGTTGTCATCGCGTTTTAAAGCGAACCTCGCACGGCAAAACGCAGCAAAGGGGTTTTGCCCAGCCCGTTACGTCTTGCCGAAGTGGGGCGCAGCATGCTGCGCCCCAACGGAAAAAAAATCGCCGGCAAGAAAGCTTACGCCTTTTTCGCCTTGGCTGGCGGCGGGGCGGCAGCTTTCGCTGTTGCTACCAGCGATGTGAAGGCGGCGGCGTCTTTCACGGCGATGTCGGCCAGGACTTTGCGGTCCAGATTGACGCCGGCAACTTTGAGGCCGTGAATCAACTGGCCGTAGGTGAGGCCGTTGTTGCGTGCGGCGGCGCCGACGCGCTGAATCCAGAGCTTGCGATACTCGCGCTTTTTGACGCGGCGGTCGCGCTTGGCGTAGCGATCGGCGCGATTGGCGGCTTCCTGTGCGGATTGGTAGAGTTTGCTCTTGGTGAGGAAAAAGCCTTTTGTCCTCTTAAGGTACTTCTTGCGCCGTGCCCGGCGCTTGGTGCCGCGTTTTACGCGTGCCATGGGTTTCTCCTTCGGTTTTGATTACGCCGAGGTTCGGGAGCGAGAAACTTGTTCGGACGGGTCTAAAGACCGGCCACTACAAGATCGGCTTCACAGGACCGCGGCTACATACGATTGGGAGACAAACGGGGTGCAGGGGCGCGAAAAAACGCGTACCGCAACGGGTTTGTCTCCGGGGTGATGCGCTTGTCGCGTTCGCCTTAGAGCGAATACTTTCGGCTGAGCCGAAAGATAGTGGCATCCCCATAGGGTCGGGATAGATGCCGCCACTACAAGTGCCCCATGAAAGTCGGGGCTTATCGGCCGGCAGGCACCCGTGAAGCGCTGCCTGGCACGATTGCGGGACTTGCGTCCCGCATTTTCGTTGGAGGGCGCACCCGACAGTGGCCCTCCTAGAAACTCGAACGGACCGGCGACGGAATCGGAACCCGAATAGATGGTCGCAGGTCTTTAAAGGGGGCGCAGCCCGCTGCGGCGGGCTCCCCCCAAGAAAAGAAACTTAATCTAGCCGTAGGGAAGCATCTGCTTGATGCTGGCCACGTCGGCTTTGTTCACCAGCGTCAGCTTCTTGAGCTTGCGCATGCGGCCGGGAGCTTTGGTGCCCATCAAGTGGCGCTTGCCGGAATGCCCACGCTTGATCTTGCCATTGGCGGTGATCTTGAAGCGCTTCCTGGCGCCGCGGTGCGTTTTCAATTTCAATTTCGGTTTCGATGCGTTTCTCGGCATTGCTCGGAATCCTCTCAACAATTTGATTGTGCCGCTCGGTGCGGCGGGTAGGCAAGCCCCACCCCTACAAAGTCAGAATCTTATTGCGACTGCTGGGCGCTCGACGATTGCTGGCCAGCGGGCTTGGCGACGCTTACGCCCTTTTTCGGCGCGAGCAGCGCCACCAGGACGTTGCCTTCCATGCGCGGCATGGTTTCGATCTGGCCCTGGTCGCCAATTTCCATGAGCAGGCGGTTCATCTTGGCGCGACCCACTTCCTGGTGGGCCATTTCGCGCCCGCGATGAAAAATCATGGCGCGCACTTTGTGGCCTTCGCCGAGGAACCGCAGAATCTGGTTCTTGCGAACCTGATAGTCGTGTTCCGCGGTGGCGGGCCGAAACTTGACTTCCTTTAGCTGCGAGCCGCGGCTGCTCTTGCGCTGCTCGTGAGCCTTTTTGTTGGCCTGGTAAAGATACTTGCCGTAGTCGGTGATCTTGCAAACCGGCGGATCGGCGGTGGGCGAGATTTCCACCAGGTCGAGCCCTTTTTCCTTGGCCAGCTTTATGGCTTCAAACGGCTGCATGACGCCGAGCTGGCCGCCTTGATCATCAATCACCCGGATTTCGCGAGCGCGGATTCGTTCGTTGACACGAATGCGGTCGGCTTGCCGGAAGCTGCGTTCTGCGATAAGTCCCCCTCAAGCATTTTGTGATTCGCGGCCAGGAAGCGGCCGCAAGGCGTTGCTTTCCCGGATATCCAGAGGATGGCCCCGAATTCACAACCCGCCCCCACGGCGCAAAAGAGCCAGGGGACGGGTTTCAAAGTATAGCACGCGGCCGCGGCTGCGCGGCAAGTGGGAAAAGTGTCGGCCATCGCGGTTTCGGCAAGCGTTGCCATGCGAAGGGAATGTCACTCTGGCCGAGGTACAAAGCTTACGCCGTGGTCAGGCCGAGGTCGCCCTTGGGGCCGCTGATGAGGGCGCGAAGACGGTTTTTGTCGCTGCGCTGGACGGGGAGATCGAGGCCAATGCGTTTCATGGTTGCGGAAAGATCGTCCGCGTCGTCGCTCATGATTTCAAAATACCCGAGGCTGCACCCTGCGGGAGCGTCCTTGGAGGGGTGGACGGAGTCGGCGCTCCATTCGATAAAGAAGGGGAGAAGGCCGCGGCGGTCGTCTGCGAGATTGACGGTTTTCCAGTTGAGGACGCGGCCATCGGGACGCTTTCTGGAGCCGTCGTCGGGGCCTTTGAATTCGACTTTGTTTTCGCGGAGCTGCCTGGCGATGGCGGTGATGTCCGGGGGATGGACGGCCCAGCCGACGAGACGCGGGTCGGTCATGGAGCGGAGTTGCGGGTAGTGGACGATTTCGCTTTGCGCGGGATCGGGGGCAATGATTTCGAGATAGCGGCGCTCGCCGAGCGAGACGAGCGCGTTGCGCGTACCGCGGCCTGGATGGACTCCGCCAATGGCTGGGCGGACGCCGACGCTCTGCTCGACCAATTCAATGCCGTGGTCGAGATCGCTGCAGCCGAGAAGAATGTGATCGAGCAAAGGGGGCACCTGATCGTCGTCTTCCGCGTCCGCCGCCCAAGCGCCGGGCGGCGATATCATCACGACACCGGTCCAAGCAAGAAAGCTCCTGCGGGAAATCATCCCTGGCACCTCCGAATCTTAGATGCAGGATTATGCCGCAATGTGCCGCTTTAGGGTTTGCCTGGAATCTCGATAGGCACCAGCCAGAGGACCAGACCCAGGGCAGTAAGCACGGCGATAAAATATCCCGCCGCGACACGACTGGAGACTGAAGGCATGCTCTTGTCGAAGAGGCGATACGCCACGCCGCCGGCCACCAACAGGAAGACGGGCTCTCTGAAGAGAATTGCGAGGAAGAGGCACGAGAGGAGAACCGCGAGGCGCTCGTTTTTGCTCAACGCCGGAATCGCCTGGCCACCATCGAGCACCCAAACGGGAATCAGGTTCAGGACATTCAATAGAGCGGTGAAGTGCGCGAGTCCGGCCCAGAGACTATTGCCCGTCTTGTACCAGACCAGGCCACAGGCCACGGCTCCCAGCCATCCCGCGAGCGGGCCCGCCAGACTGACAGCCGCGCGGGTTTCCTCGGAAACCCCAAGCGCTTGCCATCGCACGTAAGCGCCGAACCCTGGAAGGAAAACGGGCATGTCCGCGGGTAGTCCTCGGCGCTTGATGTCAATGAAATGACCCATTTCGTGAATCAGGATGAGAACAGCAAAGCCAATTCCAAATTTTGCGCCGTACATGGCCCAGTAAAAGCCGCTGAATGCAAACAGGCTCAAGAGGAAATTCAGCTTGAAGAGGATGAGCAGGGATTTGCCTTTGGCGAGCAAAATGGCGAGGGGAGCGAGCGGACCGAGTTTGCTGACCCATTTGGGCGGGGATTTTGGCCGAGGCGCGGCAGGCGCGGCCAGCTCGAGCTTCTGAACTTTATCGCGCACCCAGTCGGTCTGAGTGGATTCACCGGGAAGGAGCTCGAGTGCTTTCAACCACTGTACCCGGGCTTGCCCGAGGTCGCCGTGTTCTTCGAGCAGTTTCGCCGCGGCGGCGAGTCGCTGCAATTCCTCGGCGTGCACGAGCGCGTGACATTGCGAGCACACTTTTGCGCCGGGTGCGAGCAGGCAGGTGCAGTGTTTGCAATTCTGAATTAATTGCGGAGCGTTGGTAGACACGTATGCGACTTTGTTTTTCAGCCGGCAATCGGTGGCGGCGCAGGAGCTGGTGCATTTCGTTCGATCGGACCGAGGATATCCACTTTCACGCCAGCCGTAAGCCGCCATGCAATGCGGATGCCCACGAAAAGAATGATCAGGCCGATGATTCCGTGGAAGGGGTCCTGCAACGCGAGAAACGGAGAAGCCAGGCCTACCAGCACCGCCAGACCCAAGGCTGCGCCGAGACCCATTGACGGTTTTTTTGGAGCCGTTGGCGCTTCTCGCGGAGATTCTTGAGGAATGGCGGTATCGCTCGGAGCAGCGTCCTTTTGTTCGGCCGCACCATGAGATTGTGGAAGAGCGTGCTGCACCAACGTTTGTTTTTCGGCCTTTTTCTCTTTCACTATCTGCGCAACATAGATGGGAATCGCGGCGATGGAAACGGCCGAATAGGTCAGCAATGCGGCAGTAACCTGGTAGCGCCGCCCCCCCATGCCGCCGGAACCCATCTTGATGGCTTTGCCGACCATGTAGCCGACTGCCAGAGAAACGTAGCCAATCACGAGTCCTGTGAGGATGCCGAAAGCGGCATACAGGAGAAGTCCCAGGAAAGCTCCGCCGAGACCAAAGAGAATTCCGCGGACAAAAGCCGGATGGGTATCCTTAGGAATCTGCTGCTTGAGGCGCTCGGCACAGTTCTCGCATGCCAAAGCACCATTGATCCGGTAGTAGCGGCCAGTGAGCGTCGAGTCGCAGGACTTGCAGCGATCCGGGCCGCTCGAGGACTTGTATTCGGCGGTGCCAAATTGCGGCGTCGAACCGCCTGAAAGATTTTCGGCCATGGGCGAAAACTATCACACGAGCCATTGCGCCTGAAGAGAAATCTATTCAGCTGCCTGTGTGAAGGTAATTAGCTGATTGGAACTCGGCGATCTGGCGAAAGAGCGAGGTACTGGCTGGCGGTTTAGAGGCTGATGGAAGCCGTGTTCTGGCCGCGCTTGCTCAAGTAGTGATGCCAGAACAAGCGAGCGGCGACGGCGCGCCAGGGACGCCAGGGCGCGGAGATTTTTTCGAGGCGTTCGGGCGAAGGACGCTGGCGCAGGCGCTTTACTTCTTGTACCGCCACGGCCAACGCCAGATCGCCGGTCGGCCAGATGTCCGGACGGCGCAAGGCGCTCAATAGATAGATGTCGGCGGTCCAATTACCGATGCCCTTAAATGCCGTGAGCATTTTGCGGGCCTCGTCGTCCTGCAGGCCGTCGAGGTCGCGCAAATCGAAATAGCGACGCGACAGCGATTCGGCCAGCAGGCGAGTGTAGAGAGTTTTCTGGCGGCTGAAGCCGATGCGTAACAGTTCCCTATCTGAGAGCTTCAGGAAACGGCGGGGCGTAAGCGGGCGGACGGCGGCATTCAGGCGGTCGAAGGCGGCTTTCGCGGACGCCAGAGAAACTTGTTGCTCGAGGATGATGTAGACGAGCGTTGGGAAACCCGGCTCGCGGACCCACAGGGGCGGCGGACCGTACTTTTCGAGGACTTCAGCAAGATGAATGTCGCGATCCGCAAGCAGGCGCACGCTTTCGGCGAAGATGGTTTCGTTCAAAGTGATTTGCGGGATCTGCACGGCGCGATAGGAAGGAATCCCTGACCACAATTCAGCTGGTCGCGCGGGAATCGACTTCGCGCTGGAGGGCTTCGACGAATTCGGCGAGGGGCTTCGGGCCGAGGTCGCCTTTCGCGCGATGGCGGACGGAGACGGTGCCGGCCTCGGCTTCCTTGGGGCCGACCACGAGCATGTAGGGAATTTTCTGAAGCTGCGCGTCGCGGATTTTTGCGGGCAGCTTTTCGTTGCGGTCGTCAAGATGCACGCGAAGATTGTGGCGCTTCAGGGTTTCCGTGACGTGCTTGGCGTAGTCGGCGACTTTTTCGCTGACGGGACAGATTTCCACTTGCACCGGCGCCAGCCACAGCGGGAAGGCGCCGGCGTAGTGCTCGATCAAAATGCCGAAGAAACGCTCGACGGAGCCGAGCAACGCGCGGTGGACCATCAGCGGCTGATGCTTTGAGCCGTCTTCGCCCACGTATTGCAGGCCGAAGCGAGCGGGAAGATTGAAATCGAACTGCACGGTGGTGAGCTGCCAGGAGCGGCCGATGGCGTCAATGAGCTTGACATCAATTTTCGGGCCGTAAAAAGCGGCTTCGCCTTCCATTTTCTTGTACGGGATGTTCATGCGCTTCATGGTGTCGGCGAGAGCGGCGGTGGCGCGATGCCAGTCTTCGGGCTTGCCGGCGTAATTTTCCGGATGCGATTGATCCCAGTCGGAGAGTTCGACTTCGAATTTGTCGAAACCGAAATTTTTCATTACCGCAAAGGCGAAATCAACGCAAGCCTCGACTTCGGATTCGATTTGCGAGGGCATGCAGAAAATGTGGGCATCATCCTGGGTGAAGCCGCGGACCCGCAGCAGGCCGTGGAGCACCCCGCTGCGTTCGTAGCGGTAGACGGTGCCGAGTTCGGCGAGGCGAACCGGTAGATCGCGGTAGCTGTGCAGTCTGGACTTGTAAATCAAAATGTGGCCCGGGCAGTTCATGGGCTTGAGCTGGTAGTCAGCTTTTTCCACTTCGACCGGGCCGAACATGTTGTCTTTGTAGAAGCCGGTGTGGCCGCTGGTTTTCCAGAGGTCGAGACGCATGATATGCGGCGTGTAGACGATGTCGTAGCCGCGCTTCAGCAATTCTGCACGCAGCCAGTCTTCGACAATCATTCGAATCAAGCCGCCTTTGGGATGCCAGAAAATCAGGCCGGGGCCGGCTTCCTCCTGAATGCTGAAGAGGTCGAGTTCGGTGCCGAGCTTGCGGTGATCGCGGCGCTTGGCTTCCTCGATGCGGTGGAGATGCGCTTCGAGCTCCTTTTGAGTGAAGAAGGCCACCGCATAAATGCGCTGGAGCTGGGGATTGCCTTCCTGACCCTTCCAGTAAGCGCCGGCGACGTTCATCAGCTTGAACGCCTGGATGCGCTTGGTCGAAGGAATGTGCGGGCCACGGCAGAAATCGATGAACTTCCCGGTGGTGTAGAAGGAAACCATCGGCTCGGTGGCTTTTTCTTCGACCAATTCGCACTTAAAAATCTGGTTGCTCTTCTTGTAGAGATCGAGAGCCTCGGGCTTCGGAATGAGCTTGCGCTCGTTAGGCAGATCTTGCGCCGCGAGTTCGTGCATCTTCTTTTCGATTTTTGCCAGGTCTTCCTGGGTGAAGGGCTCCTCGCGCAGGAATTCATAGAAAAAGCCGGTGTCAATGGGCGGACCGATGCCAAGCTTTACGTTTGGATACAACTCCATAACGGCAGCGGCGAGCAGGTGGGCCGCGGAATGGCGGAACACAAAGAGCGCATCGGGATCTTTTTCTGTGAGGATTTGCAGCTTGACGTCGTGATCGAGAGGCCGCCGTAGATCGACCAGCTCGCCTTCGCCATCATTCGGCGCAGCCACGCGGGCCACTAGCGCGGCATCCGCGAGCCGCGGCGATATGCTCCGGGCAACATCGGCAGCGGTGGTGCCCTTCGGAACGTCCTTGACGCTGCCGTCCGGCAACGTGATGTGAATCTGCTCCATGCGCGTGTTCACCTGGAAGGAGAAACACTAAGCTTATCGGCGGCTTCCCATTGGGTCAAGGCAATGTGGCCACTTCTTGATGGACGACGTCCTGTTTGGGGCTGAGAGGGCGTGTTAGGATGGCCCGCTGGCCGCACCATGATCGGACAAACGCTGGATCACTACAGAATCGTTGCCCAGCTTGGCGAAGGCGGCATGGGTGTCGTCTATCGAGCGCGGGACGAAGTGCTGAACCGCGACGTGGCACTGAAGCTTCTGGCCCACGGGGCGCTCGACAAGGTCGGGAGCGGCCATTTGCTCCGCGAAGCGCAGACGGCCTCATCCCTGAGCCATCCGAATATTTGCACGATTCACCAGGTGGGACAGACCGGCGACGACTTCTACGTGGTGATGGAGCTTATCGAGGGGCGATTGCTTAGCGACTTGCTCACGACTACCGGTCTCTCGATGGAAATCGTAACGCGCTACGGCGCGCAAATCGCGGATGCACTGGCGCACGCGCATGACCGCGGAATCGTGCATCGCGACCTGAAAGGCTCGAACGTGATGGTAACGGCCGAGGGACGAGTGAAGGTACTGGATTTCGGCCTGGCCACGCGGATGGAGCGAGAGGAAATCAGCGAGATCACACTTTCCTACGACACGCTGGAGAGCAAGCTCGTTGGAACGCTGCCGTACATGTCTCCGGAAGTCTTGCGCGGGCACAAGGCCGATCACCTGAGCGATTTATGGGCGCTCGGAGTGCTGCTTTATGAAGCAGGGGCGGGCAGGCTGCCGTTCCGGGGAAACACGGGGTTCGAGGTGACTTCGGCAATTCTCAGCGAGCCGCCTCCGCCGCTGCCGCCAAGTGTTCCGCACGGTTTGGCAGCGGTGATCCAGCGCTGCTTAATGAAGGAGCCAGCCGAGCGTTACCAGCGGGCGAGCGAAGTGCGCGCAGCGCTCGAAGCGCTGCAGGGAGCGGTGTTGCAGAGCCGGCATCCCTCGGAAGAAACGCGAGGGCCGCGAACGCTGGTCCTCCGGGGGATGGAACACCTCACCGTGAAGAACCGGGACGTGCTGTTGCTGGTCGGCACGAACAAGGGGGCGTTTCTGCTGCGGTCGTCGCGGGACCGCACCAAGTGGGATGTCGCCGGGCCGTATTTTCACGGCCAAGGCGTGTACGCGATGGGATACGACGGGCGGAACGGCCGGCACCGCCTGTGGGTTTCGACGAACAGCCTGATGTGGGGAACGTTTTTGCGGTCGAGCGACGATTTCGGGAGAATTTGGACGAATCCGCTCGAAGCGAGTATCCGGTTTCCCATCGAGTCCGGCGCCGCGCTGAAAAATATCTGGCAGTTTTGCCTGGGGCGAGCCGATGAACCGGACCTGCTGTATTGCGGCGTGGAGCCGGCGGCGCTCTTTGAATCGCGGGACGCCGGCGAATCCTGGTCGCTGATACGCGGGCTGTACGATCATCCACAGCGCCCGCGCTGGATGCCGAGCAACGGCGGGCTGTTTCTGCACACTATCGTGCCGGACCCCGGCAAGAAAGAGCGGATGTACGTGGCAGTGTCCGCCGGAGGAGTTTACCGTACCGAAGATTCTGGCAGTACGTGGCAGGCACGGAACAATGGGATACGTGTGGTGTTCATGCCGGAGAAGTACCCCGAGTTCGGGCAGTGCGTGCATAAGATTGTGCTGCACGAATCTCGCCCGCAGCGATTGTTCCTGCAAAACCACTGGGGGCTGTATCGTTCGGACAATCGGGGCGATTCGTGGCAGGACATCGCGCGCGGCGTGCCCTCGGACTTTGGCTTCGCGATGCTCATGCATCCGCACGATGCGGACTGCGTGTTCATTCTGCCGGTGGAATCGGACGAGTTTCGCTGCACGCCGGAGGGCCGTTTGCGCGTCTACCGCACGCGAAACGCGGGTGGTTCGTGGGAGTCTCTCGAACGCGGGCTGCCGCAGAAGGGGGCGTACGAAACGGTCTTGCGTGATGCTTTTTCGACGGATTCGCTGGACCCGGCGGGGCTTTATTTCGGGACGCGGAGCGGAAAGCTGTTTCAATCGAGGGATGAAGGAAAAAGCTGGAAGAAAATACTTGAAGGACTGCCGCAGATCGTGTGCGTAAAGGCCGCACTCATCCAGATAGATGGCGCGCCGGGGTCGCGACCGAAGCCGAAACCCACGGCCAAACGGAAAACTCCGCGCACGAAGAGTGTCAGGCGCGGGAAACGGCGGTGATCGAGGTCGTATTCAATATTCCTGGTCCACTCCGTGAATTCACGGAGAACCGCAGCAGCGTGCGCGTTGACGTGAAAGACGGCGCCAATCTGCGCGAAGCATTGCTGGTTCTGTTTGCCGCCTGCCCGGGACTCCGTGACAGGGTTCTGACCGAATCCGCCGAGATTCGCCGGCACGTGAACATTTTTGTGGCCAACGAAGACATTCGTTACACCGGCGGACTGGCGACGGCTGTTCGGGCCGGGGCGGAAATCTCGATTGTGCCTGCGATCAGCGGCGGCATCACCCAGTGTCAAGGCATGGTTCTCCGCAGTTATCACTAGACGGCCCGCGATCAGGCTGGAGTGATCCCCCCGGGCGAGATGAGCGAACTCGATGGTAGGATGACTTCTGAAACCAAGAAGCACGGCATCGACTACGACAGCCACGCCAGCTATCGTTTTGTCGAGGACTAAAAATGGGCAGTCGAAAGAGTTATTTGAGATCTACGATTCGAAGGTCCAGCGGCC
>Ga0210409_10006990_pt1 | contig 11683 bp, 8 predicted proteins | sample IncBWH17MmetaG_FD_161649 | JGI IMG/M metagenome (GOLD analysis project Ga0210409, IMG submission 161649) | Forest soil microbial communities from Barre Woods Harvard Forest LTER site, Petersham, Massachusetts, United States - Inc-BW-H-17-M | ecosystem: Environmental > Terrestrial > Soil >...
CAGTATCTATCCCCGGCTTTATTCAGCACCGGCCTGTATTTAATTCTCACCATACTTCCACTGATTTTGCTGATTTTCTGGCTAGTCCGCGTGCGCTTCAAAAATGCCTACAACGGGCAGCCGATGCCGCCTGGACGCGAAGGTCACTCGGTGGCAGCTGCCGATTAGAAAATAGAAAAAGAAAGACGAGAACGGTATTCCCGATATTCACCAACCAGAAAAATCCTCTGCACTTTAGCCATGAACGCTTCCTGGAAAATCAAGTACACGCAAAATTTGCCATCGGCCTTATCCGTTTGTGACTCGGCGGACCTGATGCGCTTCCGCTGGTTTATGGCAAGTCCACGTCGAGTGCGTAAATTTCCTGGGTGGCGGCATTGCGCAGGACCAGAGGCGAGTCATCGGTAGCCAGGCCACACCAATTGCCGAAGAATCCGGCCGGTGGGATGTCTTTCAGGCTTTGGATCTCCTCGAGCTTCCGATCGGATATTCGTACCCTGGTCAGTTTCTCAACGTCAGACGCGCTGGAGTAGAACGCGAAATAAACGTATTGGGAATCCCGGGACCATTCCGGCCAGCCAACATTAGTTCCATTGGCCAGCTCGGTCGTCTTCTGGGTCTTCAGATCGAAAAGCATGAGCCGCTGCATATTCGCATACAGTCCGGCCAGGTACCGGCCATCGGGCGAGAGACGGGGCGACCAGAGCCCTTGGGTCCCAGGAATAATGGATGCCACATGCGTTTTCAAATCCACCATGTGAACACCGTTGGTGCGCATAGCTCCCAACTGGCCGAGCGGTGATTCTCCAAAAATGATTGAATTTCCATCGGCGGACCAGGCTGGGTCGTTCTGAACCTGTTCCTGAGGAACTATCGCCTCACTGGCGCCCCCGTCGGCGGAAATGACGTATATCTTGAACGGCTGTCCTGCCGTGGCGGCGACGAAGACAATTTGCTTCCCATCCGGCGACCATCGCGGAAGCCCAGCTCGCTGAGGAGAGAAAGTCAGCTGCAGCTTTTCGCTGCCGTCAACTTTGCTTCTCCACAAGGTACCTTCCGGGTAGAGCACATACGCAACCCACTGACCGTCCGGCGAAAATCTTAGGTGTTCAGCCGAGAGACCATTCATATAGGGGATATATTGGCGGAGCTTTGTGTCGTACCGAAGGATTTCGCCGTGGGGCTGCTCGCCAACCACGAAGATCTTTTTGCCGTCCCTGCTCGGTAGCGGACCCCAGTAGTTGAGTGGACCAGTTGTCAGCCGCACAGGGTCTGACTCCGATTTTTTTAAAAATCCCCTCTCGCGGATTGCCCAAATGTCCGTTCTGCCCTCGCTGTTTGCCTGAAACACAAAGTAATTTCCGTCTGGAGTCCAGTTGCCACAACAGGAGGTGATCGCGTTCAAACCGGGCAGCATACGACGGGCAGGCGTTCCATCTATCGACACTTCCCACAAAGTACTCAAGGTGGTATGCGGATCGTATACCGAGAACCGCACGCGGTGTCCATCCTGTGAAACGCGAGGCCACCATGCGCGCCCTGCCACAGTCGTGAGCTTACGCTGATCACTCCCGTCCACCTTCGCCGAGTACAGGTCCGATTCGTTGGCATAAATGATTTTCGAGCCGTCGGGCGACCACGTCGCGTCCTGAGCGGAAATGGCGCCCAGACGACGCGGCGACCCGCCAGGCAGCGGGAGTATCCATAGAGCGTTCTGGTAGGAATTCTCCGGGGGCGGAGCTCCGATCAGCAATTCCGATCCCTTTGGCGAAATGTCATTGATGAACACGTTCTGAAGTCCGCTATTGAGGGGAACCGTTTGCCCACCTGATGTGGAAACTTGCGAAACGCCCGGGCCCAATTCCCAGAAGTAAAGCCTGGAGCCGTCGGTGACGATGGTAGGTGGGATGCGGTCAGCAGAGTAACTGGAAGGTTTCTGGCGTCCATCGTTGGTGATCTGAGCCAATGCGAAGACTTTGGGCGGAGTGGACGGGCGCATCCACCAAAAAACGAGCGCCACAGCCACGATCACGCCTGCGCCGACCAACATTAGGGGCCATCGTTTCGCGGAGACTGGTTTCACGACAGCACTGTCCGTCGGCAAGCCTGTCGAAGCTGCTGTTACCGTTGGATGGGCACCTGTCGAGGCTGTCGAGTTTGTGGCGGTTTCAGCGATTGCAGGTGCCCGCAGTCCCGAAGACCCCAACCCGGAATCCATATCGCGCTTTAACCGCTTCAAGTCGGTGTGAATATCTGAAGCCGACTGGTAGCGCAGGTCACGATCTTTTTCCAGGGCTTTGTTGATGATGTCTTCCACTTTAGCGGGAAGATCCGGGTTCAGCCGCAGCGGGGTCGTGAACGGCCGATTGAGGATGGCGTCAGAGATGAGGCCGGAAGTTGCGCCCCGGAAAGGCAACGTGCCGGTCATCATCTCGTACAGCACTGCGCCGAAAGAGAATAAGTCGGTGCGCGCATCCAATTCCTTACCGCGAATCTGCTCGGGAGACATATACGCGACCGTTCCCAAAGTGCTGCCTGGGCTAGTTAAGTGATCCGGGTCCACTTCGCGTGTGGCAAGGGTATCTGCGCCGGACATGTTTTTCGGCGTGATGATCTTGGCCAAGCCGAAATCGAGGATTTTGGCGTGGCCCCGCCCAATGACGAAAATATTTGCCGGCTTGATATCGCGATGAATTACACCCTTCGCATGGGCCGCGCTCAACCCGTCGGCAATGTCGATTCCCAGGGATAAAACAGAGTCAACATCCAAGGGTTTTCCGGCGATACAGTGCTTTAGCGTAGCGCCGTCAAGATACTCCATGGCAATAAACGCTTCGTCACCATGATTTCCAATTTCATAGATGGTACAGATGTTGGAATGATTCAAAGACGAAGCTGCTCGCGCTTCCCGGCGAAAACGCTCCAACGCTTGCGGATCCCGCGCAACGTGATCAGGGAGGAATTTGAGAGCGACGAAGCGGCCGAGATTGGTGTCCTCCGCCTTATACACGACACCCATCCCGCCGCCACCGAGTTTCTCTAAAATGCGATAGTGAGAAATGGTTTGGCCGATTAAGGGCTGGTATTCTGCCATGGGCAGAGATGTTAGGTGGGCTTACCGAGCAAGTCAACGAACACGACGACGAGTCGCATTTATTTCATCACGCAAGCCAAGAGCACGCCGCCAACATTTCGATGTTCACCAACCAGAAAAAACTTCTTTGTTCGGGCTTAACGACCGACCATTTTTTGCAGATTTTCCGGGTAGCGAGCCCCTTGCACGGTGATCTTCGACACGGCGTTCTCAATTTCGCGAAGATCGTCGGGCGTGAGCTTGACCGAAACTGCTCCAAGGTTTTCTTCGAGGCGCGCCAACTTGGTGGTGCCAGGGATCGGAACGATCCATGGCTTCTTGGCCAGCAGCCAGGCCAGTGCGATCTGCGCTGGTGTGGTCTTCTTTTGTTCTGCGAGCTTGCCGAGCAGATCCACCACGGATTGATTTGCCTTGCGAGCCTCGGCGGTGAAACGCGGAACGATGTTACGGAAATCGGTGCTATCGAACTTCGTATTCTCGTTGATCTTGCCGGTCAGGAAACCCTTGCCAAGTGGGCTGAATGGAACAAATCCGATCCCGAGCTCCTCCAGCGTAGGTAGCACTTCAGCTTCAGGTTCTCTGAACCACAGCGAGTATTCGCTTTGCAGCGCAGTTACAGGCTGAACCGCGTGCGCGCGACGTATGGTTTGCACCCCTGCTTCAGACAGACCGAAGTGTTTCACTTTGCCTTGGCGGATCAAGTCCTTCACAGCCCCCGCCACGTCTTCGATGGGCACGTCGGGGTCAACGCGGTGTTGGTAGAAGAGATCGATGGTGTCGGTCTTGAGGCGCTTGAGCGACGCCTCGGCAACCTCCTTGATGTGCTGGGGACGGCTATCTAGCCCGGCCTGCTTGCCGGTATGCGGATCAATTTTGAACCCGAACTTGGTGGCGATCACCACTTGTGCACGGAGAGGGGCGAGGGCTTCGCCCACCAGTTCTTCGTTGGTGTACGGGCCATATATTTCTGCCGTATCGAAGAACGTGACGCCGCGTTCGACCGCCGCGCGAATCAGCGAAATTCCGTCCTTCTTGTCCACGGCGGGCCCGAAACCGAAACTCATTCCCATGCAGCCAAGTCCGAGGGCCGAGACCTCCAAATTACTCTTTCCAAGTTTGCGTTTCTGCATTGATCCCTCCCTGCTCATACAACGATACAAGCCCTGAGCCAGGGTCGCAATTTAGGTTCAAATCTAGCGGACAAATTCAGAAGTCGACAAGAATAATCTGAAGATTCATCGCGAGGCTCTGGCTGCGTATCCCAAGCTACTGCAGAGATCAAAGATCATCGACTATGTTCAACGGTTAATACGATTTTACCCCGCGCATGTCGTTGTTCAAGATAACGGAGAGCTTCAGCCGCATCGCTTAACGGGTAGCGTCTGTCGATGACGGGCACAACTTTACCGGCTTCAAGAAGTCCTTTCAGAAGAAGTAAATCCTTCTGGTTTATTTTCGCGATAAAAAAACGCGTCTTCTTGCTCCCCATCCGTGACAGTAACGGCGCTAGTAACATAGCTTGGAAAATTCGAGCCAAATCACCACCGACGACGACATAAATTCCGTTCGGATTCAACGCACGCCTGTAATCGAAAATCGAACGATGGGCATTCGCGCCCAAAATCAGATCGTAACGCTGTCCGCTCTGCGTGAAATCTTCCCGCGTGTAATCAATGACGTGATCTGCGCCAATCGACCGTGCCGCGTCCACATTCCTGGTGCTGCACACGGCAGTTACTTCGGCCTCGAATGACTTCGCAATCTGCACCGCGAAGGTGCCCACACCACCAGACGCGCCATCCACCAGAACCTTCTGGCCTCGCTGGATTTGTCCCTTATCACGAAGTCCCTGAAGTACAGTGACTCCCGCGACCGGAACGGCTGCCGCTTCCTCGAACGTTATGTTGGCAGGCTTCAGAGTCAGCTTATCCTCAGTAGCACACGCATATTCGGCAAAGGCTCCGCGAGCCACGCCAAAAACTTCGTCGCCTGGTCTGAACTGGGTTACGTTCTTGCCCACCGCTTCCACCTGGCCGGCCACATCAACGCCTATTCGCTGGTCCTTCGGTGTGCGCACCCCAGGGATAAGGCGCAGCAACGGCGCACCTCTCATGGTGAAGAGGTCCAGCGGATTTATCGATGCCGCGCGAATCTTTATCAAGACCTCATTGTCGTTGGCGGTTGGCTTTTCCACCTCCATGAACTGCAACGCATCTGGTGGTCCGTATTTTGTGCGTGCGACCGCTTTCATAAAACGCTCTTCAAGAGCCGAGTGGGAAGTATAGGACAGACTCGCTGCCTAAATAATCGCGGTTCATGTCGCTTACTGCGGCAAGCCCGTAAAAATTCAGCCGCGAAATCAATCGCGCAAGGCTTCTGCGGGATCCGTGCGGGTCGCGCGCCAAGCGGGCAAGAAGCACGCTGCCAACGCCGCGATGGTCATGACTGCGAAGGCCGCGCCGAACGCCAGCGGGTCACGTGGGCTCACATGGTACAGAAGGTTTCCGAGCAATCGCGTTAAGCCGAGCGCCACCGCCGCGCCGAGCACCACGCCTCCGAGCATTAGCGCCAAGCCGCGCGATATCACTAGCCGCAACACATTCGAAGCGCCCGCACCCAGGGCCATGCGCAACCCCAGCTCACGCGTGCTCTGTGACACTGCGTAGGACATCACACCGTACAATCCGATGACAGCGAGGAGCAGCGCCAATGCGCCTAAGATGCTTACCAAGGTTACGGCCACCATCTGCGGCGATGTCGAGCGATCCAGTTGCTCTTGCAGGGTGATGAGTTCGTACGGGGCAAGGCTCGCGTCCAGTGCGTGTACCTCTTGGGCTAAAGTCACCGCTACCATCTCCGGGCTCAGCGCACTTCGAATAAACAATGCCGCACTAACGGAGAAATTCTGTCGCAGTGGCACATAGAAAAAGGGCTCTGCTGCCTCCCGAACGCTCCGATACTTAGAATCTTTGGCTACGCCGACTATCTGCATCCATCGGTCCTTGACTTGAATACGCTCGCCAACCGCACTTCTGCCGCGCCAAAACTTCGCAGCCATCGTTTCATTCACGATAACTACCAGAGCACCTCTTTCATCGTCCGCACGAGTAAATTCGCGGCCAGAAACGAAAGGGATACCCATGGTCGCGAAATAGTCCGGCCCCACTTCGTTGTACTCCACAGTCGGGCGTTCCTCCGGTGGAACATCATAGCCATCCACGGCAATCGGCGCCGACGAAAAACTTCCATAGCTGAGCGGCGTCATGCGCGCAAAAACTACCGACTCAACGCCTGGCATTGCCTTGACGCGATCAATCAGCTGGTCTTGAAAATTCTGCGCGCGCTGCGCATCATATGCCGCGGATACCAAGCCGATGCCGGTGAACATTACTCCGTGCGTTGAAAAACCGGGACTGGAAGTTCGAATTTTCTGCAGGCTCTGTATCAACAGTCCCGCGCCCACCAACAAAACGAAACTTAGTGACACTTGCACCACCACCAGGCCTGAGCGCACCCAGGCTCTTCCACGGCTCCCGACCACGCCTGCCGAATCGGCTTTCAACGCGCCGGCAAGATCGATCTTGCTGGTCTGCATTGCCGGAACCAGCCCGAGCAGAAGCGTCGCAAGCAGGCAAACCCCGGCACTCAATAACAAAACGCGCCAATCAATTTCACCTGGCAAATACATGGCCACCCCGCCCCGCGCTGGGAACAGCAAGACCAGCGCGTGGCGGCACCAGTGGGCCACGAGGAGTCCTCCGACTGCGCCAAAAGCTGCCAGGATCAGGCCTTCTGTGAAGAGCTGCTTCACGATGCGGACGCGACTCGCGCCGATGGCAAGTCGCACGGTCATTTCATGGCGCCGCGCAAACGACCGGACCAAGAGCAGATTGCCAACGTTGGCGCAGGCGATCAGCAGGACAAAAACGACAACCGCGAGCATGATTTCCAGCGTGGGAAGTAACGTTCCCGCGTTGTTGAACGGAGTTTGCCATAAGGCCCACAGCTTCACGTTGCGGCCCCGGTTGGTTGCCGGATAATCGGCTTCCAAATGCTGCGCTACGGCTGAGACTTCGTTCTGAGCCTGCTGGAGAGTGACACCAGGTTTGAGCCGTGCGAAGGCTTCAATCCAGCGGGCGTCGCGATCCTCCAATTTGTAGCCGCCGTCTTCAAACACTTCCTCCATCGACGCGGGGACCCAAAACTGCATGGCCCAGCCGACAAAAGTCCCATAGAAGCCTTGCGGCGCCACACCGACAATGGTGTGCAGCACACCATCGAGTCGCTGCGTTTTCCCGATAATTTGCGGGTCGCCATTGAAGCGTGTCTTCCATAGATGGTAGCTGATCACCGTCACCGGATGGGCATTCCGCCCTACATCTTCGCCGGGTTCGAATCCCCGGCCCAGAATTGGACGGACCCCGATGGCGTCAAAATAGTTGGCGGATACGATGCTCCCTGTAGTGCGCTCGGCGCGGTCACCGATACTGAGAGTAGTTCCGGTGATTTTGCTCACAAAAAATGAATCAAAAAGCGTGCAGCTCCTCCGCAAATCGACAAAGTCCGGCCAAGAAAGACCAGTATGGCCAGCTTCGCCGCGTGCCGAGCCGGTAAGCGCGAGCAGCCGCTCCTGGTGGGTGACCAGCGGGTACGGACGAAATAAAATTCCTTCCACCCAACTGAACACCGCTGCGTTTGCGCCGATGCCCAGGGTCAAGCAAAGCAGCGCCAGGATAGAAAAGCCCGGATCGCGCCGAAGCATCCGCAAGCCGAATCGCAGGTCGTGAAGGGTAGTCTCGATCATGGGGGCAACGCTGGGTGCCTTTTACTTCGGCGGCTGTGCCGGGGGGTTTTCGCTTGTCGGCGGCACAATCCCCTTCAGTCGCAAATAGGTCACCATGTTTCCATAGTGCTCATCAGTGTGCGCCGTATTGACCGAGAACATGGTGAGCTTCGCGAGGTCGAAGCTCATGAATTTCACCGTCTGGCTGCCTTTTGCATCGGTCATGCTGTCAAACGCCTTGTTGCAGTACGCAACTCCGTCCTTGAGCGCGGCCACCAGATCGGCCTTTGAGGTCTTCGTTTTTTCGATGTCCTTCGCTGGGTTTGCTTCACCTGTGGCTAACGAGCACAATGCGTACGAAGCGTCAGCCACATGGCCAACGAGCTGGCCAAAACTGCGAACCTCCGGTGTCGGCTTGAAGGAGTAGTTTTCTTCCGGCATTTTCTGCGCCGCTCCGACCACTGCATTGCTCACAAATGAGTAAAGACCTTTTTCGCTCGCAGTAATCGGGTTGGCTGGCGGAGTGGACTGCGCCGGTGACTTGTCCTGCCCGATCAGAGCAACGGGAACCGCCATCAATGCAGCAAACACAAAACAGCGTCTTTTGTTCGTAGTCATAAGGAACCCCCTCCAAATACCTCGCAATCTACTACGAATGAAGCGTCAAATTGTTACGAAATATCTGCGATCGAAGGCGAGGAAAGCCATTACGAGGAATTGGCCGTGACCCCGTCAGCCGTTTCCAATCGTTCATTTGGCTAAATCCTAATGGTCGATTATTCGGAAGCTATGACGAACAGCAAACCTCTAAACCGCCTCGTTGACAACCGCGTAAATTGGCTTAGGATGAGGAGTTACCGCCCTTGATTCGAAGACTTATCTGGATGAACTAACGATGTCCACCAACGGCACAGCCACGCAAAGTGCTTCAGAAAACTCCGAAGAGGGCTATTACCGCATCGGCGAAGTCAGCCGTCTTACGGACGTAAAGCCTTTCGTGCTGCGATATTGGGAGAGCGAATTTCCCATGCTCGATCCGGTGAAGAGTCCCAGCGGGCACCGGCTGTACCGCCAGGAAGATCTGGACATGGTCTTCAAGATCAAGCGCCTGCTCTACGACGAAGGCTTCACCACCGAAGGCGCGCGACGGCACCTGCGCGAACAAGCCGGGATGGATAACGGAGCGGGCGGCGGGTTTGCGCCTGCCGAAGACACGCCGCAAATTCTCAGCCGAAAAATGCTGCTCGATCTGCGCGATACGTTGCGCGCTTTCTTGACGCTTCTCGAAGGCCGATGATAGCCTTGAGTTCCCAGGCTACGACAAATCATTTCCAACCGGTCGGGACGTAGCGAAGCCTGGTATCGCGCACCCTTGGGGTGGGTGAGGTCGCTGGTTCGAATCCAGTCGTCCCGACCAATCACATCTTGTAAATCATTCGGTTAATCCAGGTACAGGCGCGCAACCACCTTCGCCATTTGATTCTTTCATTGGGCAATACGTCGACCAACTCGTTAGACGTGTGCCGATGACCTCGGGAAGAACTACGCGTCTGCAAAGAATGCGGTTCTATGACTTCCAGGGAGTCGAACGGGACATGCGCGAAATTTTTGATATCCCCCTGGCGAAGAGCTTAACGGAGGATGACAGACTTTTTGCGAAACTCATGTTCCATCGACGGCATGTCTACGAACATCTCGGTGGCGAGGCTGACCAGAAGTACATTAATGATAGCGGGGAGAATGAAGTTCGCGTCGGGCAGGCATTGCGGGAGTCGATAGAATCCGCACATCGAATCCCGGGTATCGTTCACAAGATGGCTTATAACGTTCATAGCGGTTTCCATGAAATCTTTCCTGTCGACCGGAAACCGATAGAGCGTCATGAGGAATGGAAGCCTAAACCCAACCCCAAAAATCTTGCGACGGATTGTCACGTCTAATTCGGCTGTAATCTTACTATTTGGCAATAAGATTCGGCCGCCACGGCGTGGAACTTTGCCTATCGCCCCGGTGTCAAAGAAATAGGAACCCCGGCAGGGGTGTGAAGGGAGGTCCCATGCTCGAAGCGCGGGGACTCTCCAAGTCGTACGGTTCTGTGCCAGCGGTTCGTAACATTAGTTTTTGTCTGATGCCTGGGCAGGTGCTGGGATACCTGGGCCCAAACGGCTCAGGAAAAAGTACCACGGTAAAGATGCTCATCGGCCTGCTGGAACCCTCGCAAGGCCATGTTCTGTACGGCGGGGAAGACATCCACACCGATCTTGCAGCTTACCGAAAATGTTTGGGCTACGTTCCCGAGGAAGCCAACCTTTATCCGTATTTGACCGGCGAAGAATATCTGGACATGGTGGCGATGTTGCGCGCCATACCCGAAGTGCGCAAAAGAAGAACGATACGCGCTCTGCTGCAACTGTTCTCTCTGTGGCCGCATCGACGCGTCACCTTGGGCTCCTATTCCAAGGGCATGCGGCAGCGCATCATCCTGATCGCCGCGCTGATGGACAACCCCGATGTTCTGATTTTGGATGAACCACTGTCCGGCCTCGACGTAACTTCCGCACTAATCATTAAAAATCTGATCCAGGCGTTGAGCGCCCGAGGTAAAACGATTTTTTATTGTTCGCACATTCTTGAGGTGGTGGAAAAAGTCTGCTCGCATTTGATTATTCTCAGGAAAGGCCAAGTGATTGCTCAGGGGCCGACCACTGAAGTTTGCGAACAGATTGGCAATTCTTCTTTGGAGGGCGTATTTCTGCAACTCGTTGAAGAACGAGACGTGTCGCAGGTTGCCAACGAAATTGTCGATGTGGTGGTGTCCGCTTGATGGCGCGCGCGACAAAATTCCTGCGCAGGCGCTGGAGAACCTTCAAGCGAACGCCTCTAGGTGGGCTGTTGCGTCTGTTCATTGGCCGCATGTTTCATGGAGGCGCGGAAACCGGCTCAGACTCGCTAGGCATGGGAGTAGGAGTGCTCGTTATCTTGCTGGCCATGCCTGGATTATTGGCATCACTGCTGATGCTTGAAGAATATGGATCGCTGATTCGATATATGCGTGGCGACGGAGTTTTCGACCCATTTGTGGCCACCCTGCCCGATGAATATTTTTTCATCGTGCTTTCTATGTTTGTTACCGGCGTGGCAACTTTGTGGCGATGGGACAGCCTATTTTTGGACCGACGCGATTACATGAATCTGGTGCCGCTGCCGGTTTCCTTGGGCAATATTTTTTGGGCGAATTTTTGTGCAATCGTGGCGTTGGCGGCATGCTTCACAATTGTCGTTAACGCTGTCTCCGTGATTTTGTTCCCCGCGGCCGTGGTGGGGTCTCAGGATTCTATTTTGCTGCTGTTGCGTTTCGCGGCCGGCCACGCCGTCGCGGTATTTATGGCTAGCGCGTTCAGCTTCTGGTTTGTATTTGCGATAGCAGGAATATTGTTAGCTGTTCTTCCTGCGGCGATGTTTCGGCGTATTTCGCTGGTCGCCAGATTTGCGCTAGCGATCGTTCTCCTTGCTCAGGTCGGCAGCGTCTTTACCGTTTCGCGGTTTGTTTTGGATCCATCGCATTATCGAGCGGCGTTGTTGCCCCCATTTTGCTTTTTGGGCTTGGCACAAATGGTTTGGGGCAGGGGTGGAGAACCGTTAGTCGCGGACATGACCAAGGCGGCGCTCGCAAGTTTGGGTGGCGTGATTCTCGTTTCCTCAGTGGCTTACGGTTTGAGCTTTCGCAAAGCATTTATTCGTATTCCTGAAACTCCGGACGCTGGCCCGCTACCTCGCATGAAAAGTCGATTTTCGCTGCCGGCGTC
>Ga0210409_10006991_pt1 | contig 11680 bp, 11 predicted proteins | sample IncBWH17MmetaG_FD_161649 | JGI IMG/M metagenome (GOLD analysis project Ga0210409, IMG submission 161649) | Forest soil microbial communities from Barre Woods Harvard Forest LTER site, Petersham, Massachusetts, United States - Inc-BW-H-17-M | ecosystem: Environmental > Terrestrial > Soil >...
AAGAAGTATATGCGGCGCTGGACGCGTTCGTGTTCCCGTCGGAATTTGAAGGGCTGGGCACGGCGTTGCAAACGGCCATGGCCTGGGCGCTGCCGTCGATCTCCACGGCGCGCGGCGCCTTAGCGGAGGTGGTGGACCATCAGCGGACAGCGCTGGTTGTTGAGCCAAACGCGCAGGAATTCGCGGAGGCGATGTTGCTGTTAATGGATGCTACCGAGCTGCGAGCCAGGTTGGGCGCAGCGGCGCGAGAAGAGGTCATCGAGAGGTTTTCCGCGGAACGCATGGTGGCCAATACGATACGCGTGTACGAGGACGTGCTGAGTAAAAGGGGCGGTGCGTGACGCCTGAACTTACGGTGATTCAACGCGCAGTGCTCAAACGCATCAGCTCGCTGGGCTTGGCGCCGGGAGCGCACATTCTGGACACACCCTGCGGAGCTGACGCTGCGTTGTCGATCGCGCTCAGGCAAAAAGGGTTCGCCTGCATTGGAGCGGATGTCGAACCGAAGGCGGCCGACGTTTTGGGCGATGGCTTCGCAAAAGTGGATCTCAATTATGCATGGCCCTGGCTGGATGGCGCGTTCGACGCGGTTATTTCTACGGAAGGCATCGAGCATCTGGAAAATCATTTTGCTTTTCTTAGAGAGGCGTGGCGAGTGCTGCGGCCGGGCGGGTGGCTGTTGTTGACCACGCCAAACATCACGGCTCTACGTTCGCGCGTGCGTTTCTTCGGCAGCGGCTTCTTTGGACGCGATGCGCGCCCGCTGAACGAATCGGCGCGCCATCCGCTGCATCACATTGGCCTGGCTACATTTGCTGAACTGCGTTACGAACTCCATGTCTCGGGATTTCGGTTGCTCGAAGCTGGGCACACCCATATCAAGCCAGTTAGTTACCTGTATGCGATTTATGCGCCTTGGATGTGGCTGTACACGCGCATTGCATTTCGGAAAGAAAAGGACTCCGCTCAGCGCAGAAGGAACCGTGACATCCGCGCGACGTTGCTCTCGCCCTCACTACTTTTTGGTGAGTGTTTAATGCTCGTTGCGAAGAAAGTGTGATTGATACCGCAGTGGTTCCGTACGAGCTGTGACGTGAACTCGAGTGAACAGGAGGGAGGCGTAGCTCATGGCCTACAGAGAAGTCAAAGTTCACGATGACCCGTTTCCCACCCATGAGCAAATCCTTTCAGGCGATCCGGCAGCGCCACCGTTTCCGAAGGAGGCCTGGCTGCAGAAGGTGAACCCCGGCGAATTCGCCGTACGTTACAAGGACTTCAAGAGTCGACTCGCGCGTAACCCTCAGGGCCAGCACGTCCAAGCGTCTGAGATTTGCCGCGTTTTTGACAACCTTGCTGAAGCGCGCGGTCATTCCCTACAAATCACCAAAGAACATTGGACCGTTAGATGTTTTATCTATGACCATAGCGGAGCGCAGATCGATTCGGTCTCGAATGCAGCGCGGGTAAGTAAGTTCGCGTTGGCGATGTATGCAGGAATTCTGTTGTGGGCGACGCTGTACACGGTCGCGGGGTATGGCGCTGATTTGGGGTGTCTATCGTGGCACGCTCTTTCTGCTGGTGCCCGGAGGCAATACGGTCTACTCCCTGAATTGGCTCGGGTGGTGTTCGCTGGCGGCGGCCGGGGCGGCCACCGCAATATTTGCCTGGTTTATGAAATTACGGCTCATTGCGGCTCGCAGAGTAAAGAGAGTGCGCGCGAGCTTTACGCCCGAGGAGATGAAAAAGTTTGAAGAGCTGAATGTGTTGCACGGTACCGCCGATCCTACAGAGCGCGAACGTTTTCTCAAATTGATGAGGGAATATCAACAAAAGGCCGGGGAGGCCCTGAAAAAGTAGCCGTCGAATGCGCGTAAAAAGGAAGAAGCGCCGAACGGCCTTCTCTTCCGTGCGACGCTTCCGATCCTGTAACTTATTTGCGCTAGTTATCTGACTTCTGTTCCGAACGTTTCCCTCCCTCCGCCGACCGTTGGGCCGAGCTATCTCTGGGATTCAAACAACCCATCGCCCTTTGGTTTCGAGGAACTCCACGCCAACCGCATAGCCGTCGCCATGCAGTGGCTGGCAGTAAGCCACTCGAGCCGAGGAGCGAAATTCTCCGGTGCGCGAGACAAGCGTCAACTTCTCGCCCTTTTCCCAATTGCGCACGCTGACCACACGCGCGCCGCGTGCACTCACGTTTTCCGTAAAAGTCGATTCCGTGCCGGGCGTCTGGCGATGGCCGGCGAGCACCACCGGTATCTCCATGGGGACGCGTTTTTCGGCGCGAAAAAATGTATGTTTCGTCTTTAGTGGCATCGTGGAAGACGCTCATCCTTAGAGACACGCCGCGATGCGCGCGAGATTTTGCACGCTGGTACCGCGATTCTTCATGCGATACAAATTGCGGTCCGCAGCAGCAAGCAACTTTTCGGGGGTGTCGCCGTCTTCCGGGAACGCGGCCACGCCGGCGCTCACGGAGAGTGCCGGAGGCTCGGCTTCGGCGGCCAACCGCTCGCGAACGCGTCCGACAACGCGCGCGGCAATATCGCGGCTGGCCTCCGGCAACACCAGCGCAAATTCGTCTCCGCCATAGCGCGCGGCGGTGTCGATGGCGCGCGAATGGCTCCGCAAAATTTTGCCGAGGCGCACCAATGCGCGGCTCCCGGTCAAGTGCCCGAACTGATCGTTGATGGCTTTGAGACCGTCCATATCGAGGAGGACGACGCTGAAAGCGCGCTGCGTGCGGCGCGAACGATCCAGCTCGGCTTCCAACACGCTCAGTAAGCGCCGGTAGTTGGCGAGTCCAGTGAGCGGGTCGCTCACGGCCATGGAGCGCACTTGCTCAAATAGACGCGCTTGATCCAAGAGCGCGCCGGAAAGCATGACCACGTAGCTGATGGTCTTGCAGATTTCGGCAAGGAAAAAGGGTCCGTCAAAAAGCTGGCGCGAGAAAGTGGCGGACAGGTGGCAAATAAAGTTCAGCGCAGCGACCCCGAACAGCGAGTAGTCGTACAAGCTGGCTGCGCCCTTGCTGCCGTTGGAGGTGAGGCGCTGGCGAAAATAAATCGCGGCGGCGAGAAACAGGCCCGCTGGAAGCAAATCCCAGGGGCGGGAGAAAATGTGCGAAACGCGCGCTACAGGCGCTGCAGGTGCGGCCAGAAACGCCGCGCTGGTGAGATACGCCGCCGTGGCTACTACTAATAGGGCTCCGGCAGTTTCGCGACTAGGTTGGCGCGCCGTGGGGATGTAGCGCTCGATCAGAATGGCAGCGAGCAGCATTACGCCCAAGAGTGTGCGGCCGACCATCCAGCCCATCGGGATGCTGGTCATGGGCACATGGTCGGCTTGGATCTGCTCATTTAAGCCGAAGTAGCTGACCGTCTCAATGATTCCGGAGAGTACGAAGCCGAAGGAAAGAATCAGCGCGGTACGATCATGCGTACCGCGGAAGCGCACCAGGGCGTTCGCGGCGTAGCAGAAACTAATCAGGGTGCCGCCAATTTCGAGGTAAAGGTAAGTTTGCGGGTTGCCGGAAATCTCGGCCGACCGCAGATAGAAAATCGAGCCGAGGAACAGAACACTGAGACCTAGCGTCGCGGCTAGCAGGAGTCGCGAGCTTTCCTTTTCGCAAAAGGCAGCGACGCGCTTGCCGAACGAAGCAACGCGTATCGATGCGGTCGTCGCGCCAAAGTGGCTTTGGCGCAGAAACCCAGTGATTGTCCCCCAACCGCCCACGAAATCCCCCAAATGCCTACAAAAGACTAACAACTGACGGAGGAGTGCAAGTTTGTGTCCGTTCTGGGCGAAATTTGGCTAACTGTAAACTACTGGATGTAAGGGACTTATAATGTGAGGCGGCATCATGAAATGAAATCTCGCACCGGGCGAGACGGCGGCGGTAGGACCCGTGCGCTCGTATCACAAAGAGACAAAAAGACTTAAGGCGGAAAGAATGGTTCTTAGAGGGGAGACACAAGTTGTCTCACTGTGAGACTGTCTCAACGCCAAAAACGAGCGCGTTACAGGGTCGGGGGCTTGGGTTTGGGTGGAGGCAATTCTCGCGCGACCACGGTGTCCGCAAAGCCACAAGTCTTGTGGCTGCCGTCGCAGAACGGCTTATTGGAGGACTGTCCGCAGCGGCAAAGGGCCAGAGTGGTCCGTCCCGCAAGGCCGAACGGGCGGCCGTCCGGATCGACTATCTCGAAATCGCCTTCAATGCGAAGCGAACCGTTGTGGTTCACGGTGATCTTGGTAGCCGCCAATTTTTTCTCCTTGGAATCTGTGCCCATCATACCGCATCGGGCGCAGATATCCGTTGTCGCGAGTTGAGTTCACCGGCGATTCCGGACGTCGTGAAAAATAGCCGGATTCAGTATTTGGGGACCGACGGATCAACTTCGTCGGACCAGGCTAGGATGCCACCCTTGAGATTGAGAATTTTGCGGAATCCAGCCTTGCGAAGAAAATCTACAGCCTCGGCAGAGCGCTTGCCGCTGCGGCAGTGGGCGACGATTTCCCGCGATGAGTCCAACTCGTGTACGCGGCGCGGGAGCTCGCCCAGCGGAATCAGATTCCCATGTAGATTGCAGATCTGGAATTCGTGCGGTTCGCGCACATCCAGAATGAAAAGATCGTCGCCGCGATCCAAGCGTGACTTTAGTTCGCGGGGCGTGATTTCCGGGACCTGGACATTGGAGTCGGGAGCTTCTTCGCCGCGGACGCCGCAGAATTCGTAGTAGTCGATCAACTTGTTAATGGTGCGATGCTCGCCGCACATCGGACAGTTGGGATTTTTGCGCAGCTTCAGCTCGCGAAACTTCATGGCCAGGGCGTCGAAAAGCAGCAAGCGACCCTTCAGGCTGTCACCGCGGCCTAGAACCAGCTTGATGGTTTCCATGGCCTGAATCGAGCCAACGATTCCCGGGAGGACGCCTAGGACGCCGCCTTCCGCGCAGGACGGCACCAATCCCGGAGGAGGCGGCTCCGGGTATAAGCAGCGATAGCACGGGCCGTCGGGCATACCGAAAACGGTGACTTGGCCCTCGAAGCGGAAAATCGAGCCATATACATTGGGCTTGCCCAGCAAAATACAGGCATCGTTCACCAAATAGCGGGTGGGGAAATTGTCGGTGCCGTCCACGATGACGTCGAAATCCTTGAATAGCTCGAGAGCGTTGTCGCTGGTCAGCTTGGTCTCGAAAGTGTCGATTTGAATGTCCGGGTTCAAGCTGGAGAGGCGCTGGCGGGCGGCTTCGGTTTTGGGCTTGCCTACGTCTTCCGAGCCGAAGGTTACTTGGCGCTGTAAATTCGTGAAGTCCACCACGTCGAAGTCGACAAGGCCGAGGCGGCCTATGCCCGCTGCGGCAAGATATAGCCCGAGCGGTGCGCCCAATCCACCGGTGCCAATCAGCAACACCTTCGAATTCTTGAGCTTTAGCTGACCGTCCATGCCGACTTCGGGCATGATGAGGTGCCGGCTGTAACGCAGGATCTCTTCGTTTGAGAGCGTCGTCGCCGATTTTGCTTCCGTTGGCGCGCCGGTCATAGGTTGAACTTTGGTTGCCATAAGAATTTCCCCTGAATTACCAGTCTAGTTCAAATCAGATGAAAAAGAACGATTAGAGATGCATGGTTGAGCGGTGCGCATTTGAGCGAAAAAGCACGTCCCTCGCTTTGCTCGGGATGACAAATTGGAGGCCTGCTTGTAAGGCCGGAGAGATTTCGTACCTAGGAGCAGCGACAACAGCGATGGATGACAGAAGAGCCACCGGCGATTGAGGGCACGATGCTAATTGTGTCGCCGTCTTTGGTGGGGGTATTTTCCTTGGCGAGGTAGCGGATGTCCTCGTCGTTTACGTAGACGTTCACGAAGCTGCGCAGCTTGCCTTCTTCGGTGAACAGGTGCTTGCGCAGGTCGCCGAATTCGGTGGTCAGCCGGCCGAGAGCTTCGCCTACCGTTCCTGCCTTGACCTCCGTTGAGTCACGCTTTCCGGCGTAAACGCGCAGCGGGGTCGGTATTATTACTTTCACTGCCATGCTGTTTTCTCCTCAACCCACTCCAGGGGCCTTAGAATCCGATTGCACCTGTTATTTTGACATCTTGCCGAGATGGGGCGTAGCATGCTGCGCCCCTACACGTTTATCGGGCTGCGCGGTCGCAAATGGTGATGTCCTCACACGCGTAGTCGGAACGATCGTCGTTCAGGCGCCACGACGTCATGTCCGCCGGCTTGCCGTTGGCCACGCTTACGATTACATAGCTATACCACGGCCAGGCATGTTCTCGATCGTACTGGCTGGGCTTGGCGGGATGATCGGGGTGTGAATGATACCAACCGACCACGTCCAGATTTTTGTCGCGAGCCACTTTCTCTGCCTCGCGTACGTCTTCCGCCGTAACCGAAAATCGATTGCGCGGCGAATCGTCACGGCGGTTAATCAGCGGATACAACGCCGCGACTTCGCGCAGCGGCAATTGCACGCCTACGGTGGTCGTATCTCCATCGACGTTATCGCGCCCGAGCAGTGCTCCGCAACATTCGTGCGGATATGTGTCCGCGCCGTGCTGTCGAATTTTTTGCGCGATATCGGCGCTCATCTTCAGTGTGGGGCCTGTCGCCATGACTAATATTCATCCCAAAAGCGTTCGCTGAGATATTTTGCCCCGGAATCGGCGAAAACCGTGACTATTACGGCGTGCTGTTGGCGCGGGAGTTTCGCCGCAACGGCAAAGCAGCCGGCGAGTGCCGCGCCGGCGCTTGGACTAACCAACAGTCCTTCCTCACGCGCGATGCGCTTCACGAGCCTGTAGGCTTCTTCGGTGCTGACCGCGAGATCTTCATCGGCCAACGTGTCATCGTAAATGGCCGGACGGATGGCCGTTTCCATGTGCTTCCAGCCCTCGAGTCCATGAAAGGACGCGTCCGGCTGCAAGCTGATGCAGCGAATTGCGGGATTCAACTCGCGCAAGCGCCGGGTCGTTCCCACGAAGGTTCCGCTGGTCCCCAACCCGGCAACAAAATGAGTAATGCGGCCGGCGGTCTGTTCCCAAATTTCATTTGCGGTACCGCGATAGTGGGCTTGCCAGTTGGCGGGATTGCTGTACTGGTCGGGATAAAAGTATTTCTCCGGATCGGCGGCCACGATTTTTTGCACCCGGCGAATAGCGCCGTCGGTGCCTTCGTCACCCGGCGTCATGATCATCTCCGCGCCGAACGCCGCCAAGATGCGCTTGCGCTCGAGCGAGGCACTGTCCGGCAAGCAAAGCGTCACAGGATAGCCCATCGCCGCGCCGACCATTGCGTAAGCGATTCCAGTGTTGCCGCTGGTTGCGTCGATGATCGTCTTGCCAGGGCGTAGCGCGCCGCTCGCCAGGCCAGCTTGAATCATGCTTAGTGCGGGACGATCTTTCACGGAACCGCCGGGGTTGAACCATTCCGCCTTGGCGCAGAACTCCACGTTGGGGAATTCGTTTCCGATGCGGGTCAGCCGGAGCAGCGGCGTGTTGCCGATCAGGTCGAGCACCGTCTGACCTGCCCGGCTTGGGTTGGCAGGCGTTTGGCGAAGCCCTTCTGATCGACCCTCGCGTTGCGGCGGATTAGCGATACGCTCGCTGCTGGCCATGGATGCTCGCACACAAATATTCCCAGGAGGTTAGACGCAGCCCGAAACAAAACAGGCCAGCGCAAACGATCATGTTACTCCAATTGGATGCGGCGGAGTCCGCGCACGGTATGGCCGCCGCTAGACGAAGCGCGGTATCAGCTCCGCGCCGCCGCGCTCAGAAGCGATAGGTAAATGCTGCTTGTAAGATGCGCGGAGCGTTTAGCTCGCTCACCGATTGCAATGACCGAAACCCGGCGTTGGGGATCAAGAAGCATTGTTGGTTCAGGGTTGTCCCATCACCGCAGGTCTGGCCGACCGAAGTGTATTGAGTGGCGTTCACGCCCCCACCGTTTTGCACAAAGTAGTTCGGGTGGTTCAACAGATTGAAGACCTGGACCTTGAACGCGATGGTGTGTTTCTCGGTGAGATGAAATCGCCGTTCGATTCCGAGGTCAACCTCGTCGATCCAGGGACCGTAGAAGTGGTTGAATCCTTGCGTGGGGCTGGGTGAGCCCGAGCCGTTTATGCCTGCGGACGTATTGTTCGTGCCCTGATTGAACGCTGTGTTGTTGATATTATTCCCACTTCCGTCGCAATTTGTGACGTCATTCGTGGAGCTGGTGCAGGTTCCGCCGAGCAGGGCCGTGTAGGGACGTCCGGAATTGAAGCCCATCACCGTGCTGATCGTCCAGTTAGAAAGGAGCTCGCGTGCGGCGGGCTGTCCAATGTGCGAAGCATCGGGCGCGTAGACCGCCGCAATGGATAGACGATGCCGCTGATCCAACAACGACGGCCCATGGGTGTCGTGGAAATTGAACTGATTATTGAAGTCCGCACCGTTGGACAAGATTGCTTTTGAAAACGTGTACGCAACTTGTGTCGTCAGCCCGTGACTCACTCGGCGCTGCAGTTGCACGTAGAGCGAATTGTAATTGTTGGTTCCCGGGCTGATCAGTGCATTGATTTGGTTGAAATTCGAATTGATCAACCCATCGCTTAGGAAGCCGCCATCCAATGTGGGTGCTGTGACACTTGCTCCGGAGCACACTGAAGGGCTGGCCGTAACCGTGCCGGCCGGGCACACCGTATACGTTGTCGTGCCCGCCGGCGGTGGAATGAGGTTCTTGTCAAACGCAGTCGAGGAGATCAAATGGACCGCGTGCGTCCACATGGTCCCAACCGCTAACGTGGTGTTGGGGAGAATTTCTCGCTGAATCTCCAGGCTGGCTTCCAATATATAGGGTGGCTTGAAGCTGGGATCCACGAGGCTCAGGTTCGATGATCCGGAAAAGCCTCCATTGTTTACCGGCACCACATTCGGGAATGAGGGGGATTGCTGGTTTGGGGCGAGCGTTTTGTCGTATGAGGGGCTGGTGCTGGACTGCCGGGAAGGCAGCCCATTCGAGGACACCGAATTTTCGTAATTGATGCCGTTGAAAAGCTCGTGGAAGATGCCAAAACCTCCGCGCACGACAGTTTTGTTCAGCGGCTGATAAGCGAATCCGAGGCGAGGCGAAATGCGTTGATATTCATTTGGGAATTGGCCGGTTAACGGGAACGCCGGGTTTCCTTGCGGTTGCGGATAGACCTGAAAATCCTCGCGAAGGCCCAAATCCAAGGTCAGCCGATTGGTGACCTTGAATTTGTCCTGTAAATAGAAGCCGTAGTAGGGAACGGTGAAGGGAAATATCGGGTTACCCGCATTCTGGTTGTAGAAACCCCAGTGGCCAAGCGCGAAATTTGTGAGACTGAAGAACCCGTAGCTGCCGAGGAACGTTCCCGGGAAAAAGTCCGAGATGTGCGTGCGATTGAAATCGAACCCGAATTTGAGAGTGTGCTTTCCGTGAGCGTAGGCGACCTGCTCTCCGACTTCCCATTGCGTTTCCTTGGTGGTGCCGACCGCGAAGGACGGATTTCCGAGGGTAAAGAAGCCGTTCGGAAACAAAAGAACTTGCGAAGTATTCTTGGGAATCAACCCGGAAGGCGTGACGATTTGGTCGTCGCGTACGAAACTGACGCGGGCATCGTTCAGCAGATTGCCGTTGAAGGTATGCGACCAATGGATGGTGGCATGGTGGTCACGCACGAAATTGTTGGGAAGGGATTGCACGCCTTCGGAGTTCACGGGATTGAAGGTGAACTCGCCGCCGGGTGAGTTGAATCGGCCGTAATTGTACACGAATGAGACACGGTCATTTGTCCGTGGCTGCCAGTCGACCTTTGGAAAAAGCGTGTAGTTGTTGCGATATCGCGGGCGTTGACCCTGGTTGATGTTCAGCAAATTCAAAACGTTGGAAATCTGCTGCAAGTAAGCCGGGAAATTGGGGTCGTTCGGCGCGGGTGGCTGGCTGAAACGTCCGGGCGTGGGGAACATGCCATTGGGCGCAGGCAGTGCCGTTCCGGCGGGAAGCGGGTTGCCGTCGGACCCGTTGAAGGCGGTGACATCAAGGCCCCCATAACTGGAGATGACGGAAATCGGGCTGCTCTGCCGTTGTTCTTCGTAATCCACGAAAAACCAGGCCTTTTGCTGCACAATCGGGCCGCCGATATTCCCGCCGAATTGATGCAGGATGTTGCGCGGTTTAGGCCGCTTGTTGGCCTTGTCCACCGCGTCATTGGCCGCTGTTGCGGAATTCCGGTGGTAATAGAAGGCTTCGCCATGAAACGCCGCGGTCCCTGACTTGGTCACAGTATTGACGAAGCCGCTGCCAGCCCCGCCGTATTCCGCCGAGTACGGACTGTCTGCCACTTGAAACTCCTGGACGGATTCTTCGCCGAAAACGTAGGGAACGCGCGTGCGGCCTCGCGCTTCCCCGAAGTAGTTGCTCGTCGCATTCGCGCCATCCACGGTGAACGCGTTCGATCCGTTCCCGTTGGCATAACCCGAATCCGCGCCGCCTTGCTGGCCCGCGACGCTCACCAATCCGAAATCGCCGTCGGGATTAACGTTGGGGGTCAGGAGAACAAAATCTGTATATCGGCGCCCACTCAGCGGCAAACCTTCGATGAGTTGTTGATCCACGACGGTGCTAACACTCGACTCCGAAGCCCTCAGCAGCGGCGCCTCGGCCGTGACCTCTACGGTTTCGCTTTGCGTACCAACTTGCAGCACCAGGTCTTGCGTGGTGTCTTGGCCCACTTGCGCGGTCACATTTTTTATTTCGGTTAATTTGAATCCCGATTGACTGACGCTCAGCGCGTAGGTGCCGACGGGTAGTGACGAAAAGTTGTAGATGCCGGTGGCATTCGTTCTAGTCGTTTGTGATACACCCGTATTCGAGCTCTTAGCAGTGACAGTGGCCCCGACCACCACGCCACCGGAGCTGTCGGTAACGTGGCCAGAGATCGATCCAGTCGAAATGCCGTTCTGGCCCGCAGCGATTGGAGCGAATACACCGCCCGCCGCAAGGATAAAAAATACTATGCAAAGTTCTTTGGGAAACAGCGCTAGCGAGCGAAGAAATCTATTCACGACAACACCCCTTTTTCTCCGACCTTTTTTTGAAGCTACCATATTTTGAACAGAAAAATGTCACAGTTTTTTAACGTAAATCGAACGTGATTTGTGAATATCGAGAGGCACGAAAGATGACCTTGGCTTGATACCCGATGGAGCAAACCCGAGCGTACGCAACAATTACAGTGCCGTGAATTCAACCGGCAGGGCTTTCTAGGGTTGTCGCGACCCTCCATGCTTTACAGACCGGCCTGCATTCATTAACCTCAATAGCTATGTGGAACGTTGATGCACGTTTTTCGCAGAAAGCGATTGAGAGCCTGGCGGCGCTGGGCTTTAGCGTAGGGAGCACGCGCGGCGTAGTGCGGGTGGAGAAATACGGGAGCGGCGCCGAGTTTCGCAAAGAGGCGGACGGACAGTATCAGATGACCGTGCAGCCCACTATCATGCTTAACGGAAAGTTCACCCGGCTGTGGGATGCGGGTTACCAGAAATTTTTGCTGACTGACGATGGACAAAAAATGCCGGCGCTGGCATCGCACCTGGCGAATTTGCGTAAGTTCAATGAGGAGTTGCGCACGGCCCTGGGCGTTCCCACGTTTTACAATGAAGCGCTCG
>Ga0210409_10006992_pt1 | contig 11680 bp, 6 predicted proteins | sample IncBWH17MmetaG_FD_161649 | JGI IMG/M metagenome (GOLD analysis project Ga0210409, IMG submission 161649) | Forest soil microbial communities from Barre Woods Harvard Forest LTER site, Petersham, Massachusetts, United States - Inc-BW-H-17-M | ecosystem: Environmental > Terrestrial > Soil >...
ATTGTACTAGTGAACAAGTAAACAGCCGCAAAGCTGTAAAACTGATACACTTAGAGCAATGATTTAAACCCTGAGCATTTAATTTCGCACCAGTTCTAACTGGGATATATATGGAAGAGGTTGAGATGCGTTTCTGCTTTATCGTTGAAGAGCAATATCGAAATGATCCTATGCCAATGGTTATAGCAGACCAACTTCTCCAATGGGGTCACGATGTTGACCTGTTGGAACCACAAACAGCAGTCACCTGTTTGTCTGAGCTCGCAGAACAAGGCTACGATGCGTATGTGCTGAAATCACTGGCAGATGGTCCTGGCCTGAGTATTCTGGAAGCAGTAGAAGCAGTAGGTATCCCCACTATTAATAATTCACGTTCGATTCGCCTGGTGCGAGACAAAGCAGTAGCAGCAGCTTTTGCTCGTGCACATGGGTTACCTATACCCCCTACTTACTTTGTCGCTCACCCACGCTTACTCAGGCAAATTCCCATCGAGGATTACCCCCTCGTTGTCAAACCAAGCAATGGCAGCTCCTGCAAAGGGGTTTACCTGCTGAATAGTCCCGCTGATGTGACTGCCTTAGAGGTAGCTGAAGCTAATGACAGTTTCTTTCTTGCGCAACGCTACGCCGAAAACACAGGCTTTGATATGAAGGTCTATGTGACAGGACGTGAGGTCTATGCAGCCGTAGCTAAAAAATCACCTTTGCACCCCGATATGGAAGAGCGCTTCGTACCACTAACCCCACAGATTCGCAAACTGGCTTTGCAAGTCGGAAAACTTTTCGGTCTGGATATATATGGACTGGATATTGTCGATACACCCCAGGGACCAGCCATAGTGGATATCAATGACTTTCCTAGCTTTGGGGGCGTGCCAAGGGCTGTCGTACGAGTTTCAGAATACGTGTTGCACGCGGCAAAACGTGCTGAAATGCAACGATTAGCACGTGCTGAGCAATCACAACGACGTCGACAGGCATTATTGGCGAAAAAAATGCAGGAAACTACACTAGAAAAACCAGCAATGATTGCTGTAAATGAAAAAGTATAGGACAATCTGGTGGGCCGCAATCCCTCAAATAGATTCAAATAGATAAGGAGTTAGTATATGGATATCTGCCTTATAATGGATAACCCAGAAACACCACATCATCCCGTTATAGCAGTAGCACTACAACAACTAAGTGCTTCACATACTATCAGGCTGTTAGATGTACGTCCACTTACAGATGCTGAAGCTATTGCAGAAGAAGAGAAATACCCGTTGGCAGATCTCTACTTGCTGAAATCGCACGCACCTCAGGCATTAGCAGTTGCTCATGTTCTGGAACAGAAAAGCGCCCTAGTTGTAAACAGTTGGGCCTCATCTGTCGCATGCCAGGATCGGGTGCTGATGGCACAACGTATGCGCGATGCAAATCTGCCCTGGCCTTACACACGTAGTTTTTCTAGCCTGGGAAGCTTGCTTACAGATCGCGAAAAGCTGGCAAGCCTACCTTTTCCGCAGATAATTAAAAGCTACTATAGTCATCGGGGTGATTTGGTAGATAAAGTAGACAATATTGAACAATTAGAAGCCCTTGAGGCGGAATGGAAGCAAGAGCCGATCGTCTTGCAAGAGTTCGCCGCTGGAGACGGTTGGGATATCAAGATGTGGGTGATCGATCAACAGATCTTCGCTGCGCGCCGTCGCACACCCCTGGAGCCAAACGCTTCCAAAGAAGACTTTCCGATTGCGCCAGAGGAGTTACCAGGTGAATGGGTACATATAGCAATGGAGATCGGGCGTATTTTCAATATGAGGCTCTACGGCGTCGATCTATTGATTACTGAACAAGGACCTATGATCGTAGATGTCAATGGGTTCCCGGGTTTTCGTGGCGTACCGGGAGCTGATAGTGCCCTGGTAGACCTGGTGGAACGGATAGCGCAGGAAAGAAAGGCTGGAACATGAGCGTGGGTGCTTCTGATGTAGATACCAATTTATCCATATTAGATCTTCCGAACATTGTAACACTGCTATACCAACGTGCGGATCGACCATTGTTGCCGGGTGCGCAAAATACGTCCGGGTTGTTCGTGCGCTACTTACGCCGCAAGCCAGCGCGAGGGCTTGCAGTCATTTATACAGTAGATGAATTAGGACATGCAGACAAAGCGCACTCCAATGATCCTAATCGCTCAGTCAGTCTAACACTCGATGAGCAGGCGCTCGATGGGGCTCACATCCGTTTCACCAAAGCGCAGGCACAAGTGGCTCCGCTTGAAATACTGGAGACAGGCGTGCTACGCGCTAAGGATATTGGTCTCTCAGTCCAGGCATTTCCTGCAGATAGCAGCCTACCCGCGTTAGCAGCAAGCTGCGATACAACTCCACATAGTGCATTGTTCGAGGCCTTGCAATCTGCTGCTCGTCTTCAACTTGGCGAAGTTTCCTGGCAGCTTGTTTCTGCCACTGCGGTGCCTGTACGCTACAAACCTGCTAATCGCTGTGTCATTCGCTACCATCTTGCCCTGGAACATGGCAAGGAAGATGGAGCAACAATCAGAAATCTGATTCTTTTCGGGAAGGTCTATTCAGACCCGGAGCAAGCACGCAGTGTACAGGCTTTACAGCAGCGACTCTATGATGAGCAGGTCAGTAGAACCAAAGTGGCGAAGGATACACAGAGCGGTAAGGGCACACCTGTAATAGCACATGGCGGAAATTCATCACTCCTTCCACGCCCACTTGGTCTGATTGAATCACTCGGACTAACTTTTAATACGGCTGTGCAACCCTCGAATTATAGAGAGCCATTACTGACTGGTACTCGCGCTCTGCGACCCAAGATGGAGAAAGGAAAAGGGGGCGAGATTACAGACCTGGTGATACCGACTGAGGAACTATGGCTTACAGCCATCGCCCTGGCTCGACTGCATACTAGCACAGTGCGCCCCGACGAGAGCGCGCCGCGCACAGGGGCAAAAGAAGCGAAACGAGCACGCGAGCGCGCATCCCTCATCGCAGGCCGCAATCCAGCACAGGCAGCAGAGGTACAGGGACTCGCAGATCAGCTAGCAACCCGCTTAGAGACACTTCAACCTGATGTCTACAGGCCAGCGCATGGTGGCTTTAAGGCCAGTCAGTTGCTCTTCCACAGTCATAAGGTGTTCGTCGTTGATTTTGATGGTTTTTGTTTGGCAGATTCAGCGCTTGATGTCGGTTACTTTCTGGCTTACCTGCGCCCAAGCGGACTCTGGTATCATCATCCCGGGATGATGCCATGGTTCAAGGCCGCAGCAGAAGTGTTCACTACTACCTACCGCCAGGCCATGCTCGAGCTTGGCGTCACGGAAGCAGCAATCGACGGCATCTTGCAGCGTTCAAAGCTTTACGAAGCTGCACTCTTACTCAAAATTGCGACTCGACGGGTCAATCGTCTCAATAGCCCCCGACCCAAAGAGCTGGCAGCTATGCTAGGGGAGGTTGCGGCATGCCTTTCAGGATTAAGTTGAGGAGGGGATAATGTTATTCCAACAATCTAAAGCACGGAGGAATTCACGATGATCGGTTTTATGTTTCGCAACCTCAAAGGTTACCGTTTTTTGGTTATAATCGCTGTTGCGATGACATTTGCGCAGGTAGGCGCCGACATCTTACTCGCGCTACCTATCCTGTGGATCTCCAACAAGATTCAGTCTTCTCTTAATCCTCTTAATCCTATAAAAAATCCAAATCCACCTGCGTTTTTGAATCCACTCATCAGTCCTTTTAATCGCTTCGCATCACCGCAAGATCAAGCAATAGCGATCGCTCATGGGGTGCCAACTACGCTTGGCGTTATCTTCTTCTCAGTAACGGCACTGCTGGTACTGAGCATATTGAGCGCACTACTGGCCTACATTGGGCTTTACCTTGCCTCCTTTATCGCGCAAAACCTGACTGCGAGACTGCGCAGGCAACTCTTCGAACACCTGCAACGCTTAAGCCTGGACTGGCACGGGAAACAAAAGAAAGGTGATCTCGTTCAGCGGGTGACTGGCGACATTGCAAATATTGAGAAACTTGTTACGGACGGCCTGGTCGATCTGATCGCAGCAACATTAACCGTTGTGGGAGTCGTCGTAGTTATGCTGCTCGTCAATTGGCAATTTACACTGATCTCTACTGTCATTGTACCCGCGCTCGCTTTGATCGTACTTGGCTACACAACAAGTATCAAAGCAGCATCGAAAAAGGCAGCTAAGGCGGCTGGGCAGGTAGCAAACGTTGCATCAGAGGATATTGGAGCCATTACAGTACTGAAAGCCTTCACGCTTGAGGAGCGCGAGTCCGTACGCTTTAATAAGTATGTCGGCAAGAATCGTGAGGCGGGTCTTCGTGCAGGTGGTTTACAGGCTCAATTCACTCCGCTTGTTGGTATTCTACTTGCCGTAGGTACCGCCATCATTCTTGGTGTAGGAGCATATGTCGCAGCGGGTAATCCATTCAGCCTATGGTTCCTCGCTATTCCAGCGTTTTCAATCACGATCGGCACCTTGTTCGTGTTCCTCGGTTACCTTAAGATGCTCTACCAGCCATTCCGCGACCTCTCGAAGTTAACAAATCTATACACAAGCGCAACCGCCGGGGCAGACCGAATCCAGGAAGTGATGGATGCAGCTCCAGAAGTAGCTGAGAGCAAAACACCATATCATGGTCCGACAAAACTCATAGGAAACATCTCTTTTGAGCATGTTATCTTCGGCTATACTCCAAATCGCCCGATCCTTAAGGGCATCAACCTGCAAATCCCTGCCGGCAAAAAAGTAGCTCTCGTTGGTCTTTCTGGGGGCGGAAAAACAACGTTGGTTAAGTTGATCTCTCGCCTTTATGAAATTCAGCAGGGGGCGGTCAGAATCGATGGTGTGGATAATCGTATGTTTCCACTCCCAATTTTACGTCAGAACGTGAGTATGGTGTTACAGGACAATGTGCTGTTCGAGGGAACCATCCGTGAAAATATCGAGATAGGTAAACCAGGAGCCGGTTTTGAGGAGGTCATCGATGCTGCGAAAAAAGCGCACATGCATGACACCATCATGGGTTTACCCGATAAGTACGATACTGAGGTGCGCGAACAGGGCAAGAATTTCTCTGGCGGCCAGCGCCAACGCCTGGCGATTGCGCGCGCGATCTTGCGTGATTCACCTATCCTGATCCTGGATGAGCCAACCGCTGCTCTGGATGTGGAGGCAGAGGCGGAGGTTATGCATGCGCTGGATAAACTGGTTGTAGGACGTACAGTACTTATGATCTCACACCGCCTCAGCACGCTTGGTAATGTTGACGAGATCATCGTGCTTAAGGATGGGCGTATTGTCGAACAGGGTACGTTCAAAGAGTTAAAGCGCAGTGGAGGCGTGTTTGCTGGCCTCCTGGATGAGCAGAACCGCTACAATCAAGATCGTGCCGGTGATAAATCGATCATTCGCTCAGCATTCATGCCCTTACCAGTAGTTGCAGGAGCATACCAGGTCCCACCCCCACCAGTTCCTGCGCAATATAGACCTGGGATGCCAGCTCAGCCAGCAGCAGCCCAACAATGGCCTGGAATGCCTCCTTCACCAGTTCCAGTTCCACCAGTGCCTGGCTATGGTAATCAGGCTGGCCGTGGTGGAGTGTATGTTGATGCTGGTAGACAACCAGCAGCATTTAATCAGAAAGCGCGTGTGTTAGTTGAACTTGATGGGAAAATTGTCGGCGAACGCAAACTTGATAAACCTGTATTGACGGTGGGTCGTCTTTCGGGCAATGACGTTCAAGTACCTTCCCAGCGCGTCTCACGCTTGCATGCTAAGATACGCTGGGAAAACGGCACATGGGTGATCGAGGATGCAGAAAGTTTGAATGGCCTGGTCATTCATGGTCAACTGGTTGAGCGGCATATGCTATCAAATGGTGATCGCATCCATGTCGCTCCAACAGCAGTAATCCGCTACGAGATAATACCGTAATCGTCTGTAGGGGTAGAAGTGGGACGCGATACATCTGGCCACTACCCTTACATTCCATATTGCTTGCAAAGTTCAGCGAAAGCCTCTTGCAGATCATGCACTGCCACAAGAGCGTCAATTCTCTCTTTAAGCGACTCACGGTCAGGATGCCCAACGCGTCGATCCTGGACAAACGACTGAACCCAGGCATCAAGCGCTTCGCGGTACTTACCCTGATTTTGATAGAGCTCGCCCTGGCGATGCAGTATCGCACAACGTTCAGCAGGTGTGTCCAGATTAACTGCAATAGTAGCAGCCTGGTTGTAGAAACGCTCGGCCTCAGCGAATTGATGTAGAGCACGTGCCACATCACCCATACCCCTCAAAGCACGGCCTTCAAGTTGCAGAGCTTCTTGTTCATGCGCAATAGCCTGAGCATGTTCAAAGCGTTCATTTGCTTCCTGAAATTGGCTTTCGGCAAGTGCGTTCGCTCCAAGTGAATTCAATACATGCGCTTGATCCACCCGATCACCCACGTTTCTGAAAATAGCGAGTGATTGATTATAATAATCACGAGCATCACTATACTTTTGTTTTTTTCGCGCAATATCTCCCATAACACGCAGTGCCCACCCCTCTCCCCGCAGTGCTCTCTGCTCTCGAAAAATGGCGATAGATTCGCTACATGTACGTTCAGCCTGGTCGTATTTGCCCTGATCAAGAAAGACCGTACTCTGTTCGCTGAGCACCCAGGCTTGCCAAAAACGCAGACCTAGCTTCGTAAACAGACGCAAAGCCTCTTCACTATCCGCAAGCGCTTCAGGATACTGTCCCAATGCCTCATCGATAGTACTGCGATCGAAAAGCGCAGAGGCGTACCCTTCTTCATCGTTCAGTTTGTAGAAACTGGTCAGCACCTCCTCAAATTGTTCTCGGGCCTCCTGATAGCGTCCATACCCGCGGCTGACTTCGCCGAGGACCATCTGCATCCACGCTACACCATTGGCATCTCCGGCATCACGAAAGAGGGCGAGGGCTTGCTGGGCATACTCACCCGCTTGTTTAAAATGACCCTCCTCACGAAAGAGCATCGCAAGTTCGTAGAGAGCCCACCCTGCTTCGTCAGGTTCATTCTGCTCACGATGCAGGGTTAAGCTGCGCGTGAGACAGCCAAGAGCCTCAGCATAATGACCTTGCTGGCGCATGAGAGCGCCAAGACAACATTGTACCTTGCCCTCTCCAGTTTTATCACCCAAGAGCAAAGCATACCCTACAGCTCGGCGCAGTATGGCTTGCAATTCTGAGGCACGCCCCCGCCCGCCCAGATCCCATGAGGCTCCAACAGCCAAATGTACGGCTTTTTGCAGGTCTTGCGGCTCATCGGCTTTTTCCAGGTGTTCGAATGCGGCAAACCATTGCTCAGCGCTCGGATGTGCCAGGTTACTATAATACGCGGCAGCTACACGATGTACACGCCGGTGTTCCTCCAATGGCAGCAATGTGTGAGCAAAGTGACGCACCTGTGCATGAATATTATAGAGACGTCCATCGAACTGCACAAAAGAGGCCTGCACTAGCTCATCACGCGCACTACGCCAGTTCTTCTGAAGTTCTGCCGGAAGGATGGACCCTGCAGCTCGCAATAACTCCTCTCTTTCCTCAGAGCTTATACCTCTCAGAGCATGCTCGTTTTCCGAACCTACTATCGTGCGCGCCGTAGAAGAAGTTTTCGGCTCGACGAGCAGGACAATTTGTTCGTGGCTAAATGGTAATGTGAAAACAGCAAGATAAGGAAGAAGAAGGCGAGCAGTCTCCGATAAGAGCCGGTAGGCAACATCGAATACCGCCGCAATACCTTCTAACTGTGACTCTCTTAGTTCATCACGCACTTCCTCTAACGACCGGGTAGCAGCCTCTGGCGCATAGACTCTCCCATCAATTGAGCGCGCTCGTCCAAAGATCAATTCAGCGCCTAAAGGGTACCCATCCAATAATGTGCAAATTTCTTCCATGATGGCCTGTTGCTCTGGATCATCCAGGTGGATACGCTCGGTTAAGCCACTCGTATCAGCTAGCTCTGTGAAGAGTTTAAGCAGATCCGCATTGGTCATCTTATCCACACGATACTCATACCAATGGCAAGTAGCTCCCTCTAGCACAGCCACTGTTTCTGGATTGGAATGCGAAGTAAGCAACACAACGACTTGCGCTGGCAATGCACAGAGGAAACGCAGCCATGTACCAACTGCGGTTCGCTCCTGAACTTCATCAAAGCGATCCAGGAGCAGCAGGCAGGTTAATCCTCGATCTGCCAGATTGCGATAGGCGGCAAACACAACTTGCGCACAGTGACGTATATTAGCGGTATGCATTGCCTGTGTGGGTATATGTAAGTGATTAGCTATTTCGATGAGTGCCTCAACAAATGACTTACCCCCCTGCAATGATATACCAATTATCCCACCGTAGAATTTCTCCCGATTACGCCGCACTACTTCGAATGCCAACGCACTCTTCCCAATTCCTGCTGAACCAGTCAAGGCAATATGGTGTGCACCTGGCCGCAATTTATGTTGACTCTTCACTGCTCGTCGCTGTTCTTCATTTCCCACAGTTTGAGTGAGGAGATCGCTCAAGTCTTGCAGTTCTCGCTCTCGTCCCACAAAGGTTTGGGAAGCACCCAGGTGTGCTAAGGAAAATTCCTGTTCTTCAGGCTCATCGCGAACTGCTAGAAAGGCAACGGGACCTTCCTGTCCTTCAATCACATGACGGTAGAGAACCGGAATAAACCAGCTATGATGCTTAAACATTGGCATCATGGCTTGCCGGGCGCGGGACAAAGCCTCCTCTAACGTACGCCCATCAGCCAATGCTTCATAGAAGTGAAACATAAATGTTGGGTTGAGCTCATCTTCTATAGAGAAAGGCATAGCAACAACAGCGGGCACCTGTGATACTACTAATGCTGTTGCTAGCGTTGCATCAATTGCTGCCTGCCGTTGCCGGTGACGCGATTGCTTGTCAGTGATGGTAGCCGTTTCGCAAGCAGAGAATACAGCTAATCGTACATCGCTACTGACCAATAACTCGCGTAAGGTTTCTGTATCGATTAATCTATTACGCCCTTCATGATCACAGAAACAAAGATATGTTTGGGATTTCACACCACGCAGCGAGGTTCCACACCCGCTACAAGAGCGTGCATCGATGTCATTTAACTCGTCGCAATCTTCAGCAGGGCAGAGTCGCCCAAACGCTCCATGCCCATCGAAATGGATGGCATAACAGGGATACGCAGTATCTTTATCGTCAAAGGCACCTGCGCCTCCAAGGGAATTCAGATAGCGCACAAGCTCATCAAAGGTCGGAGGCTCTAATCGATCTAATAACAGCTGACCATCATCAATCAAACGTGAGAGGCCGCGATGCAACGCTTCAAAGCTATTCTCTATTTCTAATGGGGGACAATCAATCGGCGATGCACCAATATATAATATCCGCATGGGTGGATGAACCGGCAATTCACAACCTGGTGACATATCAGGGCCCACCAGAGTACGAGTCAGCGTGAAGACACCTGAAGCAAGTAGAAAGTGTTCACCATTATGCAGCAACTCCCAGGGGTAGCGCACAAACTCATTACATTCCGGCTTAAAACTGAGCGTAAGCGCGACAGAACCACGTCGTCCTAAGGCACGTTGTATTACACCACGTAATACAGCTCTAATCGATTGTTCCGGGGATTCACGTCGACTCGTTCCAGGAGTTGCGGGTCCACAAAGTGATAGATAGAGGTGCTGTCCAATTGCGCGCAATTCGTGATCATCACTCTCGAAGGTGCTGAGTTTTTTCAGCAGAGCATTTAATTGTCTCGTCTGGTAAGGAGGAATAAAGCTGTCACTAACGACACGCCCTGACCAACTCTCTTTTACCAGTAACTCAAAGGTGCCATCCTCACGTCCACGAAATAGCAGGTTCAGTGTCTCTCCCATAAGTCTGGGTCTCTCACATTCTGTGATTAAATATTTTTCGCTAGAAGGGAGATATAGCCAATCGCCCGCATGATTCGGAGTCCGAGGGACATGATACGCACCAATGCGCACAACGGCAGTAAGTTCTACTTTAAGTATAACATACTACTGGTGTTGCAGGTATGGGCGTAATTCGCCCAGATCGTTCGAAAAGCCCATGTTACTCGCCCCAATACAATTCGACTTTGCCAAAACGTACTTTATCGCCCACCTTAACCCCTGCTTCTTCAAGTGCTTTTGTAACCCCCATCCTGGAAAGTGTAATTTGCAATCGACCCATCCCTTCTTCGCTCTCCAACTTGGTCATATTAACAGCTCGCTCGACTCGTTTCCCTTTCACAATATAGACGCCTTTCTCCCTGGTTATTGAAAAAGCGTCCTCCGGTTGCGGTCGAAGAACAGGGCCATCAATACTGGGAATGGCCTGGGCAGCTTTGCGTTCTGCCTCTTCCTGCTGAATCTCATCTAGCCGTTTGGCGGTATATTGCATGAGTTCGTCAGTACCTTGATGCGAAACGGCAGAAATCGCAAAAACGGGATACCCTGACGCTTCGGCCTTTGCTTTAAGTGCAGGCCAGCGTTCTTGCGCTTCCGGCAAGTCCATTTTGTTTAGCACGACGATCTGTGGGCGCGCCGCCAGGTGTTCATCATATACTAGCAACTCCTGGTTGATGGCCAGAAAATCTTGCCAGGGGTCGCGCTCGATAGATGCTCCATCGAGAATGTGTAAAAGTAAGCGAGTACGTTGTACATGTCGCAAAAATTCGTGCCCTAGACCAACGCCCTGTGCCGCACCCTCGATCAGTCCAGGTATATCTGCCAGCACAAAGCCAAACTCATCACCGCTTCCAGGTTGCCCGACGCTTACCACGCCGAGATTGGGTGAGAGCGTCGTGAAAGGGTAGTCGGCGATCTTTGGCTGAGCGGCAGTAACGACGGATAGCAGCGTCGATTTACCTGCATTGGGATAACCAACAAGCCCAACATCCGCTATTAATTGCAATTCAAGCAGGAGCCACCGTTCTTCGCCAGGTTCGCCTTTTTGCGCTTCTCGCGGAGCCTGGTGTGTAGAAGTAGCGAAATGTACATTACCCAGACCGCCGCGGCCCCCTCGCGCTATCATGGCACGCTGATTATCATCCACGAGGTCTGCAATCAACTCGTTTGTCTCAGCATCACGGATAACTGTGCCACATGGGACCCGCAGGACAAGGTCTTCACCCCTGGTTCCGTGTTTTTTCTGGCGCGCTCCAGCACCACCCGAAAAGGCCTTGAAATGCTGGTGATAGCGAAAATCAATCAGTGTATTCAATTTAGCGTTTGCTTCCATATAGATGCTGCCCCCTCTACCACCATCCCCACCATCGGGGCCTCCATACGGTACGAACTTTTCACGCCGGAAGTGAATGGAGCCATCCCCACCATCGCCAGCCTTAACGTATATTTTTGTATGATCGTAAAACATAACATATCCCTAAAAATGTATACAGGTGAATTTTCAGTCAGTTTGCAGTGAGTTGGAGTATATCATATTCTCGCACAGAGTGCTATAAGCAGATTTCCCGGTTAAGAAGTCTTAACTAAATCGATCTATTCATAATCATTTCTTAACTTATTCATGACCAATAATCACCCCTCTTCACTCCTACACTTGGCCTGTTCAGGCAGCCTCTCAGTTGTGATGGAAACA
>Ga0210409_10006994_pt1 | contig 11674 bp, 10 predicted proteins | sample IncBWH17MmetaG_FD_161649 | JGI IMG/M metagenome (GOLD analysis project Ga0210409, IMG submission 161649) | Forest soil microbial communities from Barre Woods Harvard Forest LTER site, Petersham, Massachusetts, United States - Inc-BW-H-17-M | ecosystem: Environmental > Terrestrial > Soil >...
ATGGGGCATAGGCGACACGTTCGTGCGCTCAAAGGTCAACCTGTGGGGAAATGATGGCGGCTCGAGCGCCGCGGCGCTGATACCGTACGTCAAAGCCCCTTCAGCACCGCTTGGAATCGGCAATGGTGCGGTAGAAGCAGGCTTACTTGGGCCCGTGGCGTTTAGTTTGCCCGACAACTTTACCCTCCTGTTGGTTCCTGAGATCGATGTGCTCAAGAACAGTGCCGATAATGGCCGACACGCAAACTACATCTTTGACGTAAATCTCAGCCGTGAGGTCATCAAGAACGTCACGGCCTACGTCGAATTGTGGGCAGACTACAACGATAACCCCGTTGTAAAGACGACTCAACTGAGCTTCGACACCGCAGTCGCGTGGATTGTGGTTCCCAATGTGCAGCTCGACGTCGGAGCAAATTTTGGCCTCACCAGTGCGACGCCCGCGATTCAAATCTACGCAGGCCTCTCTCAGCGCTTCTGATTTGACAGCGGCGCCTGGTAAGTCGGCCTAATGGTCACGGTAGGGAAGGCTGTTGCCAGCCGCCCCCCGCACGGATCCCGGCATGCGCTGCTAACGCACCGGGCTCTTCCCTCGGGTTATGGCGTCGAAACGGTGACAGGGCAGCGGGTGTAGTATCCTGATGGACGGGAAGAAGCGGTTGGTGATGCTGGTGAACTTTTCCCAGCTCGGCTCGCTAATTTGCCTCTACCGCCGGCGCATTTTTGCAGCGCGGTGGTAAGCCGCCACTTAAAGGAAATCGCTTGCATTTGAACGGTCTCGGCGCGGCCGTCATCAGGGCCGCTGCATGGGTCTTACGGATGGCAGCGCAACTTCGACAAACCAGGACGCTGGCCGCCCGGTGGACGCTTTCGGTCATTCGCGCCCTCGCCCGTGCAGATTGCCCGCTTTAAACACCCAATTTGGATTTCCACCCTCACCGTGAGTCGATTTCGACTGTCACATGCGATAGGGAGCGAAATCGATCGAGCAGCCGTCGATAATAATCCGGGCCCCGGTGCTTGGGGGTCGATACCGACACGATCGCGCCCAAATGGTCCGGGCCAAGCCGCCAAAGGTGGAGATCCGATAGGCGATCGCCGTCGGCCTCGATCGTATCGCGTATGCGCCGTGCCTGGCAGGCGTGTGACACCGCAAGACGTCGAGATCGATCGCGGCAACGGCGGCCGCGTGAGGGTAAGCTATCCGGTCTAGTGGATCGCTTACCCTCACGCTCACCGACCGCCGCGAAACGCGGAAGTGGAGGGGAGCGATGTTCGCAAAACTCGCACAGTCCCTGGGTTTTGGCCGTCGGCATGCGGCCCTGTCGAAGGCCGCGCCGTGCAACGACAATCATCCCGCCCGTCCCTTGGCTACTATCTCGCGCGCGCCGCGGCGAGCCCTCGTCTGCGGCTGGCGGCGGGCACCGGTGACCGGCCGGCTCGAATGCTTTTGGCAAGCCGTGCTGGTCGACGCAGCGGTGGTCGAAGGCCCCGGGATAAGTTGGATGATCGGAAGGATGGAATGGTTGCGCAGCGCCTGCTTGGCCAGCACGCCGTCATTCCGGCTGGCGGCGGCGTGAGGCAGCCAGACAAGATCGCCGTAGATTTCACATACGCTGGTTCCCCAGTTCCTCCCGCAACTCGCTGAGGACTCCATTGGCGGCAAGATAACCGGCCAGGGAAATACTCTAACCATTTGTAATGCCGGACGACTTCGCTATTAAAGTAGACGCTCGATTATCGCGCTTGCACCTCGCCAAAATCCGACTAACCTCCTCATAAAGGGCGATAAGACCCAATCAGGAAACGACACCTGCTTGCATCGTTGGAATCAAAGGAGGAGACAATGCGCAATGGCGCCGCTGCCATCATTGCAGCACTCGCGATTCTGTTGTCAGGATCGCTGATAACCGGCGCGCAAGCCGGCTCTGCGCAGAGTAGTGCACCATCGAAGTACAACGGTCAGTACAGCGGTCATTCGAACTACAGCTCTACTCCTGTAGTCTGGACTGGCCAGAACGTTGGAATCACTGAATTCTCGTCATCTTCAGCCCCTGCCGCAAAACACCGGCCGAAGCGCTGACCGGAGGGAGACCATTGCGACGCGTTATTTGGCTGGTTGAGCCGCCGCGCGCGCGGGGAGTGGCAACGGGTTAGTGGTGGCCACCCACGCTCGCACCGCCGGCATGATTTCGGCCGCGAGTTGGGCTACTTCGTCCTTTGTCATCCCTGGGCGGATTCGCGGATCGTAGAGGATATTGAGAAGATACTGATCATACACATCGAAGAATCCCATCTGGACCTCGTCATTGAACATGGTCCAGGGCACAGAAGCATCGTCATTGATCGGCCCCAGCGCCTGCAATAGCTCCTCATAGGCGCAGTCAGAGAACCCAAACTCATCCGCGTCGACCGGCAGCAGCACCTCGGCGCGCCGGATTCGATAGCTCGCATCTTTGCCGATGCCAGATAGGCATTGCGGGTTGAGCGACTGCTGAATTTGCTTTGACCGTTCGGGCCCATAGAGCGAATTGATGGTCTGTTTGAAATTGCGCTTCGGGACCAGCCTCACCACGAGGTTCGCGGCACGACGATCCTCGGTCATTGCGATATCCAGATGATTCACCCGGGCGCGAATCTCGGCAACGACCGCCGCGATCTTGTTTCGACGATCCGCCCGACCGTAATTGACTACGAACACGCGCACAGGCTCGTCGAATTTACGGATCCGTGGTGCGCGCGGATCGAGTTGCAACTCGGCGCCGAAGGCTATTTTGTAGAAGCCATCTATGATCTCTTCGTTGGTAAAGCTCAGGCGTTGGGCGCTACGCTTCATGCTGATCTCGGGATTCTCGGCGCCGGCCGCCTCGCCGGCGACTCCGAAGGACGCCAACGCCGCCGCGAGCCCGATCACAGCCAGCACCGTTCGGAGCCGCGCCCGCAGCCACACCCCGCCGCCACCTGACAACCAAGGCAGGTCACAAGTCTTGCCCCTGTTCATGAGCACCTCACCAATTTCGGCCCTAACGGCCTCTGTTTGCTCCGATACGAGCAAGGCTCATGCCGGCGCCTCATCGCTTCTGCAAACGCTGCAACGACGCTCACTAACAATGTGAGCCCAAACGGCATAGGAATTCGAGAGTGCTGGAGAGTCGTTGATATAGGCGCCGAATAAGCACTCGGCGCTAGCACCGGCACGGGCGCCGCCGGTGGAAAATAGGACCGTCGTTCGCTTGGACTGCAGTAGCGGGCGGCAATTGGCCCCCTGCTCCGCGTCAACTCGAACAGGCTCACCTGATCACGGGCCGGGCCGGCCTCTATAACGTGACGGATGCACACCTGCGCGCTCGCTATCGAGACGTCAAAGCGGGGCCGGCTCAGGGGTGACAGCGCAGCAAACCGCTCCAATCGCAATAGCCAAACCCGAGATGGCAGCAACCATAAGATAAGGGCGAGCAGTAATAGAACTGGTAGTCGAAGCCGCAATGGTCCGAGCAGTAGGAGCGGCCGCTGTAGCTGTCGTAGCTGCAATGGTTGCGGAACCGCCGCGGTAGTTGCTCCGGGGCCTGCCAATCCGCTTCGACAAATGGGCTGATTACCGGCAAGCGAACCCATGCCCAGGTAGGCGAGGTTGACATGCACGCCACACCCGCAGCCACCAAGAAGACCTTTTTATCCATCACCGTCGTTCACGGATTCATTGGGCGACAGAGACGCGATTACCGTCGGTGCATCCGCGCCAATAGTGGAGCCTGCCAGAGGCTGCGTCGATGGCAATGCCGTCGACGCCTGTACGAGCGGCAGGCGTATGGTGAAGCGCGAACCACTCCCCTCCTCGCCTTTTACTTCGACACGGCCGCCATGCAGATCGACCACCATCTTAACTAGATACAGCCCCACCCCGGTGCCGACAATCCCCGATACGTTGCTGCCGCGGTAGTAACGCTCGAACAGCCGCTCCACATCACCCGTTGGAATGCCGATGCCGCGGTCGTTAATTACAACGATGATCTCATCGGCGCCCAGCTCGGCCTCGACATCAATGACCCCGCCGCCTGGCGAGTACTTGACAGCATTGGACAGAACATTGCTGAAAACCTGAAACAGGAGTTTGGGGTCGCCGGTCATCGGCAAGCGCGCGCTCGCGAAGCGCTCAGCGATCTGCGCGCTGGGCACCATCTCGCGGTGCAGCTGGCAAACCTCACGCAGCAGCGTCGCCACGTCCATCTCTATCGGATGAAAATAAAGCGCCGCGCCGCCGTCGAACAGCCGAGCGGAATTGAGCAAGTTGTCGATAAGATGGGTCAGCCGCAGCACGGCGGCGCGAATTTTTCCGGCGCGTTCGCCGATTTCTGCAGCCGCCGGCGTCCCCTTGGTCTTGATGAGCCGCCGCGCATGGCCGTCGATAATGGTCAAGGGCGTGCGGAATTCGTGTGAGGCCATGGACACGAAGTTGCGCTGCCGCGAAGAGAGACGCTGTTCCTGCGCCAATTGCTCCTCAAGCATCGCGGCCTGGCGGGCGAGCATTCGCTGGCTGCGTATCAGCTCGATCGCATTGTTGCGGAATACGACGGCGGCCTGCGCCATCTCGCCGATTTCGTCCCGCCGATCGGTCTCCAAAATGTCGATATCGGTATCGTTGGCGGCGAGCCGGCGCATCCGGTTGGCAAGATGCAGGAGCGGAGCCGAGATGGAGCGGCTGATATGGATCAGCGCTGCGACAACCATTACCGCCGCGATCACCATCCCGAGCAGGATGAGCCAAAACGCTTGGCGGTAAGCGACGCCGAGCCGGTCGCTGGCGAGGCGGGCATTGGCCACCGCCTTGTCGGTAAGTTGACCCAGCGCATCGCTGGCCGCCTCGTAGGCGGCCCGCGATGTGCCGGCATAAATCGCCAGCGCCTCCCCCTTGCGGTTGGTCCGCGACAGCACCAGCATTCGATTGACGATTTCCCGGTAGTCGTTCCAATGCTGCTTGAACTGGGCGTAGAGACCGTTCTCGGCCACATTGTGCCTAATCCGCTCGAAGCCGCGCTCGGCCTCGGCGATGGACCGGTCGAGCTTGGCCATCTCCTGCTCGGTCGCGGTAATTTCGGAAGCGTCCGACGACAACAGATTGCTGCCCTCGATAGCGCGGAAATCCGAGGTGTAATTGTTGAGGTCGCCGAGCGCCCGGGTGGTGGGCAACCACTGCTCGGCAACATCGGAGGAGAGCATGTTGAAATTGCTCAGGCGCCAGATGCTGAACAAGCCGAGGACGACGACCAGCAAAAAGAAAATCAGAAACACCGCTGCCAGGTGAAAACGGATCGAACGCGGCTGCCGCATGGGGCTGTCCCAAGTAGAGGCGCCGGATCACCGACCCCCCGGGAGGATCAGGAAAGGTCTTTCCGACTCCCGCCAGCTTCCACCGGCACGTTGATTCCGGCAAGATCTTCTCTAACTTACCAACGTCCGGTACCGCGCATGGCCGAAACGCACAAGAAGATTCTTTGCATTGAGGATGACCGCGAGACCGCGGCTCTGATCGCTGAAGAGTTGATCGACCGCGGCTATGCCGTCACTCTCGCGCATGACGGAGGCGAAGGGCTCGCCGCCATTCTCAAGATCATGCCCGACCTGGTGCTCTCGGACATCAGCATGCCGGTGATGTCGGGCTTCGAGCTCCTGGAACGCTTGACCGAGTTGGCGCCGCAATTCTCGAAAATGCCGTTCGTATTCCTCACCGCACTAACCGATCGGGACAACGAGCTCAGGGGCCGGCAATTGGGCGCCGATGATTACGTGACCAAACCGATCGATTTCGAGGTGCTGGCGACCATTATTAGCGCACGGCTCGCCGGCGTCGCACGCACCGGGCTGTGGCCGAAGGGGCTTGGACTCAACGACCGCGAAGTGGAGATTTTGACCTGGGTGGCGCGCGGCAAGACTTCCGCCGAGATCGCGCAGATCATCGGCTTGACCAAGCGGACCGTCGATTTCCACATCGACAATGCGCGGGGCAAGCTGGGCGCCGCGACCCGCACCGAGGCGGTCATCAAGGCCACCACCGGCCGGCTGATCGAACCCTGACCCCGCCCGGATTGCGGGCGGTCAGGCGCAATAAGCCGACGAAACACCCCGCCGACTGTCCAGTGCCCCCTTCCCGCCCCGATCGAGCCGATAGCCGACGCCGGACTCACTGACGATCAGCGTCGGATGCATCGGATCGATTTCGACCTTCTGCCGCAGCTTGCGTACCAGAATGCGAAGGTACTGAATATTGCCGTCGTGACTGCCCCAGATTTCCTTGATCAAGTGCTGGTGGGTGACGACCAGTCCGACATGCGCGGCCAGCGCATGAAGGAGCGTGTACTCTTTGCGAGTCAGCTGGACGCGGTTTCCCTGCAAGGTCACCATCCTCGACACCAAATCGATCGAAAGCGGGCCGGCTCTCACCACCGGGTCTCGGTTGGTGCTACGCAAATGCCGCCGCAACGCGGCCTCGCTCCGCGCCAGCAGCTCCGAAATTCCGAATGGCTTGACCACGTAGTCGTCAGCGCCGAGCCTCAGTAAGCGAACTTTCTCCTGTTCGTCTGAATAGATCGAGAGAACGATCATCGGAACGTTCGACCAGGAACGGATGCGCTCGAGCACCTCGGAACCTTCAAGATCGGGCAAATTGAGATCCAGAATAATCAAGTCGATCGGCTTCATGGTCGCGGCCATCAGCCCGGCTGCGGCGTTCTCCGCTTCGAGCACGGTATATCCATGAAGCTCGAATCCGGCGCGGAGAAAGCGCCTGATCTGCGCCTCGTCATCAATAACCAGCACTTTAGTCATTGATCGCGTCCACTCGTTGCGGCGTGTCGGGAACCGTCGCCGGCAGTCGCAAGGAGATCGTCGTGCCGAGGTTCGGGCCCGCGCTTTCCGCATGAACGCTGCCGCCATTGGCAGCTATGAAGGTGCTGGCGATCCAAAGGCCCAGACCGGACCCGGGCGACGCGGCGGCGACAGAATGGCGGTGGCCGCGGAAGGACCGCTTTCCCAGCTGCTCCTTCTCGCCGACCGTCAACCCGCTTCCCTGATCCTTCACCGAAAAGACCACCTGATCCTGCTCGCAACGGCTGCTGATTTTGATTTCGCTGCCGACCAGGGAATATTTTGCCGCGTTTTCCAGAAGCTGGCCGAGCGCCTGCTCGACAAGAACGGCATCCACACGCACCAGCGGAACGTCGCGCGCGAGATCCAGGGTGACCCAGTGGGAGGCAAGTCGGCGTTCCTTCTGCTTGAGTACGGCGCTCACGATATCCGTCGGGTCGGTCCACATCAGTTGCGGGCGGACGCCTTTGGCGCTGATCCGCGTGGCATCGAGCAGGTCGCGAATCTCATTATCAAGCTCGCCCGCCTGGTCATGAATCGCCTCGACTAACGCATGCGACCGGGGATCGTTTCGGATCGCGGGCATCTCCTCCAGCACGCTGCAACAGCCGAGAATCGAGGCTAGCGGCGTGCGCAATTCGTGGGATACGCCGCCGACGAGGGCATCGCGTAGAATCTCGGTCCGATAGTTGATCGTTGCTTCCTCGATGGCCTCCTTCACTTTGAGATGCTTGAGGGTCACGGTTGCCTCTTCAAGCAGTTGGTCCACGCGTTGCGCGACCGCCGCGGCGCGCTCGCCGGGGCTATCGCCCAATTCGGCCGCGATCGCGCCGTAACCGAGGATTTGCGGAGTGATCACGCGTACCAGCCACGTGCTGCGGTTCCCTCGCTCCACGATCGTCGAGGCATGAGGGTCGTTAGCCGCCATCAGCTTCACGGCCTCGCGCCGCACCACCGCGGGCACGGCCGTACCGTCCGCGTCGGCCTCGCTGCCATCCTGCGCCGTCGCCAGGAGAACGGTGCGATACCTCAGCGTGTTCGACAGATAGTCTTGAACCGCGAAAATCAGGTCACGGTCGGTAAGGCAGGTGGCGAGGCTTTGCGAAAAGGCGTGGAGTTCCGTGATCTCTTTTTCGCGCCGGCTGACGACCACCGTCTCTTTCCTGAGGCGTGCCGCGAGATTGCTCGTGACCGTGGCGACCAGTAGATAGAGAAGCAGATCGACAATATCCTGAGGGTTCTCCAACCAGAAACTGTAGAGCGGCGGATAAAAGAAGAAGTCTGCCACCGCAGCGCCGGTGAAGGCCGCGATCAAGCCTGGTACAATGCCCCACTGCGTGGCCGCCAGGACCACGGGCAACATATAAACCAACGGGACGAAATTCAGCGGGACGAAGTAGTTGACGACAGCCAGTATGACTGTCGCCAGCCAGACCAGCGCCAGCGTCGCCACAATCGGAATGGCGTTGGCGGCGAGGAAAATCGTCCAATGGCTGCTATGTTGACCGGAGACTAGATCGACGTCGCCCTTGGGCACGCTAACAGTCAGGTCGCGTAGTCGACGCCGTTGTTGAAACGTTGACACGCTTTTTGCCTTTCCGAAAGCGCAGTTCGGAGTTCTGCACGCACCCGGCTGGCATTTATCACAGTAACGTTCTCCCACATGTGCATAGAAAGTCGAGATGAATTGCCCCCGGAAAAAATATGAAAGCCATATATACTACCTCCCGCAGCCGCACATCTGCCCATCAATTGTTCAGGTCCACCCTGGTCCTGCCTATTTTCAGGACAACGTCACGATGCTTCTGGTGCGACGCACCATGCGGACTCGCACGATGCGTCGCACGGGGACCCGAAACCCATCAGCTCAGAAGTGAATGATAAGGTCGGCGGCGCCAATGACGGCGGAGCTCCTGTTGGGAGCGATTCCCGCGTTGACGTTGCCATTGAATGCCGGGGCGTCGAGGGACCGATAGTAGGCGACCTCGGGACGGATCTCGATTTGCGGCGAGAACCAGTGCTGCCAGCTGAACGCAATATCGGCATATCGCGTCGCGACGCCAGTGCGTTGTCCCTGCGGATCGTCGAAATATTCGGTACGCAGAGAGAAGTTGTTCAACTTGTTCGGTGAATAGTTGATGTAGATGAGAAAGGTCTGCTCGTCCGCGGTGCAGGTCAACACCGCGGGATTTTTGCACTGCGCCGCGTTCGGGGCATTGAACGGCGTGAATTGCGGGCTGAACGGCGTGCCGCCATTGGCGATGAGAGCGACGGCCGCCGGATTGTTGAGGTTCGGTACGTCGCGCTCGTGAATGTTCCACGATTCAAAGGCGATGTGCCAATAATCGTTGAATTTGTGATAATAGGTCAGGCCGACCCATTGCAGGTTGTTGTAACCCCACACGCCGTCGTTCCAGGCATCCATAACGACGTTGAGGTCATCCTTGCCGTCATCGCTGGTCCAGCGCAGTCCGACCGTGCCTGACGGCATAGCGCCGGGATCTCTGAGCATCCTTGTGCCCGTATAAAGCGGATCTTGTCCTGGACCGAATCCAGCGGCGTTGCTTCCAGATTGAACGTACAGATTGGGGATATGAGCGCCCCACCGCCACGGCATCGTGTCGCTGCCGACGGTAAGGCCCAATTGGACGATCCAATTCTTGGTGACGGCGAGCGTCGCTTGCAGCCCGGTATTAGTGTAGTTGTCGAACGTGTAGGTCAGCGAGTGAACGTAGGTGTAGTTGTTCGGGGCCAGCTGCGCCTCAATATCGGGAATCGATATGAAGCGGCCGAGGCGAATGTCCAAGCCCAGCATGACAGGAAAGTAGAGGTCGACATACGCCATTGGAAAATCGATGCCGTTGACGCTGTTTTTATTGAGCAACTGCCCGCTGAACAGGCCATACGCCGTGGTGTAGCGATAGTCGACGCCGTAAAGGGTCGCGAAGCGGAACCCCCAATCGAAGTGATCGTTCTGCACCGTGTCGGCCAGACGTTCGATATAGACCACGGCTTGGTCGAGCTGGACGGTGTTGGGCGTGTAGTCATATGCGGCCGGCGCGTTGCCGCCCGGTCGCACATTGTTGGTGCTGATATTGCCTCCAGGCGCGATCCAGCCGTAGACTTGAACATGGGCGTCGTACATCGCGTGCCCAAGCGCCGTGTTGCCGAGCGCGACCATCAGCGGACTGTCGACCGAATTCGGCCTGGTCACACCGATCGCTTGCGAGCCGCCATAGGGCCATTCGGTAAAAGGCATCGGCGGCGTTGATTCCGGAGTAGCCGGCCAGACCGCGTCCGAGCGGCGGCTCGGCGGCGCCTTCGGATCCGACGGCGCTACTGCCTTCCCCCATTCAAGCTGATAGTAGCGAAGGAAACGCGTCACGACGTCGTCGCCGAGATAGGCGTCGAGACATTTATAGTCCAGGTAAGGATCGCAGTTTCCGCTCCGCTCCATCGACCTGAGCGCCTCCGGTGACACGTGGGGCAGCGCACAATCGTAGTCGACGTACGGGTCGCAGTGTCCGGCAGAAGCCCAGGCGCCCGGCCATCCATCCACCCAGGCTTGAGGTCCGGCGGCCATCGAGCGATTTGAAGCTGTGACGGCCAACAGCAAGACGCCAATTAAAAGCAACCGCTTCATTGCAACCCCCAACATCGCAACTGGTCAAGCCACACAACGTATGCGACGTGCGCTCCTCAGCTTCAAAACCCAGCGCGCGCGATTTTCGGCGGTGGAACTCCGGAGAGTCGATATGGATCATGTCGATTTTTAATATACTAAAAATAGCCTCCGAAGCCGACAACGGCGGTTTTGCCGTACCATTCATCACGCGGCTTCGCCTAAGCTCAATCATGTCGCGTTTCTTATTTTGCCCACGCGGACGATCGAGGATGGCACGGCCAGCCGCAGGCATCACGATAAGCGCATGGCAAGCGCACAGCATCAACCGCCCCTTCGGAAAATCGGTGAAGGAATGTAACAATTCGGTCACAGTTGCCAAAATAGGGTGACAGCGTCGCGGCGAGGGAGTGAAATGCTGCCGAGTTACGATTATGTCGGATACCTTTTTCCTATTTTTGGCAGGCCAAAACAAATCTCCAACGTATACCGCATCTTGAGTAGACTCGATTGCGGTCGGCGTTCGCTGCGACTGCAACCTGAGCATTGGCAATGTCGCTGACCGATGACGGCACGGTAGACGCTGGAGACTTCGCCGGGACGCTAGCGCACGATCGCCTCGGCGCAAATTCGAATTTCCGGTTTGTGCCGAGAGAGCTGGCGCTCAAATGCCGCAAGCTGATCGAGAGCTACCACGCCATGCACGGTTATGGCTGCTTGCCCGACATGCTGTGGCAGTCGAATGCGCGCGATTTCATCGAGGGTCGTCGCGACCTGACGAGGATTTTCAAGAATGCTTCAAAGTCGAGACGCGCCAAGCGAGCCTACGAATCGCTCGTGCTTATTGCGACCATCGTCGTGTCCCTGGAAGCGTTGGCGCGCGACTTTGCCGGCTGGGGCAAGCGATTTCCGGCGGCGAAGCAAGAAGCGGAGAAGCTGCTGGGCGACTACACGCTCGGGCAGCACATTTGGTTCATGGACATGTATCTGTACCCGCTCGGCCTTCCCCGCAGGGCCGCGGATACACTCGCGCCGTACTCGCCCGCCGCAGACGCCGCGGCACGCAACTAGACCAGCGTTTTCGAAGTTCGAATCATATCAGGCCGCCTTGTCGAGCTTATAGGCCCAGGTGTGAACGACGGGCTCCTGATTGAAATAGTCCATGGCAGCCATGATCCGATCCTTGAGTTC
>Ga0210409_10006995_pt1 | contig 11673 bp, 9 predicted proteins | sample IncBWH17MmetaG_FD_161649 | JGI IMG/M metagenome (GOLD analysis project Ga0210409, IMG submission 161649) | Forest soil microbial communities from Barre Woods Harvard Forest LTER site, Petersham, Massachusetts, United States - Inc-BW-H-17-M | ecosystem: Environmental > Terrestrial > Soil >...
CGGCTTGCCAACCGTCTGAGTCACTCTGTCCACACTTCGCTCCATGGACACTGTCACTGAGTGCCCCTGCGCATTATCATGCCGACATATTTCAGGTGCCGCTAGACGTGTCGGACATCACGCTTACTTTCTTCATCGTCCGTTCCTTTGAGAATCGGACTCTACTACGTTATGAAGCTAATGTTGGGGGCAGGTCATTGGTTTGGGATGAAGACGCATCAAACGAGGGAGCGAGTACCGGTAGAGGTGGCCCCGTTTGGTTGGACAGGAATTTGAATTCGTTAAGTGAGGCTTTGCGAATGTAGGGTTATCCACGATGCCGCTCGTTGCCCATGTGTAGGGCAAGAGCGTGCGGCACGGTGGGTAACCCGGCCTGCCATCTACGCCGCCTCTTGAAGGGCAGGAAGATTGCGGATCATCGCGCCGTCAAACACATCATCCGGCCCATGCTCGGCTTCAAATCCTTCCGATCGGCCACCAGGATCCTCGCCGGCATCGAGATCATGCACATGCTCAAAAAGGGGCAACTTGACTGCCACGATGGGCAAGTTGCGTCCGCCGCAGACCAGTTCTATTCCCTGGCTACCTGAGCGACTGATACTGCGCGCTTTCTCTCGCCCTGACTTCCTTATCGCAACAGAACCCGAAATCTACATGTTTGGTAAAACTGACCAGAGGATCGCCGATCTTGGTACGACGGTCTTCGCGTTCATGTTCGGCAAACAGGCTGATTCGGGGCTTCCTCATCGCGGCTATTCGCTGGTCGTGGCTGATGCCACAATTTTTACCCAATCAGGCCAGCGGGTGGCTGGTTTTTAGAGGTCGCCTTAAGGAAAGGGCGTTATTCGAAACCGTGTAATATGGCGGTCAAACAAGGCATTTGACAGTGCACTCATATAGATATGAGCAATATAATGATCTCTACCACCAGTGTCGGTAGTAAAACCACCGGCAGGTATTATAAAACTGACAGTTTTTGACTGCTCTCCCGGCTCAAATTCCATGCGAGCAGAAAAATCCATACGCCCCCGAATCCTGTGATATATCCAAAAATCCACCCGCATCGCAACTCTTACTGAGCTTGCCTCTGACAGAAAGGCTTCAATTTCCAACTCTTGCTCGGCTCCAGTTACCACTACGTGAGTGTCCTCCATGAGACTAACAAAGGGCAGTTGAATAGATCGGATATCCCCCAAAGAAGGCTTCACGAAAACAATATCGGACAAGTAGATATTTCCCCCTGTCGGTAGAGTGAACAACATGCTATTGACCGGTCTGGAAATATCAATAGGAAAGTCTGCAAGTGGCACTGAAATGTGTTGTTGAAGAAAAGTACCAACACCAGGAATGATCTCAGGAATAGGCCACAGGGTAGAAAGGGTTTCACTGAGGTCAATTGTGCCCTCCCCCAAGGTTAAATGAAGCTCTACAGCTTCTTCAGAATTCTCATCTAACAAGTGCGCAACATGAAAATTCAAGTGAGTATAAATTGAAATATCTACCGGTTCATCCCCCTCTCGGGAGTGCAGTTCAAGCTGTGCAGGTGAGAGCCGGGTCACACCTTTAAGATTTAAAAAACTATGAAATTTATTGTGCGTATAGCGGACTCCGGAGGGAGCTCTACCGAACGAAGCTTTCGTCTTTATCTCACCTATCCCCTGCATGATATTCCAAGTCCAGTTTCCAGGCATAAGGGAGGCTTCGTCGCTATATAGCGTTTCAAAGCTTTGCACAACGTAACGACTTGACGCTGGGAAGTGTGCAGAACTGCGAATTTCGGCCGTTGGCAGCACCGGTATACTTACACGCGAACCATCAAACAAAGCGAGAAATGCCTGCTCCCCACCCAAGGTCAGGCGAAAAAAACCAGCCATATAAAAAGAACCCAGCAGCCGCTGCTCCTCCTGCGTCAGGCGAACAACCTCGCTTCCGCTCCACATAGAGCCGTCATCGCCGCCGCCCACAAACCCGGGTGACCACGTCGAGTTGAAAAAATTATGATTTGCCCCCAGCATTAACACGGAACTGCGCAATACGTTATCGTTAAACGCATAACGTGACAGGTCAGAAGTCTTCTGCCCCGTTAAATCAGTAACATCACCGTCAAAAAATGGAAGGATGACCGCTGTGTGTGTGTCGGGAATGGCTATGTCTTCGACAGCAGTACTACCTAGAAGCAAGGCGGCTCGTATTCCATAGCCTTTATCAAGGAGCCTGTTCAGTGTAATCACCCTTGCGACACCTTCCCCGCCCCGCGAATGTCCCATGAGACCTATATTCTGCAGATCTAATCTACCTTTCAGGAAGGAAAGCTCTGGGCGATTGCCATTATTTGCTTCAGCTAATAATTCAAGATGCACTAAAATTAAATGTCCGCGCCGAACACTGTCATCATAATCAATGTCACTCTCACGAGTATGCATGAGACCACTGGCGGATAGGGAGACAACTACATAGCCTTGGCTAGCCAGTGCTGACGCCGCCTCACCATATCCTTCATGGCTGGGAAAAGGTCTAAAACCTATACTGCAGGGCCAAGTACTATGCTCTGTGGATTCTCCGTCGTAGCACGCTGCATGCGCCCCATGTATATAGATAACCAAAGGGTGAGGGCCCACTGCGTTTTCGGGCATATATACCGCAGCACGAAACTCATAAGCTGTAGTGTGGCCGGGCAATAACAATCCATCATCACCATAATCGTAGTCATGGCGAATCACATTGAGTTTTCCTGGAGAAAGTGAATCCGGCACCGTCACCCTAGGGCGCTTATCAACTATTTTTTTTGACGGCTTTTTTTTGACTGCCTTCCGCTCCTTCCGAAGTGAGCGTAAATACAATCCAGGGGTCGTAACTTCTTTTATCCTATCAATCTCCGCAACAGAAATGACTGCTCTTAACGTTTTGCGGTCGCTCAACCACTCCGATTCACGCTCCACTCCGTTTATAAGCAAGGTCGGGGAGGCGTTTCCAACTGGTTGAGGTTCATAAAAATAAAACTCTACGTAATAGAAAAAATTTTCATAGATTATTTTCCAATTTTCTGTTTTCATTGTCATGAACTCCTGTCTAAAATAGGCGTTGTTGAATAAATCGACTATGCAGCCAGACGGTTGTCGATCGGACATAATCTGCAGTGACTTCACCTGCAGAAAAGCCGATGCCGTACAAACATAACCAGGACCAGAACCGCCGTCACAAGATTGAGAAAGCGCGTTACAAAGTGACCAATTGGCTCGACTATAATAAAGCCTTGCGTCAGCGTGGCGATCTTACGACCTGGTTTGCCGAAGAGGCGCTTGCCGCGTGGCACTCGGCCAAGACCGGTGCCTGTGGCAGACCGCAGGCCTATTCCGATCTCGCCATCGAAACTATTTTGTTCATCCGCCAGGTCTTTCATCTGCCGTTACGCCAGACTGAAGGCCTTATGAATTCGCTCACCCGTCTCATGAAGAGCAGCATCAGCGCTCCTGACTACAGCAGCATTTCATTATCCCAGCACGTCCTGAGCCATGCGATGGGACCGGGCGACCTCGTGATCGTTGATGCCACCGGACTGAAGGTCTACGGCAAAGACGAATGGCATCAGGAGAAACACGATGTTGCGACTCGCCGCACCTGACACAAGCTCCATCTTGCGGTCGACGAACACCATCAAATTGTTGCCAGCGAACTCACCACGCCAGAAGTCGGTGATCCGACCGCAGTGCCCGAACTGCTCACCCAAATAGTCTCGCCTTTCGAGACCTTCATAGGCGACCGCACCTACGATGGCGAACCGGTTTCACAAGCGGTTCTGAACTACAAATCTAATGTTCAAGTCGTCGTTTCGCCGCATAAGACAGCCGTTTGTTCAACCGCTGGTGGTACTCAACGAGTACCACCATATCCAAATCAGTGCGCAACAGGGCTGTCTCGCCTGGCAGAAAGTCACGGGCTACAACCTGCGCAACTATGCCGAACTTGTCATGCAACGCTACAAGCGCATTGTCGGCAACACCATGAAGGCGCGGGGCCTACCGCAGCAGAAAACCGAGGCATAGATCAGTCTGCACTCAACCGAATGACACCTCTCGGCATGCCAGTTTCCGTGAAAATCTAAAAAATCGCCAACATCGGGGACGCTTTGTTCAAGTTTTTCTTTATTCAACAACGCCATGCCGCACCGATCTACCGCGCACGTTTGAACCGGGTTTCGTGGAGGCCCTTTGGTTTGAGTTAGATCGACATGGCCCGCTTGGTAAGTTGTTGATAGTATTTATATGATTGTCAGAACCTTTATTTGGACATCTCCTTAGGTATTTTTGTGTGATAATTAAAGCGGTCCTGGTAGTCAAGAACCACCTGCACCAGAATGGCGTCGCTGAAACGCGGCCCCCAAAATGAAGCACTAATTGGCATTTCAGTTGGCTCAAGGCCAGTGGCCATACCGTGACCGATAGGAAAGGTCACCACCGGCCACCCCATTGCATTCTCCAATGCGAAGTGTTCACGATATATTGGCAAGTCCAGACCTGTCGGCGTATACTTGCTACGTGGATAAGCTCCTAGCTCGAGAAACAGCATGAAGTCAATGTTCTCCGCTGCTAATGCCGCAGAGTAGTTGGCCCGCAGGCGACGCAACCTCTCCTGCCCCTCAGATCTTAATTCGGGATTATCAATAAGATATTTGGCGATAGGCTCCTGAATGCCGGTCATCACGCGCAACAAGTGTGTTTTTCTCTCGTCATCTTCGATAGTTTCCGCAAACTCCTTGATTTTTGCAATCCACCCCCATTCAATCCAATTCGGAAAACACACGGCTTGCTCGGCCATAATTGGCATCGGGATAGGACCACCATAAATCGGAAAGTCTATTTCAAAAGTACCCAATGATTTATAATTAAAAAATGGATTTTCGTCCTCGTTATCTATATCTAGTCCGTTAAATGCAGTCGTAACCTCTGCCCCTAGAGATACAAGGTCATTTGTAAGCTGTGTAAATGCAGTTTGATAATCAGGAATATAGGCGTCGTATGGCGGAGTACCCTTCTGATTTATCATCCAGTCTTGTTGCGGCACACCTATTTTTAGGCCTTTAAGCGGCTGACGGCCGATGCGCGGTAGTGTAGGCATTTTCGACGGAGGTGTTGGATCTTCCAGAGTCTGAGGATCCTTTGAATCGACTCCCATTACCGCATTCATCAGAACCGCAGCATCCTGCATTGACCTAGCCATTGGTCCAACCACGTCGATCCCGGGTTGCATAGGCATCACGCCTGCGACTGAAATGAGCCCTGACGACGGTTTAATAGCGCTCGTGCCGTTTGCTGAAGCAGGTTTAGTAATAGAACCGCCCGTTTCTCCTCCAAGTGCAGCCACGCAAAATCGAATGATTGGAGCAACCCCAGAGCCCTGACTCGATCCTCCCGGCGAACGCGCGACATCCCAAGCATTGCCGGCAAACATTCCTTGTGTATTTTCTGTAAGACGGGATGCGATGGCATACCCAACTATTACGGCACCCTGTTCGTGCAATTTCTCAACCACCGTTGCGTCACTCGCAGCAACATTGCCGGCAAATAGATCCGGCGCCGCCACGACGCATTCACGACCCCTTACTTCAATATTTTCTTTGATTGCAATCGGAACCCCGCACAATACCGGAGGCGGCGGCTCCGTACCTGGAGTCCACTGTTCAAAGCGAGCATCCGCATTTCTTGCTTCTATACGCGCATCGTCCTCAAACAATTGAACAATGGCGTTATACCCGATTGCTTCCTCCGTGTACTGATGAAATGGACCATTCAGTTGTATGATTCTCGCAATATATTGCTCCAACACCTGGGTTGGTTTTACTTTCTTGGATCGATACAGTTCAGAAAGGTCCATCACGGTGCATTTTGTATAATCCTCATCAGGATTTTGAATAGAATCTGTCATGTCAATTTCCCCTTATTAAAGGCAATAGGACTTGCGCAGCAGACGGCTTGAAGATGTTCAGTTGAGGGGACGAATTTGAAGGGCAAGCTCCAGGCGCTTGCCGCGTGCATTTAGCATCCTGCTCCAACATCGGATGCGCATGTCGTTTGACAAAAATGGAACTCCTGCTCGACATTCTGCTCATTTGTTTCCAGACCATGAAGAAATCCGGTTTAACTTAGTTGCTCATCACCGATGACGAGCAAGGCAAACAAATGGCGCGCTATGTAGCAGGCGTCAAGTTCAGCGAAAACTTTAGTTCGGCTCTTCAATATCTCGCCATGCAGCAATATATTAACAGCCATCCAGAACAATTTTTACTTGCTTTCCTGATCACAGAAACGATGGGCTTGCCAAATCGATTCGTCACCGAGGAAGCCGGCAGATACGCCGTGCTTGCCACTGCAAATTTCGTCGACTGCATTGCCTGCGCGCCCCTGCCGTTATTAAAATCCCAGACGTAACTTCCACGCATAAACAATTCGTGCGCCCGCATCGCTAGCCAGCGTACTGTCGTTGATGGATCATTTGCTCTCCTCTGGCATGGCCGAGGAGTGGTGACTTGTGATCAACCACTGCTTTCCATCCCACTTATAAGTGTATGTGTAGCGCGCCTTGACTTGCGCACCCGTAGTGCCAAAGGTAAATGTATAGAGTCCCGCGTCAACCGCCGTGTTGCAGTCAATTTCGATTGTTCTAAAGTCGATTTTTCCGATCGGCTTGTTTTCAAGAAAGTGATGGAAATAATCTTCTTTCTCGGCCTCTGTTAGTCGCGGTTTGTTCGACACGGTGGGAAGAAGGATGGAGCGCTCGGCGTAATTGGCGACAACCTGGTGCGGGTCGCCGGTTTGCAGCGAGTAATTCCATCGATCAAACAAGGCCGAGATTTCTTGCTCATTGCTTGCCTTGCACGCTTCCGTGTGTCCGGGCTCCGATCCGGCTCCCGGAGGGACTGAAGCGCAGCCTGCCAGAACAACAGTCAGGGCTGCGGACATGATAAAAATGGTCCTCATTTGCGATCCTCTCGTGGTGGTCGAAAAACGGTAATGTCCTAGCCAACGATGCCCGAACAAGAATAAATTGAGTGCAGGCTCTTGTTATATAAATTTTTTCTAAAATCTTTGACGGACATTACTCTCCCCACTCAAAGAGCAAATCGCCATATGCTAGGCTGGCTACATCGCAAAACGCCAGCGTTAGGCGCAAACGAAGCTCCACCTCTGATCGGGGAGGGAAAGCTTCGCGGATTTACGTTTTTCGTATCGCCTTAAGGGTTCTCCGTGAATGCGCAACTTATTACATAATCGGGATCCTCCTTTTGTCTATATGGCCAGTTTTGGTACCCGACCGCAGGCGCCGTGGGGCCTGTGCCGAAGTCGGGGATCTCTAGGTTTCCGGTGGGGCCTATTGTACCTAGATCGGACCAGTCGACCGTGGGAAGTACCTTGCGCTGTACAGTCCAACCTGGGGTGCCGGAGCCTTGCAAGCTAAAATAAGCTTGTTGTGGTGGGTATGAGGATTTACTGTACGCACCTCCACAGGGCATGAAGTTTCCGGTGCTGCTATGGCGCCTGCCAGTTATTATCAATCTGGATCCCACACTCAATGTCCGCGGCGGTTCAGATACCGGCTGGTCTCCATACAGCCCCTTGGCGGTGAAGCTGTGCGCCGCCACGGAGAGACCAGTCACCTGCTGGGACCAAACGCCGTTGGCATTGGCCCTCACGGTGCCCTTATCAACTGTTGCGTTGTCCAAGATCTGGACGTCCTGCAGGATTGAGGCTAGACCGCTCAGTGTCACTGTGGTGGACGTTGTGCTGCCGTCATTCGGGATCTCGACGTTCTGCGCATCCTTGACCGAGACGATCGTCGGCGTCACCGTGGCCACCACGGTCAAGGTCCGCTCCTCAGACACTGGTTGAGGAGAACCATAGAGTCCCTTGGCGGTGAACCTGTGCGCCGCCACGGTCAGCCCCGTCACCTGCAGTGTCCAGTCGCCGCTGGCATTGGCCGTCACTGTTCCCTTGTCTGTTGTCCCGTCCAAAATCTGGACCTGCTGATTATTCGAGACTTTGCCGCTCAGCTTGACGGTGGTGGAAATTGTGCTGGTGCCATTCGGGATATCGACGTTCTGCGCGTCCTGGACCGAGACGATCGTCGGCGTCACCGTGGCCACCACGGTCAAGGTCCGCTCCTCAGACACTGGTTGAGGAGAACCATAGAGTCCCTTGGCGGTGAACCTGTGCGCTGTAGCGCTCACAGCCACGGCGATCGCCGATGAGTTCCAATCGCCGCTCGCATTGGCTGTCACGGTTTCCTTCACCGTGGTCCCGTCCAAGATCTGGACCTGCTGATTATTCGAGGCTTTACCGCTCAGCGTGACGGTGGTGGACGTTGTGCTGCCGTCATTCGGGATCTCGACGTTCTGCGCATCCTTGACCGAGACGATCGTCGGCGGCACCTGAGCGAACGCCTTGACGGTATAGGTGCGTACGGGGAAGGTCACAGCTTTGTTTTCGTCGGTCGCGCCATCGAACGTTGCCTTGAACTCAATCCTCAGGGGCGTGGCGTCCTTCAACGCCTTAAATTCGTCAACCGGCACGCGCTCGTACGCTCCGTTCGATAAGCCGGGAGTTGTGACAACAGTACCATTGTAAACTGTCTTCTCGTAGGGCGTATTATCCGATCGCGTGCCGTAATAGCGCAGCCAGAGCTTTTGGCCGAGTGCGATGAATGGCCACTTGGCGACGCGGGTATACGTTGTCGCTGTGAGGGTGGTGACATCGAGCACCTGATTCGTGTCGTCGGCGCCGTCGATGGTTGGCGTCGGCAAATCGGCGCTCTCATTGGCAATCGGCAGCACAGTCAGGTTCAGTGGCCTGGAAGGGGGCCAAGAGCTGCCGTCGCGGGTGACGGTGTAGGTCACGCTCACCTGCTTGTCCAGGTTGAAAGCGATCACCGACACGGGGATCTGCACTTCCTTGGCCCCCACCGCGCCTACCGGCACCGGTGAGGTGGTATGCGAACCGCCGGCCGGCGTCCCTGACGCACCAGTCCACGTCACGCTCAGCTGGTCGGTTCCCCGCATATCATCATACTGCGGCACCACCACCGTCAGGCTGTTCTGTGCATTGATCGGGTTCAGGATGACGCCGCCGGGGGTGACGGTTTCCTTCACCGTCGGCGCGAGCAGAGCCACGTTCAAAGTCCGCGGGGACGACTCGGGTTCGTCGCCGTACTTCGCCTTGGCCGTAAAACTGTGAGGTCCCTGTGCCACGGCGATCGCCGTGGTGGTCCAGATGCCGCCGGTGGCGACGAAGGTGTCTTTGAAGACCCCGGTGTCGGAGATATCGACACTGAGGCCGGCCGATGCCGTGCCGCTCAGTGTCACATCGGTGTCGAAGGTCGTGCCGCCGTTGACAACATCCCCCTGCGAGTCCTTCACCTGGGTGATCTCCGGTGGTTCTTCGGCCACCACATGCAAGATCCAGGGCACGGATGTTACCCCACTGCTGACGACGCGGGCCACAAAGCTTTTTTGACCCAGACCGAAAGTGATCGGGGTGCCGGTGGTCCACGCGCCGCTGCCGTCGGCCCGGTACCGCCCCTTTGAATTATTGTTCTCGGCCACGAACAGCTCGATTTCCTGGTTCGCTGCGGCCGTACCGCTGAAGATCGCACGGGTCTCCACCGTGATGCTGCCGTTGGGAACGGGCGCGCTCCGGGTGTCCACCACCGCCGTGACCTCGGGGATCACCTCGAGCTGCACGTTGATGGCGACCTGATCCGACACGCCGCGATTGCCCGCGCGATCCTCGACCACATACCGGAAGTCCTTGATCCCGTCGCCGACCGATCCGATGAAGCTGCGCAGATAGGCCACCGGACCGACAGCGCCGGTGAGCACCGGCTGGTCTGTCAGGCGAGTACCAATCCGAAGATAGACATCGTCCCCCGGATCGATGCCCGTGTAGGCATAGATCGTGGCCGGGACCTGATTGCCCAACGCGGTGAGCGTGGCATCGTCCAATACGTTATTCACAATCGACGCAGCAATGGTCGGAGGGGCCAGAGGAGCGGGGAAGCCCGGTGCGATCAGGTCGACGATGAACGGAATCGGCGGGTCCCAATCTTCGTCCACGTTCGCGCCGCCGTTGTAGCGATAGCTGACCAAATAACCGCGATTCGGGTTGCCGCCTTGACGGTCCAGTGGATCAATCTCGAACAGCAACTCCCCACCGCCAGTTGGGGACACGGGAATGGGTTGACTCGCGCCGTACGGCTGGCCGTCGAGGAGCAGTTGCAAGGTTTCGCCCGGCCCGATCTCGATGTCGGGAATCGGCACATACACCGGCAGCGGATCGTCCTTCTTCGACGCCAGCAACAAGCCATCCTCCGGCTGTCCCCGCAAGGGGGCGAAGAACGTCGGGTCGATCCGGGGTGGCTTTGTCAGTTGCAGTGGTGCGGGACCGGCGAGTGAGAGTTCTGCTGCACTGCGCAGCCCTGCAGGACGGGTTTTCTGATTCATGGCCTATCCTTTTATTTATGGTTTCGCATTGTTTCGCGCCTGGCGCCTCTTTTCAGCGACGCACCAGGCGACCCTGTCATCGAACGTGCCTGTTACGGAGCGACGCCACGGGTATCAACCGAGATCCAGATAGACTTCGACTCGACGCCTTTGCCAGTCGTTTTATCTGATTGCACCCAGTAGATCGCCTCCGATTTCCCCAATCGCCCGGCCAGGTAGTCCGGCAAGAAGAACATCTCCTGCTCCAGCGGAAGTTCTTGGTCAATAAGCTCTTCGCCAGTTTTAACGGTATAGGTGTAGACGTATGGAGGCCCAATTTTCGTTCCCGGGAGGGGGTTGCGGATATAGGGCTGCACCTCAAGGCGAATTTCATCTCCCGCGGCTTTATTTATATACGCCGGAATAAGGAACGGCGTGCCACCACGAGCTTCATTGGGACCAATCACGCCTTCAGGGTAGTTAATATTCGTCTTGATCCTCTCGGTGTACTCGCCCTCGTCCAAGCCCGGCAAGCCCCCCGGTAATTCGGCAGTGCTTCTGACCTCAACCGTCTGATCAGGGGCAGGCGACACGTTGACTTGATCGGGCGGGGGAGCCACCAACGCATGTGTCACCGTGTACCACACCAGCTTATCGCCAACATTTTCCCCGTCAATCACGGTGCCCAGCACGGTGAGCGTTAACTCGTCGTCGGCATCTATATCCGGCTGCTCGATCGGACGCGGCGACGTTAGCGCCGCCGCCCCATTCCACCAAACTTGGATAGTATCGCCGAGCGCAAAGACCACGGTGTTATCTTTCCCTCTCCACGGAATAGTCGCCGTGGCGTTCTGGGCAGTGAGCCCCGCAGGGATCACATTGGGGGGTGCTGCGGGATCCATCGAGCGAATCGTCAGCGGCAGTAAATTGCCGTGTTTTGGATCGTCCGGCGTCGGATCGACGCCACCGGCCAAGGTCAGATCGACGAGCACATTCTGTTCAGGTGGTGAGACGCCACGCGACACGCTGCCGGTAATGACCTCATAAGTCACATCGACGGTCCCGCGCGTAGCGGGAGCCAGTTCGTCCTGGATCACCGCATACGGGACCTCTACCCCGCCGCCTGGGCCAAATAAGGGGTCCTCGCCGGCGTACCCTGGCGGCACATCCACCTCGCCCAGCTCCGTGGTCCCCCACGTCACCAC
>Ga0210409_10006996_pt1 | contig 11673 bp, 11 predicted proteins | sample IncBWH17MmetaG_FD_161649 | JGI IMG/M metagenome (GOLD analysis project Ga0210409, IMG submission 161649) | Forest soil microbial communities from Barre Woods Harvard Forest LTER site, Petersham, Massachusetts, United States - Inc-BW-H-17-M | ecosystem: Environmental > Terrestrial > Soil >...
CGCAAATTGTAAGCCTGATCGAAGATCTCCACGCGCACGCTGTTATCGCCAGCGTTCTTCGCCCCAGGCTGCTTGGTGACGCTCGCCATAAGTTATCCCGTTCCCGAGAACTGTCTTGCCGAACCCTTAGCCAGAGCGCCGATCAGCTCGCTGCCTGCTCTTCCGCCAGAGTGTCGATCTGCTGCAACATTTTCTCCACCCGGCCGCGAATCTCCTCGCGCTCCCGCCGCAGCTGCACCATTTCGCGGCGAAGGCCCTCGACTTCTTCTTCGCGTTCTTCCAGTTGCTCACGCAGTCGCTGCGCATCGCGTTCCGATGCCGCTCGTGCTTCCCGCGCTGCCTTATACATCTCAATTGTGCGATAGACTTTCTGTTCAAGCGCGTGAAAATCGTCAGACGGAACCTGCGCGGATACTTCTTCAGCCATTCTCACCACCATGATTGCACTTCTTCCCCACAAAGATTTTGATCTTCAGCGCAGTATACCGCACAACCCTGTGGATGGATCACATAGATGAAGCCGCCATTGCTCACGTGGGAACAGCCGCCGCCCGTTGTTCAAGACGAGCGAAGCTCGGCTAGGCCGGGAGCAATTTCCTCAACCGCCGTCCCGCCTCATCGAGCGTTGCATCCCGCTTGCAGAACGCAAATCTCACCTGCTTCGCCCCATCCCGTGGATCGTTGTAGAAGCTCGATCCCGGAACCGCTGCCACACCAATTTCTTTCACGAGATATTTAGTGAACGCTACATCGTCGTCGAACCCAAACGCGCTGATGTCCGTCATCACGTAGTACGCCCCACGCGGACGAAAGCACCGGAATCCCGCCTCCGCCAAAGCCGGTATCAGCCGATCCCGTCGCGCACAGTATCTATTAGCGAGATTTTCGTAATAAGCACGCGGCAAACCTAGAGCAGCCGCGCCAGCCTCTTGCAGAGGAGCGGGAGCACCCACGGTAAGAAAATCATGAACTTTGCGAATCGCATTTGTGATCGCGGGCGGTCCGACTGCCCACCCCACGCGCCATCCGGTCACGCTGTAACTCTTCGACAAACCATTAATCGTGACCGTTCGCTCGTTCATACCTTCGAGGCTCGCCATCGAAATGTGCTGCGTGCTGTCGTAAAGAATATGCTCGTAAATCTCATCCGTGATGGCGAGAACGTTGAACTCAACACACAGATCGCGAATCAGTTCCAGTTCGCGGCGTGTGAAAACCTTGCCAGTTGGATTGTTGGGCGTGTTGAGAATTATCGCTTTGGTCTGATGATGAAAAGCCGCGCGCAACTCACGCTCATCAAATGTCCATTCACCGTCGGCTGTAACCGGCGGACGCAGCTTCACGAATACCGGCTTCGCGCCGGACAGCACCGAGTCCGGCCCGTAATTCTCGTAAAACGGTTCGAAGATCACCACTTCGTCGCCCTTGTTGCAAACCGCCAGCAGCGTCGAAATCATGGCTTCGGTCGAGCCACAACACACGGTGATCTGCCTCTCCGGATCAACCGCGATTCCTTGCCATTCCTGCATCTGCCGCGCAATCGCATTCCGCAGGTTCTTCGCGCCCCATGTAATCGCGTATTGATTGACGTCCGCGGCAACTGCTTCTTGCGCGGCCCGCTTGATCTCGGCCGGAGCAGGAAAATCCGGAAAGCCCTGCGCCAGGTTCACCGCCCCATGCAGCATGGCCTGCCGCGTCATCTCGCGGATGACGGATTCAGTAAACTGCTCAACTTTGTCGCTGAGAAAATGCTTCGGTTGGATAACCACATCAGCCATAACTGGCTCAGACTAGCACACTGAGGGACAGGGATTCACCTGGCGGTCTTTTGGATCAAGTGCCAATTTAGCAGTTGTCATCCCGAGCAAAGCGAGGGATCTGGGTTTTGCTCGTGGCCAGCAAAAACCCAGATTCCTGGTCGCTTCGCTCCTCGGAATGACAAGAGGATGATTTCTTTTGTTTGTCTAGTTAGAAGGATTGACTACGAAGCGCGTAATACTCCGCCCAAGCTCTCAAGCGCTTTGACGATCGCCCCTGACCAACGCCCCACTTCATCCTCGCGCAAAGTCCGCTCGCCGGACTGAAACGTACATCGAAGCAGCAAAGAATATTTGCCCGCTGGAATGGAACCGCCACGGAACATCTCGACCGGAACGAAACTTCGCAGCTCACTCAAAACCAATCCCGCCACCGCCTTCTCAATCGTGGCGAACTCAACCGATTCGTCAAAGATAAGAGAAAAATCGCGCCCTACCGCCGGGTATCGTGGCAACGCTTCATAGCGCACGACACGCAGCCCGCGCTTGAACAGCCGGTCCGAATAGATCTCTGCGACAAAAACATCCTGCTTGAGCTTGCGCCCTGCCGCGATCTCCGGATGAATCTGCCCGAACTGAGCCACGACCGCGCCATCCATCACCGCGCACGCTGAGCGCCCAGGATGGTAATAGTCCGCGGCATCCGCCTTGTATTCGATCCCGCTATGCTGAAAGGCAGCCAACAAGGTTTCCACATCGCCCTTGAGATCAAAGAAAGAAATCGGCCTCGCCGACTGATGCACGCCAGCCCTCACAGCGCTACCGGTTGCACCCATACAGATGCGCTTGAATTCCACTGTCTTCTCGCCCGCCGCCTCGAACACATTTCCTGCCTCGAACAAGCGAACATTATTAGCGCCCCGGTTCAGGTTGTAGGCCAGCATGTTCAACATGCCCGGAACCATCGAGGTGCGCATCACCGAGGCTTCCTCGCTCAGCGGGTTCGCCAGTTCAATCACTGGCACCGACGAAAATTGCTCCGCATCCTGATGGGAGATGAAGGTGAGCGAGATCGCTTCGTCGTAGCCCAAAGCCAGCAGGGAAGTCCGCAGCTTCTTTTCTTTCTCCGCATCCGGCAGTTCGACGACCGCGCCAACATACGCCGGCAGCGTGTTGGCGAACTTGTCGTACCCGTGCAGTCGCGCGATCTCTTCAATCACGTCAATCTCGCGCTCTACATCCAGCCGCCAGCTCGGAACCTGCACCGTGAACTCAAGGTCTTCCCCAGGTTCGGGGATCAAATCGAAACCCAGCCGCCGCAGGATGCGCAATATTTCCGCCGCCTCCAGGTTCTCCCCGAGAATGCGCCGCACCTCGGAAAGGTGTAATGCTAAGGGAGCTTGATCGAGCCGCCGTGCGACCACATCAACCAGCCCACCAACCAGTTCACCGCCACCTGACTGCAAAATCAGTTCAGCCACGCGATCACAGGAAAGCACGGTGGACTCATAATCAGCGCCACGCTCAAAGCGATGGGATGCATCCGTATGCAACCCGTGCCGTCGCGACATCTTGCGAACCGTGACTGGATCCCACCAGGCCGATTCAATCAGAATGTTGCGCGTCTTTTCCGTAATCATGGTGTCGAAGCCGCCCATGGTTCCGGCCAATCCGACCGGCTTCCTGGCGTCAGCAACTACGAGATCCTCGGAGGTCAGCTTGCGCTCGATTCCATCGAGTGTCTTGAGCGTTTCTCCGTCCCGTGCCCGCCGCACCACGATCTTGCCACCTTCGAGCAAATCCAGATCGAACACGTGCGTCGGCTTCCCCATCTCCCACAACGTGTAGTTGGTGGCGTCCACGGCATTATTGATAGGTCGCTGATCCAGCAACCCGAGCCGCCGCACGATGTTCTCAGGCGAAGGTTTAATGGTTACATTCCGAACGATGCGGGCTGTGAACCGCGCACAACCTTCCTGATCTTGAATCTCGATTGGGAAGGGCACGACTTCAGTCGTGCCGCCAAGGTCTGTAGAAGAACCGGCTTTAACCGCTGAGGGCTGAGGCAGCTGCGGCTCAATCGCTCTCAACGGCAAATCGTAAATCGCGGAACATTCGCGCGCCACGCCGTAATGATTCATGGCGTCAGGACGGTTGGTAGTGATGTCCATCTCGAAGATCGTCTCATCACCCTCCCCGTTGACCGACTCGACCGCGATCCCAGCCAACGTCAAATCATCAGCAAGCTGATAGTAGTTGACGTCAAGGTCAACGAAATCGCGCAACCATTGAGGAGAAATCTTCATCGCTCGTTCATGTGGCGCGGGCGCCCCCGCGCGCGAAATTTGTGTGTTCCCTTGTGTACCTTCGTGCCCTTTGTGGTTAACGCCTTTGACTTTCTATCCGAACTGCTCCAAAAACCGCACATCCCCATTGAAGAACAACTGAATATCGTCCACGCCATATTTCAATATTGCGATGCGCTCCACGCCCATGCCAAATGCGAAGCCGCTGACTTTCTTCGCATCGTAACCTACGAAACCATAAACATTCGGATCCACCATGCCGCAGCCCAGCAACTCGATCCAGCCGCTGGCCTTGCAGTTCCGGCAAGGGCCGCCATCGCGATATCCCCGCCCCCCGCAAAAAATGCAGCTGATCTGCACGTCCGCGCTGGGCTCGGTGAAAGGGAAGAACGACGGATAAAATCGGGTCTTCACGCTCGATCCAAACATTTCTTTCATCGCGTGATCGAGCGTCCCCTTCAAATCGCAGAACGTAATGTTCGTATCCACCGCCAGACCCTCGATCTGATGAAAAATCGGAGAATGCGTAGCGTCGAGCGCATCGTTGCGATGCACTTTCCCCGGACAGACCACGCGCAAGGGCGGCTTCATCTTTTCCATGGTGCGAATCTGCACCGGAGAAGTGTGTGTGCGCAGCAGCAACCGCTCCCGTAGCGGCTTCGACTCCTGATTGGCGATGAAGAGCGTATCCTGCGTATCCCGCGCCGGATGGTTGGGAGGAAAATTCAGCGCTTCGAAGTTGTAATAATCTGTCTCGATCTCGGGGCCCTCCTCCACCGAGTACCCAAGATTGCGAAACACCCGGACCATCTCGTTCATGGTCTTGATGACCGGATGCTCCGCTCCGAGCGGACGGCGGACGCCAGGAAGAGTAATGTCGATGTGCTGGGACTGTATACGTTTTGCTGCAAGGGTCGCCGAAAAATCCTTCGAATAAGCTTGGAAGTCAGCTTCTGGGATCGCGACCGCTGCGCGCACCGCGATTTCAGCAGGCGCATCTTGAAACAGGATTTGGTTCTGTACGCCTTCGACCCTTCCCTCTACGTGGGCCTTCAGCCAATTGACCTTCTTCCCAACGTATCCCTTGTTTTCGACCGGAGCAGCCTTCAGCCACAGATCATTTACCGCGGCCAACACGCCATTCTTACGCGCCATCCACCGATCACGGAATGCTTTTCCCTCCAACCTGTTTGTGACTGCGGCGGCCTCAGTATCGAGCGCAGAGAGCAGTTTGTCCACCGCGCTGTCCAGCGTCTTCGCCGAGAAGTCCTTCAGCTTGGGAACCGCATACTCGGATTTTTTCTTCGGACTCATAAGAAGGTCCTGTCATCCCGAGCGCCGCCCGAACCGCGGCAGCGGCGAGGGCAAGAGAGGGATCTGCAGTTTTCTTAGAAACCGGCAAACTACAGATTCCTCGCGGGCTGACGCCCACTCGGAATGACAATTCTGAATTGGCTAAATGCTAAGTGCTAATTGCCAAAGGCTGGTTTTCTACGCCGCCCCGCCGAGAGCGCCCTTCGCCTGCTCGGCGAGGCTCTTAAACGCGGCCGCGTCCCTGACCGCCAGGTCTGCGAGGATCTTGCGATCTAATTCCACGCCAGCCTTCTTCAGGCCGTGGATGAACGTGTTGTAGCTCATCCCATTCAGTTTGGCGGCGGCGCCGATGCGCACGATCCACAACGAGCGGAATTGCCGCTTGCGCTGTTTGCGTCCGCTATAGGCGAACTTCAGGCCGCGCTCGACGGCCTCTTTGGCCGACCGGTACAGCTTGGATTTTGTGAGGAAGTAACCGCTGGCGCGGTCTAATATCTTCTTGCGCTTGGCGCGCCGTTTGGTTCCACGTTTTACACGAGGCATTGATCTGCTCCTTTTTTTTATTTCGATGTACGGCGGCTGGAGGTAGGAGACTGAAGCAGTCCGTATCACCTCTTCACACGCCGGGAGCCGCGGAATCAAAGATTCGCAGCCCACAAAAAGCGGGCAACTCGCCCGCTACCACACTAGCTTACGCTAGTACGGAATCATCCGCTTGATCTTGGGGGTGTCCGCGTCGCTGACCAGTACGGCGTGGCCCAGCTTTTTTTTGCGCTTATGAGACTTGGAGGTCAGCATATGGCGCAAATGCGAGTGCCCACGCTTTACCTTTCCGGTTGCAGTTTTCTTGAAGCGCTTGGCAGCGCCTTTATGGGTTTTCAACTTTGGCATAAGTCCTCGAAAATCAGAAGTCAGCCGTCAGCAAGAAACGCTTAAGGGCCGAATGCTAAGTGCTGAATGCTTGTTTTCTCTACGCCTGCCCCGCGCTTTTCTGGGCTGGCGGGGCCGCGTGCGGCTTTGCCCCGGTATCCTTCTTCGGCGCCAGGATGGCATGAAGTGTGTTGCCCTCTTGGCGGGGGCGGAACTCTACTATGCTTTGGCTCTCTACGTCTTTGATCAGACGTTCGAGGATCTGGCGTCCCAGGTTAGTACGGGTCATCTCGCGTCCGCGGAAAAAAATTGTAGCTTTGACCTTGTCGCCTTCGTCCAGGAAGCGCAGTACGTGATTCTTCTTGGTCTCGTAGTCGTGGTCGTCCACGTTGATACGGAACTTGACTTCCTTGACTGTGATCGTCTTCTGGTGCTTCTTGGCCTCGCGTTCTTTTTTCTCCTGCTGGTAGAGAAATTTCCCGTAGTCCATAATGCGGCACACGGGAGGGGTTGCAGTGGGCGAGATCTCAACCAAGTCCAGGTTTTTTTCGCGAGCCAGTTTGAGCGCTTCGTACGGGGGCATTACACCAATCTGTTCGCCTTCATCCCCTATGACTCGAATTTCACGCGCTCGAATACGGTCGTTCGTGCGGATAAAACGTTTATCGATACAATCCTCCGTCGGCTATAGCAGCAACCAAGATGGAAAATTATAACATGCCTGATCGTGTTTCATCGGAAAGCTGGGAGTGGGAGGGATTCGGTCGGCAAGCGAGGGTAAAAGTAGAAGAGCGCTACTAAGTAGTGGCGGGAACTGGCTCAGCCTTTCTTCCCCTAGTGAAATGCCCCAGCCTTCGCAAAGAACGCGAAAGGCTGGGCCACCCGCCGAATCCGTATTAATCGGTGTCTGGCGCCTCCGGCGGACCAGGAGAGCTCACAAAGTAATTCGGATCCAATGGCGCTGGAATCGTGGTAAAGGTTGTCGGCGTCAGATTGAAGTTGAAAAAACTGTGCAGATCGTTCTTGGCGCGGGCGTCGGCAAAATTTAGCGCGCCTTCACCTCCGGGGAGGTTGAATATACCTTCGATGGCCCGCAGGACGCTTCCGAAGTCGTTGATCTCGTTATTGATGTAACCAGGCTGCGGCGAGTAGGCGGAGACCACGATCAGCGGCACTCGAAAACCCAACTGATAGCTGTACTGGTCTTGATACTTGTGGGTATCTTTCAGGATGACCGGCGCCACGTGATCGAACCAGCCTCCCCAGTCATCCCACGTAATGAAGATGGCGGTGTCCTGCCAGTAGCCGGTGTTGTTGTCGCAAGTCGTGCTGTTGCCAATCGCGTTAACGATCGCCGCTATCCAGGCCGGACCTTGCCCCGAGTTAATGGGGTGGTCGGAATACTTGCCATCGGGAATCACCCAACTCACAGCGGCAAGCTCGCAGTTCCTGATGTCGCCTAACACGTCCGGCGGATTTAAATCCACGTAGCCGTTGGCCATCCCCTTGTCCCAATATTTTCCAGTGCATTGCAGAAGTCCGTTCGAATCCTTTGCGGGAATGCAGATGCTGGATAATGAATTCGGCGCTGTCCAAATCGAACCGGCAAGATTTGCGCCGCCGTTCGAAGTACCGGTTGTGATCGCATAGTACGTCCAGGAAAAGTTGGGATACAGCAAGTCCGACAAAGCTTCATGAGTGGCGCAGGGGGCAGCCAGGTCACCCTTGGTTTCGCTGCCATAGGGAGGCTGCGCCGGCATCGGGATGATGGGACGTACCAGTTGGACCTCAATGCTGGGAGGAGCCGCACATCCCACGTTCGTACCGGGACCATTCTCCGAGATAAAAACACCCAGCGCATCGTCGCTCGCACTGGGCGCTGATGTTCCTCCAAAAAGAAATTGATGAGCGGGATAGCTTGGTCCCTGGTTGGTTTGGAACATTCGATTTGCCCACCCGTATCGCGTAGCCAAGGTGAGGTAGGGATCGAGCAGGCCGCCCTTGCTGCCGTCGGTATTGGCGACCGGCGAGTTGTAGACATACATGAATTGGGAGCTGCCCGGAACCGCGCATCCGAATACGTCTGGAGCACATAAGGGTGGGACGGGAACTCCAGGGCTGGTTGCAACTCCACGGTTGGCATACTCAAAGTTGAAACCGCTGATGCTGCCGTTCAGGATTGGTCCGCCGTAGCTGTGATCCAAGTCGAACGGAGTGGCCAGACCCACCGGTTGCAATGGCTGTCTCTTGTGCGTCGCGTCTACATAGGTTGAGCTAATGTTGTACTGGTTCGAGGCGTTTCCGCAGCCAGCCCCGAAAGCACACAAGCCTTGAAAGAGATTATCGGGCGTGCGGTTTTCTTGAACGATCACCACGACATGCTTGATCGGGTTCTCCGGCGGATATTGGGCGTAGGCCAGCGTGCCAAGACAGACTGAGAGCAATAGAATCCACGAAGTGCGTTGCATGATTCCTCCAGGGCAAGACTGTGGAGCTAAAACACCGTGACTGGAGCGAAGTTGCTCCGAGTTTTGTGACTTGTATCGGCGGTCTGGTGGGGCGATGTAGAGCTTCTTTCCGGGAGGAGGCCGCGTTAGTCGTTCTCGTCGCAGGTTATCCCACTTCTCGCACCGAATGCGAGGAATGGGGCACCCGGCGGGACGTATTCGGTGCAGGTCGTCGTCGCCGGCAAGAGCACGGTGTTGGCGTCGGAGGTGATCAGTCTGCCCGATCAGTCCGCCACCTTCACCTACGCTGCCGGACAGGCGACCGATAACGTCTTAGGCCTGATCAACAGGGCCGTGGAAGGCGTGTTCTAGTTGTTCTAGGCAGGGCCGTGCTTGGGCGGCCCGTCTTTCATTTGTTTTTGGGATGCTTGGTTTTGCGCGGTGCGGTTGGACGTGGCCGCCGGCGCCAAGGTTTTGTGGTGGGGATCGTATTACGACAAATACTGAAAACGTATCGAGTATGGACATGACGGCGTAAGTGTTTCCTGTAGCTCGTCCCAGCGATCCTCCACACGTTCGGCCAAGGAAGTCCCCGCCCAAGCAAGCTTGGACGGGCCACCCTCGAGAGCCGGTGAACACGGTCGCCCGGGGCCACCCGCCCTTGACTGATCAGGCGGTCCCGACTGATGCATGACGGAATAGCGCCCCGCGCGCGTTACAATCTCGGGCGAGCAAGGAGTTTAGTCCATTGTGTCCTCGGCAGGACTCTCTAATGACTCGCATGGGAAGACGGTTAGCTGTCATTGTTGGCGTGGTCGCAGCTTTGTACGTCGCTGTATGGGTGTTCGTTGCTACCACGGGTGTATCTTCCAACATCGTCGACTTTGGCCCTACGTCCTTCCAAACCAAGGCAGATACAAACTTTTTCTATTCAATCGGCAGCGACCTGAAATACTCCGACCGGATTGATCCCCACGCGCCGACGCTGATGCGCGGGCACATTGAGGGCTTTCTCGTTTCGCCCGATAATAAAAAGATCGCCGTCGTTGCGAATGGGCGGCTGGCGGTTGGGACGGAGTCGATTGTCCGGCAAGTAACCGCTGTCGATTCGATCTACAGAGATCCTAAGCCAATCGGTAGACAGTTTTTTCGAGATGACAACTTCCAATGGTCAAAAGACTCAAAGGCCCTCTATCTCGTTAGGGATGAGTACTACGCCTCCCGAGGGTCGCAGCTGTTTTCGAGCAAAGGAGAACTGTGGAAGTACGACATTGAATCGGGCAGTCTGCAGCTAGTTCTGAAACCTTTTTCTGCTTACAGTTACTTCTTCGGCCTCAACTCCGGAATCTACTTTTCGACTCCGACGGATCGTGGAGATTTGCAGCTGCGGTACTTTGATGGAAACACTCTAACCGACATCGACGAGCCGAACGCGCACGACCTTCGCCCTGATAAACTCGCCCGCAACTTCGTCGAATCACCCTTCTACTCGTTTTCTCTTATCGACTACGAGCACGTCGTGCGTTCCTACGAAGGGGTCAACTTGGTTGTTGATGGAAGCGGCGGGCAGCAGAAACTGGTAATTAGGAACAAGTCGTACCTGGCACTAACACAGGGGAAGGGTTTCAAAGGGCCTTACTATTGCTCCGAGATGTTGAGGAGCGTATTCCTGCCGGGCGATAGGTACTTCTTGTTCAACGTACCATACTGCGGCAACTATAAGGGGCAGCTGCTCGTCGATACAGTTACGGGAAGGTACCAGCGCCTCCCCGCCGACTCCATCGTCTATCTCACGCTGAATACTGATACTTATCCCCACTACCGGGTGACCGGTGGGGGTATCGTCGTTAACTAGGATTCGGGGGCTGGCCCAAGGCTTTCACCCCAGGCAAAAGTGGGTGCCCTGCCCTTCTCGCGTTCTTTGCGAGAGGTCGGGGCTTTTAGCTGACATCGCTCGGCGGTCGTTCTTATCGCGTCCTGTCCCACTTCTCGCACAGAACGCGAGAAATGGGGCACCCGGCAGAGGGGGTTTTGAGTGTAACGGCCGATTTCGCCAGTTAATGATTCTTCTGCGTACGTCTAAACCGGGGGTTGGGCATGCAGGCCAACGTCAGAGAAACGGCCCTTGAATAGGACTTCCAGTTCGACGACAACGACACCCATAACACGGGTACCATCCAAGATGCGGCACTCGACTTGGAAATGACCTACCTGATGTTGGTAAATCAACTCACGAATCCGTCCCAGAGCCCGCTGGTGAGCCTCACTGATTTGCTCAGGTGTCATCGACTTCTCGAGCTTTGCCAAATACCTGCGAGCCTCCGCATCGCGTTCTGTGGAGGCAAGCGGAATATGAAGGAGGAAGTAAACCTCTTCCGGTTCTGGGTCGGGTCCGAACCCCCCGCCAGCGCTGCCAGTTAGGAGCACTTCTGAAGGCACCAACCTCTTGCTGCCATCCGGGGAGATTTTGTAAGCCGTACTGGCTACTCTGAGACCGAATCGGCCCGCACCACCCGGTTCGGTCGGGAACGGTCGCGCCGGGACACGGCATGTAATTTGTATATCTCCCAAGTTGCTAACCTGGGCGAGCCCGGAAGAAGAACGGCTCACGACGCTCTTATCCATAAGGTTGCACGAGGCAGGTTTATCGCCAGCGAATGCCACGAGCGAGAGAAGCAGAAGTTGAGTTATCACGAAGTATCTCAATGAGCTCTCCCTAGGCCCGCGACGGGTTCGTGTGCATTTTACACATCCTCCGAAATGTGTGGTGATAAATCTCGATAACGCTCATTGAGGGGTTTTGAGTGTTATGGCCTCCCTTGAAAAGAGCCGTAACTCACTGCAGACAGGGGTTCGCGTAGAAGCTCTTTTCATGCTTCGTTGTGACCGGAATCCGGTCATGCTGACCTGGTTACATAGAGTTAACAAGATCGCCGCCCTAGGCTGCCTTCGGCTAGGGATAGTCGCAAGATCACTGAG
>Ga0210409_10006997_pt1 | contig 11673 bp, 8 predicted proteins | sample IncBWH17MmetaG_FD_161649 | JGI IMG/M metagenome (GOLD analysis project Ga0210409, IMG submission 161649) | Forest soil microbial communities from Barre Woods Harvard Forest LTER site, Petersham, Massachusetts, United States - Inc-BW-H-17-M | ecosystem: Environmental > Terrestrial > Soil >...
GGCCGAGGGCGCGGCACCCGGCAAGCCGTGAGGATCTTCGCCGCATCCAGCCTCACGTGAACGTTCTCTATGTCAACCACACCGGCGAGGTGAGCGGAGGCGAGCGCTCGCTGCTGATCCTGCTCGGCGCGCTGCCCGCGGAGGTGCATCCGCTGGTCGCAAGCCCGCCTGGCGACCTGCAGGCGGCGGTCGGGCAGCTCGACGTGCCCACGACGGCGATCACCGGGACGGCGGGCAGCCTCAGAGCGCATCCGCTGCACACTCCGCGGGCACTTGCCGAGATGGCCCTCGCGGCTGTACAGGTGGGGCGGGCCGCGCGGCGCCACCACGCCGATCTGGTGCACGCGAACTCGATCCGCGCAGGAGTCGTGCTCGGACTCGCTCGGCTCTCCGCCGCGGCGAGTGTGGTCCACGTTCGCGACTGCCTGCCGCCGGGGCCGCTGACGAGCGCAACGATGCGGCTGATCGCCGCCACCGCCACGACGGTCGTCGCGAACTCCCGCTACACGGCCGACTGCATGCGCGCGGCGGCGCCCGGAACCGACGTGGAGGTCGTGCATAACCCGGTCGATCTCGGCCGCTTCGACCCGGCGCGCATCGATCGCGCACAAGCTCGCGCCCGGCTGCGGGACGAGCTCGGCGGCCTCTCGGAGCGCAGGCTGCTACTCGGCGTGGTTGCTCAGATCAGCCCCTGGAAGGGCCAGGAGACGGCGATCGACGCGCTCGCGCGTCTCGTCGCCGAGGAGATCGACGCGCAGCTGCTGCTGATCGGATCGGCAAAGTTCGTCGCCCGCGCCACGCGCTATGACAACAGGAGCTATCTCGCCGAGCTGCGGGCTCGCATCGCCCGGGCCGGACTCGAGGATCGCGTGTCGTGGCTGGGGGAGCGGGAGGACGTGCCCGAGCTGATGCGCGCGCTCGACATCCTGCTGCTCCCCTCCCGGGAGGAGCCCTTCGGGCGGACACTGATCGAGGCCATGGCGCTCGGTGTGCCCGTGCTCGCCACGAACGTCGGCGGGCCACGCGAGATCATCGAGGACGGCCGCGAGGGATACCTGCTCTCACCCTCCGAGCCCGAGGCCTGGGCTCGCGCGGTTCGCGCGATCGCCGAGGACCCGCAGGCCGGCCGCCAGATGGGTGCGGCCGGGCGCCGGCGCGTGGAGCAGGCGTTCACCGTTGAGCGACACGTGGAGGCGATGCTCTCCGTATATGAGCGGGCGCTGGCGCTCAGGGCAAGCCGATGAGGCGTGGGCGCGCCTCCTCGGCGCGGGCCGTCGTCACGCCGCCCACAGATCCTCGGCGTCGTCGAGGATCTCGAGGAAACGGGCGCGCTCGGAGGTGAGTGTCCGGCGCATGCTCTCTTCGCGCCCGGAGGCGAGCATCGCGTCCAGCTCCCCAGGGGAGGCGGTGAGTGCCAGCAGAGCCGAGTCGATGATCGCGCGCTTGCTGCGGCGCGGCACCAGCGAGGTCTCGCCGTCGCGGCAGAAGGATCGGTTTCCGACGCAATCCGGACAGACGACCGTCGTGCCGAGGGCCATGCTCTCGAGCGCCGGCAGATACGCGCCCTCGACCGGGTTGGGGAGATGCACGCTCACCCGTGCGCGGGCCATCGCCTCCAGCAGCTCGTTCCTGGAGGTAGGAGCATCGAGGAGGACCACTCGATAACCCCTCTTGGTGAGGTTGGCGGCGATCGCCGAGCCCATCGCAGGATCCTTGGCCGCGAGCACGACACAGTCGACGTCGCGTGCGTCGGCTGGGCGCGCGGCCGGCAGCTGGTCGAGGTCGATGCCGATCGGGACGGTGAAGATCGGGCCGTTGACTGCCGGGATGCCCTCGAGCGCATCTTGGATCTCGCCGCTCACACAGATGCGGATCGCTCGATGCGCGAGGAACTCGTGCGGAGGCCCGTCGGTCAGCGCCGGGCTGAAGTCCTGGATCAGGTTGACGATCGGAACCGACGAGGACGCGCGCTGCGCCGGCTCGAGCGCGCGCCAGTCGACGCCCGCGAGGAACTGCACGTCGGCATCGACGGTCTCGCCGGGATCCACCACGTACTCGCGCAGACCCGACCACGGATTGCTCGGGTCCCAGACCGTGTCGGGAGAGAAGCGTATGAGCGCCCGATGTGGGGGGGAGCTGCGAACGTGCTCGAAATAGTGAAAGACCTTCAGATGACCACCCTGAAATCTCCGAAAGTCCCGGTGAAAGAGGACGAGGCTCATCTACGGCGACTCCGTGCTAACGCGTCGAGGAGGGCGCGCGCTCAGTCGAGCTCGTCATAGCCCCACAGGGCGACGAGGTCGCGATTCATGTATTCGCTCAGCGCCGCGACCTCCGGCTTGAAGCGGCGGCGCAGCTCGTTCATCACGCTCTCGTCGGGCGGCGGGACGTCGTCGTAGACTCCCCGCGCCCGGGCCACCTTGAACGCATCGTGCCGCAGCTCCCGCGGCGTCAGCGCCTTCGCCGCCGTCCTCGCGACTCGGGATATCGGTGATCGTCCAAGCGTCAGCGAGTGCAGCGCGTCGTCGAGTCGCTGCGAGCGTACCGCGCGGGTGGTCTTTTTCACTCTAATTTCCTCGATCGAGTGGCTATCGTCCACCTCCAGGAAATGAAGCACGCTGCGCATGGTCTCCTCGTTGTCCGCCTGAAAGTCGTCGTATATGATCACCCGCACGCGATCGGGGGCGAACAGGGCGTGATAGCGCTGTAGCTGATCGACGTAGCGGACATGCTCGGAATACTGGAGCAGCTGCGGCAGGTGGCTGCGGCGCGGGATGTGGCGCCCTTCACGCCGAGGCCCCTCGAGTGAGATGGCCTTGCGGAGATCCTTCTCGGTCTCGACGTGACTGCGTAGGAGCTGAAGATGGAGCGAGCGAAGGAAGGTGGCAGGCTCGCGGAGGATGGCTATGCTGCGCGCCTCGGGTTGCACCTCCGCGATGTTGCGTGCGGCGGTATGAGAGAAGAGGTATGACGGCGAGGCCTCGCCGATGCGCTGGTCCGGCAGCGCATCGGAGAACAGCGACAGGTAGTCATCGAGCGTCTCGGGGAGCGAGTGGCCTCTCGCGGGCTGAAAGCGCGCGCGCATGTCGCTTGCGAGGAATCGCGGCTCCTTGATCTGGGGCATGTAGATCTGAGGATGGCGCTTGAGCATCTCGTACAGCGCCGTCGTGCCGCACTTGTGGTGTCCGACGATGAAGAATTCGGGGACTCGCCGTTGCACCTCGCGTGCTCCGGTGAGCGCTTCGGGCGAGCCTTCCATTGGTCCGAGTGTATCCGCTCACTGACGGTCGGCCCGCGGCGTTGACTCACGCCGATCAGCCCCGAGGGGCCGCGCGAGAGGCCACATATAATCGGCGACCCCGCCATGAGCAGACGTCGCCCACGCAGCCTTCCCGGCCTCCCCCGCGAGGTCTACCGGCGGTCGCGAGCGCGGCGCAGGGCGGGCGAGGAGAGCCGGTTCAGCTCGCGCCTGCGAATGGACCCGGGCGCTCCCGAGCTGGTGATCTCGCCCCACTGGGACGATGCCGTCCTTGACTGCTGGGGTCTGATGGCCAGCGAGCGGCAGCTGAACGTGGTCAATCTCTTCGCCGGTATCCCCACGGACGGGCGCCCCGGGATCTGGGAGGCGATCATGGGTGTGCAGGACCCGGCGCAGCGCGCCCGCGAGCGGATGCGGGAGGACGAGCTTGCGCTCGCCCGCGCCGGCCGGAAACCGTTAAACATGACACTGCTCGACGATCAGTACCGCCGGCAGATGCGATCTCCGCCACCCGGTCTGGAGGATCTCGATCGCGCGGTCACGGGAGGGGTGCAGAGCGCATCGCGCGTGTATGTGCCGGCGGGCATCGGCGCACACCCCGACCATCTTCTGGCACGTCGCTACGGACGTATGCTGCTCGCCGGGGGCATGCCGGTCACGCTCTACGCGGAGCTGCCCTACTGCATCTTTCACGGCTGGCCGTCGTGGGTGGATGGCGGGGCGGCCACGCCAACGCGCAACGTCGACGCCTACTGGCAGTCGTTCTTGAGGGACGTACCCGAGCTGCCATCGCTTCGCTCCGCCGACATCGACCGTCTGGAGGCGAGCTCGGCGACGGCTAAGTGGGGGGCTATCGACTGCTATCAGACCAGCCTCAACTACGGAGCGAGGCGACTGTTGAGCGACCCCGAGTTCCACGGTATCGAGGTCCGCTGGGAGCTCCGTACGCCGCCGTCATGACGAGGCCGGCGCGCCCCCCGAGCGTTGAGGTCCGCGGCCTGTATCGTGCGGCGTCACGTACACTCTCCGGCTATGAGGGACTCCACGATCGAGTGCCACGAGCGGCAGCGAGAGCCTGCAAGCCCGCTGCTTTCATTGCACTTGGAACTCGTGGAGAGCGGGGCTGATGGCGCATGAGGTTTCCAGGTTTCACTGAGCGCGGCGAGCGCTCGCCGCAGTTCTCGGTGCGCTCACAGCTGGATCTGCTGATCGGCGATAAGCGCCGGCGGATCGCGACTCTCTCCTTAACCTCCATCTTCGCCGCCTTCACCGAAGCGGGCATTCTCGCCGTCGTCGCCCAGGTGGCAGCGGCTCTTGTCAACGGAAAGGGCGTTCACTCCCAGACGGGCGTCTTTCACTTCCACGCGGCGGTCGGGACGCTCCTGTGGATCGGGGCCGGGCTCGCGCTGCTGCGACTGGCGCTGCAATGGCCGCTCTCGGTTCTCCCGGCTCGGATCGCCGCCGACGTGCAGGCCCAATTGCGCAGGAGGATCTTCCGGTCGTTCACGCGTGCCTCCTGGGATGTGCAGTCCCGCGACCGGGAGGGTCAGCTGCAGGAGATCATGACCAACCAGACCAGCCAGGCGACCGCGGGAGCCTTGCAGGCGACGGCTCTCGTCACCTCGCTGCTGAACTTCGTGATCCTGATGGCCGTCGCCGTCCTCCTGAGTCCGGCTGCGGCCGGTGTTGTGCTCGCAGTGGCCGTGTTGATGTTCGCGGTACTGCGGCCACTGCGATCGCTGGGATCCCGACGGGCTCGGGAACTGTCCGCGGAACAGGTGCGCTACGCCGGAGGGATCGCCGAGGCCAACCGCCTCGCCGAGGAGACGCAGGTGTTCGGCGTCGCCCGCGCGCAGTTCGAGCGGATCTCCCGTCTCGTGGGCGCGTGCCGCGACCTGTTCCTGCGGACCCAGGTGATCGCCAAACTCGTTCCGAACCTCTACCAGAGCTTCATCTACCTGATGCTGGTGGCCGCGCTCGCGGCGCTCCACGCGGTCGGGACAGGGCATGCCGGGTCGCTCGGGGCCGTCGTCCTGCTGCTCGTACGCGCTGCGCAGAACGGCCAGCAGGTGCAGGCCAACTACCAGTCACTGCAGCAGTCGCTCCCGTTCGTCGATCGCCTGGATCGGGCCCAGAAGCGCTACGCGGAGAGCAGCCCGGCCGACGGCGGCGCACAGCTCTCCTCGGTGCGGACGCTCGCCTTCGAGCGCGTGTCGTTCGCCTACACCCCGGAACGCCCCGTGCTGTCTGACGTGAGCTTCACGGTGGACGCTGGAGAAGCGATCGGCATCGTCGGCCCGTCGGGTGCCGGAAAGTCCACGCTCGTCCAGATCCTGTTGCGGCTGAGAGCGCCAAGCGACGGTCGCTATGTCGTCAACGAGCAGGCCGTGGAGCAGTATGCGCGCGAGGACTGGCACACGCTCGTCGCCTACGTGCCGCAGGAACCTCGGCTGCTGCACGCGTCGGTGGCGGAGAACATCCGCTTCTTTCGCGAGCTCGATGACGATGCGGTCGAGCGGGCCGCGCGGCTGGCGCGAATCCACGACGACATCATCAGCTGGTCCGACGGCTACGAGACAGTCGTGGGTCCTCGTGCCGACGCCGTGTCCGGCGGACAGCAGCAGCGGATCTGCCTGGCGCGAGCGTTGGCGGCGCGACCGCAGGTGCTCGTCCTCGACGAGCCGACGAGCGCGCTCGACCCCCACTCGGAGACGCTGATCCAGGAGTCTCTGACCGCACTGAAGAGCGAGCTGACGCTCTTCACGATCGCTCACCGCATGTCCACGCTCGACATGTGCGACCGCGTGATGGTGGTCCTGGACGGCCGCCTGGTGGCGTTCGACACTAAAGCCGTGCTGATCGAGCAGAACCATTACTACCGCTCGGCATCGATGATCGCCGCCGGGGCTCCGGGGGGCGTGCTGCCGTAGCTGTCGCTCGCCGGCCGGCCGGCCGGCACCGCGGGTTGACAACGAGGCGACGCACCGTAAAGCTCTCTGAGCTTGCGGAGAGGTGACCGGTGCTTCACAACAACTCTCCTGAGACAGGTCAACCTCAGCACGGATGCCCGCCACCTACCACCTATCCCACCTGCGCACGCTCGAGGCCGAGGCGGTCCACGTGTTCCGCGAGGTCGCAGCCGAATTCGAGCGGCCGGTGCTGCTCTTCAGCGGCGGCAAGGACTCGATCGTGCTGCTGCGCCTCGCGGAGAAGGCCTTCCGGCCGGGGCCGTTTCCGTTCCCCGTCATGCACGTGGACACCGGGCACAACTTCCCCGAGGCGCTCGAGTTCCGCGACCGCCGGGTCCGCGAGCTCGGCGAGCGGCTGATCGTCGCGTCCGTCGAGGATTCGATCCGCGAAGGAAGGGTCGTGGAGCAGACGGGGCCCCGCGCCTCGCGCAACGCCCTGCAGACGGTGACGCTGCTCGACGCGCTCGCCGAGAGGGGGTTCGACGCCGCCTTCGGCGGTGCGCGGCGCGATGAGGAGCGCGCGCGCGCCAAGGAGCGAATCCTGTCGTTTCGTGACGAGTTCGGCCAGTGGGAGCCCCAGCGACAGCGTCCGGAGCTGTGGAGCCTCTACAATGGGCGCATCCGCAAAGGGGAGCACGCGAGGGTCTTTCCGATCTCGAACTGGACTGAGCTCGATGTGTGGCAGTACATCGCTGAGGAGGACTTGGAGGTGCCCTCGATCTATTTCGCCCATGAGCGCGAGGTGTTCGCACGTGACGGCATGCTGTACGCGGTGAGCCCGTTCGTCGAGCTGATGGACGGCGAGCAGCCCTTCGCCGCCCGCGTGCGCTACCGGACCGTCGGCGACATGAGCTGCACGGGCGCCGTCGAGTCCGACGCCGCCACGCTCGAGGCGGTCGTGGCCGAGATCGCGGCGACGCAGGTGACCGAGCGCGGTCAGACGCGAGCCGACGACAGGGCCACCGAGGCGGCGATGGAGGATCGCAAGCGGCAGGGGTACTTCTGATGGATGGCGAGCCAAGTACATCAGGGACGCTTGCCAACGGCAACGGCAGCGTCGCCGAGTCCCACGGCCGCGCCGACGCGCCCGCGGCGGAGGACGCGCAGACCGTCTTCCGCCGCCTCACCGAGCGGCCCGCCGACCTCCTTCGGTTCGCGACGGCCGGCTCGGTGGACGATGGCAAGAGCACGCTGATCGGCCGGCTGCTCTACGACTCCAAGCAGGTGCTCAGCGATCAGCTGGAACACGTCGAGCAGACCAGCGAGCGAATGGGACACGACTTCCTCGACCTCTCGCTGCTGACCGACGGCCTGCGGGCCGAGCGCGAGCAGGGCATCACGATCGACGTCGCGTACCGGTACTTCGCCACGACGCAGCGCCGCTTCATCATCGCCGACACGCCCGGCCACGAGCAGTACACCCGCAACATGGTCACCGGCGCCTCGACCGCGGATCTGGCGATCGTCCTCGTCGATGCGCGAAAGGGCGTGGTGGCGCAGTCCAAGCGCCACGCGTTCATCAGCTCGCTGCTGGGCATACCCCACGTGGTGGTGTGCGTCAACAAGATGGACCTGGTGGACTTCGACGAGGCGGTCTTCGACGCGATCGTCGAGGACTTCGATCGTTTCGCGGCACGCCTCGAGATGCCCGACGTCACCTTCATCCCGATTTCGGCGCTGCACGGCGACAATGTCGTCGATCGCTCGGAGCGGATGCCCTGGTACCAGGGTCCTCCGCTGATCTACCAACTCGAGCATGTGCACATCGCGTCCGATCGCAACCTGATCGACGTCCGCTTCCCGGTGCAGTGGGTGATCCGTCCGCCCGCGTCCAGCGTCAACGACTACCGGGCCTATGCCGGGCAGGTCGCCGGCGGCGTGATGCGCCCCGGCGACGACGTGGTGGTGCTTCCCGGTGGACAGCGCAGCACGATCGCCGGCATCGACACGCTCGACGGCCCAGTCGAGGAGGCGTTCCCGCCGATGTCCGTCGCGCTCAGGCTGGCCGATGACATCGACGTCGGACGCGGGAGCACGATCGTGCGCCCGCACAATCAGCCGACCACCGCCAACAGCTTCGAGTGCCTGCTGTGCTGGATGTCCGATCAGCCGTTGAGCCCGAAGCGTCGCTACCTGGTAAAGCACACCACGCGCATGACGATGCTCGGCGCTGCCGACGTGCGCTATCGCATCGACGTCGAGACGTTGCACCGCGACGAGAGCGCGACCACGCTTGAGCTGAACGATCTGGGGCGCGTGCACCTGGAACTCAGCTCGCCCCTGGTGTTCGACTCCTACAGGCGCAACCGCGTCACGGGCAGCCTGATCCTGATCGACGAGGCGACCAACGAAACCGTGGGCGCCGGCGTGATCCTCGACACCGAGGTCGACGAGGCTGACAGCTCGGACGCGAGGAGCGAGCGCAGCCCGAACGTTCGCTGGCAGGGGACGAAGATGACACGTGAGCGGCGCTGGCAGACGCTCGGGCACAGCGGCGCCACGATCTGGTTCACCGGCCTGCCCGGTGCTGGCAAGTCGACCGTCGCCGCAGCCGTCGAGGAGCGCCTGATCGCGGCCGCCCGGCCGGCGTTCCTGCTCGACGGCGACAACCTGCGCCACGGGCTCAACGGCGACCTCGGCTTCGACGAAGGGGCGCGCAGCGAGAACGTGCGCCGCACCGCGCATGTCGCGAAGCTGCTCGCGGACTCCGGCACGATCGCGCTCGTGAGCCTCGTCAGTCCGTACGCCGCCGACCGCGCGGCGGCCGCCGCGCTCCATGCTGCCGACGAGCTGGACTTCATCGAGGTCTACGTGGACGCACCACTCGAGCTCTGCGAGCAGCGCGATCCGAAGGGTCTCTACGCGCGCGCGCGTTCGGGTGATCTGGCCGGGTTGACCGGGATCGGCGCACCCTATGAGCCGCCGTCCGAGCCGGACCTCGTCCTCGGCGCCGGCGAAGAAACCGTCGAGCGAGAGGTCGAGCGGGTGCTCGAGCTGCTCGTCGCCCGCGGCCTACTGCCCGGCGCTCCCTGACCGCCACTCGGGGCGTCGCTCAGGGCCGGCGCAACCCGCCCGCCCCCGCTGTGCGGCGCCGGCCGCGTCCGACTATTTCTTGGGCGCGTGGAGCACGATCGTGCGTGTGCTCGAGCCGGAGACGAGCGCGCTCGAGTGCACCTTGACGAACACCCGGTAGCGGCCGCCGCGGCGAATCTTGACCACCAGGCTGAAGCGCGAGAAGGTGCGGCCTCCGTGTTTGACGGCGGTCGAGAACTGGGTGACGTATCGCGTCGATTCTTCGTTCTTGCCCGGCCTCACGGCCTTCAGCAGCTGGAACTGGACCCGCGCGCCCGCAACGGCCGGCATGACCGTGCCATACAGTCGCACGAGTCCCGCGCTGGCGCTCGAGCGCGCGCTGAAGGTGACGCGCACCGCGACCGGCACTGTCACGACGGGGCTGTACAGCGGTAGGGCGTCCAGCGTCACGACCCGGAACTCGGTGTTGGTCATGAGGTTCGCGACGCGGAAGGCGAAGCGGCCGAAGCGATCCGTGATCCCGGGAAGGCCGATGTTCGTGAAGCTTTCGAGATACGGATACGGGCTGGCCTGAAGGGCGATGTGGTGGTTCGCGCCCGCGAACCCCGCCAACGTGCCCGTGAAGATCATCGGGCTGCCGAACACGTCGGGTACCGGCTTGGGGATCACGAATTTGAGCTTGCTGCCGATGGTCGCAAACGTGCGGTCGCGTCCTTCGCTGCGGCCGGCGCTGTTGGTTGCGACGACGCGGTAGTGGTAGACGGTCCCGGGCAGCAGGCCGGAGATGGGCTGGCCGACTTTGAGCTTGCCCGTGCCGCTGCCGGCGTTGAGCGTCGGCGTCTGGGAGCCGTAGACGGTCGTGGTGCCGTACTTGAAGTAGTACGTGGTTTCCTTGCCGTTCGGATGGATGGCCGCCGTGAGCAGGGCGGAGGTGCCGAGCACGTGGGTGGCTCCGTTCGTGGTGGCCCCCGGAAGCGCGCTTGCCACTTTTTTCGACGTCGCAGCCGGCGAGGCGAGGGGGAGCGAGACGGCGGTGATCGCCAGCATCAGGACACAGAGCGCGATCCGCCGCACGGGGTTGAAACCTCTCATCTCGTCGAATCCTTTCCTGTTCTCGTTGCTGGCGCGCTGTGCGCCCCGGAGCGTGTCGGCCCGTGCGTTCGCGCGCCATGCCGATGGCGTCGCACACTGTAACCCGCAAGAGGGTCGATCGTTGCGCTCCGCAGAACGAGATCGGGCGGGGGCGATTGCTTTGACTACGTAGGTAATGCGTAGTCAAGAGATCGCGGCGGTTGACCTCGGAATTCGCCTTATGTAGCGTGGCGGCGCGCACGGGAGGGGTACCCCCGGGAAAGGCGTCGGCAGCTTCAGCGCCGCCCAGCGTCGTGGCCGGGCTGTTCGTTTCAGCGGCGCTCGGAAGTCGAATTGGCCCGGGGGGCTCGCCCAAGGCGTCAGGACGGGGCGCGGCTCATGGGCCGCGCCCCGCCGGCGCGCCGCTTCGCCGGCCGGTTGGCAGGCCACGATCCTGTGGCAGACGGCGCGCCAGCGATGGCCATCGGTTAGTCATAAAGCTGATACAGTTACTGAGGAATTGTTCCCGACCCAGGAGCCTCCATGGCGCTTTTCGTGATCGCATTGTCCTGGACGGTCGTCGTCTCGCTCGTCCTGGCGATGTGCATGGCGGCTCGCCGCGGCGACCAGGAGGAAGAACGCCGCGCCGGCTCGGCCTCCCGTGCGGAGCCTCCGGCTCCGAGTCGCGTCGCGCTGACGAGCGAGAGCCGGCGGTCGGACGCGGCGCCACAGCTTCTCGAGGTCTGACGCACCCTCGCGTGAGCGGCCAGAGCGGACCACACCGCGACGGGCGGCGCGGCGCGTGCGCGTCGCAATCCCGCCGCGAGCAGGGAGGGCCTTTCACCGGATGTTCACGTCCGCGCGGCGTGGCAGGTCGACCATGTTCACGAGGCGCTCTGGCGCTCGCGAGTTGCTGCGCCGGTGGTGCCTGCCGGCGCCAGGATCCAGGATCCGAAGGTGATCACGCTGTCAACCGAGTCGATCGTCAACCCATCGCATTCCTTCGGCGTCGCCGAGCCCTGTCGCAATTGCGGCGCGCCGATGGCGGCCGATCAGCGCTACTGCCTCGCGTGCGGCGAGCGACGGGCTGAGATGAGCAGCGTGCTGGCCGGTGGACCGCCGCGCTCGGCCGTGGTGGACTCGCGCCCGCCTGACGGCCCGCCGCGCCCCCCCGGCGATCAAGGCTCCTCGCAGCAGCGAAACAACACGCTCACCGTGATCGCCGGCGTGGGGGTGCTGCTGCTGGCCATGGGCGTCGGCGTGCTTATCGGCCGCGCCGGCGTCTCGAAGTCGGTCCCTGCGGCGCAGGTGATCACCGTCGGCTCGCCCGCTGCGGGCGCC
>Ga0210409_10006998_pt1 | contig 11672 bp, 14 predicted proteins | sample IncBWH17MmetaG_FD_161649 | JGI IMG/M metagenome (GOLD analysis project Ga0210409, IMG submission 161649) | Forest soil microbial communities from Barre Woods Harvard Forest LTER site, Petersham, Massachusetts, United States - Inc-BW-H-17-M | ecosystem: Environmental > Terrestrial > Soil >...
CATCATGAGCTACGCGGCGAAATATTGTTCCGGCTTTTATGGCCCGTTCCGCGAGGCGGCGGAGTCCGCGCCGCAATTTGGCGACCGGCGCGGCTACCAGATGGACCCGGCCAACGCGCGCGAGGCGCTCCGCGAAGTTGAGCTGGACCTCGCCGAAGGCGCCGACATGGTCATGGTGAAGCCGGCGCTGGCCTACCTCGACATTATTCAACGGGTGCGCGATACATTCAGCGTGCCGGTGGGCGCATACAATGTGAGCGGCGAATATTCGATGGTGAAGGCGGCTGCAGCGAACGGCTGGATCGAAGAGAAGCGAATCGCGCTGGAAATATTGACCTGCATTCATCGCGCGGGCGCGAGCATCGTGCTTACCTATCATGCGAAGGACGCGGCGCGATGGTTGAAGAACTGCTGACGCGGATGCCTTCATCCACATGCAACGATGAGCTCACCCAAACAGGTTAAAATGCAACGGTCACGCTCGCAGGAAATATTCCGCCGCGCGTGCGACGTGCTCGTCGGCGGCGTGAATAGTCCCGTGCGCGCGTTTCGCGCCGTGGGCGGCGAACCCGTGGTCGTCGATCGAGCGGCCGGCGCGCGCCTGTGGGACGCCGATGGCAACGAATATATCGATTACGTCTGCTCGTGGGGCGCGCTGATTTTGGGCCACGCGCACCCGAAGGTCGTTCAGGCCGTTGCCGAACAAGCCCGCCGCGGCATGAGTTATGGCATGCCGACCGAGCTTGAAGTCGAACTTGCGTCGCGCATCCGGAAGGCGCTTCCTTCCTGTGAAAAAGTGAGATTCGTGAGTTCGGGCACCGAGGCGACCATGAGCGCCGTTCGCCTGGCGCGCGCCGCCACGGGCCGCGATCTGATCGTCAAGTTCGACGGATGCTATCACGGCCACTCGGACAGTTTTCTTTCCGAGGCGGGGTCGGGGCTCGCCACGCTCGGAATCGCGGCGTGTCCCGGCGTGCCGCAGGCGCTGGCCGAGTTAACGCTCAATGCTCCGTACAATAATGCGGTGGCGGTGGAGAAACTGTTTGATTTGCATCGCGGCAAAATTGCCGCGGTAATCGTCGAGCCGATAGCGGCCAATATGGGCGTCGTCCCGCCCAAGCCCGAATTTATTCAGGCCCTGCGCGATCTCTCCTCGCGGCACGGAGCGTTATTGATCTTCGACGAAGTGATCACCGGCTTCCGCATCTGCTACGGCGGCGCGCAGACCTTGTTTGGTATTACTCCGGACTTGACAACGCTCGGCAAAATCATCGGAGGAGGATTGCCGGTTGCCGCATACGGAGGACGCCGCGACTTGATGGACCGCGTCGCGCCGCTCGGCCCTGTCTATCAAGCGGGAACGCTGTCCGGGAATCCGCTGGCGATGAGCGCGGGAATCGCGTCGCTCGATTTGCTGGCCGCTCCGGGGTTTTACGAATCGCTCGACGCGCGAGCGAAGCGCCTCGGAGAGGGCATCGTCGAGGCGCTTCGGGAAACGCGCGCAGGCGCAACGGCGGTTCGCGCGGGTTCGCTCCTCACGCTGTTTTTTTCACGCGAGCCGGTAGCCGATTATGCCGCCGCGAAGAAATGCGACACGCGGCGCTTTGCCGAATTCTTCCACGGAATGCTCGATCGCGGTGTTTTTCTGGCGCCTTCCCAGTTTGAAGCGCTGTTTGTTTCGGCGGCCCACACGGACGCGGACATCGATCGCACGCTTGCGGCGTGCAGAGAAACTCTGGCTGCTTTCGCCGGATAACAAGGTCGTGGGCTCTGCCGGGGAACGGGAATTGCAAGCGACGGCGTCTTGCCGGGGGATTTTGCAGTATCATTCGGGCGCAGATTCGCCGGCGAGACGCCGGCGCCACAAAAACAACGGGAAGCGCGAGCAGCTAAATTATCAATTTGAGAAGGAGTGTGAGTTCATGCCCGACGAACTGAGTGAGCTCCAGGAGAACGCGGAACATGGCCGCGAGAATCCGTCGGTGGCCCCTGTTTCCGTCACCATGGCGATTCTCGCCGTATGCGTGGCAATTGTTTCGTTGTTGGGGCACCGGTCGCATACCGAGGAACTGCTGATGCAGAATCGCGCGACCGACCAGTGGGCATATTATCAGGCGAAGAATATTCGCCTTCACAATTATGACATGAGCCTGGACATGCTTCCCCTGATTGAATTCAAGGACAAGGAGCAGGGCGGAAAAGTCCAGGAAAAATATAAAGCGCAAGTCGACCGCTATACCAAGGAACAAGCTGAAATCGAGGAGCAGGCCAAGGACTTCGAGGTCGAATCGGCGCGCGCGCAACGCAAGGCCGACCGCTTCGATCTGGGAGAAGTGTTTCTCGAAGTTGCGCTGGTGATTTGCTCGCTGGCGCTGCTCTCGCGCAAGCGATTCTATTGGCTCCTTGGAATTGTTTCGGGACTCGCGGGCCTGGGGATTGCCGCGACCGGAATGTTGATGCACTGACCCGAACGGGAACCGCGCTCACGACGCCGGGGGCACGACTCGCAGGCGCAATGTTGCGATGTCGCTCGCGAGTTGGTCAAGCCGGCCGAGCAGTTCGCGGTGCCGCTCTTCTTCCGGCGCGGGTTTCTTGCCGGTGAAGGAAATCGTGCCGCTGGGATCGAGTGTGGCGCGGTCCACTTCGCGGAGGTCGCCGAATCCCTGCCTATGCGCAGCGGCTTCCAGTTCCTGGAGCGAGAGTACTTCCTTCGCAAGTTTGTTCTTCAGGATCTTCCCGTTTTCAATCAGCACGGTGGCTCTGCCTTCGACCAGTTGGTCCAGTTTCTGGTGGCGGAAGAGAAACCGCAAGACAAGATAATTGACCAGCAGCAGCGTTGCGGCGCCGACGATGCCGCCCGTCACGCTGTTGTCGTCGCCGATGATTGCGTTCTGTACCGTATTCGACAGCGTGAGCAGGACGACCAGGTCAAAAGGATTGAGCTGCGCCAGTTAGCGCTTTCCTGCCAGGCGCAATCCAATTACCAGAAAAAAGTAAACGACGATCGGGCGCAGAATTTTCTCGGCCACAGGAATGGCGAGAACAAACATGTCGGTCCAGACTTTAGAATGCATCAAAATTCTCCTGACTGAACGATAGACGTGCGAGGGGCACGCGGAGGCGGATGCCACAGCGGCCTGCCGGGTGCTTCGCGCAGGGTACCATGTCCCGGAAGCCTAATTAACAGTCGCCGGAAAGGATCGCTTGTCTTGACGCGAATCGCCTGTTCTTGTATAGTCTTTTTCGCAATGAATTTCTCCGCGAGACACCACGGTCATCACCATCATCACGGCGTACGACCGTGCCCGCGGAGGCTTGAGTAGCGCATCGAAATTCGCACTCATCGGCCCGCTGGCGCGGCAAGCGCCAGCGGGTTTTTTGTTTTACGGCGGCGGTCGTGAGGAGTTGGGGGAGACGATGGACTTGGATTTCAAGAAACTCGACGGTTTGGTTCCCGCGGTGATTCAGGACGCGGGCTCGGACGAAGTCCTCATGCTGGGCTTTATGAACGCGGAAGCGTACGCCGCGACGCAGTCGAGCGGCGAGGTCACGTTTTTCAGCCGTTCGCGCAACAAACTTTGGCGAAAGGGCGAGCAAAGCGGCCACGTTCTGAAAGTGCGCGAAATTCGCGTGGACTGCGACGTGGACGCATTGCTGATTCGCGTGGACGCGCTCGGTCCCGGAGTTTGCCACGAAGGCTACCGCTCCTGTTTCTTCCGGCAACTTTCTCCGGCCGGCGAGGCCAAGTTGGTCGGCGAACGTACATTCGACCCGAAGGCCGTCTACGGAAAGGACGCGCGCAAATGAGCGTACTTCGCCTGGGTATTCCCAAAGGCAGCCTGCAGGATGCGACCATCCAGCTTTTCGGCAAAGCCGGATGGCGGATTTCGATCAACTCACGCAGCTATTTTCCGGGCATCGACGATCCGGAAATCAATTGCATGCTCGTTCGCGCCCAGGAAATGGCGCGCTACGTGGAAACCGGCGCGCTGGATGCGGGGATTACCGGGCGCGACTGGGTGTTTGAGACCGGCTCGAAAGTCGCGGAAATCGGAGAGCTGATGTACTCGAAACAAAGCCTCTCGCCCGTGCGCTGGGTTCTCGCGGTGCCGGAAGACGGGCCGGTGCAGTCCGTGAAAGACCTGGCGGGGAAAGTGATCGCCACCGAAGTCGTAAATCTTACAAAGCAATACCTCGCACGCAATCAAGTGGACGCACGCGTGGAGTTTTCCTGGGGCGCGACCGAAGTGAAGGTGCCGCAGCTGGCCGACGCCATCGTCGAAGTCACGGAAACGGGATCGTCGTTGCGCGCGAATCACTTGCGGATTGTGGATACCATTCTCGAATCGCGCACCGTGTTTATCGTGAATCATGCGGCTTCGGCGGACTCCTGGAAATCGGAAAAGATTTCCAACATTTTTCTTCTGCTTTCCGGCGCCATCGCTGCGTACACCAAAGTCGGCATCATGCTGAACGTGCGAAAGGAGCACCTCGGCGCTGTGCTGGCTGTGCTCCCCGCGCTCAAGAATCCGACCGTCTCGACACTGAGCGATCCCGACTGGATCGCGGTGAATACCATCATCGACGAAGACGTGGTGCGCTCGATTATTCCGCGCTTGAAAGCCGCGGGCGCGCAGGGGATTGTCGAATACCCGCTGAACAAGATCGTGCTCTGAAGAAAGTTTTGATCCGCATGCGCATACTCAAACTAACCGATTCCGTGGCCGCGAAATTCCTGGCACGGCGCAGCTCGCATGACGCGGCCACTGAGCGAATTGCGGCGCGCATACTCGCCGACGTCCGCAAGAATGGCGACGCCGCCCTGTTTCGCTGGGCGCTGCGCCTTGACGGGCTTCGACTCACTCGGAAGTTGCTATGGATCAGCCGTGCGGAAATCCGCGACGCGAGCCGCAGCGTGCCGAGTGAGTTGCTTCAAGCAATCGCACATGCCGCGCGAAATATTCGCCAAGTCGCCGCGGAACAGCGTCCTCGCTCATGGTCCATCACGGTCGAGCCGGGAGTTCGCATCGGCCAGCGAGTCACGCCGCTCGCAAACATCGGGTGCTACATCCCCGGCGGGCGGTTCTCGCTTTTTTCAACGCTCCTGATGACGGCGATCCCGGCGCAAGTGGCCGGCGTGAAGCGCATCGTCGTTGCGTGTCCGAAGCCGAGTCCCGCTTTGCTCGCCGCCGCTGAAATCCTCGGTGTGACCGAAATTGCCCGCATAGGCGGGGCGCAGGCGATTGGCGCTCTTGCCTATGGCACGCGATCGATTCCGCGCGTGGACAAAATTTGTGGCCCGGGCAATCGCTACGTCACCGCCGCGAAGCGCATCGTTTCCAACGATTGCGCGATTGACATGCCTGCCGGCCCGACGGAAGTGTTGATCCTGGCCACGGGCGGATCGCCGCGATTCATCGCCGCGGATATCCTGGCTCAAGCCGAGCATGATACCGACGCCGTTGCGTTGCTGGTCACTCCATTGCCGCGCCTCGCAAAGGCGGTGGCCGTGGAAGTCGAAAAGCAGCTGCGCGCATTGCCGAAAACAAATCCAGCGTGGAAATCCCTTCGCCTCGCGAGCGCCATTCTTGTTGCGAATTCGCTCGACTCCGCGATTCAATTTGCAAACCGCGTGGCCCCGGAACATTTGAGCATCCCGGATGCGAACCGGAAATTGGTCGAGAAATTGTCCGAAGCGGGAAGCGTGTTTCTTGGGCCGTGGAGCGCGCAGCCGGCCGGGGACTACGCCAGCGGCACTAATCATGTGCTGCCGACTTCCGGCTGGGCGCGCGCGCGCGGCGGCTTGAGCGTTGCGGACTTCGTGAAATGTTCGAGCACGCAGGAAATTTCGCGCGCCGGGCTGAAGCGACTCGCGCCCGTCGTCACTGCCATGGCCCGCGCGGAGGGCTTGGAAGCGCACGCCCGCGCCGTTGAGGTGCGCCAGTGAAACGCGCCAACGTTCCAGTCATTCCAGTCCGCAAGGCTGCATTGCGCCTCGCGCCGTACAACGCTCCGGAGGAAGGCCGCGCCAAAAAACTTCGCCTCGACTTCAATGAAAATACCGTGGGCTGTTCTCTCGCGGTCCTGCGCGCGCTCGCGCGCATCACGGCGAAAGCGATGGCCATTTATCCCGAATATCAGGCGACGACGAAGCGCCTGGCCCGCTACTTCGGTGTCCGGCCGTCGGAGATGCACCTGACGAACGGCATTGACGATGCTTTGCACTTGATCGCGGACACATTCATCGAGGATGGCGATTCGGTCCTGGTCATCGAGCCCACATTCGACATGTACCGTTTCTTCGCTGAGCTCGCGGGCGCGCGCGTCATCTCATTGCGCTATGACCAAGAAATGCGATTTCCCGTGGAAGCGGTGATCCGCACGCTGCGTCAGCCGCCAAAGCGCCGCCCGCGCGTTCTCTACATCGCGAATCCCAACAATCCCACAGGCACTTTAGTTCGACACTCTGAATTGCGCAGCATATTGCGCGCGGCCTCGCAGACGCTCGTGCTGGTCGACGAAGCCTATTTCGACTTCTCAGGCCTTACGATTCTTCCCTGGATTCGCCGGTATCCCAATCTCCTTGTGGCACGAACATTTTCAAAATCCGCGGGGCTTGCGGCGTTGCGGGTGGGCTGTTTGTTCGGAAGGGCCGAGATCCTGGCGGCGATGCGCCGCGCCTGCACGCCCTATCCCGTGAATTCGGCGGCGCTTGTGGCGGCGGTTGCGGCTGTTGGAGATTCGCGCTTTCTGCGCAACTACACGCGGGAGGTTTTGCAAAGCCGCGCCATGCTGGAAAAGGGCCTCGCCCGCCTGGGCGCGCGGATTTATCCCAGCAGCGCGAATTTCGTGCTCGCGGATTTCGGCCCCGCAGCGCGCCGCCTCGTTCGCGCCCTCGAACGCAAGGGAATTCTCGTGCGCGGACGGAGAGACTTTCCGCGCGAGGGATTCGTTCGCATCAGCGCGGGCACGCGGGCCGACACGCGCAAAGTGCTCCGTGCGATAGAAAGGATCCTGTGAAGCTGTCGCCAAAACTGATTATTTTCGATGTCGACGGCGTACTCGTGGACGTGCACGGATCGTTTCACAAGTCGATTGTCGACACTGTCCGTTTTTTTACCGGCAAGCGCGTCACCTACTCTGAAATCCACCAGTGGAAGAATCGTTCCGGTTACAACGATGACTGGCGCTTGACGACGGATTGGATTGCTTCGCTCGGCCCGGCGGTTCCGTATGAAGAAGTGAAAGCGCGTTTTCAGAAAGTCTATTGGGGCACAAAGGCACGCCCTGGAAACGTGTCGCGAGAACGGTGGCTGGTCACGCACAAGCGGCTGGAGCGCTGGTCGCGCCGCGCCGAGCTTGCTCTTTTTACCGGCCGCACGCGCCAGGAGTTGCGCCATACGCTGGAGGGTACCTACGCGAACGCTATTTTTCGCCGCTCGGTCACCATGGACGACGTAAAAAAAGGCAAGCCGGACCCGGAGGGCTTAGGCGTCCTGCTCAACGGCACGCCGGGCAGCCAAGCGCTCTACCTCGGAGATAACATTGACGACGCGCTCTCCGCAAAACGCGCGCGCGTGCCGTTCCTCGGCGTTCTGCCGCATGGCAGCGAGGCGCACCAGGCGCGCGCAAAGCGATTGCGCGAATTGGGCGCGCTCGAAATCCTGCACAGCGTTCTCGATCTGGAGAAATTGTGGGCATGAGAAAAGCAAAACTGCGCCGCACCACCACCGAAACGGACATTCGCGTGAGCCTGAACCTCGACGGCCGGGGCCGCGCGAATATCTCCACCGGAATTGCTTTTCTCGATCATATGCTCACGCTGGTCGCGCGGCACGGTGCCATGGATTTGCAACTGACCGCGCGCGGCGATCTGGAAGTCGATCAGCACCACACCGTCGAGGACACGGGCATCGTTCTTGGAGAGGCCGTGCGCAAGGCGCTGGGCTCCAAGCGCGGCATTTTGCGCGCCGGATATTTCCTGATGCCGATGGACGAAACGCTCGCCGCGGCGGCCATTGATTTTAGCGGCCGGCCGCATCTCGTCTGCAAATGGAAATTCTCTGCGAAGCACGTTGGCGGCCTGCAAACGGAATTGCTCGAGGATTTTTTCGGCGGCTTCGCTCAGGCCGCGGGCGCGAATGTTCATCTGCGCCTGATGTATGGCCGGTCTTCGCACCATCAGGTGGAGGCCATCTTCAAGGCGTTCGCCAGGGCGCTGCGTTTTGCGGCCACGCGCGATCCTCAATTGAAGCGCGTGCTGCCGAGCACGAAAGGTCTGCTATGAATATCGCACTGGTGGAATACGGAGCGGGGAATCTTCCTTCCGTGGAGCGCGCGCTTTCCCGCTTGGGCGTTGAATCGCGCCGCGCGTCTACGCCGGAGGCCCTTGCGGGCTGCGATGCATTGATTCTTCCCGGCGTAGGCCATTTTGGCGCGCTGATGCGCTCGCTCGACGAGCGTTCGCTGGTGAATTCGCTGCGTGACGCGGTATCGCGGGGGACGCCGCTGCTTGGAATTTGCCTCGGTCTTCAGGCCATGTTCGCCTCCAGCGACGAAGCGCCGGGAGATGCGGGCCTTGCGCTGTTTCCGCAAAACGTTTCCGCTCTGCCGCCCGCCGACCGCCTTCCACACATGGGATGGAACCAGTTGCGCCGCGCGCGGCCTAGCAAATTGCTGGAAGGCGTTCGGCAGGACGCCTATTTTTATTTCGCGCACTCTTACGCAGCCCTCGATGCCGGCGAGGCGGGCGTCGCCTACTGCGATCACTGCGCCCCGTTTGTGGCCGTGATCGAGCAGGGAACTCTACTCGCGACTCAATTTCATCCTGAAAAATCCGGGCCGGCCGGCTCGCAAATCCTTTCCAATTTTGTGCGGCTAGCGGGTGGCGAAGGATGAGCCTCGCGCACCGCATCATTCCATGCCTGGATACGGACGGCGAGCGCGTCGTCAAAGGCGTGAACTTTGTGAATCTGCGCGATGCGGGTGACCCGGCGGCGCTTGCGGCGCGATACAACATCGAAGGCGCGGATGAACTTGTGGTTCTGGACATCGCCGCCTCGCGCGATCACCGCCCTACGTTTCTGGAAACCATTCGCCGCGTCGCGGCCGAATTGGCGATTCCGCTGACGGCCGGCGGCGGCGTCGCCAATGTCGACGAAGGCCGCGCCATCCTTCGCGCAGGCGCTGACAAATTGACGGTCAACACCGCGGCGATTCGCAATCCGCCATTGCTGACGGCGCTCGCCGCAGAGTTCGGCTCGCAGGCGGTGGTGCTGGCGATTGACGCCAAGCGCGTGGGAGATCGCTGGGAAGCATTCGTTCGCGGCGGCAGCGTGCCCACTGGAATAGATGCAGTTGCCTGGGCGCGCCAGGGAGTGGATTGCGGCGCCGGAGAAATTCTGATTACTTCCATGGACAAGGACGGGACGCGTTCCGGATTCGACTGCCCGCTCACCGCCGCGATTTCGCGCGCTGTTTCGGTTCCCGTAATTGCGTCGGGCGGCGCTGATACTCCGGAAACTTTCCTCGAAGTGTTCCGCGAAGGCCGCGCGGACGCGGCGCTGGCCGCGTCAATTTTCCACGACAGTATCCAGGGACTCGGCGCGCTCAAGCGTTATCTCGGCGCACAAGGCGTGTCGGTCCGCCAGACAGGCTGAAGTGCCTGTGAAATAACAGCCGAATCTTTGTAGGGCACGGCTTCAGCCGTGCCGTAAAGTATGCAGAATCGATCCGACTTTAGCCGCTGGCGACTTGACTAATTAGCTGTCGCACAAATCCTAGAGGCTCGATATGATGATTCCTTGCATCGATCTGCAAGACGGGCGCGCCGTTCAGTTGGTCCACGGACGCGAGCGCAAGCTCGCCGTGGACGACGTGTTTGGTTTGCTCGACCGCTTCGGCCGTTACCCGCTGATCCACGTGATCGATCTTGACGCCGCCATGCGAAAGGGATCGAACGCCAGGCTCGTGCGCCAGCTATGCGCCGCGGCGAAAAAGCGCAAGATGCGCGTGCGCGTGGGCGGTGGAATCCGCACGGTCGCGCAAGCCGCGCGGATTGCCGGCTGGGGCGCGGAGAAAATTATCGTTGGCAGCGCCGCCTTCAAGAATGGAAGCGTGAACAGCCGTTTTCTGAAACGCCTGGCCGGCAAGATTGGACGGCGGCGTGTCATGGTCGCGCTGGACACCGAGGGCGGAAAAATCCTGGTTCGCGGCTGGCAAGATAGGTTGCGCTTGCGCCCCGAAGAGGTAATCCCCGAACTGGAAAAGTACGCCTCTGAATTTTTGTGCACCTACGTGGACGCCGAAGGCACGATGCGCGGAACGAACCTGGAGTGGTTCCGCGCCCTGCGCCGCGCCACTCGCCGCCCGATTACCGCCGCGGGAGGAATTCGCAACCGCGCAGAAATTCGCGCACTGGCGCGCATCAAAATGAACGCCGCCGTTGGCATGGCGCTCTACACAGGGAAGCTGTCCTGACTACGTGAGTACCCAGATCGCAAATTGATCGGAGCCGCCGGAAGAAACCTTTCCATTGCATGGGGGGGGCTTTCTGCCGATTAAAGCTCTCGCGGCCAAGTGATCATCTGATGATGCAATCCAGCGCCGGCCCCGCCGACGCAACTCTGAAATTTCAAATCTCAAATTTTGAAATTTAAGATTTAAAACCTAATGCACCAAATATGACATAAAAGATACGAAGCATCAGGCCAGGCGTGTAAATCCCTTCATTGCAATGCAAGCTCTGAAACATGAAATCTGAACATTCAAAAGTCAACTTGAAAATCCCAGATTCAGGCTTAGCGATTTCAGATTGTGCGAGGTAAATTGCAAATCACGGATTGTCAGGCTGCGGGCGGTTCTTCAGGCGGCGCCTGCGTCCGCCAGAAATCCGGATTTGTTTCTGGAAACGCGACGCCGGCCTCGACGGTGCGGCTGTGCTGTGCACCCAGAAAAACGACACGGCAGTTTTGTTCTCGCTGCGTGAGCTGATTGGTGAGCAATAACGTTTGTCCTTTCTGCACCGGGGCGCCCAGAAGCAGAAGAGCGCCATTCGCGTTCACGTTCAGCGTGTGCGCTTCTTCGTGGAATGGTTCTTTCTCTGGCCCGTGGCCGTACACGTACACGGAGATGTCGAGCGCCCAGCGGCGGCTTCTCCGCCGGTCTGGAACCTCCACCGCGTCCTCTGCCGGCGGTTTCGGCTGTGCTTTGCCGGCGCGCACCAATTGGGCCTGTTTCAACGCTTCAAAAATTCGGCTCATTGTTTGCCTTGCAGCCCCGTTGGAGTTGGACTGTCCGGAAGTAAAATACTCTGAACGCGCCCCGCGAGGGAAGCCAATTGGTGCTCCGGTTCGAATGGGTAACCCCGCAAGCAAAACCTCACAGGCCGGTTGCCGGAGCATTTTCTCTCGCCCTCTTGCGCCGCTTCCAGAGTAGCATCACTCTAATATAGAGAAGGACAACTTTCAATTGTGATGTCCGGATCCCGCAAAAGTCGAAAAGGAAACGCAGGCACGATTCGTGTCGGCCCCGCGGGCTGGTCCTATTCCGACTGGGCAGGCATCGTGTACCCCGCTCGAAAGCCTGCCGTCTTCCACGAGGCCGCCTATCTTTCCGGGTTTTTCGACACGATCGAAATTAATACGTCGTTCTACCAGCCGCTGCGGCCGGAG
>Ga0210409_10006999_pt1 | contig 11671 bp, 8 predicted proteins | sample IncBWH17MmetaG_FD_161649 | JGI IMG/M metagenome (GOLD analysis project Ga0210409, IMG submission 161649) | Forest soil microbial communities from Barre Woods Harvard Forest LTER site, Petersham, Massachusetts, United States - Inc-BW-H-17-M | ecosystem: Environmental > Terrestrial > Soil >...
TGCAGCGCGGGCGTGAGTGTCGCAATCTCGTCCAGAAACAACGTCCCCTCGTGGGCGACCTCGATGCGCCCCTCTTTCATGCCCACGGCGCCAGTGAACGCGCCCTTTTCGTATCCGAACAGTTCGGACTCCATCAGTGTTTCGGGAAGCGCGGCGCAATTCACGCTCACAAAAGCGCGGCTGCGCCGCGGGCTCTGCTCGTGAATCGCTCGTGCCACCAGCTCTTTTCCCACTCCGCTCTCGCCGCGAATAATGACGTTGGTGGTGGCCCGCGCGATTCTCTTGATCGACTCGAAAAGATGGCGCATCGCATCGGTGGCGCCGATGAAATCGCCCAGGGTGTTCTTGCGGCTGATCTCCTCCCGCAAAATCCGGTTTTCGCGCTGAACGCGTAATTTTTCAACAGCGCGCTCGAGGAGGTGGCGCAATACATCGATGTCAATCGGCTTGATGAAATAGTCGTAGGAGCCGGCGTCGATCACCTTCAGCGCCGTGGATTTCTTCTCGTCGGAACTGAGAACGATGACCAGTGTATCGATTTCGCTTCCGTCCAGCCGGTCGAGCAGCTCCGCGCATTCGCGGATTCCTCCGGATGCGATTGGGAGGCCTAGCAGGAGAATATCAAGCTCGGATTCCTCCAACAGGCGCGTCGCCTGCTCATAGTCCTCGCCCTCGAGGACCTCGAACTCGGATCGCAGCGACGCTACAATTTTCGAGCGCAAGCTGGCATCGTCGTCCACTATGGCCACTCTGGGCTTGGCTATTCCGGGCGCGATGGCTGGTCTCCTGCGGGGACTCGCGGGACTGCTGAGAGCGGACGCCGAACGCGTCCCGCGCAGCCGCGATTCTAGGTGCGAGGTGGCCTGGGTGTCAACGGAACCTCACACCGATCGGGCCCCGCGGGCTGTCCCAGGTCCTAGCGTAAGGTGACGCTCGCGGTCATCGCCAGATTGCCGTCGGCACTGCTTGCCCAGAGCGCGACCATCTTCCCATCGCCCGGCTTTCCGTTCACTTCGAAGGGCCCGGTATCGAACAAGGGACTCGCTGCGCGGAATTCGAGACGAGCTAACTGCGCCTGCGGCATATGCCGCCGCAAAAGATCGAGCAGCAGAGTCGCGATCAGCGGGCCGTGCACCACCAAGCCCGGATACCCTTCGGTTTCGGTGGCGTAGCGCCGGTCGTAGTGGATGCGATGCCCGTTGAACGTCAGCGCGGAGTAACGGAACAGCAGCACCTCGTCCGGCTGAACCGCGCGCTCCCAAGCAGCGCCAGCAGGCGCAGGCCGCGCAGCCGGCGCGGGCTCGCCGCGCTTGGCCTGATCGCGATAGACGATGTCCTGCTCCTCGGCAATCGCGATTCCGTCGGCATTCCCGATTTCGTGGCGCGCCACGACGAACACCAGTGGACCGGTCCGGCCTTCCTTATGCTGCACGTCCGCGATCCGCGAGGTTCGCGTATACGTCTCGCCCACGCGCATGGCGCGAACGAATTCGAGGCGTCCGCCGGCCCACATTCGCCTGGGCAAGGGGACTGGTGGCAGAAAACCGCCCCGGCTAGCAAGCCCGTCGGAGCCGAGCTGCGATTGCCGGTGTAATCCCAGGAAATAGAGCCAGTGCCAAAGGGGTGGCAGCGCATCGCCCGCGCGCGGAGGTCGAGCTTCGATATCGAGCGTGGCCGACAGCGCGGCAATCGGCGCCGGCGTTACCTGATCCGAGGCGCTCTCCGTTTTCCCGATCCATTCGCGTAAGTGAGCGATGTCCACTTCGTTGATCGCCCGCTAGGCTTTCGGCGCGGCCGCCGGCGCACTCTTGATCGTATCGAGATCGGCGAGCATCAATTCGCCGCAGATTTGGCTCATCGCCGCCACTTGCCTGACGAAGTGATGGGCGTCCAGATAATCAATCCGCGCCTTCGTGGACCAGTAGGCGGACATCGAACCCATCGTCGAAGCGCCGGGAACCCCGATTCTTCGCGCGATGTTGCCAAGTCCGTACCACGGACCTTGTTCGCCGCCGTGAATCCCCGGACGGCCGGGACACTCGACCTGCACGCGCGGAACCTGATTGTCCTTCACCGCTTTGATGGCCAAGTCCACCAGGTGTTGGTTGTTGGTCGCCCATACCGACGACAGCTCCGCCAGATTTGTCCGGTGGTACGGCTTGCCGCTCTCTTCCACGACTTGAATCTGTCCGAGATGCTCGATGCCCATCGCCGCGATCACGGATTTGTAAACGTCGGGATGGCTGGACGCGTAGTCCTGAGGAACGAAAGCGCGCTCCATGCCCGGCAGATAGTGACGGCAGTCGTAGAAAATCATCAGCGAGCGCGGGCGCTCGGCCTGGGGAATGTGCGAAAAATATTTGACCATGCTGAGAATCCCGAGTCCGCCGTTTTCCTGCGAGATCGAAGGCCCGTCCGTGTGCGTGACGAGCAGCACCATCTTGTCTTCCGGCTTTCCGTAATCCCGGCCGGGCAGGTATCCGAAAAGTTGATGCGCTTCGACCTCCTCGGTTTTCGAGACGAGCCGCAGCCTGGCACTTTTTCCCACCGCTGCCGCTTCCTTCATTTGCGCACCAGCATCGCGATCCAGATAAAGTGACGGCATTTCGTGCAGCTTCGGGACCGCGAAGGTGTACACACCGGAAAGGGCGTCGTAGGACATCGGCAGCACGATCAAAGCTCCAATCGCGCCACCCGCGGTCAGCTCCTGCTCCGCGCGTCCCAGGCCCATCAATCCAAACGGATTGCAAATCTCGCCCTGCGGTTTCGCGGGGAAGGCGGCGTCGGGAAACGTCTCGGGATTGGAAAGATATTCGTAATCCCCGGTACGCCCGCCAGCCGCGGAAGCCAGAGGATCTTCGACCGCCGTCTTCTCCACGATGGCGATCTTGCCGCGCAGCGATTCCGGAGGCATTCCCGCTTTGTAAACGACAAGATTTCCGGTCACTCCGTCATCCGGCGTTTTCCCGGAGTTGCACCCGTAGTTCGCAACCTTAACTTTCGTCCCGTCCACATGCAGCGACCAATTCGAATCGTCCGGCCATTCGCTCGTGTACCAGCGCGTGTAGGTGAACGGATTGCGGAAAACGTCCACCACGCCGGCCTTGCGCAGCTCTGCTTCCAGAAGCTCGATGTAGTTCTTCCATGATGGCGTGCCGGAAAGGGTCGGCCCGCCGTGCGAATCCTTGACTAGGTGCAACGCGTGCGCATCCTTGGGGCTGATCAGGAATTTGGGATTAATCTTCGTCAGATCGGGGTTCGCGTCGCCCGTCGCCGCGGACGCTCGAAGCGTCAGGCCCGGCGCCAGCGTCACTGCCGCACCCAAGCCGGTAATAAAAGTCCTGCGATCCATCTTCGCCATTTCAGCCCCCCTCTGCGTCTCGCCGCTCACAACCACGCGGTTATTGTAGGCCCGGCTCGGCATGCGGCAAGCAAATTCGACGCGAACCCGGCCCGGCGTCAGCCGCCCAGCCGACCGATTCCGTCGCGCAAAGTACGCATTCGCTCGCCTCGGAATCGCCGCTTCGCGCCGCTGCGAGTCGCTACAAATCCATCCGTGTTAAACTCGCGCCGGAGGTAACCCGATATGTCCCTCGTTAAGGGTCTCCATCACATGACCGTATGTGTGGGCGGCTCCCAGGAAGACATCGACTTCCAGACGCAGGTCTTCGGCCAGCGCCTGATCAAGCAAACCGTCCTCTTTGATGGCCGCTACGCTCACTACCATTTGTATTACGCGAATGCGAACGCCGAGCCCGGCTCCGTCTACACCACTTTTCCCTATGGGCGCGTGATGGGCCGCCCCGGCTCCGGACAAATTCAGTCCACGGCGTACACCGTTCCCAAAGGCTCCATGAAATTTTGGCTCGAACAGTTTAATCGTCACAACGTGAAGCACAGCGGAATTCAGGAGCGCTTCGGGCAATCGTTTATTCGATTCGACCATCCCTCGGGAATCCAGTTGGAGGTGATCGAGGATGCTGCGGACAAGCGCCTCGGCTGGACCACGGAGGAGGTTAGCTCCGACGTGACTACCCGTGGTTTCCACGGCCCTGTTCTTTCCGTCCGTGAAATCGCCGAGACCGAGCGCTTCTTCGTGGATGCTCTCGGATTCCGCAAAACGGGCACGGAAGGCGCGTATCACCGGTTTGAGATCGGAGAAGGCGGCGCCGCGAAAACGGTCACGCTGCTTCACGAGCCCAATCGCCCGTCCGGCAGCTGGACGTTCGGCGCGGGGACGGCGCACCACATGGCGCTGGAAGTTGAGAGTGACGAAAAACTTGCCGAACAGAAGGCGATCTACGAGGAACTCGGCTACACCGACGCGTCCGAGATCAAGGACCGCTTGTATTTCCACTCAGTCTATTGCCGGTGTCCGGGCGGAATATTGGTGGAGTGCGCCGCCACGGTTCCAAATGGATTCGCAGTGGACGAGCCGGCCGACCAGCTCGGCACGAGCCTGTTGCTGCCTCCCTGGTTCGAGGTTCGCCGGAAAGAAATCGAGGCAATGCTCGAGCCTATAAAGGTTCCCGAGGGCAACTTGCCCAAGGGCGCCAGGAAAACGCCGCTCGCCGCGCCTGCCACGGCGGCGGCGCCCGCGGACACCGGAGCATCGCGGCGCACCAGCGCGGTTTTTATCGGCGGCGACAAATCAACCGGCAAGCAGTAAATGTTCGTAGCGGCGTAGCGCGCTACGCCCGGCGCATTTACACCAAAACCGCAAAATCGCTCAGTATGACGCTTCGAGCAGCCCCGAAACCTCAGCCTTCGTCACCGGACGGTCTACCGCCTTCGATCTCTCCAGTTCGTGCATCACCGCCTCGACGATGTCTCGGATTTCCGCGCGAGGTACGCCCGCGTCTTTCAAAGTGTGTGGAACGTCGAATCCGGCGATGAATTGCGCGGTGCGATCGGCGCAAGCAAGAGCGCTCGACTTCGGGTTGCGTGCGTCGAACGGCAAATGAAATCCCTCGGCGATCGGCGCAAACCGTTCCGGCGCGATCTGCGCCATGAACCGCATCGCGTGCGGCAGGGTGATGCACGACGTCACGCCGTGAGGCACGTTCCATCGCGGCCCGATCTGGTGTCCCAGCAAATGCGAAATTCCAAACCGCGTGTTCATCGAGCCATAGATTGAAAACCACGCCGCGAACTGGCAGAAACCGCGGTGCGCGAACTGTTCCGCGCCGCCCGAGTTGATTGACGCGGCCAGGTGTTCCACCAGCAGCGAAATCGCCTTGGCGGCCAGTGCGTCACTCAGCGGATGGTGGCGAATGGCGTAGCTCGTTTCGACCGCGTGGTCGAGCGCGCGCATTCCTGTCGCCACCCACAGCCAGTCGGGAGTTGCGAGCGTCAGCTCCGGATCGTTGAGCACCGTGCGCGCCTGCAGGCGCGGGTCGGAAACGCCGGATTTAACTCGTGTGGTTTCGTCGGTCACTCCTCCCGAGTGCGTGTACTCGCCGGCTGAAAGGGTTGTGGGAATGGCGATGTGAACGATGTCGCGCCCGCCCGCCACGGTGGGCTTACCCGCCCCGGCGGGCGCCCCGAGAAACGCGTAGCTCGCGACCTTGCACGTATCAATCGGGCTGCCGCCGCCGAAACTGACCAGGCAATCGGCGTCCAAGCGCTTGATTTCCGCTTCCAGCTGATTGACCACGCTCCGCGGCACGTGCTGCCGGGCGTTTTTGAATACGCTCGCGCAACGCGCACCGAGCGCGCCGGTAACCCTGTCGAGCAGCGGGGAACTGCCCAGAGTTCTGCCGGTAACCACGATGGCGTGATGCAATCCGCGCCGTTCGACCTCCTCGCCCAGCGTGGAGATTTTCCCGGGTCCCGAGATTACGCGTTCGAGCCGGCTCAGTGTGAAGTCAACGTTGAGCGCTGCAAAACCTGGAGCTTCCATGGAGCGCGAGTATACATCACTCGATGCTCGCTAATTCCCGCTGTCGCCGGTCCGACTGCCGACCTCGAATCGCGCCCATTCGCTTTGAAGTTGCAACGCGATGCCTTAGGGGAGTATTTATGTCGCGGCATTGAAAGCCAAAGCCGCGAAGAGGCCCGATGAAGCTCAGCACAGATCGAATTCTAACGACGCACGTGGGCAGCCTGCCGCGGTCGCAGGAAGTCGTTGACCTGTTGTTCGCGCAGGACCGCGGCGAAGTGGTGGACGAGGCGCAATTCAATGAAGTGATGCGCCGCGCCGTCGCCGCGACCGTGAGTCATCAGGCGGAAGTGGGCGTGGACGTGGTCAGCGACGGCGAAACCAGCAAAATCAGCTACGCCACGTACATCCGCCACCGTCTGACGGGATTTGAAGGCGATTCCGCGCGACCTACCCCCAAAGACCTGGACGATTTTCCCGAGTATCGCGACCGGCTGGTGAAAGCCGGCCACTCCGCCACCTACAGGCGCCCGGTGTGCGTGGGGCCGATTAAAGTGAAGAGCCACGCGCCGTTGGAGCTGGACATCGCTCACATGAAGGAGGCGCTCGCCAAGACCAAGGTGATGGAAGGCTTCCTGAACGCCGTCTCGCCGGGTACCATCGCCGTTTTCCAGCCGAACGAATACTATCCGTCGCACGAAACGTATCTCGAAGCGCTGGCAAACGCCATGCGCGAGGAGTACGAGCTGATCGTGAAGTCCGGTCTGCTTCTGCAACTCGACTGTCCTGATCTGGCCATGGGGCGGCACACGCGTTTCAAGAATCTGAGCGACGATGAATTTCTGGGTTATGCGGAGATGCAGGTGGAGGCGCTCAATCACGCGCTGGCCAACGTCCCCGCCGATCGCGTGCGCCTGCACGTCTGCTGGGGCAATTACGAAGGTACACACATCGACGACATGGATTGCATGCGTATTTTTCCAATCGCCATCAAGGTGAAGCCCAAGGCGCTATTGATCGAAGGCGCCAATCCGCGCCACGAGCATGAATGGGAGGCCTGGACGCGGATCAAGCTGCCCGACGACAAAATTCTTATTCCCGGCCTGATTTCCTCGAGCACGAATTACGTGGAGCATCCCGAGGTCGTCGCGCAAAGGCTGATTCGTTATGCCGGGGTTCTGGGGCGCGAGCGAATCATAGCCGGATCGGACTGCGGATTTGGAACTTTCGCCGGCTTCGGTCCGGTGTTTCCCGCTTTCTCGTGGATGAAGCTGCGGTCGCTGGTGGAAGGCGCGCGAATCGCGTCGAAGCAGTTGTGGGGCCGCGCGAATTAGTTCTGGCTCCCTCAGTATTCCGCGAGTCAATTTCCGGTCAATCCTCGACAAATTTCTTGAGTCGACCGAGCGCATTGTCCCAACGCCTGGAAATCGCCTCGAGGCACCGGCCAGCTTCCTCAAGCGTCCCTGCGTCGAGCTCCCAGATACGCTCCCGACCGCGCCGAACGTCCCGGACCAAGCCGGCTTCAGCGAGCACATGAAGATGTTTCGTAATCGCCTGGCGAGTGACGGCGGAGCCAGAGGTGAGACGCGTGATGGACATGGAACCGCCGCAGCAGAGCCGGGCTATCAGCGCGAGCCGGGTTTCGTCGCCGAGAGCCGCGAAGACGGGCGCAGCGACTCTCAACTTTGCCACTGCGGTTGAGCTACTTCGCATGGCGAAGATATTTCTCGATCAGGGTCATCTGTGCGGCCCAGCCGTGGTCGTTGGCATCGAACGCCTTGGCGCGTCGCGCCAGCGGAATTTGATCGAAGCCGGACTCGGTGACGGTCAACATCGTGTCGTTGCCTGCCTCCTCCAAAGTGAAAACGATCAGCGTGGTGGGCTCGCTCGAGTAGTCAACTCCCGGCTCGATGGCGAAGGGATGCCAGCGGAATGAAAACAGCCGCTCAGGCTCGATCCGGTCCACGGTGATCTCGAACGATTTTCCTTCGTGAGGCTTCTGCAACTTGGCCACCTCCGGATCAACGGTCGTGGGCGTGATCACGCCGCGCATGCGCCCGTGCGGAACGAAAGGACCGTCGAACCGCACGCCGAACCAACTGCCAAACTCCCTGGAGTCGCTCACCGCGCGCCAGACTCGCGCCCGGGGCGCGTGCAGAAGGATCTTCTTTTCGATGCGATCGGTGCTCATATGCAACCTCCGGATTGCATGTTAATCAGGCCGGGCCTGAAATGCAACCATAAAGTTGCATAATTGACCGGGAGCTGCGATTGCCGCCCGACGTGCGATCCGGCAGGATCTAGATCATGCCGGCACGTTAGTTGACTCATACCAGTGTTCGCCGTAGCCTCGATTAGACTGAAACACGGTGTTCCATCGGAGTATTGACCATTCGAAGCTGGTCTCAACTACCACGCGGGATCCTAGTAGGGCTGGCGGCGATCTTTGCGGCTGCAACGATTCTCTACAGCTCACTCTGGATGTACGCCGTTCGACAGCCGGCGGCGCAAGTCGAGCTGGGCATGGACGGGCGCTACGATGCTGCCAATCATTGGATCGTGATTCGAACCGTCAACCAGGGAGGACCGGGCGAGCTAGCAGGCGTGCGCGCAGGCGACCGCGTCATTGCGGTGGATGGGGTCGGTTTGGAGTCCATGAGGCCGTTCGACAGAATCTGGTACCGCAGCCGGCCCGGGGATCCCGTCGAATTGACCATCGAACGCCCGGGACAACCGGGAAGGCTGATCCTGCACGCAAACTTCGGTGCCGCGCAAGCAAAGTCTTCCGAGGTAGGACTCGTCAAGGCATCCGTGCTGGAGGTCACCAATTCCTTTCCAATCCTTTTCCTCGTGGTGGGCCTCACGGTTCTGTTCCTGAGATTAGACGACGGCAACGCGTGGCTGCTGGCTCTGGTTTTCGGCGGCTTTATCGCCGTTCCCGGGTTTGCAACCTTTGTTCGATTGAGTCCGGGATTGGCGGACTTCGCCCAGGCCTACCGAGCGATTTTCCTGGGAATGCTCGGAGCGCTGTTCTATCTGTTCTTTGCGGTCTTTCCCGCTCGGTCGCCGCTCGATCGCCTTCTTCCGTGGCTGAAGTGGATCGCCTTCGTATTGGGGGCGTGCATAGTGTTGCCAGGATTGAGCGTGGGAGACGCGACCGCGCCGGCAATGTTTGTGAAGCTTGTGGGACCGGGCGCCGCGTCAAAGACAGTCACTTCGTCGGTTCTTCTGTTTTTCGCGCTGGGGCTGGTGTCACTGATCGGAAATGCGCTGCGCGCGCCAACGCCGGAGGCGCGTAGAAAGACTCGCGTCATTCTCTGGGGAACGATTGTAGGACTCCTACCGGGCGCCGTAATGCAGGGGGCTCTGGACCTCGGGGGATATCGGGCGCCGTTCTGGCTCGATGCGGGAGTGCAGATCGTGGTGATTTTCTACCCCCTGTCGTTTGCGTACGCGGTGGTGAAACATCGTGTGATGGAGTTCCCGGCGCTGCTGAGACGCAGCGCGCGGTACGTTCTGGTGCAGCGCGGATACGTGGTGCTGATTCTTGTGGTGGCGACGGCAGCCATCCTGCTGTTTACGCGCACGATTGCGCGATTTTTTCCGAGCAATGCCAGCATCGGCATGGCCTTGAGCGCTGTCTTTGGCGTTGTGCTGGTTTGGGCGTCGGCGCCGATGGTCAAGCGAGGCACGCAGCAGATTGATCGGGCGTTCTTTCGCAGCGCGTATGACGCGCGCAATATTTTACAGGACCTCGCGGAAAAAGCGCGCACGGCGACGAATCGCCAGGAACTCGCCCGGTTGCTGGAAATGCAGATAGCAGGAGCCCTGCATCCGCAGTCTTTGGCGTGCTACCTGGAGGTGGGGGACGGCCGGCTTGTTGCCGCAAGCGAGAGGGCGCCGGGTGGGTCGGGCGCGTCTGCGGAAGCGACCCCTCGGCCTTTGTTCCCATTTCGTCCTGGCGCGCATTTTTCCTCCCGAGACTCTGACTCGATTCCTGCCACCCTGCCCCTGCTGAGCCAGCTCGCGCAACGCGGAAGGGCGTGGGACGTCCCGCCGAAGACTTTTGACGAGGCCGGGGAACACTCGCCGCTCTGGCCGGAGTGCCTGGTGCCGATTCTCGGACGCAACAGCGGATTGATCGGTTTGCTGGTGCTTGGCCAGAGGCTTTCGGAGGAACCCTATTCAGGCGAAGACAAACACTTGCTCGATTCCGTAGCGAGCCAGGCGGGCGTGGCACTCGAAAACATGGCTCTCGCAGAAAAAATGGCCGAGAGGATGGAAGCGGAACGCCGGAATGCCATGGAGATGGACATTGCCCGCCAGGTGCAGGCGAGGCTCTTTCCGCAGAATGTGCCGCCGCTTGCGACGCTGGAGTATGTGGGCGGCTGCCTGCAGGCGCGCCAGGTCGGCGGCGACTTTTACGATTTTCTCGACATGGGACCGGGCGTGGTCGGGCTGGTGCTTGCGGATATTTCCGGGAAAGGAATGTCCGGCGCTTTGCTGATGGCGAACCTGCAAGCCAACCTGCGAAGCCAGTATGCCGTGGCAGTGGACGACCTGGCGCGCCTGCTGAAATCCGTGAATCGTCTTTTCTTCGAGAACACTACGGATGAGTCCTACGCCACGATGTTCTTCGGCGTTTACGACGACGCTAGCCGGAAGCTGCGCTACGCCAATTGCGGGCACATCGCGCCGCTAATCCTGCGCGCCGATGGATCCATGAATCGCCTGACGAGCACGGCGACCGTGCTTGGCCTGTTTCGGGAATGGGAATGTCCAATTGACGAGATAGAGATGCACCCGGGGGATCTTCTGGTGATTTGTACGGACGGCGTGACCGAGGCGCCGAATCACCAGGAAGAAGAGTACGGAGACGTGCGGCTGGCCGAGGTCATTCGAAAGAACAAGTGCGCGCCGGTGAAGGAGCTTCTGGCCGCGATCCAGGCGAGCGTGCAAGAGTTTAGTGGGCGGAATCAGGCGGACGACATCACGCTGATCGTGGCAAGGTGCCGTTGAAGTCCTGCGGCCGGCTATCCTATTGACTTCGGCGGCAGTGAGGCCGCGTCACCGGACTCGCTCATCCAATGTTGCAACGCGCGCATGTCTTTTTCGACGGTGAAGGACGCCGCGAATAACACGCCTACAAGAATCAACGCGCAAAACGGAATCGCGTACATGGCGCTGTGCAGACCGGCGGCTCGGACTTGCTCGGTGATCGCGGTCGCGCCCGCTGCATGCATGGCACGGCGCGCGAAAAAGTCGCTCAGTCTTCCGGTGAGCAAGGGACCCAACGCTCCGCCGAACACATACATCGCGCAGAAATAGAGCGCCATGGCGGTGCCCCGCAGGCTCGGCTCGACCACATCCTGAACGGCGGCGTACACCCCGGAATAGTACACGTAGTTCAGCATCCAGCCGGTCGCCGTCAGCGCCATGAAGATGCGCAGGTCGCCCGGGGGACGGTTCAGGGCAAGATATATACAGGGCGTAGTAATCAGGAGAGCCGTGGCGGAAACGAGCAGGCGGCCGTTCCACCGTATTTTGCGGGCGCGATCCACGGCCCAGCCGCCGAGCAGCAAGCCCGGCACGCCGACCGCGCCGAGAATGAACGCGCTGGTGATGTTCGCGTGCTTGAGATCCAGGCCGTGATAGCGCTGGAGAAAGGCGGGCATGAACTGATTGATCGCGTACTGGTTGAAGTTGAATAGCGCGCCGGAAATGATTATCCAGGACATGGTGGGGATGAGCAGCACGCGCAAGTAGGGCGAACCGCGATAGACGCGCGAG
>Ga0210409_10007000_pt1 | contig 11671 bp, 7 predicted proteins | sample IncBWH17MmetaG_FD_161649 | JGI IMG/M metagenome (GOLD analysis project Ga0210409, IMG submission 161649) | Forest soil microbial communities from Barre Woods Harvard Forest LTER site, Petersham, Massachusetts, United States - Inc-BW-H-17-M | ecosystem: Environmental > Terrestrial > Soil >...
CGATTATCTTGACCGGCGCCATGCGTCCCCTCGGCTTTGAGAATTCCGACGGCATCCAGAATCTTGCGGAAAGTCTCTTCGCGGCCAAGATCCTGCGGCCGGGTGTTCATCTCGTGATGCACGGCGAAGTGTTCGACATCCATCGGGCGAGGAAGGACAGGGAGCTCGGGACGTTTGTTGAGTGCGATTCCGAATAACCCGGCGATTGCGTCCTAACCCGAATACCAGCCCCATCGTAAGGATTTAAGACGCTCGAGCACCTGCGCTTTGTCGTCAACAATGGAATGTGGACTCTCTTTCAGCGGATCGATGCGATCCGCTTGCGCCTCAGCCCAAGCGACCCATTCCAGGTCCTTTGTTCTTTGAATTGCGTCTGCCTTCATTTCCGCATTGACTCGCACCGCTGCTACATATTCCCGGATCCTTTTCGCTCGCTGCCACGAGACCGCTTCCTTTTTGAGAGTTCTAGTTCTCATTTCTTCCGCCTCAATCACCCGTAATATTGCGGTAACTTCGTCGACCTTCTTTTGTTCGGCCAGCTCTCGCTCTTCCCGGACTTTCCGATCGGCTCTTTTCCTGAGAGCGATCCGTACCAGCCCCGCGATGAACTTTGGCAACTGTGATTCGAGAGGTGCGGCGTCCTTATCCCGCCAGACCTTCTTCGCTCCGCCGGAGTAGTAACTCCAGATCTCAATGGATAGTACTCCTGTCGGTACGAGCTTCGTGGGATTGTAGGTATAGGTGGAATCCTTGGTGTTCGGAGCCACCACGGGTTTCACTTGTCGAGACTTCTCAATGACTCCAAACTCAATTCTTTCCCCGAGGACGACGGCACTCGTTGACTCCAACTGTTTCTTCTCCACTAGGAGCTGGAAGCCTTCCTTCTCCAACATAACGACTATCGCCGCCATGATTCGTAGAGCCCGCGTCAGACATTCCTTCGAAACCCGGATATCGAGCCAGTCGACTTCACGTCCTCCCCATAGCACTCCGCGATTCTTTGGTCGGGCGTCCCGCAGTACCAACCTGGTCTTTTCGATCAGTGGATGATTAAGCATTGCTTTGGTCACGAACGGCATTATGCTTTTTTCTAATCGTTCGATTCGCTCGAGCTCCGACGAATCCTCGGATAGCAGCGGCGCTGCTTCCTGTTCACGGACTTTTCGAAAAAGATCAGGAAGGTTCTTCCCTTCGGGTAGCGGTGGTCGTGGAATACTGTGCCCACAGTCGATCTTCGTCCAATGCCCGGCACCGGGAAGAGGTATCTGAAGCTTGCGGCAGATTTTGCCCAGCGCGACGTCAGAGACACCATATTCCGCCGCTAGCTTACGGAGGGGAACTCGCCAGACTTTTTCGTACAGTTCCTGCCTGTCCCATTTGAGATTGGGATCATACATACGCCGCTGGGCCTCTGAAGACTTTGATTCTTGTTCCGGAAGCTACCAACCACCATCTACTTGGCTTCGAGGCGCTCGTGCATACGCTCGAGCGTGATTCCCTTGGTCTCGGGAAACAGAAAGAGCACAACGAAGAACTGAAGCACCATCATGCTCGCAAAAAACACGAACGGATACGCCTGCGAACGAGCGGCGAGCAGAGGAAACACCCCCGAAATCAGCGCATTCATCAGCCAATGCGTGGAACTTCCAAGACTCTGTCCTTTCGCGCGGACCCGATTTGGAAAGATCTCGCTCAAATAAACCCAGATCACCGCCCCTTGGGAAAGCGCGAAGAACCCTACGAACCCCACCAGGCAGACAATCAACAGGTTCTGGTGAACGTGCCGCAAGAATATGCCTGCCACTCCAGAGAGGCACACCACCATTCCGACCGAACCGATCAGGAGAAGACTCTTCCTTCCAAGCCTGTCGATGAGACTCATGGCAAGAAACGTTGCCACGAGATTGCTGCCTCCGATCGCAACGGCCTGCAAATTCCCCGACACATTGTCGAATCCGGCCATAGAGAAAATATAGTTCGAGTAGTACAGCACGGCATTAATGCCGGCGAGCTGGTTGAACATCGCAATGGCAATTGCTAAAAGAATGGGGTTGCGATACTTCCTCTGAAATAGGGCTTCGTCCTCGTCGGCATTTCCCTCTTCTAACGAAGCACGAATCTCCGTGAGTTCGCCCTGTGGATCAGGGGAACCGAGTTTCTCAAGCACGACCTTTGCTTCCTCGTTGCGTCCGGCCGCCGCAAGCCACCGCGGACTTGGCGGGTTTCCAACGAGGAGAGCAAGGAAAAGAATCGCGGGAATCGCCGCGGCGCCGAATTGCCATCTCCATTCGTGTGGGCCGAGAGACTCGAGGCCGATGAGGTAGTTCGAGAGGTAGGCAACCAGAATTCCGATGACGATATTGATCTGAAAGCATCCAACCATGCGCCCGCGCCACTTGGCCGGTGAGACTTCGGCGATGTAAACAGGGCCGACCACGGACGAACCGCCGATACCCAACCCTCCAACAAAACGGAAAAAGAGAAGCGCTGCCCAGTTCCATGCGAATGCGCATCCGAGAGCGGAGATCAAATAGCAACCGGCGAGCAGAAGAAGACTGTTGCGGCTTCCGATCCGCTGTCCCAGAATTCCCGAAAACATGGCTCCCAGGACCGTGCCCCAAAGTGCGCTCGACACGGTAAAGCCTAGTTCTCCGGGTGTAAGACCGAAAATCGCCGTGATCGCGTGGGTCGTGCCCGAAATGACGGCGGTGTCGAAGCCGAACAGTAATCCGCCGAGGGCCCCGACAATGATCGTTCGAACCAGATAGGAATTGAGTCTCGCCGCCATTGGTGCTCGCTCTTTCTCCCTCTGTTGAAGTTGTCCTACGTCTCGAGGAGCGAGACTTCCTTGACCTCGGAAGTTTTTCCCTTGGCGCTCTTCACCAGAAGCGTTTTAATCTCCCAAGGCTTTAGCGCCACCTTATGATCGAGTCCCCATGGCGAACTCTTGAGCGTCGCTTCCGAGACTTGTCCCGCGCGTTCCTGCAGACGGATGATGATCGCGTCTTGCTGTTCGGCTCGTTTCACGGCCAGCACGGCCACAGAACTCGGAGACACTTCGAGAAACGACCGTTCCCAGGGTTCGGTGCCGGTGTGACGCGAACCCATGACGTATTCAGCGGGCGTCTGCAGTTCATCCGCTCGACGATCCAGGTGAAGCGACGTGTACGGGCCTTTGCCGGCAAAGAGCCAGAAGCGTCGTTCCTGTCTTCCCTGGTCTTGCCAGGCGTTGTTGTCGTTATGAGGAACCTGTGCTGGATTATGCCGCGCAAAGGGTGCTGACCGGATCAATACCGTGCGGAGTAACCCGTTCAGGCAGTCGTAACTGTAGGTTGAATTGTTGGCAAGCCCCAAGGTGTACGACGATTCGCCGACTTGCCCTTCGACCGCAAGCCAGTCCTGATAGGGTTCTTCTTCCCCGTTTGTTTTGCGCTCTATGGCGGCTCCAGGAACCTTGGCGAAGATTCTGGGATTCTGAAGCCCAGTCGGAATCTCGAGCTTCAGCATCTGTTCGTGTTCACGCCAATCGATGACAAAACGCAATTCAAGAAAGTCGAGACCTGCGAATTCGGCGATGTCCAGAACGATTTCAGAATTCTGCCACTTTGCGCGTTGCCGCGTGACTCGCGTAACCGGTCCGTTTTCGACGACCGTCGAAGAAATAAGGGTGGGGCGTCCGATCTCTTGGCGGAACTCGGCGATCCCGTGGGCCCAGGTGTCACTTGTGTCGGCAATCGCAACAAGCCCAACCCGGCTCGACAATAATTCCGTCCCATCCGGCGCTTTCAGAGAGGAAATCCCGAAACCTGCGTTCGAAGGCTTCAGAAGTCCCGCATAGGGTTCTCCCGCAGGTGCTTCTCCGTGTGCCAGCTCGAACACCTTGTAACCACAGGACGGCAGATCGACCCAAGCAGAGATCCGAGGAACGAAATTCGACATGCTTGCAGATGGCCGCCACTGCACAGGAATCTTTGTTCCATCTTTGGCAGCAAAGTGAGTGATCGGGGTATCGTTTTCGGGAGACTTGTCGGTGTGATATTCCACAAGCGTTTTTCTGGCCCACGGAAGAGGATTAAAGAGAAACACCGCTCCTTCCTTCAACTCGCTGAGGTCTACGCGGCGGGCCATGGATTCGAGCACCTCGACCTTCGCAGTTTGCGCTGTCTCGCAGGCAACCCCTACACTGTCGCGGACATCCTGATAATCGGAGTACAGCGACGTTCCCGCCATCATGTCGTGGAACTGATTGAAATTCACCTTCCACCATGACTCGGCATATTCTGAACTGGGATAGCTGTGTCCTTCGCTAAGACTACCCACAAGAGAGATCGCTTCAGCCTGACCGAGCGCCCGCTCGGCTCGGCGATTCAAAAACTTTCCTTCTCCGTGTGTCGAATAGCATCCTCGCGCGTGGTGTTGCAGCTCACTTTGAACGACTGGCAGAGATGAGAATGCCGGCGAAGACTCTACCGCCCGAAAGAACTCCGCTACTGTGCTCCATCGCAGCTCCGGAAGTGAGGGATCCTTCTTCATCTCTAGGAGTCCTGCGATCTGTTTCTTGGTCACGGCACCGCCGTGATCTCCCACACCGAGGAAGAAAGCCGCATGATCAAATCCAGGCGAAAAATTCTTATTAACCGCTTCGGGAATGTCCTTAGTATCTCCGCCATAATCCCTCATTCTCAATGCCAGAACGCGGGAGCCGTCCGGCGCCTCCCACCAGAACAACTGGGGAAGGGTCATCTCATGCTCACCTGGGCGCGTAAAAACATAATAACCGTAGCCCGCCTGCTTGAGGATGGTGGGCAATCCTGCCGCATGCCCAAACGAATCGGGATTAAAGCCAATCTTCACATCCACTCCCAGGGATTTCTGGCAATAGGTCTTGCCGTAGAGGCAGTGGCGAACAAAGCTCTCCGTCGACGGAATGTTGCAATCGGGCTCGACCGGCCAACCGCCAACAACTTCCCAGCGGCCTTCCTTTACGCGCTCGCGGATCTCACTGAACATGCCAGGATCCGCGCGCTCCACCCAGCGGTAGTGGGCCGAAGAGGAATGGCTGTAGCGGAAGTCGGGAGTCTCTTTGATACGGTCTAGAGCGCTCCGAAACGTGTTGAGTGCTTCATCGCAACCATCGCGCCAGGGCCACAGCCACGCGGCGTCGATGTGCGAGTGACCAACGATGTGCAGGACTTTTCGTTGCGCTCCTGTAGGTCCGGCGCCCTTCTCTGCGCAGCCAATCAAGCCGCGCGCATACGGTGGTATCACCGTAGCAGCGCCGAGCGTGCCCACGCTCGTGGCAAGAAAGCGCCTTCTTGATACCCACCCTCGTCCATCGCTCATCGGTTCGTCCCCTTCCGCTTACGTCGGTATGAATGTCCGGTCAACGCAGATGCATAAAACGTGCAGAAAAATGAGATGGATTTCCTGAATCGAAGATGTGGAGGCACTCGGGACATTCAGGAGATAGTCGACTTTGCCACCCTGCAACCCCGCAGCACCGGTCAGGGCGACGGTCACCGCTTTCTTCTTACCTGCCGCGCGGAGGCCACGCAAAACATTTGGTGATTTTCCACTGGTGGTGAAACCAAAAACGATATCGCCGGGTTCCGCCAATGCTTCGACCTGCCGTTCAAAGAGAGCTTCGTACCCAAAGTCGTTTCCAATACATGTGACGATCGCCGGATCGCATGCGAGGGCCACGGCGGGGAGTGGGCGGCGCGGGGTTTTTGAGAAACGACCCATCAACTCACCAGCGAAATGGGACGCTTCCGTCGCACTACCACCATTGCCGAAGGCCAGCACCTTGCGACCCACTTTCAACGCGGCGACCAGAACCTCTCCGATCTCCGTCAGAGAATTTTCAAGTTTCCGAAAACTTTCCTCCACGACGAGCGCGTGCTCTTTTGCATACCCGCGTAGAAAACTTTGATCTGTTTTGACGTGCTTCTTCATTCCAAGTTGCACCCCAAGCTTTTTTGAACAACAGGATCATTCAGCGCGGCCATCAGAGCAGCCACATCGCCGATTTGAAACCCTAGAACCGAAGGAACGATCTCGCAGGCTGCCGCGGCTTGGGGCAATGCTTCCTCGGCAACTACTCGACGCATGGTGGCGAGCACTCGTTCTCCGAGCAAGACGGCAAGCGAACCTAGGACAATCACTTGTGGATTGAGCGCGTCAACGAGAAGAGCCAGCCCTCGCCCCATCCAAGTTCCCGCTTCTGTCGCAACGGCAAGAGCGTCTTCATCTCCTGCCAACATCAACTCCACCAGATCTCGCACTGCCGTTTTCCCTGACCAACGATGGGGGAACCGCTCAGCCGCAAGAAGCACCAAACCCGCACCCGAAGCAAAGGCTTCCCACGAGCCCTTCTTCCCATAGCCGACTGGGCCCTCATTCGATAGTCGCCAGTGCCCAACTTCTCCTGCCATGTCCGTCGTGCCGTGTACAATTTGTCCGTTCACGACGAACCCAGCCCCGAGCCCGGTGCCGAACGTCAGAAACACCAAGTGCCGCAATCCCCGCCTCTGGTGCCCAATTCCAAAGCGGAATTCCGCGAGGGCACCAGCGTTCCCGTCGTGTTCGAGGCATACCGGTAGATCAGGAAACGTCTCCGCTAGAACATCTTTCAATCTCACGTTGTGCCAGCCTGACAAATGCGGTGGATCAAGAAGCACACCTTCTTCGATCCGCAAAGGCCCGCCTACGGAAACACTCAGCGCCTTCACGGCACGGCCCGCATTCCCCGACCGGTCGATGAACTCACCCACGAGACCTGCGAGACGGGGAAACGTTAGATCAAAGCGTCTGTCCGGTTCGGTCGCCATCTCGCACCGCTCGAGTATTTCCGCGTCCGCAGTTCCTTCGACAATGGCTATCTTGCTTCCGCCAATGTCGAGACCAATGATGGTTTGGGTACAACCTCTCAAGTGCGGAGAATCAGTCGGGGCATGGTTGACGACCTGGTTCATTGATCTTGCTAGAAACCCTCAGCACTCCCGATCGACACACCCCGATTTATTTGTCGAAATTCCCTATCAAGGTATGCCCGCAAGAAATGACTTTTGTGCCATTCGGGTATGAGGAAGAAAAATGACACTTCGCTTCAAAATGGCACAACCTGCGCCTGCGGCAGGCATATCTATGGGGAGTTTTGGCCAGCCGCGTTACGCCAGAGAGGATGCGGGTCCAAAGCGGACCGGGAACTCTGTGTATTGTATTGCGGAGGAACGCAGGCCCCCGTATTCCGAGACTGACCTAAGGTCACCACAGATCTCATTCACTGCCCAAATCTGACAATCCCTTGGCCACCGCTTCAATTGGGGAGCGAGAAAGATAGGAAATGGTGCGAGACGTATGGAAGATCTTTTTAGCTATTCTTCTGCTAGCTGCGCCGCTCGGAACAATGGCGCAAGAGCCACTCGCCAGAACAGAAGAAAAAACGGGGGAACCTGCGGGCTCGGTTCCCAAGGAAGAGTCGTCCGTCACCGAACATACCTTGCGCATCGGTAATCAGACTATTCCCTACAGAGCTACCGCAGGAACCATTCTCCTCAAGAATCCGAAAGGCGAACCCACCGCACTTGTCTTTTCAACCTCTTATGCACGAACGGACGTGACGGCCCTCGACAAACGCCCACTCGTCTTCCTCTTCAACGGGGGCCCAGGAGCCTCCTCGATCTGGCTGCACATGGGTGTGTTCGGCCCGCGGCGAGTCGTAACTCGGGATGCAGACTTCACGCCTCCGGCCCCGTATGAGCTAGTGGACAATGCAAGCACCCTGCTTGACACCGCTGATCTGGTCTTTGTCGATCCAGTGGGGACGGGATTCAGCCACGCGGTTGGAAAATCACAAAATAAGGATTTCTATGGGGTGGATCCAGACGTCCAATCTCTCGGACAGTTCGTTTCGACCTATGTCAGCCGGAACAATCGCTGGAACTCGCCCAAGTTTCTGATCGGAGAGAGTTACGGCACCTTCCGCGCCGCCGTCCTCGGAAATTACCTGCAATCCGAGTACGGCATGTATCTGAACGGCGTAGTATTGATTTCCTCTCTATGGCAATTCGGCTCCCAGGGCGATTTGCAATATGTCTCCGCTTTGCCGACTTTTGCCGCCACTGCCTGGTACCATCGATTGCTCGACCATCGGCCCGCCGAGTTGACGCCCTTCCTCGACCAAGTCCGGCGGTTCGCCGAGACCGAGTACGCCAGCGCGCTCATGAAGGGTTCGCGACTTGACACCGCGACCCGCTCGGAGTTGGCAAGAAAGCTGTCGGAATACACCGGCCTGAGCGAGGCGTATCTCCTCAAGGCCAACCTGCGTGTCAACAGTGGCCAATTCTTCGCAGAGTTGCAACGAAGTCGAGGACTCAACACGGGAAGATTCGATACCAGAGTTTCCGGTCTGAACCAGAATCTGCTGGGTGAATATCCCTCTTCTGATCCTTCGTTCGATTCTGTCCTAGGACCCTTCACAGCTGCTTTCAACGCTTACGTACGAACGACTCTCAAGTTTGGTCAGGATATGACTTACCATACCTTCTCGAGCGGCTCAGACGGGGGCAGTTGGGATTTCAAGCACGATGGCAATTCCTCGCCGAATGCCGGCAAAGATCTTGCCGAAGCTATTCTTGCTAACCCTCTTTTGCAGGTGCAGGTGGAATGCGGATTTTACGACCTGGCGACACCGTTTTTTTCGGCCGAGTACGCAGTCGACCACCTGGACCTGCCAGCACCGCTGAGACCTAATATTCACTTGGATTACTACGAGGCCGGGCACATGATGTACTTGCATCCCGCTGATCTCGTTAAGCTCAAGCAGAATGTCGGCGCTTTTATTGAGCGTGCCGCTCATTAAAAGCTGCGCCGAATGATTCGCTCTGCATCCCCGACAACCGAATGAATCCTTCGTGATCGTGGTCGTCGAAGATTCGGGGGAAAACCCTGTTTAGCTTATGGCAAAAGCAGCGTCCAGAGTTTTTCGCACATCTAGAATTCCATTCATTCTTGCATCTGGCAAAAGCGACAACCTCTTGTCCTGCATCTCCCTGATTCCCAAATCCAGGTCTTCGGACTGCTAGTCGGCGTTCTTCACATAAGTATCGAGCCATGTGAAGATCCGCTGCCACATGTCAATGATGTTCGCCGGGGAACTGGGTACGTGCCCCTCGCCGAGGTACCGCACATATTCCGCCCGCTTGCCCTGCCGATTCAGAAGGGTGAACATCGGTTCACTCTGTGAGGCAAGATCATCCAAGTCTCCAGAAAAAATCAGCAACGGAGTAGTGATCTTTTCGGAAGCGAAAACGGGACTGTTGCGAAAGTACCGCTCCGGATCAACCCAAAGTGGAACCCCCATCCTACCCGCAGCCCATTCCGTCCACCACGGTCCAGAGGTTGCCGCCAACGTAGTATCGGTGTAACGGAAGACGGGATCAAACTGCGTGTACCACATGGGCAGATCCGAGAGGCCCATCAGTGCAATCCCGGCATGATAACGATGCGTCAATGTGAGCAGACCAAAGACACTGTATCCCCCATAACTGTGCCCCATCACTGCCAATCGGTCAGGATCAACTATGCCGAGTTCGACCGCCCGATCAATCGCCGGATCGACTCCGTCGTTGAGGTGCAGCATCGGATCGCCTGGGAGACCCGAAGAGGGCGTGAGAGGCATACTGGGGATCAATACCGCATACCCCTGCCCGCCCAGAAGCAATAAATTCACGGCGCCATTGTTGTCTTTCTTGACCAAAGATGATGTGTCATTTTCCGGATGCATGTCTCCTGCATACACCCAAACCACTGTGGGATACCGCTTACCCTGTACGTATCCGTAGGGCAGGAGTAAGTTCGCATACAACGTCTCGCCACCAGCGCTCTTGTATGCAATGTTCATTGATCGCGGCGATTCGATTTCTGTCAACTGCGGATTGAGGTCCGAGAAAATCGTCGTCTCGTGGCCCGCCGAGTCGGTCTCGTAGAGCCGCTCCGTCTCGCTCGTCTCCAACTTGACCGCGTCTCTCGGAGAGGATAGCGTTCCGTCTTTCAGCGAAGCCTCCTCCTCCGAGGTTAGTCGCGTGGCGTTCTCGCCTGACACCGCCCACCATGTATTAGAAACTCGGGCCACCACCCTGCCGTCTTTCAGCCAAGCTATGTTTGCAATCTCCATTTGTTCGTCCGAGCCGAGACGATGCGCGTCCATCATCGCGAGGGTCCGCGATTTCCCTGACGGAACTTCTACAGCAGCGAGATACAGGGGCTTGCCGGGTCCCGGCTCTTGCGCGACAGCAGTGAAGGTTCCCCCGGCGCTCTTCCAACGGATTGTCATTTCCATTCCACCAGGCAGAATCACGGGCTGGACTCCATCCACCCAGCGGAGACCTGCGCCGAGTTCTCGCCTAAGCGGAACAATGCCAAGCTTAGGCCAAACCTGCTGCCGAAACGACATCTGCAACTCTGGGTAGATTCGGCTCGGTTCGAGCATCACTGCGATAGCCGCCCAGTCTCGATTCGGCGACACGACAATGTAGTGGGGCCATACGAGTGAATTTCCTCTAGGAATCTGTCCTATCTCGCGCGCAGCGCCTTTCTTAGTATCAAGAATCATGATCCGAGCTCCCCTGAGGGCGTCTGCGTTCTCAGGATGAGGAGGACTCGATGCAACTATCGCCGTCGGCTTCACCCCGCCCGCCGCCGTGTCAATCCCATTGGTCACTATCGCCGCATTTCTCGAAAGCACATCGAAGTCGGGCGAACGGGTTCCTTCGGGGAGAAGCACTGCGATGAGATGCGCGTCGTCTAGCCAGAATATTTGGTTTTGGTCAGCTCTAGTGAACGTTTGACCAATGAATGCTTCTAGGTCCACACCCAATGTCGTGAGTCTACGAACGCGACCAGTCGCGCGGTCCCAGACCTCCATGAAGGCATTCCCCTCTCCTTCGTTGGACAGGAACGCTAATTTCTGACCGTTAGGCGACCACACCGGATTCCACTGACTCACCCGGACGGGATTCTTGGGCGTCAACCGAACACGTTTTCCACCATTTCGCCACAACACCCACAGTTCAGATCGCTGGTTCATACCGATTGGGCCGCCGGGCTCCTTCCAAGCCCCAGCTACCCATCCGCGAATCTCGACTGCGATCATCGTCCCATCCGGTGAAACGGCTTTCGAACCGTACTTGCGAATGCCGAATAAATCCGTCGGAACCATTGCACGGAATTGTGTCTGACCATACTTCGACGAAACCTGGTCCGTGCTCCGGGAACCGCTGGAAATCTGTTCAGGGCTAGTTGTACTCTGTACGACAGTGTCTCGAGCCCAGCCGGTTGCAACAACAACAGCCATTGTACAGACGAGCAACCCTGAGCACATATAAGCTCGGTTCACGTAGTCCTGCTTTCTTTGTAAATCGAATTCAAAATATCAATTGGCGCCCTGTTGCATCTGCCACTGAGACAGGGCGGATGCACAATTCTCCACCGACAAGACATGGCTAAAAAGTACCTCCCTGCCTGAGTCATGAATCGACCTCGGACGGGAAATAGTTGGACCTCACCGCGTCGTGCGCCTCACGTTTATGACCAGATGGGTAGCCCGCACGGAATCGATCTCGTGGGCAGTCTAGAACGCGAGCTTCAACATAAGTTGCAAGGAACGAGG
>Ga0210409_10007001_pt1 | contig 11670 bp, 13 predicted proteins | sample IncBWH17MmetaG_FD_161649 | JGI IMG/M metagenome (GOLD analysis project Ga0210409, IMG submission 161649) | Forest soil microbial communities from Barre Woods Harvard Forest LTER site, Petersham, Massachusetts, United States - Inc-BW-H-17-M | ecosystem: Environmental > Terrestrial > Soil >...
CTCTCACCGAACCGGCTCGGCTCCCCTTCTAGGCGATTGCATCGGACAAATTCTTGACCGCGCTGCGCGCACCTATCCCAATGCACCCGCCCTTGTGAGTTGCCACCAGAACCGCCGCTTCACGTACGCAGAATTTCGGCACTCGACCGAGCAATTCGCACGTGCCCTCCTGCGCCTTGGAGTTCAAAAGGGAGATCGCGTGGGAATCTGGGCAACCAACTGCTTTGAATGGGTCATTGCTCAATTCGCGACGGCCAAAATCGGCGCGATTCTCGTGAACATCAATCCCTCTTATCGCGCCTACGAACTCAAATACGCGCTGGCACAGTCGCAATGCCGGACTCTAATCATGGTCTCAGGGTTCCGCGACACGGATTTTGTCTCTACCTTTTTCGAGACATGCCCGGAAGCGAGAACGAGCCAACCGGGGGCAGTCTCTTCTGAATCCCTGCCCTTCCTCCGTGAACTCATCTTGATTGGCGAATCGGCCCCGTCGTCATTCTGGGCCTGGAAAGACGTTGTCAAGATGAGTGATCCCGTAACCGAGAACGATCTGCGTGCCCGCGAGCAGGCCTTGTCCTTCGACGACCCGATCAATATCCAATACACTTCGGGCACGACGGGTAGACCCAAGGGCGCGCTTCTCACTCACCATAATCTGGTAAACAATGGGTTGCTCGTCGGGGAATGCATGAAGCTGCAGCAAGAGGACAAAATCTGCATTCCGGTTCCCTTCTATCACTGCTTCGGAATGGTTATGGGCAACATCGCCGCAGTTGTTGTAGGCGCGACGATGGTCGTCCCCGCGGAGCATTTCGATCCGTTAGCGACTTTAACGGCCGTGGCGAATGAAAAGTGCACAGCGCTGTATGGCGTACCAACGATGTTCCGCGCCGAACTGGAGCACCCGGAATTTTCAAAATTCGATCTCAGTTCGTTGCGTACTGGAATCATGGCCGGGGCGCCCTGCCCGATTCCTCTTATGAAGCGAGTTGTGAGCGAAATGAACTGTCGGGAGATTACGATCGCGTATGGGCAGACCGAATCCTCGCCGGTAATCACCCAAACGCAGACGGACGACCCGATCGAAATGCGAGTCAATACCGTTGGCAGGGCTCTCCCGCACACCGAAGTGAAAATCGTTGATCCAATAACAGGAACAGTTGTTCCGCGTGGACTTTCGGGAGAACTATGTACGCGAGGCTACGCCGTGATGAAAGGCTACTACAACAACCTGGAGGCCACTCAGATAGCCATCGACGAGAACCGGTGGCTGCACACCGACGACCTTGCCATCATGGATAGTGACGGCTATTGCAAAATCGTCGGCCGCGCGAAAGACATGATCATCCGGGGCGGCGAAAACATTTACCCGCGCGAAATCGAAGAATTCCTCTATGCGTGTCCGAGCATCAGCGAAATCCAGGTCTTTGGAATTCCCGATGAGAAGTTTGGGGAAGAAATTGCTGCGTTCGTGAAGGTGAAGGACGACGCCGCGACCACGCCCGAAGAAATCAGGGCATTCTGCAGAGGAAAGATCGCCAGCTTCAAGATCCCGAAGCACATAAAGATCGTGGATGAGTTCCCAATGACTGTGACCGGGAAAATCCAAAAATTCCGCATGCGCGAAATGTTCATAGACGAACTTGGTTTGCAAAAGGCCGCTCAAATCGAAACTGCGTAGCCGCTCTCCTGCGCCGAAACTCGAAAACTGGCCGTGCGTCTTGGCTGCTAACTAAGAACCGCTTTTTATCTGAATGCCGAATCTAGTTTAAGACCTTGAATAGATGTAACGCTAGGGCCGAGTCCCGTGAAGTCGTGTCGGAACTTGGGAGATCAAGTTCAATTTGGGATGATATTGGCAGCCCTCATCGTATTGTATTCTTGAGGCTACTTCTTTACATAAATCGAAAATCGAGTGCGCTTCGCGTTCGGAGTGCGAGCTCAGTATCGGAATCCAAACGTGAACGCTACTAACTGCGTGCTGATATTCTTAGTTGGCGCATAGTGATAGCGCGACTCTACGTAAAATCTATATGGAGCTTCACCCACCCTGATTGTGAAGCCAATTCCTCCGTTCGCTCCAAAGGCGCTCGAACTGGAGCTCGCAAGCGTCAGGTTCGTGGTTACGATTCCGGAGGAACAATTGTATCCCCACCAAAGCCAGGCCGGGTCGCAAGTGATGCTGGTGCCCGCCGGAATCTGCTTCGTAAGTCTTGTGTTGCGGTAATACCAACCACCACCGCCGATAAGGTAAGCTCCGAATAGTTTCCCTCGCAGCTCGAATTTGTAGTTTGCCGTAAGGGCGTACAAGTTCCCGTGCCCACTAATGTTGGGGGACTGTAAAGCGACTCGAATGGGCTGAAGAGCCGCGTTGGTCGGATAAAGCCAGTTCCACATGAACTCGCCTATGAGTGCATTGCGTCGGTCGAAGTTGTAGCCAGCGCCGAAATCTACCCCCAAGCCTGCATTCATATTCTGTGAGGTGGGGTGTAGTGGCACACTAGCGGTCAAACCGAGATTGTCAGTGAAGCTTGGGTCATCATTTCCAGGTTCGGACTGTGCGTGAATGCTGCTAGGTACTATTATCAGGCACATCCAGAGAAGAATTTTTATCGCACAGCTCATGATATCACTCCTCTCGGACCGCGCTTATATCGCAGCCGTAATGGATTGCTGAGGGGCTCAGCCGCTGGACATTTCGTTCAGATACTTCAATCTCGGGCAGAACGCATTCGGAATCCGGGTGCAGGGCAAGAACCACAATACGGCACACTCCGAATGTACAAAGTATGGTCTGAGCAGAAACACTGTCAGAAGTACCAGGAAAGAACGTGCGGATTCGGCAGTGCCTCGTCGAAGATTGAGGTTGTGCACAATGCGGTAAGAAATCCCAAGTCTCTATTAGTACTGCAAATCGGAATGTGGCTGCAGCGCGTAACCTGCAACGCATGCAAGATTGCGTCGCATATTTTCTGATTCAAGATCTCGAGACACACTCTCCTAGTTGTGGTCACAAGTTGAATAGGCCACTTCCGTGCTGACGCTGGCCTCGCCACATCCTGTTACTTTTGACAGGTTGGGAAACAGAGGGGTTGACGTAGCATCTCCCGCGACCTTTGACGTAAACCTGGCTTCTCAGGAATGCAATCTTGATCGCACATATTACGGCGGCCAAAAACCACTAAAGGAAACCGTTTCCTTCACTGTCACGGAGGCGCGAAACCATGGTGGAGAAATGTGCTAATCCAGCGTGTTCTGCTCCTTTCGATTACCGCCAAGGACGACTGTATTTTCGCCCCTTGAAACTGCTGGATGGCAGCCCACCTGCAAGTTACCACGGCGTTGAGCACTATTGGCTTTGTGCATCGTGCTCGAAAACCTATAGTTTCGAACCTCATGCCATGTTCGCTGTTGTGACAGTACCTTGCTCCACGACCCAATCAGAGGGCCAACTTTTGCCCCTGAGACCAGTTTCTCCGTCACGAAAAGGAAACTACGGCTTGATCCTTCACCAGACCGGTGTGGCCCCGTTCCAACGAGCCTGGAAAGACCCTGACATCGATTAATTAGGAGGAGATGCCCATGGCACGAAAACTCGGCCTATTGTTGGGAGTTCTCTTGATTGCCTCAATCTCCGCCGGGGCACAAGAGAAAGTGGAAGTGTTCGGCGGTTACTCTTACATGCGATTCAACAGTTCCCCTGGGGCGAATCTGAACGGGTGGGAAATATCCGGCCAATACAAGTTTACCGACTGGTTGGGCGGAGTAGCAGACCTGGACGGGCACTACGGCTCGCCGGGGGGCATCGGCTCGTCGGTATACACGTACCTGTTCGGCCCGCAAGTGTCATTTTCCGGCCGCGTTTCGCCTTTTGCTCACTTACTACTTGGGGGCGCTCATTTTGGCGCGCAGGGATTTGGAAGCTCTTCGTTTTCGATGGCGATCGGGGGAGGCATCGATACGGAATTGATACATGGAATTCGCTGGCGCATCGTCCAGGGCGACTATGTGCTGACGGAGTTTGGCAGCCGCGCACAGAATAACGCAAGATTCTCGACAGGAATCGTCTTCCGTTTCTGACCAAGTCCCGAGCAGTCCTGCCAGCTTCTCCGAATGTGGCCTTACCCAGAGGTCCCGACATTTGGATCGACGAAAGTGGATCAAACGGTGTTGGTCTCCGTACAGCTCGCCGTGAAACTATAAAGCAGTTTGAAATTATCTCCCGGTCAGGGTATATGCTCGCGGCGGTCGAACGACCAAACGGGCAACGACCCAAAAGGGAGAATCCACTATGAACCGCTTACTGGTTGGAGTGCTTGGCATCGCGGGAGCCGGCTTCTGGTTACTGACAGGAGCCAATGCCCGCTCTGCTCCGCAGCAACCCTCACCCTCCGTACAATACATGGAGGGCAACGCGTATCAGAAGCAGCGTGGTTACGCACCGGCGGTAGTTACCAAGGGCGGCAGGATAGTTTGGCTCGCAGGCCATAACGTGACGCCAGATGCAAACGGCAAGATCGTGGGTGACTTCCCATCCCAGGCCCGGGAGGCTTTCGCGTTGATGGACCGCACCTTGAAAGCCAGCGGAGGAAGCCTTCAGAACCTGGTTACTATGACCATCTTTCTCAAGGATCCGCGTTATGGAGACGAACTCCTCAAAGTGCGCCGCGAGATGTTCCCGGACGGCAAATTCCCTTCAAGCACCTTGATTACGATTTCTGATTTTGCACTGCCCGGGATCCTGATCGAAATGCAAGGCGTGGCGGTCATCGCTGACTAAGTTTTGAGCGGAGATTCGATCTTAAGCCGTGTCCAGAGTGAGGATCCTGCACCGATCTTTATCTGGCTCCGCACCGACGCGGCAAAATGTATCTTCCTAGCGCGGCGAATCGTCAGTCGCCGGCGTTTTAAGATCGCGCGCTCAGTTCGTTTTTCCTGTGGTTTTCGTTTTGTCGACCACGACGCGGCCCGCTTTCATCACCCAACGGACGTTTTCCCTCCTAGAAACTGCGGTGATGTCGGCTAGAGGATCGCCCTCAACAGCGACAATATCGGCGTAAAATCCCGGCGCGACGGCGCCGAGGCTATTTTCCATTCCAAGCATGGCAGCAGGTTCGGTTGTAGCCGCCTTTAGCGCCTGCGCGGGCGTCATTCCCATCTTCACGAACCAGTCGAGCTCACGCATGTTCAAACCCCAGCCGTTGTAAACAGCATCCGAGCCAACGACCATGCGCGCGCCGGCGTGATACGCTTTCTTCGCGGTTTCAAAATTGCGCTGTATGTAATCAAGCAGGTGCTCTTTCGCTCCCGGCGGAAAGTGGTAGACATTGTCGGCGTTCTCCACGTAGTACTGGTTGTGATCGATCGTCGGCACGTAGTAAATCTTCTTTTTGACGATTTCCGCAATCGTTTGATCGTCCATGTCCGTCGCATGTTCGAGCGAATCGACGCCCGCGCGAACGGCATCGCGCGCGCACTCCGGCCCGTAACAATGAATCGCGATTTTCTTTCCGAGCGCGTGTGTAGCGTCGACCGCCGCCTTCACTTCCTCGAATGTGAATGTCTGAAACCCAGTCACATCGTCGAAGCCGCCGGTCGATCCGTACATCTTCACCCAATCGGCCCCGGACGCGAGGACCTGACGCACTGCATGGGTGACAGCATCCACTCCATCGGCCATGATGCCGATGGGCGCGGGTGGTGCGGTGCTTCGAGTGATCCGAATTCCGAGGCCTGAGACAAACATGCGAGGGCCAATCATCTTGCCCATGTTTATCAAATCGCGCATCGCCAGATCTGTCCCATCCGGAGCGTTCAAATTTCGAATCGTCGTCACCCCCGCCTCGAGCGCCTTCTGCGCGTTCTCCTGTGCAAGGAATACTGTGACTGCCGGATGGCGAGGAGGCTCGGTGCGTGGCGTGGTAATCCCGTCCCAGTACCACATGATGTGTGTATGTGCGTCGATCAAGCCCGGAACGCCAGTGTATCGGGAAAGATCGATGACCTCAGCGCCGCCGGGAATCGACGCATTGCCGCTTGTGACACTTCGCACGCGGTCGTCTTCCACAATCACGACGGCGTTAGTGATGACCCGTCCTGTCCCATCCACCAATTTGCCGAACTTGACAGCCTTGGTTGCGGCAAAGACCGTCGAAGACGTTAAGAGGAACAAGACTACCAACAACCTCGCACTACGCATGGGACCTCCTGAGACTTCACATAGAGCTAGCGCCGGCAAAGGACCTGGCAAACAACCTATTGTATTGTGATCGAGAATAGAGTCGTTAACGACAATTTCAAAGTGTGAGTTCCCCATGTCCCGATAAGTGTTGCTTGTCGGAATGTGGCTTTTGGCTGCGGCAGGCCTACACTTGACTTTGAGCGTGTCAATGCGTCTGCAATTCCGCCTGGGGCAAGTGTGGGATTCCCTTGGCGCTCGTGGATAAGTCCCCCGGTCAGAAAACCCTCAGTCGGGTCGGCTTAGAAGTGATTAATATTCCATGTCGATGCAGAGCGATTTCAGAGTTCGAAATACATGTGATTCTGTTGAAAAAGTCAGTTTCAGGGCCGATTTTTCTGGCGCGACTAGAGGCTGGTGTGCTACGTGAGCGTTCAGGAGGAACGCCGACGAATGATGGGACAAACGCCACGGGCTGAGCCGCTATTTTATTAATTCCGGTTAGAAGATCAGATTCCCGAGGACCATCTTCTGAAACGCCTGGATCGCTGCGTTGATTTCGGATTTGTGCGCGAACGCTTGCGAGATACCTACAGTGCGATCGGCCGCCCCTCGATTGACCCGGAAGTCCTCTTGCGCCTTATGTTGCTAGGTTATCTGTATGGGATCACCAGCGAACGGCGCCTGATGGAAGAGGTGCGCATGCACATGGCGTATCGCTGGTTTAGCCGACTCGGATTCGAGCGAGAGATTCCCGACCACTCCACTTTTTCCAAGAACCGGCATGGCCGATTTCGCGGTGTGGGAATCTTCCTGGAAGTTTTTGAAGAGATCGTGCGACGTTGCATGGAAGCCGGGCTGGTAGAGGGCAAGCGTCTGACTGTGGACGGGACCATAGTTACCGCTAATGCGAGTCCACAGCGTGGGACGAAGCCCGAGCGATTGGGCGAAGTGGCTAAGGTCTCTCGCACGGTGCGAGAGTATCTGGCGGATCTGGCACGGGAAAATCCCGTTTTGGAGAATGAGGAAAAACCAGCCCCGCGATCGGTGGCGGCACGTTACATTTCCACGACCGATCCCGATGCTTGTTGAGCGAGCAAATATGGAGCACGGAGCGTTCCTTCTTATTTGGGTCACTATCTGATTGATAATGCCCGTTGTGTCATTTGGGGTGTGGAAGCAACGCAGGCACGCTTTCGGCAGGAGACGTTAGCCGCTCGCCGCATGCTGACTCAGGTGAAAGAACGATTCGGCATCAGTCCCGAGGATGTGGGAGCGGATAAGGCATACGGCAGCGGAGAGTTCCTGGCGTGGTTGCTGGAGCGACGCATCCAACCACATATCCCGGTGATTGATCGACGCCACCAAACGCATCGCCGTTTTACTCGTGATCAGTTCCAGTATGATCCGGTCGATAATGTCTTTCGTTGTACGCAGGGCCAAGCACTGCGCTACCGCGGAATGGACCACGGAGCACAGGGCCACCTTTATCAGACGGCGGAGTCGCAGTGCCGAGGCGGTCCGGTAAAGAAGCGTTGCACGAGCGGATCGACGCGGCGAATCTTCGTTCACTGGCATGAACCGGCGCGGCAGATAGCCCGAGAGTTGGCGCAGACTCCAGCGTATGCCCGCCCGAAACGCGAACGAAACAAGATCGAGGCTCTGTTCTCCGAATTGAAGTTGCGCATGGGATTGCGTCGCGTGCGTTTGCGGCGCCTCTGGAACGTCTCTGAGCAGTTCCACTTAGCGGCCACGGCCCGAAATCTTAAGGGGCTAGCTCGGTTCCTGGCACACCGGCAGGCGATGCCGGTTCCATGTTCCACCTAACCGCAAGCGAATCGGAAATGGGTGAGCCCCGGGCCAGAACAAGATAAAGGACAATCAAGGTTATAGGAACCGATCGGGTCTTCCTGCACTTTTTCAACAGAATCATGTGATTTCTGAACGGCGTCTGTGTTGGGCCTACGAGTCATCGATTTGAGATATTGAATCGAAAGACCACATTCTCCTTGGCTTATAGAAAACTATTTGATTGGTCTCCGGATCGTGGATCACATTGTCTATCTTGTGCTCGCGTGTATCAGCAGCCCTCGGTTGCGGAACTGGTACAGGCTCACGTCGGCAACCGCAAAGAAGGTTTCCCCTTCCAGACCGAAGAAGGAATTCCCATGCATTAGTCGAATTTCCTTCGTCGCAACCTGCATCCGATTCTGGAGAAACTCGGAATCGAGAAGCAGGGATTCCACGGATTCTGGCGCTTTCGAGTCACTCAACTCGAATCGAACATCGTTGCCCCGGCCCTGGTGAGGTATTGGACTGGGCACGCGAAGTCGAGCAATGGCGAAGTTGTGAAGCAGACGGTCACGGACAGGTACGTGAAGATTTCGAAGGACAGGCAGTTCCGTGCGGAAGTTGCGGAGCGAATCGGGCTCGGTTTCGAGTTGCCGTATAGCGAAACGGCCGAAGTTGTTCCAAATGTTCCAAACTCTCAGGAAATGGAGGTTGTGGTAAGCGTTTGAAAACTCAGGAGAAGATTGGCTCCCCGGGCAAGATTCGAACTTGCAACCCTTCGGTTAACAGCCGAATGCTCTACCGTTGAGCTACCGGGGAACTGCGATCCCGACTTGGCGAATTGTAGCACTTTACGGGGCGTTTTCCTGAATCGGAATGACGCTGACATTCGTACATTTCGTACAGCATACGGGCAGATCGAGACCGAATTCGGCTTTTTCCGCCCACTATTTGCGGCTCTAGAATTGCTGCGACATCTTGCTGCAGTGATCCGTCACCGACTGGCCGGCATGGACGCTCCAGACGCGCAGAATATCTTGCGGCGTTCCTAGATCCCGCAGATGACCGACCCGGAACATGTGGAACGGGTGGAAGCCCCGCACTCCTGGTTTATGCAAGCTGTTGCGAATGATGTTGCGCTGGGTGAGCGGCTTGCCGCTCGTCGACTGAAGGAGGAAACCGGATGTGCGAGGGCCGAGGAACTTTTTCAGGATAGAGCGAGAGATGCATGCACGTCAACGTCTTGAACGGGCCGGCCTTGTCAGGCACATACAGGCTGAGTGGTTTGTCCACGATCGAAAACTTATCCGCATACTCGAAGTCGATTGCCGCGATAGCCGACGCCCGCTCCCCCAATCCACCGAGACTACGGTAGGATCGGCGCCACACCTTTCTGCTGCGGCGAGTCATAAAATATCCACCGAGGGGCCTTGGGCAAAATCGTTCGCATGGACGTGACCTGTACATTCCCTTCCGGTGAAATCTCCAGCTGCCATTGCTGCACTTGCGGGTGCGCGCCTTCGGCTGTGACCACACGACTCATCGTGACGCGGTAGCGCCCATCTCGTTCGATTTCAGCTCTAGGCGCCAATTCGGACACGGTTTCCCCATCCAAAAAAACATGCCACAATCGGGAATACACGTCGATGGATCTCCACGCTTCGTCATACGCCGTGAAGTAATGCCGCCCGACGGAATCGCGCAGAGTGTCCTGGTCGAGCACGATCTCTCCCGGGCGGAATGGGACCGTAGTCTCCAGGAAAAATGCCGCGAAATTCGCCAGTTCGGATTTAGAGAGCGACAGTGCAAGTTCCGACGCGAAGCGATTGAACTCCGCCGCGACGTCAGTTCGTTTTTCCATGCTCTCGAAGCTGTAGAGATCGTAGGCGTCCTGTTTCCGAGCCGCGACGGCGACGATCCACGTCCACTGTCCGTCGTAACTGGCCTGCGAGGGTATCTCAACCTGATAGAGGTAGAGGCCCTGACTTCCCCTTCCCTGGACAATAGTCGAAAGCAAGTACTCCAGATCGAGCCTGCGCGTTACTTTGAGGAGTTTGGCGTCGACTCTCGACTCCGAACTCGGGAGGGCGAGAGAGGCGGCGTCTCTCACTTGCTCGATGCTCAAAGGAGTCCAGGCGGCCAAGCGCGCCTCTGAATTTGTCTGCTGCGCGCCGCACGGGCGCCAGAATCCCAGGGCAAAAAATAAAATCGGCGTCGCGCGGAGCAGCCAGGCATTTCCAAGAACGTCCCGACACCAATGCGAAAGTCTGGGGCGCATAGGCATGTTGGTCTTTTCCGGCTGCGTCCATCAGGCAGTCCGAGGCAGCGACCTTCGAAGATTGCCGTATCCGCCCGGGTAGCTGAATAGCCCAACTGGCCCCTTTTTCACAGTACCCCGGTCATAGTACGAAATTCGGTTGCAGCGAATCGCGGGAAAGAATTGCAATTTCATGGTGTTCTGTAGTGCGGCTGAACATTTGATTCGACTTTCACTTTGACAATCTTTGTCGTGTCCCTCCTCTCATTCTCCGCGACAGGCTTGTTTGAAGTACAGGTTCAGGGATTTTTTCTGTATTCTAGCCGGGCGGCCTCAGGATGATTCTTATTCATCCTGGCCAAACGGGAGAACAGGAAGGAAGGACCGACATGCAAGACTACATTGTGTTGAAGGCGCGCAGATTTTTTCCGAAAGCCGTGGCTGCGGCGGGAATTCTATTTGCGACAGCACTGGCCGGCTGCGGCTCCTCGAAACCGCCGCAACAGCCCGCGGAGGGACCGCGGCGGTATCATCTCGACGGGCGCGTCGTTTCCGTGGAGACCGCAAAACAGCAGGTGGTCGTCGATGCCGGGGATATCCCTGGATTCATGGGGGCGATGACCATGGGATACCCGGTGAAAAATCCGAACCTGCTCACTCCACTGTCGCCTGAGGACAAGATTACGGCGGATGTGGTGGTGAACGGAAGCGACGTTTACCTGGAGAATATTGTAGTCGTCAAAAAAGCGGCCGGCGCCAAGCCGCCCGCTGCTGGCGGCGCCCCTTCGCCGCAACCTGCAAAACAATAGCAAGGGCGCGCCGCGGAAAATTAAACGTGTTTTCCGTGGCGCGCCCGTTTGGTTCCCATCAAGTTAATCCGCGCTATTTTCGTTCCTTATCATCGGGCTTCTTGGATTCTTGCCCGCGTTCCTGAGGTTTCGGCTGTTCCTTTGCTGCTGGGGGCGGCGCGGATGGCCTCGGCGGCGCGGCCTCTTGCGGTTTTTCAAATTGATGTGGATGGTAAGTGTCCTCGGTCGCCCGGGCCGGAGGTGCAAATTTCACGGGCGGATTCTGCGGCTCGGGTGGTTTACGCGTTTGGTCCACCTGCGGATGCGCTTGCTGCTGCTGAATTTGCTGCTGAGGCGGCGGTTGCTGGGGGGACGGTGGTTTTCTAAATTGCGGTTGCGCCGGCTGTTGTTGTTGGATTGCAGGCTGAGCCGTCTGTTGAGGTGCCGGCTGGGGCTGTCGATTTTGCGGTTGCCCCGGTTGTTGCTGTTGGATCGCGGGCTGAGCCGTCTGCTGTGGTGGCGGCTGCAGCTGCCGATTTTGCGGTTGCCCCGGTTGCTGCTGCTGCAGTTGCGGATGTTGTTGCTGTTGGATCGCAGGCTGAGTCGCCTGCTGTGCTGGCGGCTGTAGCTGCCGATTTTGCGGTTGCCCCGGT
>Ga0210409_10007002_pt1 | contig 11668 bp, 9 predicted proteins | sample IncBWH17MmetaG_FD_161649 | JGI IMG/M metagenome (GOLD analysis project Ga0210409, IMG submission 161649) | Forest soil microbial communities from Barre Woods Harvard Forest LTER site, Petersham, Massachusetts, United States - Inc-BW-H-17-M | ecosystem: Environmental > Terrestrial > Soil >...
CAACAAGGAAGCAACGCTGACCCAGGCCCTGATCAAGGACAAGCATTGCGAGAACCTGTTCATCCTGCCGGCCTCGCAAACGCGCGACAAGGACGCCCTGACCGAGGAAGGCGTCGAGACTGTTCTCAACGACCTGATCAAGATGGACTTCGAGTACATCATCTGCGACTCCCCCGCCGGTATCGAACGCGGCGCAGTGATGGCGCTGACCTTCGCCGATGAAGCCATCGTGGTCACCAATCCGGAAGTATCGTCGGTGCGCGACTCCGACCGCATCCTCGGCATCATCCAGGCCAAGTCGCGCCGCGCCCAGAATGGCGGCGAACCGGTCAAGGAACACTTGCTGATCACCCGCTACTCGGCAAAACGGGTAGAAGCCGGCGAAATGCTGTCGTATACCGATGTCCAGGATATCCTGCGCATCCCGCTGATCGGCATCATCCCTGAGTCGGAATCGGTGCTGCACGCCTCCAACCAGGGCAATCCGGCGATCCACATCAAAGGCAGCGATGTCGCCCTGGCCTATGAAGACGTAGTCTCGCGCTTCTTCGGCGAAGAAGTCACCCTGCGCTTCACCTCCTACGAAAAGCCGGGTTTCCTGCACCGCATCTTTGGAGGAAAATAAAATGGCATTGCTCTCGTTCTTGTTTAACAGCAAGCCCAAGACCGCGTCGGCCGCCAAAGAGCGCTTGCAGATCATCATCGCCCGCGAACGGAATGGCCGCTCGGGACACGATTTCCTGCCGGCGCTGCACAAGGAGCTGATCGAGGTGATTTCCAAGTACACCAAGGTCAATGCAGACGACATCAAGATCTCTCTGGATCGCCAGGGCAATCTTGAAGTGCTGGACGTGAATGTGGTGTTGCCGGACGCCTAAGCCGGTATCCGGCATCCCCGGCCCCGCAACAATCTGTTCGCCGCACAGCCACCAGCTATGTGACGGCTGATTCAGCTCCCCGTGCAGACGCTAACCATGGCGTGCGGCCTCGAAGGTGGAATTTTACAAATCCCGTCATACACTGTATGACAATCAAACCCGGACAAACCCGGCGCCAGTCAGCGTTTTGGCGCATGCTTTGTCAAATTCACCTGATATCGCCATTTTTAATTTATTTGTGGCAATTGCAAGACACTGGTGGCATATAGAACATTTATCTACAGCAATGTAGCAATAAGAATAATATACTCCTTGTACGCGCCACAATATCGATGCCTGCTACCGAGGCCGGCTTCACCTAACATATATAAAACATGAGAATTGCTGTCCTTGATGACGACCCCAGTCAAACCGATCTAGTTTGCCAGGTGCTCACATCCAGTGGTCATATTTGCCACCCGTTCCAAAGCGGGAAAGAAATATTGAACCAGCTGCGACGGGAGAGCTATGACATGCTGATTCTGGACTGGCAGGTCCCGGATCTGAGCGGGCCAGAGGTGTTGCGCTGGGTAAGAGACAAGCTGCCGCGGACTATCCCGGTCCTGTTCATCACCAGCCGCTCCGGCGAGGACGACATCGTGGAAGGCCTGGCCGCCGGCGCCGATGACTACATGATCAAGCCGATCCGGCGCAGCGAGCTGGTGGCACGGGTACAAGCCCTGCTGCGGCGTGCTTATCCGATCCAGAACACCAGTGAACAAATCGTTTTCAACGACTATCTGTTTGAGACGCGTTCGGGCCGTCTGACGCTGGCCGGCAAGCCCATCGAGATTACCCAGAAGGAATTCGACCTCGCCCTGTTGTTTTTTCGCAACCTAGGCCGCCCCCTCTCACGCGCCTATATCCTAGAGGCAGTCTGGTCACGCGACGTCGACATCCCCTCCCGCACCATGGATACGCACGTCTCGCGGGTAAGGAGTAAGTTACAATTACGACCAGAAAACGGCTATCGGCTCGCACCGGTTTATAGCTATGGGTATCGATTGGAACAATTAACAGGATAAGGCGCGTTGCGGTTGCGCTGATAGACAAATATGCGCAGCACATTCACCAAGCTAGCTTTACTGGCGCTGTTATCCGCGCCTTTCTTGCCGTCACTTGCCGCCCCCGCAGCGCTCGACCCGGCAGCGCTCCAGGTGGATGCCGCGACGATCACCTATCACGCGCAACAGGGCGACACCTTAAGCGTAATCGCCGACCAGCTCACCGGCAACAAGAGCAACTGGGTGCAACTGGCGAAGCTCAATCACATCGGCAACGACCGCACCATCCCGGTCGGCACCGCCATCATCATCCCGGTGGCGCTGCTGCCGGACGACCCCAGCTCGGCCCAGGTGGCGGCTATGTCCGGCACTATCGATGCCACCGGCGCCGATGGCCGTGCGATCACCATCGGCATCGGCACGACGCTGACCGAGGGCACCATCATCAACACCGGCAGCAACAGCTTTCTGACGCTCAGCCTGCCCGACCAGTCGCATATCGCCATCCCGTCCAACAGCCAGGTGAAACTCAGCAAACTGCGCAGCGCGCGCTATACCAAAAGCCCGCGCACCGAGATTAGCTTGCTGAAAGGCCGGGTCGAATCCAAGGTATCGCCGCTGGAAAAAAACAAAGGCCGCTTTGAAGTCCATTCGCCGCTGGCGGTTGCTGGCGTGCGCGGCACCGATTTCCGCGTCGATCTGGTCGGCGACAAGGTCATGACCGAGGTGTTGAGCGGCGGCGTGGCCGTGGCGAAGAAAGATAGACCGGCAGCGCTGACCCTGCGCGCCGGCCAGGGCAATATCACGAACAGCAAGGGCGTCGGCAAAGCGGTAGCGCTGTTGCCACAGCCAGAATTCACTGGCCGGCCGCAGCTGCAGGAGCGGCCGACAGTGCGCTTCACCGTCAGTCCGGTCAGCGCCGCCCGCGGCTATCGCGCCCAAGTCGCCACCGACGCCGGCCTCAATAACGTCGTCAGCGAAGCCGAGTCGGACAGTCCTGAGATCAAGATCAACGGCCTGGACGACGGCAAGTATTTCGTGCGCATCACTGCGCTGGACCAGTCCGGCTTGCAAGGCAAGCCGCTGATCGCTGCCTTTACCCTGAAGGCGCGGCCGGAGCCGCCGATCTCGATCGAACCGAAAAACAAGTCGCGCAGCGAAAGCCTGGTATTCAGCTGGGCCGAAGTCAGCAACGCCCAGGCTTATCATTTGCAGGTCGCCAGCGATGCCGAGTTCAGCCACGTCATCATCGATGAAGCAACACTGAACGCAGCGCAATTCAACGCCGGCAAGCTGGCCCTGGGCGACTACTACTGGCGCGTGGCGACCGTCGTCGACAGCGCCGGCGTCCGCGACCAGGGGCCTTACGGCGATCCGCAAGGCTTCAGCCTGCTGCCTGCCTTGCAGATTCCAAAGATTGCCGACGCAGTGGACGGCGACCTGTCGTTCCGCTGGACCGGCGAGCCGGGACAGAAATTCGTGGTCGAGATCGGCCATGACGCCGGCTTTTCCAGCCTGCTGCTGACGCAGGACACCGCCACGCCGGAAATCAATGTCCCGCGCCCGGCCAGCGGCACCTACTTCATCCGCATCAAGGCCATCGATGCCGATGGCTACGTCAGCCCGTTTTCGCCGGCGCAAAAAGTGTATATCGGCAGCCGCTGGGTCACCAGCGACGGCTCGCCGCTGCTCAACGTCGGCGGCAATACCCAGGCTGGCTACTAACCCGGACGCCGCCATGCAAGCTCTCGCGCGCCGTCCATGATCAAACAGGTGATCCCACTCATCCAGCGGGTGGCGTTTCGCCAATGGCTGGCGATTACCGTGCTGATGCTGATCGTGGCCGGCAGCATGGGTTATGTGAACGGCCTCGGGCGGCTCGACACCACGCTGTACGACCAGTTCATGCGCGCCGATTCGCGGCCGGCGCGCGACGACATCATCATCGTCGCCATCGACGACTACAGCATCAGCAAACTGGGGCGCTGGCCATGGGAGCGCAGCCTGCACGCCAAGCTGCTGAATCGCATCATGCACGCCAATCCGCTAGCGATCGGACTCGATGTCATCATGTCGGAGGCCGAGCAGGGGCAGACGCCCGGCCAGCGCGCCGACGACCGGGCGTTGACCAAAGCACTGGCTGCCAGCAAGCTGACCGTGCTGCCGATCGTGGTCGCCAATGCCGGACCAGGCCTCAGGGCCTTGTTGCCGACTCCGGAGTTTCTAAATGCAGCACGCGGCGTCGGTCACATCCATCCGGAACTGGATCCGGATGGCGTGGTGCGTAGCGTCTTCCTGCAAGAAGGCCAGGACGGCAAATGGTGGCCGCACTTCGCGGTAGCGCTGGCGGGAGTCGCCGGACAAAAGATCACCGACGCCAGCGGCAACCTGCCCGGCGCCCGCCTGGGTCCGATGCCGCCCGAGGTCGAGCAGCACAAGGCCGACAGCTGGCAGCGCGACTACCAGATCCAGATCCCGTACGCCGGCAGTACCGGCCATTTCCGTTCGGTGCCTTACGCATCGGTGCTGCGCGGCGACGTGCCCGATCAGTTCTTCACAGGTAAATATGTATTGATCGGCGCCACCGCGCTCGGCATGGCAGATACCTTTCCGACACCGGTGTCGGGCACCTCCGGCGTCATGCCGGGCATCGAAATCAACGCCAATATCCTGGCCGGCCTGCTTGACCACAAAACCATCAGCATCGCACGGCCCTTGCAGACGGCCTTGTTCAGCATCATCCCGGTACTGATCGCGCTGTCCAGCTATCTGCTGTGGACGCCGCGCATCTCGCTGCTGATCACCGCCGCCCTGATGGTGCTGACCGTGGCGGTCAGCTATTTCCTGCTGACGCTGGGAATATGGATCGCGCCGACCGCCGCCCTGATCGCGCTGGCGATTGCCCACCCGATATGGAACTGGATCCGCCTGGAATCGGCGATTTCCTACCTGGGGCAGGAATTCATGCTGCTCGACCAGGAACCGCATCTGCTGCCGGAAGTGAACACCGAACGCGCGCCGCAGCAGGTAGAAGATTTGCTTGAGCAGCGCATCAACGCCATGCGCGTAGCGGCGCGCCGGGTGCGCGATTTGCGCCAGTTTATTTCCGACAGCGTCAACAGTTTGCCGGACGCCACCCTGATCACCACCATCGACGGCCACGTGCTGGTGTCCAACCAGTTTGCACGCGACTATTTTGCCGCCGCCGGCATCCGCAACATCGACGGTGCGCTGCTGCCCTACCTGTTCTCCAACATGAGCATGCCGCAGGCGACCAATACCTCGGCCAACCACACCTTCAGCTGGTGGGACCTGATCGACCTGGAGCATGTTTCCACGCTCACCAGCGGCACCGCGGTGCAAGACCAGCAGGGCCGCGACCTGCTGATCAAGAGCGGTCCCTGCCACTCCGCGCACCAGGTGCTGACCGGCTGGATCGTCAGCATCGTCGACATCACCATCATCCGCGCTGCCGAACGCAGCCGCGACGAAACCCTGCGCTTCCTGTCGCACGACATGCGCGCGCCGCAAGCTTCTATCCTGGCCTTGCTGGAACTGCAGGGCAACGCCGCCTCAGCCTTGCCGCAAAAGGAGTTTTTCGCGCGCCTGGAGCAGGCCGCGCGCAAGACCCTCGGCCTGGCCGACAATTTCGTGCAGCTGGCGCGTGCCGAGTCATCGGAATACCGGCTCGACGAAGTGGATTTCCAGGACGTGCTGTACGACGCCGTCGACGAAATGTGGAGCCTCGCCAACAACAAGAAAATCGAGCTGATCACGGACATCGAGGGACCGGAATTCCTGACCAATATCGACCGTTCGCTGATGGCGCGCGCACTGTGCAACCTGATTTCCAACGCCATCAGCTACAGTCTGCCGGATACCCGCATTACCTGCACTCTGCGCCTGAAATACATCAAACTGCTGCCGCAGGTGGTGTGCCGCATCAGCGACCAGGGCTTCGGCATCGCGCCGCACGACCAGATCAAGCTGTTCCAGCGTTATCAAAGAGTCAGTGCTCCCGGCCAGCCGCATTCGGACGGCACGGGCCTCGGCCTGGTATTCGTCAAGACTGTGGTCGAGCGCCATTTCGGTGAGATCGCGCTGGAAAGCACTTTGGGCGAAGGCAGCACATTCATTGTCACTTTGCCAGCTATCGCCAGTTAAATCTGCTTGTATTACTGGCAGGCATAGCCGGTATGGGCGGCCCGCCGCTTCGATCCAGGCGACTAGGCGTATAATCGGGGGTTAACAATATTGCCTTAATTGCCCCGGTAAACGCCCTTCCCATCCGCAACCGCCCTATGCACCTGCTAACCGTCGGACTCAACCACACCACCGCGCCGGTTTCCCTGCGCGAAAAGGTGGCATTCCCGGCTGACCAGATCGGTCAGGCGGTGATGGCGGCGCGCGCCTGGTTCAGCGGCGGCAATGAAGTCAGCATGTCGGACGAAGCGGCAATCCTGTCAACCTGCAACCGCACCGAGCTGTATGCCGCCGGCAGCAATCTGCATCACGGCGTCGACGCCGCGATCGATTCCACCGCGCATTTCCTGGCCCACTATCATCAGCTGCCTTACGCCGACCTGCGTCCGCACCTGTACACCCTGCCGCAAGACAATGCCGTACGCCATGCCTTTCGCGTGGCTTCCGGACTCGACTCGATGGTGCTGGGCGAAGCGCAGATCCTGGGGCAGATGAAAGACGCAGTGCGCCATGCCGACGCCGCAGGCGGCCTCGGCACCTATCTGCACCAGCTGTTCCAGCGTACCTTCGCGGTCGCCAAGGAAGTCCGCAGCACCACCGAAATCGGCGCCCACAGCGTTTCCATGGCGGCAGCGGCGGTGCGCATGTCGGAACGGATTTTCGATACCGTCGCCGGACAACACGTGCTGTTCATCGGGGCCGGTGAAATGATCGAGCTGTGCGCGACCCATTTTGCCGCGCAAAATCCGAAATCCCTGACGGTCGCCAACCGCACCATGGAACGCGCCGAACTGCTGGCCCACCGCTTCAATGGCCAGGCCATCCGGCTGGCCGACCTGCCGACGCAGCTGGGCAACTACGACATCATCGTTTCCTGTACCGCATCGAGCCTGCCCATCATCGGCCTCGGCATGGTCGAGCGCGCCGTCAAGGCGCGCCGCCACAAGCCGATGTTCATGCTGGACCTGGCCGTGCCGCGCGATATCGAGACCGAAATCGGCCGCCTCGACGATATCTTTCTGTACACCGTCGACGACCTCGGCTCGATCGTGCAGACCGGCATGGAAAACCGCCAGGCCGCAGTCGCCCAGGCGGAAGCCATCATTGAGACCCGCGTGCAGTCGTTCATGCACTGGGTCGACAACCGGGTCGTGGTGCCGGTCATCCAGGACCTGCAAGAATCGAGCGAAGCGATGCGCCGGCTGGAACTGGAACGCGCGCGCAAGATGCTGGCCAAGGGCGAAGATATCGAGGTAGTCCTGGAAGCTCTTTCCAAAGGCCTTACCGCCAAATTCATGCACGGCCCGCAACAGGCTTTGCACAATGCCCAGGGCGACGAACGCGCGCGCCTGGCAGCCCTCCTGCCGCAACTGTTCCGCACCAAGCGTTAGCGCAGCTGCGCTACTCCCGCTTGCGGACATGCCGCGTCGTATCTGATTGCCGGCAACTTACTTTCCCACGCTTTAAACCGTCTTTTTCTGACTGAAACTCGCCATGAAACCATCAATGCTCGCCAAGCTCGACCAACTCGCCAACCGCCTGGCCGAGGTCAATGACCTGCTGATGCAGGAAGACGCGACCGCCAGCATGGACAACTACCGCAAGCTGTCGCGCGAACATGCGGAACTGGGGCCGCTGGTAGCGCTGTACCAGTCCTACCAGCAAGCCAATGGCGATATCGAAGCCGCGCAGGAAATGCAGTCCGACCCGGACATGAAGGAATTCGCCCAGGACGAAATCACGGCGGCCAAGGCACGCATGGAGCAGCTGGAAGGCGACCTGCAAAAAATGCTGCTGCCGAAAGACCCCAACGACGAACGCAATATTTTCCTGGAAATCCGCGCCGGCACCGGCGGCGACGAATCGGCGCTATTCGCCGGCGACCTGCTGCGCATGTACAGCCGCTTTGCCGAACGCAACCGCTGGCAGGTGGAAATGGTGTCCGAATCAGCCTCGGAAATCGGCGGCTACAAGGAAGTGATCGTGCGTGTGCTCGGCTTCGGCGCCTATTCCAAGCTCAAGTTCGAATCCGGCGGCCATCGCGTACAGCGCGTACCGGCGACCGAAACCCAGGGCCGCATCCATACCTCGGCCTGTACCGTCGCCATCATGCCGGAAGCGGACGAGGTCGGCGACGTCGACATCAATCCGGCCGATATCCGTATCGATACCTACCGCGCTTCAGGCGCCGGCGGCCAGCACATCAACAAGACCGATTCCGCGGTGCGCATCACGCATATGCCGACCGGCATCGTGGTCGAGTGCCAGGACGACCGCAGCCAGCACAAGAACAAGGCCTCGGCCCTGAAGGTGCTGGCGGCACGCATCAAGGACGGCCAGCTGCGCGCGCAGCAATCCAAGGAAGCCGCCACACGCAAATCCCTGATCGGCTCGGGCGACCGCAGCGAACGGATCCGCACCTACAATTTCCCGCAGGGCCGCATGACCGACCATCGCATCAACCTGACCTTGTACAAGCTTGACTTCATCATGGATGGCGATCTGGAAGAGCTGACCAACGCGCTGGCGGCCGAACACCAGGCCGACCTGCTGGCGGCGCTGGGCGATGCGATCTAATTCAGTTGGGAACAGAGCTGCTCGGGCAGAGTTTAAGAGTCGCCGCTGCGCGACGAATTACAGTCCCCGTGCAGCTCTGTCCCAACTGATCGGATAAAAAAACCGTATGCTACTGTCTGGCCCGGAACCAAGCGGCAGAGGTACTATCTGATGCTCGGCATGACCAAGCCCTCTTCGACTCACCATACATCGGTAAAAAAATGAAAACATCGAAATCCATTTTGCTCGCAGTCGCCTTCATCTGCCTGGCCATCCTTGGCGCCGCCCTGTATCTGCAGCATTACCAGAACATGCAGCCCTGCCCCTTGTGCGTGATCCAGCGCTACGCCTTTGCGGCGATTGCGCTGATTTGCCTGATTTGCGCCAGCTTGCCGTCAGGCGCCCAGAAAGCCGGCGCCGGCCTCGGCATCCTGGCCGCACTGGGCGGCGCCGGCACCGCCATCTGGCATCTGTGGATCATCGCCCATCCAGCCATCTCCTGCGGCCGCGATGCACTGGAAGGGCCGATGAACGCCTTGCCGCCGGCGACCCTGCTGCCGTCGGTGTTCCAAGTGGATGCCTTCGCCCTGTGCACCACCGCCTACGATCCGATCATGGGCCTGTCGATCCCGCAATGGTCTTTGCTGGGTTTTGTGATACTGCTGGTGATCCTCGTGGCTACCTTGTTCAAACGTGGTAACGGCCTCAATCGCCGCTACTGATCGGCCCTCGGACTGATGCGAAAATGACAGGGATTGCCGACACATTCACGGTAGAGGCCGGCTGCAGCATCGGTGCGCTCTTGAAAAAAGCGCCACTGGCACCGCTGGAAAACCGCATCCTGCTGATGCATGCCCTGCAACTGACACGCATCCAGCTGATTACCCAGGACGAGCGCAGCATCGATGCACGGCAGGCGCAGCAGTTGTCGGACTTGTTCCGCCGGCGCCTGCTTGGCGAGCCGATTGCCTACATCATCGGCCAACGCGAGTTCTACGGCTTGCAGCTGGAAGTAACGCCGGACGTCCTGATTCCACGCCCTGAGACGGAATTGCTGGTGGAACTGGCCTTACAATATCTGCCGTCGGATCCCCGGCAGGCGCTGAGCGTGCTCGATCTCGGCACCGGTTCCGGGGCGATTGCCATCGCCATTGCGCACAGCCGTCCCGATCTCGCCGTGACCGCACTGGATGTCAGCAGCGCCGCGCTGGCAGTAGCCGGCCGCAATGCGGCGCACCATCTGCAGCTGGAACACGGACCGTTCCGGCTGCTGCAAAGCAACTGGTACGATGCGCTCGTCGACCAGCAATTCGATGTCATCGTCGCCAATCCACCCTATATCGTCGCCGGCGACCGGCATCTGGCGGAAGGCGACCTGCGCTTTGAACCGCAAGATGCCTTGACCGATCATGCGGATGGCTTGAGCGCCCTGCGCAACATCGTCGGCGGCGCCGGCCGTCACCTGAACAAAGACGGATGGCTGCTGATGGAACACGGTTACGATCAGGCGCCCGCAGTGCGCGCCTTGCTGCAAGCGCAGCACTTCGAGACGGTGCAAAGCTGGCAAGACCTGGCCGGGATTGAGCGTGTCAGCGGCGGTAGACTGCGAACCACAACCTGATCAAGCAATAAAAAAGCGCGGCATGCCGCGCTTTTTTACTTTCTTGCCGGACTGGAAATCAGTCCTTTTCACCCCAGATGGCCGGATACACAATCCCGGCAATCACGGCGCCAACCAGCGGCGCCAGCCAGAACAGCCACAGCTGCTGCAAGGCCCAGCCACCAACGAACAGCGCCTGGCTGGTGCTGCGTGCAGGGTTGACCGAGGTGTTGGTCACCGGGATGCTGATCAGATGGATCAAGGTCAGGCACAGGCCGATCGCGATCGGCGCAAAGCCGGCCGGCGCACGCTTGTCGGTAGCGCCCAGGATCACGATCAGGAAGACGAAGGTCATCACCACTTCGCAAATCAAGGCCGCATTCATCGAATACAGGCCTGGCGAATGTTCGCCGTAACCGTTGGCGGCGAAACCGCCGATTTCCGCGCCTGGCTTGCCGGTGGCGATCAGGTACAAGATGCCTGCGGCAATGATGCCGCCCACCACCTGCGCGACCCAGTAAGGCAGGATCTCACTCTTGGGGAAACGGCCGGCGGTCGCCAGTCCAAGCGTCACTGCCGGATTCAGGTGGCAGCCGGAAATATGGCCGATGGCGAAAGCCATCGTCAGTACAGTCAGGCCGAATGCCAGCGCGACGCCGTGGAAACCGATGCCGAGGCCAGGGAACCCTGCCGCCAGCACTGCGCTGCCGCAGCCGCCGAGAACCAGCCAGAATGTGCCAAGGGCTTCCGCGCCCAGACGTTTAGAAAGATGCATAGTTGACTCCTGAAGAAATGCTACTGTGATTAATGAACAACGGGTCTTGCCCCGTCGCATACGGCCACCAGCATATTTGCTGACTCATCAGCAAACAAGAAAAAAATTATCATTTAACAAGAATTTTCATTTACAACCGTTTTCTTCACATCCGATCAGATTCGCCTGACAGTTGTCTATTGAATAGCCTGACAAGCAAGCGTAAATAATACCATTGGGAAATATAAATATGGTGATATGACAAACGTTTCAGCCGTGCGGATTTTCGTGAGGGCTTCTTTTCGGACTGTCAAGACTGGCGGAATTATCTGGATTGCGTATGATCCAACGCTTGATTTTCATTCTTAAGAATCCTCATGCTGCCTTCGATCGAACAACGCCTCGCCCTTGAACTTGCCGCCAAACCGGCGCAAGTCGCCGCTGCCGTCGCCCTGCTGGACGAAGGCGCCACCGTGCCTTTTATCGCCCGCTACCGCAAGGAAGCGACCGGCGGCCTGGATGACATCCAGCTGCGCCTGCTGGAAGAACGCCTGCGTTACCTGCGCGAACTGGAAGCACGCCGCGGCGCCATCCTCGCTTCCATCGAAGAACAGGGGAAAATGACGCCGGCGCT
>Ga0210409_10007004_pt1 | contig 11667 bp, 8 predicted proteins | sample IncBWH17MmetaG_FD_161649 | JGI IMG/M metagenome (GOLD analysis project Ga0210409, IMG submission 161649) | Forest soil microbial communities from Barre Woods Harvard Forest LTER site, Petersham, Massachusetts, United States - Inc-BW-H-17-M | ecosystem: Environmental > Terrestrial > Soil >...
AATCCAACTTCGGAAACCGCGGGACCAGATACTCATTAGCCTCTTCCTCCACCCGCCCCGCGTCGATATCCTTCCCGATCGGCCGCATCTCCCCATAACCCGAGTACAACTTGTCCGCGACCTCCACCCCTTCGACAATCCGCGCGAACGGCACAAACCCCTGCTCATCGAGCACGGCATTATCCGCCAAATTAATGAACACCTCGGTAGCCCGAGTATTCGCGTCCGACTTGGCAAACGACAGCGTCCCCCGCAAATTCTTCTGCTGCGGAGGATCGTCCGGGATGAACAACTTGCGCCACACGTCCTGCACCTTGAAATCGCGATGCACGCCGAACTGCGCGATGAAGCCCTTGAGCACGCGATAAAAGCGGCTCTGATCGTAGAAGCCCATGCGGATCAGCTCATGAAACCGGTCGGCCCCGTGAGGCGACCACGCCCGCGTAACCTCGACGGTAAAGTCGCCCTGCGTAGTCTCGAACTTGACCCGAAACACCTCCGGCACGACAATCTTAGGCTGCTCCTTGTGACAGCCAGCCAACAAAGCGACGGCCAGCACGCCGACGTGGAGCACGCACTTGTGCGTGCCACGCCGGCACTCATGCCGGCGCATGGCGGAGTCCCTCCCCATCATCCCAGCGGAAACAACATCGGAGCCACTTCAGCCAGATACCGCCGCCAATTGAGCCAAGTGTGCGCTCCATCGCTCTCACGCCAGCCGTGCTTCACGCCAGCCGCGGTCAACATCGCCTCAAATTGCTTCACGGACTGAAACAGCGTATCGTCAGTCCCACATCCCACCCACAGCAATTTGTACTGCTCGTTGACCTTCTTCGAATCCGCCATCAGCTTCTTGAAGTCCACTCCGCCCGCCTGTTCCTGAGTCACCGCGCCCAGCGCCGGACTGAATCCCGCCACGCGGCTGAACAACTCCGGATGGCTCAACCCCGTCCCCAGCGCCTGCGCTCCGCCGAGCGACAACCCCGCAATGGCCCGATGATCGCGATCCGCATAAACGCGGAAGTGAGACTCCACCAGCGGGAACACATCCTGGATCAGATCGCGCTCAAAACCGGCTCGTTGCCGCTTCATAGCGTCCGCGCCCGCCGCGAGCGGATGAGTAGGCGGATAAGCGTAGCCGTAAGGCATCACCACCACCAGCGGCTTCAGCTTCCCATCCGCGATCAAATTATCCAGGATCAAATTAACCCGCCCGCCTTCGCTCCACGAGCTTTCATCGTTGCCCGCCCCGTGCAGCAGATAAAGCACCGGATACTTCGTAGTCTCACGCTCGTAATTCGGCGGCGTGTAAATAAACACCCGCCGCTGCGTATCGAGCGCCGACGATTGATACCAGCGCTCCACCAGCGTGCCATGCGCGACCGCCCGCAGATCGTAAGGAGCAGGCCCATCGCCCGGCACAGTAAACATCGTCGCGGGACGCGCCTGGTTGCTGGGGTCCACTACGGTAACGCCATCGACCGAAAACCGGTAGCTATACAAATCCGGCCGCAGCGGTCCGATGGTGAGCGTCCAAACGCCCTTATCGTCCTTGCGCAAATCCTGAGCCTCTTTGACCACGTCCCCCGTGAGCCGGACTTGCGAAGCCTTAGCAGCCGCCAACCGGAATGTCACCGTCCGATCGGGACGAATTTCTGGCGAAGCAAACGCAGGCGGACGCGGCTGAGCGGCCAGAGCTGCTGCCACCGCAAGACCGGAAATCAGAACGTTTCGCATCAGATCCTCCCTCGTACCGCCACCGACCCGCGCCTGTGAAGGAGCGGTACGCCCATCAACTAGCCTTAATCACACTCATCTTCTCATCAATCGCCGCGAGCACGTCCGCATAACTCTTAGGAAGTTCCCCGCCGAACCTCCCTCGCAGATCCAGCCGAGCCGCCCAATCCATCCGCCGAGCCGTAGCCTCAGTCATCATCGGCTCAATCCCCAACTCCCGCAGCGTCGCCGCAGCTTCTTCCATCTCCCGAGCGCGGCGCTCCCCATGCACCACCACCCGCCCGACCATATAATCCGCAAGCTTCTTAAAATCCACGCCGGGAAAGTCTTTCTCCAGCGAAGCAAACACGCGCGGCTCCGCCCCATAATGGCGAGCCCCCAGCACGCATTCGAAAATCAGCGCCTCCAGCCCCTTGTAAATCACACTCCGGAACATCTTGACCGCCACCGCCCGCCCGATCTGCGATGTCGAGACTACTTCTATCCGCATCCCCAGCGGCGCAAACAAAGCCTCGAACTCCGGAGCCGCCGCCCCGCCGATCAGCATGGGGACCTTGTGCAAGTAAGGTGGCACCGCTGCCATTACAGCGACCTCGACAAACCGCGCTCCAGCCCCGTCGATCGCCCGCGCGACCGCCTGCTTAGCCGACGGCGACACAGAATTAATATCCGCATACAGATGCCGCGGCGTAAGAAAAGGAGCCGTTTGCTGAGCCGCCGCCACAGCCTGATCCGCGGTCACCGCGGAAATGATCACATCCGCCGCCTCAGCCAGCTCCGCGGACGATTCCAACAGCACAGTCCCAGTCTCGGCGGCACGCGCGCAAATCCGGTCACCCTTACCGGGAGTGTGAGTGTGGATGTCGAAAGCAAATGCGTTGATCGCGCCCGTCTCACGCAACCCCTTAGCGAAGTGATAAGCAGCCTCGCCAAATCCAACAAACCCCAACGTATCCACTTCTGACTCCTGACTCCTGACTCCTGACTCCTTCTTAAAAACACCTCTCCAACCGGTCCAGCGTCCGCATAGCCGTAACGCACTGCTTCAAGCTGGCATTCGGCTCCCGCTTCTCCTGGATCGCCGAGAAGAACTCGCGATCCTGCAGTTCAATCCCATTCATCGAGACCGCCACGCCCGCGAGATCGATCTTCTTCTGATCGCCGTCCACCAGATCGTCGTAGTACGCCACATAGGTGCCGTTGTCACAAATGTATCGAAAGAACGTCCCCTGCGGCCCCTTATTGTTGAACGAAAGCGACAGCGAGCACACCGCGCCCGACGGAACCTTCATGACGATCCCCATGTCCATCGCGATCTTCAGCTCCGGATGATGCGGACCCTCCACCGCGTACGCCTTCGAAGCCACCTCCCCGGTCTGATACTGAAACAAATCCACCGTGTGGCAGGCGTGGTGCCACAGCAAATGGTCCACCCAGCTCCGAGGCTGCCCCGCCGCATTCATGTTCGTCCGGCGGAAAAAGTAGGTCTGCACATTCATTTGCAAAACCTTCAACTCCCCGGCCTTGATCTTCTTGTGAATCCATTGATGGCTGGGATTAAACCGCCGCGTGTGCCCCGCCATCGCGACCACGCCCGTTTCCTCCTGAATCTTCACCAGCTTCTCGGAATCCGCCAGCGTGTCCGCCATCGGAATCTCGACCATCACATGTTTCCCCGCGCGCATGCACTGCTCGGCGTGTGTGAAGTGCAATTGCGTGGGCGTAGTCAGGATCACAGCCTCGACGCCCGGCTGCTTCAGGCTCTCGCCCAGGTCGGAGGTGTAGTGCGGAATGTTGAACCTCTTGGCGACCTCCGCGGTCCCGTTGGGATTCCCACCGGTCAGCGAAACAACCTCAATTCCCGGAATGGCGGCAATCGCCTCCAAGTGCTTCTGGCCAAACGCGCCCTGGCCGGCAACACATACTTTCATTGCAACTTCCCTCGCTTCGAATGGATTTAAAAGGATGTAACGTAATCAGGTTATCGAATCCAGCCTTCATCCCGCCAGCCACGCCGCGTAGGCCAGCGCCATGCGCTGTCGACGCCGGCTTAACTGTGTTCCAGTGTCTGTTTGAGCGTGATTCCGCCAAATGGCATCGACCTCGTGTGCTTGTCAGGCGATCCTTTATCGTTAGGAAAAGAGCCGCACTGCGTGATCCCTCAACACTACGCCGTTACTCAGCCGCAATCGGGTCGCTACGAAGCCCCCGTCTCCTCGCAGTGAGATGAAAGGTCGTCCTGCGCCAAATTGGCGTAAGCTGTGGAACATGCTCACGCACTTTCCTCAAGCGGTTCCTGAGATTCCGGTTAGCAATGTTGAGAAGGCCGCCGAGTATTACGTGAACGTGCTCGGGTACCATTTCGACTGGGGTAACGACCAGGGCGGCATTGGGGGAATCTCGCAGGGGGAGTGTCGTATGTTCCTGACCAATGCACCGTTCTGCCAAAACTACGGTAATGGCGGGACCGTCGTGGTCTGGTTGAATCTGAATAGCAAGCAGGAAGTCGACGAACTGTACCATCGTTGGCGGGAGGCTGGGGCGAAGATCCTTGCTGGGCCGGAGGACAAGCCGTGGCACCTGCGAGAGTTCAGAGTCGCCGATCTGGACGGCAATCAACTGCGCGTGTTCTACGACTTTGCCTGGGAGTTGCAGCAGGACCCCCGCCGCCGATGATCAGGCGTTAGGTCCACTCGACTGGTTTGTCGGCAACACGTCGAAATGCGCGTCCCGACGGGAACTGGCCCACTACCCCGGAGTCGCTATCGGCCTGCCAAACCTGTGCTATGTTTCCATGAGGCATCTTCCAGCGTCCGCATGACACTTTGGCAACGTTGGGTTCACCGGCCGCAGCGCTTGTTGGTTCGAAGAGTTTTTTTCCAGGTCCACTTGTGGACAGGAATCGGCGTCGGCCTCTATGTCGCGGTGATCAGCATCTCCGGCAGCGCGATCGTTTACAATCCACGCTTCATCCATCGGACAGTAGTCGTAGCCGCTGCGGGCCGCCCGCGCATGCCTGTCGAAGAAGTGGAACAGAGCGTTCAGCGAGCATACCCGGCGCATGAAATTATCAGCGTAGTTGATCCCGAGCGGCCGGATCGCCCGGACGTTGCTTTATTGCAGCGCGGCGACGAGCGAGTTGTTCGCCTGTTCGATCCGTACACCGGCGCGGATCTTGGCGATCCCAGGTCGAGGCTCGAATATGTTCGCCGCTGGCTTGCGGATCTGCACGACAATCTTCTATCCGGACTAACCGGCCGGATACTAAACGGCATCGGCTCGTGCCTGGTGGTGATCCTTGCCTGCACCGGAACCATAGTCTGGTGGCCAGGAATCAAGAACTGGCGCCGCAGCCTAACGATCAACACGGGAGCGCGATTCGCCCGCGTCAATTGGGATCTGCACAGCGCAGTCGGATTTTGGTTCTCGGTTTTGGTGCTGATATGGGGCATCTCCGGGATCCTCCTCTGCTTCCCGGGGATTCTCAATCCTCTCTTGAGCCCCGCGGTTCGCTCGTGGCTCACCCGCCTGCATTTCGGCCGTTTCAATGCGGGCACCGAGCTGCTCTGGACGGTCTTAGGCCTGGCGCCAGCCGTTCTAGCCGCAACCGGCGCCCTGATGTGGTGGAATCGAGTCCTGATCAAGAAGCTTCACTAAGGATCGACGTCCGTCATTCACGCTGATTCACGCAGAAAGCCGCTGCGCTTTCAACACCTTAGCCATTTCGCGCTCGTTCGATTCGTGTTCATTCGTGTCCATTCGTGGCCAATAAGCTGCCTTTCCGCCACATCCGGGGAATCCATTTCATACCCCGTTCTGGCCCGCGGCCGCAGCGCATTCACAACCCGCGAAAATATTTCTAACCCGCTCACCGCCCAACAGTTACTCCCCCGTCGACCCCTCCAACACCCCCGGATATTTCCTTCCTCATGCGACATTTTAGACGGAGGTAAATCCATGCAACCCACCGGACCGAGAACCGGCACAGGACTTTCCGCCCGAAGGGGAGTTCGTTTTTTCGAATAGCCAATTCGGTGCAATGGTGAACCGAAAAGATCTCTTGAAGGAGGCGAAACTTTGGCGGCAGTCCAGCGCACTGGACGTCTGGTCCTGCTGCCGGTGAAGAAGGTTAAAACCCCAGTTGGGGAGCTTCCGCACTTTTATTAAAGTGCAAGAAGTTAGGTAGTCCAGGCCGTAAGGACGCAGAAAAAAATGAGGGGCAGGTTGGCAACCTGCGGCGGATTGTCAATCCGCCAACCGCCAACACCAACCAGGACAGGATTCGTGTCATTCTAGTACAGACGCCTGAAGCTCGCCACGCCGCCTGCGGACAGGCTCGTCTCGTGGGGCCGAACCACGACATTTCATGCAACTGAACCAACCAGCTTCATCATCACCAACTGGAATCTCGCAGACCACCAAAGTAGTCATCGCGACTACCGTAGCCCTCTCCTTCATCTCCTTCTGGCAAGCCGCGGCGATCGTGCTGAACGATCTGGCCTCCACCATGTATTACATCGGCGGCATCACCGAGCAGATCATGGGCAAGAGCGCTCCCTGGATGGTGCTCGCCGTCATGCTGTTCAGCTACGCCGTCCGCAGTGTCTACATGGAAAGCTGCGGCATGTTCGTCCGCGGCGGCGTGTACGTCGTGGTGCGCGATTCCATCGGACCCACCGTCGCCAAGCTCTCCGTCTCCTCCCTGGTCGTCGATTACGTCCTTACCGGGCCCATCAGCGTGGTCAGCGCCGGGCTGTACCTCGCCCATCTGCTCAACGATTTTGCCGAGACCATCCACCAGACCTGGCGTACCAACACCAACTGGTTCGCGGTGTTTTTCAGCGTTGCCGTCACCGTCTATTTCTGGTGGGAGAATATCAAGGGCGTCCCCGAATCCAGCCACAAGGCGCTGCGCATCATGCAGGTGACCACGCTGATGGTGGTGATCCTGCTGGTGTGGTGCCCCATCACTCTCATCCTGCACCCCGAGACCACCAAGCTCCCGCCCCTGCCCACGCCCTCCAACCTGCATCTGTCCGGAGAGTCGCTGGGCTGGCTGAACGGCACCTTCCTGGCGCAAATCTCCTTCGTCGTGATCATCGTCTCCCTGGGACATTCTTTGCTGGCCATGAGCGGTTTCGAAACCCTCGCCCAGGTGTACCGCGAAGTCGCCTATCCCAAGATGCAGAACCTGCGCATCACGGCCAACATCGTTTGCACCTACGCGCTGATCTGTACCGGCGTCATCTCCGTGCTATGCGTGATGATCATTCCCGACAGCGTCCGCAGCCAGTATTACGACAACATGATCGGCGGACTGGTGACGTACCTCGCGGGACCTGCGCTGCTGAAGCTCCTGTTCCACACATTCGTGGTGATCGTGGGCGTGCTGATCCTGGCGGGCGCCGTGAATACCTCGCTGATCGGCGTCAACGGCGTCTTGAACCGCGTCGCCGAGGATGGCGTTCTGCTGGACTGGTTCCGCAAGCCCCATCGCAAATTCGGAACCACCTTCCGGATTCTCAATCTGATGGCCCTGCTTCAGATCGCCACCATTATTCTCAGTCGCGGCGATGTCTTCCTCTTGGGCGAAGCCTACGCCTTCGGTGTGGTGTGGAGCTTCGCGCTCAAAGCCCTGGGCGTTCTGGTGTTGCGCTATCAGCGCCACAATCAGGAATACAAATTCCCCTTCAATTTCAACCTGGCCGGCGTGGAAATCCCGGTCGGCCTGATCGTCACCACCTTGATCCTGTTTCTGGTCGCGATCGCGAATCTGTTCACCAAGAAGATCGCGACTACTTACGGCGTTTCCTTCACCGTCGTGCTCTACATTCTGTTCACGATCTCGGAACACATCAACGCCCGCAAGAAAACCGAGCACCGATCCGACCTCGAAAAATTCAACCTCGAACACCAGCCGCAAGTGGAATCGCAAGGGCTGAAAGCGCGGCCGGGCTGCGTTCTGGTGGCCATTCGCGACTACCGCCGCATGTACCACCTGGAGCGCGTCCTCGAGAAGACCAACATGCGCCGCCACGACATCGTGGTCATGTCCGTGCGCCAGCTGTCGGCCGGCGCGGCCGAATACGATCTGCGCGAAGACCAGATCTTCGCCGGCTACGAACAGGAACTGTTCTCCCACGTGGTCTCGATCGCCGAAAAACAAGGCAAGACCGTAGACCTCTTGGTGGTCCCCGCCGCGAACCCGTTCGACGCTCTGGTGCAGACCGCGTCGAAACTGGAGGCGTCGCGGCTGGTAGTGGGTGTTTCCGCGCGCATGTCCTCCGACGAACTGGCCCGCCGCATCGGCCTGGCGTGGGAGAGCTTGCCCGAACCGCGGCACGCGTTTGCGCTCGAAATCACCAATCCGGACCGGCCCTCGATCTTCGTGAACCTGGGTCCGCATCCGCCCCGGCTGTGGCCCGAAGACGTCGACCGCCTGCATAAGATCTGGCTGCGGCTTTCGGAAACTCCCGAACTTGGCTGCAAGATTCACCACCGCGACGTAGTAGGAGTAGCGCTCCGGCGCCTGGAGCAGGATCTGGAAAACGGCGACGCGGCCAAGCTGGTCGAAGACCTCGGCCACGAACTGCACCACGAAGAATAACGTGGGGCAGCGCCATGCGCTGCCAAGTTACCCGCCGATCGAATACATCGGGCGCGGCGGAGGAACGAACTGCTGAGAGTTGATCTCGTGCCCCAGCCACTTGTCCGCGACGACTTTGCGGATGGTCTCCGCAATCCGCTCATCCGCATCGGCCAACCCCGACCGCAATAGCCCGCGGACGTCCGTCTCCTCAATCGCAAACAGGCAGTAACGAAGTTTGCCGTCCGAAGTCAGCCGCACGCGGTTGCAGTTCAAACAGAACGGACGGCTCACCGAAGCGATGAACCCGACGCGCCCGATCCCGTCGGCAAAACGATACTCGGTGGCCGGGGCTCTCGGATCGCTGTCGGGAACTTCTTCCAGCGGCCCAATCTCCCGCTCCAGCATGCCGATCATTTCGCTCGCCGTCAGCACGCGGCCGCGATCCCACACGCCTTGCGCGTCCAGCGGCATGAACTCGATGTAGCGGATTTCGATGCCGCGCTCGCGCCCGAACCGGGCTAACGGTACGATGTCCGGCTCGACCAAGCCCTTCACGCCCACCGCGTTGATCTTGATCGGACCGTACCCCAGCCGCTGGCACTCGTCGATGCCCGCCATCACGCGCTCGATCTCGTCGCGCCGCGTAATCTTCAGGAACCGCTCGCGGTCGAGCGTGTCGAGATGAATATTGATCCGCCGCAGCCCGGCATCGTAGAGTTCGGCCGCCTGCTGGGCCAGCAGGACAGCGTTGGTGGTCAGCGCCAAGTCCTTCACGCCCTCGATCTGGGTGAGTTTGCGGATGAGCGTGGACAGGTTCTTGCGGACCAGCGGCTCGCCGCCGGTGATGCGGAGCTTCCGGATTCCCTGGCTTACCGCAATGCGGGCGAAGCGTTCAATCTCTTCATAAGACAGGATGTTGGCGTGAGGCTCGAACTTCACGCCCTCTTCCGGCATGCAGTAAAAGCACCGGATATTGCACCGGTCCGTGACGCTGATGCGGAGATTGTCGTGCACGCGTCCGAAACTGTCGATCAACGGATTCACTACAGCTATTGTAGTGCCTCGCCGATTCCGATGCCTGGAAGGGGTGAGGCCCCGGTAAACGACAGACGGATTTGGGACGGCGGAAGGACCGTCCCAAATCCGTTTTAGCGCTGCGTGGGTAAAAGATTTATCGAATCGACGACGACTGCTCCCACAGGGGAGTCGCGCCGATGGCGTCGCCGGCGATCAGGATTTCCACCCGGCGGTTCTGTATAGCCCCGCCCGCGGCGTGGTTCGAAACGATGGGACGCGAATCGGATAATCCGTGGACCGAAACCGCGTTGCGACTCAGACCGCGACTCTCAAACATGCGGGCTACGGCGGCGGCGCGTTGCAAAGCCTCAGCGCTGGTGGCTTCGCTATCGGAATTGCCGTCCACCTCCACGCGCAAGCCCGGAGCTGCCGCCACGACTTGGCTGATCCGCGAAACCTGCGTCGATGCAAACTCCCGCAACGATGCGCCGTGGAAGTCGCCGTCGGGTATCGTGACGACGAGACCGCGAGGCGTGTCGCGCGTAGGCGCGATGGAGTTGAGCTGTGAGAGCATACGCGACCTAGCCGCGGCCTGTGCTGTTTCCTCGCGTCGCGCAGTAGCGCTGGGGCTAGGCGCGACGCTTGGAGCAGCGATGGCCGCCCTTGCCCGCTCCGCTTCGACCGTCGCCTGCAGCTGAGCCGCGCGATCCCGGGCCGCGTTGGCGTCGTGCTCCGCGCGCTCGCGGGCCGCGCGTTCGTTCTCCAGTTGAGATTGGGCAGCTTCGGCTTGCTGGCGAGCCTGCGTGGCCAAAGCTTGCGCTTGTCCCAGAGCTGCATCGGCGGCCGCGTTCGCCCTCTGCGCCGCCGCGGCATCGGCCTGCGCCTTAGCAAGCTGGTCTTGCTGCTTCTGCTGGATAGCGATTAACCGGGCGTCCTCGGCCGTCTGCGCCGCCTCGCGGGCTTCCTGGATCGCCATGGTCCGGTCAGCCTTCCGCGCGTGGCGCTGCTGCGCTTGGGTCAACAGGCTTTCGGCCTTGGCCAGAGTCGTGTGCGCGTACTGATCGGCGCCGGCCGCGCGGGCGATGCCAACGGCGTTCTGGGCCTGATAGATTTCCAGCAACTCTTCGTACTCGCCCATCGAGACCTTGGGCCCGTTGGCCGCAGCCGCGGCGGTGAGCGCATCCGGCACCTGGTACGAATACACTCCGCGCGGCAACAGTTCGTAGCGCGCATTCACCTGCTCATTGATGCCGATCGTGTCGGGGCGAATCTGGTTTTCGAGCACTACGACGTCGCTTGGCTGCCGCACGGCCGAATACGGCTCGGCGGTCACGATCATGGCGAAGGCTTGCAGGTCCGTGGTCACTTTGAGGCTGGCGTGGTCTCCGCTGTTAGCAACGACCTCGCCCAGGTTGTGGGGACGTCCGTCGGGAGTCAGGGCCCACAAGACGTACGTCAGATACTCAGGCCCGAATGCCGTTGACGCGGTCAGGTTGTCGAAGTGCGCGTCGATCTCGGTACGGCCTTGCTTGGATTCCACGTTGGCTCCGCCCTTGGACTTGGGGAGCAGCACGGTTCCCCGGAAGTCGATCGGCGTGGGGAACGACCGGTACTGATAGTTGACGGCGCGGATGGTCCGCTCCACCACGTTCACCCGGTAGATGGGGACATTGGCGGGCCTCGCTTCCACAACGTTCGGGGGCGGCGGAGGGGCTGGGGCCGCGGATTGCGGCGCTCCGGCGGCTGCGGCGGAGAGACACACGCCGGCGCTCCCATAAAACAAAAGTGCTCTAATTTGTTTCATAGCTCTTCTCGTATATTGTAGAGCAAATCGTCTGCCGTGGGCCAGGTGCAGTCATCATGTTGTGACCCAACACGATACCTTCCTGGAGCGGGAGCGCGGTCCGGCAGAATTTGCCGCACCGAGGTAAGTTTTACGGATGCCGGTTTACCGGAGGCTGGTCCAGATCAGCGCCACGGTCAGCACGATCATGGTCACGCTGGTGGCGCCGGCGATCGCGTTCCCGAGCCAGCGATTGCAGTATTCGCCCATGACCCGTGGCTTGTTGATCAGCAGCATCATGAAGATCAGCACGAACGGCAGCAGCATGCCGTTGGCGACCTGCGAAAGAAGGATCAGCTTGAGCAACGGCATCCTGGGAATCAGCACCACGCCCGCGCCGCACACGATCAACAGCGTGTACAGCCCGTAGAAAATGGGCGCTTCCTTGAAGCGCTTGTCCACTCCGGATTCAAATCCCAGCCCTTCGCAGATGGTGTAGGCGGTGGCCAGCGGGAGGATGGCGGCGGAAAGCAATGAGGCG
>Ga0210409_10007006_pt1 | contig 11665 bp, 5 predicted proteins | sample IncBWH17MmetaG_FD_161649 | JGI IMG/M metagenome (GOLD analysis project Ga0210409, IMG submission 161649) | Forest soil microbial communities from Barre Woods Harvard Forest LTER site, Petersham, Massachusetts, United States - Inc-BW-H-17-M | ecosystem: Environmental > Terrestrial > Soil >...
CCTGGCCTTCGCTCCCACGCGCGTGCTGTCCGACGAGCAACGCAAGCAGATGGCGCTATCCGATATGTTGGATCGCAATATTCACGGTCGAGTCTTAAAGGTTCTGCAAACAGAAAAGCGCGATTGGGACAAGGTTCAGACCCTGCACGATTGGGAAATCTTTCGTGACCCCAAACTAAAAGCTCTGGCGGCGTCCATGGGCGAATTCCCGCAACGCCAGGCGCTTGGGACGCGCGTGGTGAAGGAATATCGCGGCGACGGATACCTGCGTCAAGACCTGGTATACCAAACGCAGCCAGGATTCTGGGTGACCGCCAATCTCTATCTTCCGGGCGATTCCAAGACGCGGATGCCTGGAATCATCATTGCCCACAGCCTGCATGCTCCGAAAACACAGTTCGAATTGCAGGATATGGGCATGCTGTGGGCGCGCCTGGGGTGTGCTGTGCTGGTGATGGATCAGGTCGGCTACGGCGAGCGCTTCGAAGGCTACCCCTGGGAGCGCGAATACTATCACTCGCGCTACGTCACCGGGATGCAGTTATACGCTGTGGGGGAGAGCCTTATCAAGTGGATGGTATGGGACATTATGCGCAGCGTCGATCTTTTGCTTGAGCGAAAGGACGTCGACGATAAGCGGATTGTTTTGCTCGGCGCGGTAGCGGGCGGCGGCGACCCGGCGGCAGTAGCCGCGGCGCTGGACCAGCGGGTCTCCGCAGTGGTTCCTTTCAACTTCGGGGAGTCGACACCGGAGATCCCCAGGTTCATTTCAGAGAAGAACCAGTGGCCGCTGGAATTAGCTGACCCTGGTTTGGGCGATTGGGAGACGCCGCGCTGCTTGCGCCGCGGAATCATCGATCAGTTTCTTCAATGGACTGTCTGCGCCATCGCCGCGCCGCGAAGGCTGGTCTACTCCTTCGAGCTGGGATGGAACGTGGAGGATCTGCCCGCGTGGGCTCGCTATAAAAAAGTGTTCGAGCTATATCAGGCCAGAGACAACCTGGCCGAAGCGCACGGCTTCGGTCCGTTCCCCGGACCAGGAGAGTGCTGGAACATCGGCCCAGCGCAGCGAAGATCCCTATATCCGACTCTGGAGCGCTGGTTCGGAATCCCAATTCCTTTCGAGAGCATGGAGACATCCATTCACGCCAACCTGGCAAGGGAACCGGGCGACCGTCGGCCGGAGGCCGAGTTGGCGGTGCTCAGTCCGGCGGCCGCCGCCCAACTCCACATGCGAACCGTTCATGAGCTAGCTCGTGAGGTTGGGTCGTCTAAAGTGGCATCGGCGCGCTCGAAGGTGGCGGGAATGGATCCCGCGAGACACCGCAAATGGATGCAGGCTCAATTAGCCGAGCGGTTGGGGGACATCGAGCCAAATCGAAATCCGCAGGTCACGGTTCACTGGACGAAGAAGCTTCCGGACGCAACGGTTGAGGGGATTACCATCGGTGTCGAGCCCGACATTGTGGTGCCTTTGCTCCTTCTCCGGCCTACGACTAAGCCGGAGCGTGCTTCGGTAGTCGTCGGCATTGCCGAAGGTGGCAAGGAATTGTTCCTGGCAACCCGGGGCCACCAGATCGAAACTCTGCTGAAGCACGGGGTGGCCGTCTGCCTTCCCGATGTGCGTGGAACGGGTGAAACATCGCCGGACGCACGGCGCGATCCGGAGAACGATGAAAACATGCAAGCCGTCAACGAGGAGATGCTCGGCGAGACGTTAATCGGAAGGAGGCTGAAGGATCTACGGACCGTGTTGGCTTATCTCGAGCAGCGCCCGGATTTGGATCCCAAGCGCCTCGCCTTGTGGGGAGAGTCCCTGATGCCTGTGAACGGCCCGCAATTAGTTCTGGACGAATTGCCTCTGTGGCAGGTTGGACCTCAAATTCAACAGCAGGGCGAACCGTTGGGTGGCTTGCTTGCAATTCTTGGAGCGCTTTACGATCCCAATGTGCGGGCGATTGCTGTTCGCAATGGGCTCGCCAGTTTCGGATCGATACTCGACGATGCATTTGTCTACATTCCGGCCGACGTTATCGTGCCCGGGTTCCTGGAAGTGGGGGATCTAGCCGACGTGGAGGCGTCCCTTTCGCCAACGCCTATGCTAATGGAAAATCTGATCGACGCAAAGGATCGCGTGGTCCCGGAACGTGATCTTAGAAGTCAACTCCAGCCGCTCTACGATGCATATAGCAAGGCATTGGCGAATCTGTCAGTTCGGAGTGGGGAGGACGATTCGCAGGTTGGCGAGTGGCTGGTGTCGCACCTAGAGGCTCCAGCCTCGGTGCGGCACCAGGTGCGGTGAGATCGCAGGAGGACTGATGTCGAGCCACTTTCAACGTCGGGAATTTTTGAAGCTGGCCGGTGCCGCCGGCATGGCGGGGTCGCTTTCGGGCGCCGGCAAGCCGGTGCGAATTGGTCTGGTCGGAGTGGGGAATCGTGGTACGGGGCTCCTCAAGATTTTCTCGGATATCCCGGGCGTCGAAATACCGGCGATTTGCGACATCAACGAGGAGCATTTACAAAATGCACAGGCTTTAGTCGAAAAGGCCTGGCACCGGCGGCCGGAAGGATATTCGAGCGGCCCAGAAGACTACCGCCGCTTGGTGGCCCGTGAGGATCTGGACGCCGTCGTGACTGCCACTCCTTGGGAACTGCACACACCGATAGCTGTGGCGGCCATGAAGGCGGGCAAGTACACGGCCACTGAAGTCCCGGCGGCAATCACGGTTGAACAATGCTGGGAGCTGGTGAACACATCCGAGCAAACCGGCATGCCTTGCATGATGCTCGAAAACGATTGTTTCGGCCGGGGCGCCCTGATGGCGCTTAACTTGGTCGAGCAGGGAGTGCTGGGCGAGGTGATTCACTGCGAGGGCGGCTACGACCACGACCTCCGCGCCGGGCTCTTGCGAAACGGCCAGCTTTCATGGCGCGGGATGCACGCCCTGCGGAGAAACGCCAACCTATATCCAACTCATCCGATCGGACCGATAGCGTGGTGGATCGGCATCAACCGGGGCGATCGCTTCACATATCTGACCTCGATGAGCAGCAAATCTCGCGGTCTGAGCCACTACGCGGCCAAGCACTTCGGTCCCGATAACCTTTACGCGAAGAGCCAGTTCGCCGATGGCGATGTTAATACCAGCCTCATCATGACCGAAAAGGGGGTGACCGTCACGTTAAACCATGACACGCAATTGCCCCGGCCCTATTCGGACTCCGGCGACACTAAAATACCCTTGATGGTGCAGCGCCTGCAGGGTACGGAAGGAATCTTCTTCGGCAGTCTGGAAAAGATATACATCGATGGCCGCAGCCCGGAGCACAAATGGGAAGACTCCGGCCCATATTATGAACAATACGATCATCTCCTTTGGAAAGCGCTCGGCGAGGCAGCCAGAAGCTCGGGTCATGGCGGCGAGGATTACGTCGAGCTGCACCAGTTCGTGCGCGCTGTCAGCAACAAGATGCAAACGCCGGTGGATGTCTATGATGCCGCCACGTGGAGCGTGATTGTTCCTCTAAGCGAGCGATCGGTCGCCGCGAAGAGCGCTCCGATCGATTTCCCGGACTTCACCAGGGGAAAGTGGAAAAATCCGCGGGCGCTTACTCTTGGGGTTTAGGCGGGTCCGGCGGGCCTTTGAGATACTCCAGTTTTTCAAACTGCTTTTTGGCGAGGTCCCGTTGGCCGAGCTTGCGATACGCCAGGCCAAGCTGATAGTAGGCGCCGGTCTCGGTAGGACGCAGTTCGATCGCGTGCCGCAACGAGGCTACAGCCTGCTCGTACTGTCCCGTCGCCAGGAAAACTTTGCCGCGGATGTAATGAACGTCGTAATCCCCGGGTGAGACTTTGTCCGCCGAGGCGAGTTCCCGCAACACACCCGGGTAATCGACCCTCTCTTCATCGAGCAGGGACTGAGCAATCACTACGTGGAGCATTGGATCATCCTGCTTGCGCCGCGCAAGCTGCCGCAGTGTCTCCGTGGCCCGGCTGGCTTCACCCAGGTTGCGGTAGGCCTCGGCCAGCTTCGGGTAGGCTTCGAGCTGGTCTGGGAAGCTCTGGATCAGTCCGGCTAGCGTCTGGCTGGCGGCCTGATACCGTTCCGTGGACACCAGAGCAGCGCCTAGAGCCAGCAACACGCGCGAAGAGCCACCAAGTATTTTTCGCGCCTGCTCCAAAATCTCCACTGCCGCATTATTGTCCTGCTGCTCTGAGTAAATGCGAGCGAGCGCAAGATACGGTTGCTCCTGATTGGGATCGAGCCGAATCGCCAGCCTGAGATGCCGGATGGCCTCTGGCAATTGTCCCAAGCTCTCATAGCTGAGACCAGCGAGACCCGCGCCGGAGGCTCGCACTTTTTCGGGTAGCCCGGCTTGTTCCCCTATCGCCGAGGCAAGCCTAGCGGCGTCGCCGAAAGCGCCTACCTGATTCTCAAGCACGGCCAGGTTTATGTCGCCCCGGGCGCCGGCCGCACCACTTTCCTCAGCCCGGAGCGCCTCGGCCAGAGCCAAATCGTATTGCTTCTCGTGGAGAAGATCTTGGGTTAGGTCCGCGTGGAGCCTGCCGTCGTGGGGAAAGCGTCGAGCCGCGGCTAACAGAGACGCCTTGAGATGGGCGGTGTCCCCTGAAATCAGGTAGACCTTCACCAGCATGGCCACCGGCAACGCATAGTCGGGTCGAAGCCGATCCGCTTCCTCCAGGACCTCTCGCGCCCGCGCAAAATCACCCGCTGCCACGGCGCCAGCGGCGATTTCATAGAGTTCATAGTAGGAGCGGATGTTTTCGGGAGCAACGCAGGCTGCCTGATGAAAATCTTTAGAGGCCGCGGAGAACTCCGAGTGCCGAAACTCGACCTGAGCATTTCTGTCCAGTTCTTGAAATCGTGCCTGTGCCTCTTGCGGGTTGAGGGTTGGCGACGGGCACACGGAGGCGAAGGTGGGCACTGTAGCGAAGATCCACGGCAAGAATAATTTCATAGATCGCATTCGGGAGCTGCTCGAAACCAGTGGCCTCCGATCATCTTAGCAGCGGGCAGTTTTGCCGCGTTCGAATGGCCCGAAGGCTCGGCTTGCTTGACATTTCTTGCGGCTCGCAATAAAGTGGATCGCTTCGGAGGAAAATGCGCTTCACATTAATCGTACTCATTGGAATGATGGCTATTTTAGCGCCGGCGTTTGGCCAGCGTAATACCGCAGGCATTTCAGGAACGACCACAGACTCAACCGGCGCGGTGGTTCCCGGCGCCCAGATCACCGCCGTCCACACTGCCACGGGAAACACGAACAGGACGCAATCGAACGAGAGCGGCTTTTATCAACTGCCAAATTTGCCCGTAGGCGCATATACCTTGCGCGTGGAACACGCCGGGTTTCAGGCCTACGTTCAAGAAGGAATCGTTCTTGAAGTGGATCAGGCGGCAACGATCAATGTCGCTCTGCGGGTAGGCAGCCAGGCAGAGTCGGTGACCGTTACGGGAGAGCCTCCGCTAGTGGATGTGCGCACCCAAACGCTAGCCACGGTAATCACCTCACAAATGGCGCGCGAATTGCCCTTGAACGGCCGCAACGTCCTCCAGTTGATGGCTCTGGCGCCCGATGTGAGTCCAGGAGGATCAAGGTGTTTCGCGCAGGGAGCGTCCCGGCCGGAGTCGACGGTGACGTTTATTTCCGCGAGTGGCGCGCGCTCCAATGAGACCGCATTCTACTTGGATGGCGGGATTAATGAAGATCCGTACACTGAGATCGCAAATATTTTCCCCAATCCCGACGCGATCCAGGAGTTCAGCGTTCAAACCAACAGTTACAGTGCGAAGTTCGGTGGACGCGGCGGCGGCGTCGTGAATGCGGCGACGCGCAGCGGAGCCAATGACTTTCACGGGTCGGCCTTCGAGTTTGTCAGAAACCATGATTTCAACGCCCGGAACTTCTTTGCCTCCGCGGACGACGGTTTGAAACGCAATCAATATGGCTTCAGCCTGGGTGGTCCCGTGCGGAAAAACAAGACGTTCTTTTTCGCTTCCTGGCAAGGCACAAAAGTCCGCTCCGTGCCCACCCAAAACGAGGCCGTCACTCCTACCGCCGCTGAGCGCGCGGGAGATTTCTCCTCCATTAGCACTCAGTTAGTGGATCCCAACAACAACGTGCCGTTCCCCAACAACCAGGTTCCGATGTCCAGGTTGGACCCAATCGCGTTGAAGGTGCTGAATCAAGTGCCGGTTGGTGCGCCCGGAACCGGACTGGCATTCTATTCGACATCCACGCACACCGATGACAATCAGTGGATGGGCCGCGTGGATCATAATTTCTCCGACAAGTTTCGAATCTTTGCGCGATATCTCTACGACCGCTTAGACCAGCCCGCTTCGATCATCAACAACAACATATTGAGCGTTGCGGATGCAACTTATTGGCAAAGCCAGAACATAACACTGGGTGGGTCATATCTTCTGAGATCGAACTTGGTTACAGATCTAACTCTAACCTACAATCGCGTGGTCAATATCTCTCTGGGCCCCAAAAATCTCCCAGGTTGGGTGGACTTGGGTGTCAACGTCGCCGACGAGGCAACGCAAGCGGGCGGGGGACCTGGTTTTTATCTGAATGTTGGCGGTTACTTCAGTGCCAATTGGGATCCGCTTTATCGGGTTCCCCGAAGCGAGTACGACATTTCCAACAATTGGACCTATGTCAAGGGAGCTCACAGCATCGAGTTCGGCGGCGAAGTTATCCGTGAGCAGAACGTTCTGGCCCAGGTATTTCTATCCCAGGGAGTCTTCACTTTTGCGAGCCAAATCTCGGGCGATAATTTGCTCGACTTTATGCTGGGCAAACCAAGCGACTTTCAACAATTCAGCCCAACGTATGAAAGCTTATACCGGACTCTTCCGGCGCTATACTTCAATGATTCCTGGAAGGCCACCAGAAGACTGACTGTAAACCTCGGCGTTCGATGGGAGCCCTGGCGAATGTTCACCGAGCAAACCAACCAATTTTCGATCTTTACCATAGGGGCTGCCGCAAACGGAGTGCGCTCGAAGGTATATCCAAACCTGCCGCCCGGGGTTCAGGTGCCGGGCGATCCGGGTGTGTTGAAAACGGCTGTGCCGTCGTACAACCATATATTCGATCCGCGCATCGGTGTTGCTTGGGATGTCTTCGGTGATGGGAAAACCAGCGTTCGCGCGGGTTTTGGCATCTACCACGACATGATCAATGTGAATTCGAATAACGATACGATCTCCGCGCCGCCATGGGCCTTGACTGTAGATGTCCCATTTCCGGCAAGTCTGGAGAATCCTTACCAGGGACACGTGGTCCCGTTCCCAGCCTTTCGTCCATTTTCTTCTAACCAAACCTTTGCATTTCCATACTTCGGCAACGAGTTCGATCCAACCATGGCTTATCCTGTAATTCAGCAATGGAATTTGACCGTCGAACGCCAATTGCCTAAAGGGTTAATGATACGAGCTGCTTATGAAGGCATGGAGAGCTACCACCTGTTTGGCGGAGTGGAACAGAACGCAGCGGTTTACATTCCTGGTCAATCTACGTTTGAAAACGACCAGCAGCGCCGGCCCATGGGCCAGTACTTCACTAGTAACTCGATTAACACGGCGACAGGAACCGCGAGTTATAACGCCTTGGCGATTACAGCGGAGAAGCGAGCAACACATGGATTGACGTTCCTCGCCGGTTTCCGATGGGCGAAGATGCTCGATGAGCTTAATGGCGGGGGCACAAGTCTAGGACAGGGCGACTATACGACCCCCAATCCGAAATTTGACCGTGGCCTGTCAAGTATCGACGTGAATCGGCAACTTATCGCCTCCTACGTCTGGGAGTTGCCCACCTTCAAAACGATGGGCTTTTGGGGCCGCAACGTGATCGGCGGATGGCAGTCGAGCGGCATCCTGACATTGCGCGCTGGTTTCCCATATTCCATTTTCTCGGGTCTGGATTATTCCTACAGCGGAATCGGAGCCGACAGGGCGGATCTGGTTGGTAGTCCCAATCTGGCAGGAGGCCGCACAAAGGCCGCCCAACTTGCTGAGTGGTTCAACACCGCTGCGTTTGCGTTCAACGCGGCGGGCACGTTCGGCGATTCCGGGCGCAACATTCTTCGCGGGCCCGGACTTGCAACGTTCGATTTCTCGCTGAGTAAGTCGTTTCCCTTGAAGTTCGGCCGTTTCGCTGAGACTCAAAAAATAGATTTCCGGGCGGAGGCATTCAACCTGTTCAACCATGCAAACTTTAGGGCTCCAGACAATACCATAACGGACCCTACATTTGGCCAGGTTCTACAGACTGCGAAAATCGGTGGCGACCCGAGGATCCTTCAACTCGCCTTACGTTTCTCGTTCTAGGGTCGCGCTGCCGCGTGTGTCGTTCGACGGCCTGATCTTACTGAACAACAAGGATCGCAGCCTATCAATCATGAAAACAAAACAACTGCTCGTCGCGATATTCGTAACGGCCTTCCCTGTGACGGCCCAAAGCCGATTCGAGGATATCGCCCCAATCCTGGAGCGTCGCCTGGAGACGCCGGATGTCGTTGCGTTCCAAATTCGTCAATATCTGTTCCAGCGAATCTCTCCGCTGCCGGCTCCTCGGAGTGCCGGGCAGTGGAGCGCCGAAGCTGAGCGAATGCGCAAGCATTTGTTGGACGACGTTGTATTCCACGGGTGGCCAAGGTCGTGGGTGGAGGAGCCGCCGAAGTTCGAAGACCTGGGAACTATCGAATCCCACAATGGATACCGGGTTCGAAAACTCCGCTACGAGATTGTACCCGGATTCCAGTCCACGGCGCTTCTGTATGAGCCCGAAAATCTCAGTGGCAGGATACCCGCTATCCTCAACCCGAACGGGCACGAACACGAACTGGGCAAAGCCGCCGAATACAAACAAAAACGGTGCATCAATTTTGCCAAGAGGGGCATACTCGCCCTGAGCCTCGAATGGCTGGACTGCGGAGAGCTTCACGGTCCAGACAACAAACACGAGTTTGGCGCTCACCTCGACCTTGTGGGCGCCAACACTGCCGGTTTGTTTTATCTCGCCATGCGCCGGGGACTCGACTACCTGTACGAACACCCCAATGTCGACCGTAGCCGCCTGGGCGTTACAGGACTGTCCGGCGGTGGGTGGCAGACTATTACGTTAAGCTCGCTCGACCCCCGCGTGATTGTATCCGTTCCGGTCGCAGGATATTCCGCGTTCGTGTCCAAGCTTGAGCGCGTCGGTGACTACGGGGACCCTGAACAAGTTCCTCAGGACTTCCTTGCCGGCCAGGACTACTCTCACCTTACGGCGATGCGAGCTCCTCGCCCGACTCTTCTCATCCACAACGCGGAAGACGACTGTTGCTTCCGCGCGCCCCTGGTGAAACCCTATATCTATGACGACGTCCAGCCTTTTTTCAAGCTGTTCGGCAAGGAAGACGCGTTTGCATGGTATGAGAACACCGACCCCTCCACCCACAATTACCAACTGGACAATCGATTGCAAGCGTATCGTTTTTTCAGCAAGCACTTCGGCCTCGCGCCCATTGAAAAAGAGATTCCGGTTGACAGCGAGGTAAAGAGCTATGACGATCTCGTTGTCGGCTTACCGGAAGGTAACCTGACAATCCTCGGCTTGGCTCGAAAATTGGCGGGCGAGATTTCCTATCAGCCGGCGCCGGCGTCCGCGAGTGCGAGATCTCAATGGGCCGTCTCAGAGCGAAGCAAGCTCAACTCGGTAGTGCGGTACAAGCCTGTCGCGGTAGAACACGCATGGGCACTCATGAACACGAAGAACAAAGGGGTGGAAACAAGGTCGTACCAATTCATTTTTGCCAACGGACTGAGCGCCACCGGAGTTTGGGCCAGGGCGACAACCAGTCCCGATGGGTCCGCCGCGACGATTGTGCTGAACGACAAGGGTAAGAAGGAGGTGGCGCGCCAGGCCTCCGACCGGTTGAATCGTGGCGAACAAATTCTGGCGGCGGATTTGGTATTCACGGGAGATGCTGCGCCGAAGCAAGAAGATCTGGAAGAATTCCCGCTGATGATGGCCACAACAGGCGAACGTGCTCTTGGCATGGAAGGGGCGCAGTTGATTGCGCTGGCTCAATGGCTGAAGAAGAACTTCGGCGCCAGCAGCATTCGTGTGGAGACCTTCGGTATACGGAATCAGGTGGCAGCGCTCATTGCGGCGGATCTGGCGCCGGGTTTATTCTCCGAAATTGTAATTCGCGGCGGGATGCGGAGCTTGAAGTACCTTCTGGATACGCCCGTCAAATTCGAATCCGCTCCCGATCTTTTTTGCCTCGACCTGTACAAACAGTTTGATATAGACCGGCTGGCCATGATCGCCGAACCGGCCCGGGTTACTCAACAATACCAGTAGCAGAGGATGGAAAAAGTAAGCCGCCGATCTTTGCTTCGCCGAGCGCCTCGCCGAGCGCCTTGCGCTGGAGGACCGCTGGCGATAACTTCTATGATGTCCGGCGACCCCAACCATGCGGAAGCGCGCGACCAAGAGTGGCGACATACGCAAGGACCTTGACCCGATCGACCTCCTTCGCGCTCTTGTCGGTTGCCAATGTCGCGACCAGCCCTGACTGGCAGCGAAGTGCCCGAAGGTTGGTGGATATCCTTATTGCTGGTGCGCGGCCGATTAAATAAGGCGAAAACTTGAGGCCAGGCGGCAGCTCGTCTGAATGCCTGAATATCTCGTCGCGGCGGCAGCCCGAAGATTCGAGCGTATTCACGGCTGAATTGCGCCGGGCTTCAGCATAGGCCTTTCCATTGCAGCCATGGTGGGGGGTCGGCTCCAGCTTGCGCGCCCGTCCCACGCCGCGATAGAAAACGACAAAAGAGGCGAAATCGCTCAAGAACGGCTTAAGCCACCCGCCTTAACCTATGTTCGAGGAGAAGACATCCATGCAGACCAAACCTAGCATCGTGTTCTGCCACGGGATCTGGGCCGACGGCTCGTGCTTTAGCAAGGTGATCCCCGCTCTTCAGGCAGATGGGTACGAAGTGATGGCCGCCCAATATGGCCTCGACACGAACGAAGGCGATGTCGCCACCGTAAGACGGACGCTAGGGCGGGTCAGCAGGCCAGCCATTCTGGTCGGCCACTCCTACGGTGGAAGTGTCATCACGGCCGCAGGAACCGATGACCGTGTCGCCGGGCTCGTCTATATCGCTGCCCTTGCCCCCGACGCCGACGAAACTTCGCAGAGCCAACAGGAGAAGTTCCCCGTTACCGACGTCTTCAAATACGTTGAGGTCACGGACGGGCGCGTCTGGATGCGCCCGGAAGGCGTAGCGTGCTTCGCTGGAGACCTCTCGGAAGAAGATCAAAAGGTTGTTTGGGCCACCCATTATGCGCCGGCTGCCGACCTCTTCAGCCGGAATGCCCCTGGCGTCGCCTGGAAATCGAAGCCGAGTTGGTACATCGTGGCCAACCACGACCGCACGGTCCATCCGGACCTGGAACGCTTCTCGGCGAAGCGGATGGGCGCTACCACCTATGCTGTCGACAGCAGCCACGTCGCGATGCTTTCCCATCCGAGCCTGGTCATCGACGTTATCCGTGCCGCCGCAAAGGCCGTTCAAGGATCATCCGCTACGGCGTGAGATGCGTCGCGGTGATTACCGCCGATAGTAAGACCGAA
>Ga0210409_10007007_pt1 | contig 11665 bp, 10 predicted proteins | sample IncBWH17MmetaG_FD_161649 | JGI IMG/M metagenome (GOLD analysis project Ga0210409, IMG submission 161649) | Forest soil microbial communities from Barre Woods Harvard Forest LTER site, Petersham, Massachusetts, United States - Inc-BW-H-17-M | ecosystem: Environmental > Terrestrial > Soil >...
CGAGCTGCGTGAAGGCGATAAGCGTTCCAGGCGCCACTCCCATCCCAATCGCTATGTAGTAGTAGATCGTCATCGCGGGAGTGGTGACAAACTGCGGTGCGCTGGTGTGATTCGTATACCCAGCCTGAAAGACCTTGGTCCATTTTAGCCCGTCGGGAGAAGTGTAAATCTCTGTCGGATTAGCGAACCATTGGCCACCGAGATTGACCGCTGTGTTGCCGGCGAACACGAATTTCCCGAATGCGAAGATCAGCTGAGCGTTAGCGAAATTCTGAAAGGCATCCGGCGTTCCAGGCGTCTCTCCTGGGATGTCCCCGACCTTAGGTATGACTTGCCATTTTACGTTGTCTGTCGACACAACGAGGACAGGAGCGCCCTGATTGTTGGAATCGAAGCCGACGAGTGTGCCGTTCCCTGCCGCAAAGCGTTGTCCACGACTGATCGGGATAACGTGCCCGCTAGCATCGATCAGGTTGTCGTTGGTCGTGTCGACAACATAGGTCGTGCCCCCTCCTGGGCTGTCCATGTCGCTCTTCAAGATCACAACAGGAGCCGGGTAGATCACTCCCTTTTCCTGGCCGACCGGAATGTGCCCCGAGCGGTTCCAGGTCTGGCCGCCATTGATCGACCATGGACCGCCGACGCCTAAGCTCGCATCGATCAGCCCGGTCTCCTCGTAGGAATTTATCGGGCCGTTCTCGACGAAGTAGGGCCAGGAATTCCATCCGTCCGAGACCGCCCAGGTCTTGCCGTCATTCGACTCCCACATGTTCGACACGCGGCCCGACGACTGAATGACGAAGAAGGTCTTGCTCTGCACATCGTAGGTTGCGCAGTCGGTGGCATAGAAGACGTCCGAATTTGGAGGCGACACGTTGGCAGGGAAGCCATTCGGTAGCTTCGCGAGCGTGTCGACTTCCGCCCAGGTCGTGCCGTCTGCTGACCAGAATATCTGCGAGGCCTCCGTCACCACAATGCAGACGCCGCCCCATTGAAGATCGATGATGTTCTGGAAGGGATCGAGGCGCCACGGCGGGTTGATGGAAGTGCCGTCGTCTGAGGTGTCAACCACAGACGGATTGGTGCTGTCATCGTCAGGCCAGTTGAGCGTGTAGATAGTCTCCTGTGCCGCATTATCCGGATCATGCTGGTCGACGACAGATAGCTGGTCGATCCTCTGCACCTTGATCCAGATATTCGAGTTGTCCGGATTCACGATCGTGAAATCATGCGTCACGAGATGCACTGGCGGCTCTTGCATATTGCCGATGAGAGCGAACTGGCTCTCCTGCGCCGCATTCGTCTGATCGTGTGGGTCGAGGACTGACCAGACGTCTACTCGCTCGACGTCCGCCGTGCTCACTCCATCACTTCCGGTGACCGTGACGACATGGACCTGGCGATTGGTGTTATCGTTGTGATTGTCGACCGTGTAGGTCGTCTCTTGAGCATTGTCGTGCTGGTCTATGAAGCTGATCTCGTCGATGATCTTGACGTCCACATAGCTCGACGAATTGTTCGGATCGGTGATCCGGATCATGTGCGTCTTGCGGTCGGTCTCGGCCGGCATCAGCTGGTCTTTTCCTTGGGCCTCTTGATCACATAGACGGTGGACGTCGCCTGATAGTTGCCCTGCATGACCTTGCCGCTGCCGGTGCCGCCCGCGATCACGATGACATTAGGCACCACGGATGGCACGTCGTCCGTGCCCTGCTTTGGCGGGGTGATATCGGGCGTCTGGAATGGTCTGACGATTTCCTCGAAGGACGGCATCTCTTCCTCACGGCGATGATGGGGCGGCGAGATTGATCTGTTGCGGGACCATGAGTTCGCTCACGGTGATGTCATATTCAGTGGAGAAGGGGCCGTTGACAACCGGGTTGAGCACCAATTCATACCAGGATGGATTTGCTGCTAGCGCCTGCTCATAGAGCTGCGCCTGTGAAATGTGCTGCGACTGGATGAGGTTGATCTGCGCCTGCGCCTCGCTGATGCCGGCCTCGATCTGCGCCAGGAACAGCTGTTGCTGTTGCGATCCCGTATAGGCAGTGATGATCGCCTGTTCCTGGGAGATCGGATTGGTGGTGATCGTCTCGCTGATCACCGACTGCGTCTTATCGAGCGGAAAGACGAGACCGTCGTCAATCGGGCTGTCGGCCGGATAGGAGTAGTTGACGTCTCCAGCACCGATCAAGGTCTCACGGTCGGTGTAATACTGGTAGCCAATAACCGCGTATCCTGGCGCCGCGTAGGTTGGGTTGCCGTCGAACTCGTGAACGGCATTTCCATTGCCGACAGCACAGGAGATCGTGATGCTCGCGTATGGAGCGCTGTCGACGCCAACCCCGATGAGCTTGTAGGAGGTGACCTTGCCTGTAGCCTGGCCTCCCGGAAGACGCGAATCAAAGAGCTGCGCATTCTTGCGGCACGACAGATAGACCGCGAGATGGAAGGGGCACTCGAAAGTCACCTTGACCGCGCGAGAGCGCGAGACGAGCGCGGCCCGCGCGCGCATGATCAGGTATTCGAGGCTCCACAGGCCACGATCGGTCGGGAGATAGGAGCGCCTCGACAAGTCACCAATCGGCGCGGGGTTGAGCAGGAGCGCGAAGAGCAGCTGTCCGGTCGGGTCGGTGCCATAGGGATCGAATGTCGACCCCGACGTGTGACCGATGATGACCTTGTAATAGGTGCCTCCCGGCGCAATCACGATGTCATTGCCCACATAGACGGTCGAGGGCAGCCATGCACCGCGATAGTTAGGGATCGGCGAATAGAGGCGCTGGCCTGAGAACGGGTTTGGCCGGAACTGGTAGATCAGGTTACCGTTGCCATCGAGGGCCGCCGCATTGAACCCCGCCTTGCTCTGGTGGCTGACGAGAACGGCAAAGACCTCGCCCCCGACGTAGACGTTCTCGCCCTGCCCGTAATAGGTGAAAGGCTGCCAGACGCCGGCTGTCGACTGCTCGTTGAAGGCCGGTTCGCTTACATGGTCGCGAAGAACATAATAGGCGTGCTGGATGCCTGCGACGGTGACGATGAAGTAGTCGTAGAGGTAGTATTGCGTGTCGGGCGCCCATGTGCCGCGATCGGTGCCATAGGGGCCTTCGAGCCCGACGCTCCCCTGCACATCGATCAGCTCGGAATCCTGCGCGAAATTAGCTGCCTGTCCGCCCGGATCGGTGAACACGGGTTGCAGATCGGCGGCAAGCGTGAAGCGCACGTCCTCGGTTCTCTGGCGCATCGCCTCGTAGCGCAGCACCAAGGTCGTCGAGACAGTCCAGAGCGGGACCCAGACATCAGTGTAACTCGTCGTCGCAGTCGGGTCATTAAAGCCATCTGGGTCTTGGTCGATGATCGCGATCTTGCTGTAGGAGGTGACCACCTGGCGCAGATAGGGGCAGCGGAAGATCGGCCGCGTCCACGATTGGTTGAAGCTCATCGGGTCGCCGTAGTTGTGCGATTTCTCCTGGTTCTTCCAGCTCGTGGTGATGGTGATCGTCTGCGTCTTCGCGACATTGTAGACGTCATAGGCAGACGAGTAAGCGACGGTCCAGCCGGCGCCGAGGGAGGCGAGAGGCTTCGGCCACCCGCTGATCAGCCCGTCTCCCGAATATGACTGGATGTGCTGCGGCAGCATGTCGACAGTGCCGACCGCTTGCTGCGTCCATTTGACGGTCGCCTTCACATAGACCGAACGCAGCGGCGGCTTGTCGACCGACAAATTGACAGAATCGTAGAAGCCCTCGCTGCTCGTGATCGAGATAAGCCCATCCTCGCCGACGAGCACATCGGAGATCGACACCAAGTTGAAGACACGGTCCACATGCCAGAAGGCCGAGTAGCCTTCGAGCACTGAGTCCGGATCGAGGCGATGGGCGATGTCGATGAAGACCGGGTCCCAATAGGGCCGAACCTGCAAGCTCGGAGCGAGGCTCTGCTTCTGCACCAGGAAGTTCAGCGGCTGAGCGCTGAAGCGGAGCGTCACTGCCTCTCCGAGAAGATCGGTAGGCACGCTCACCAGGCGCCCGAAGAACAATGCCACGATCCCGTCGCTCGCCTGCGAATCCCAGGAGAACCAGGCCCAGACAAGCCGGCCCGGCGCGAGAAGCCCGATGCGCGGATTGCGTATCTCGATCGTCAGCGACGGGATTTCGCCTTCCGAGTGCTCGATCTTGAACGACAGGATTTCCTCATCCTGCACATTGTGGATCGCCGGATTGAACGGCGTGCCGGGTGCGACCCAACTGAAATAGAACGGAAAAGTGCTCACCGATCACACCTCTTCAAGATCGATGAACCAATTATTCTCGCCCTGCCACTCGGCGAAGCTCTCGCTCAGGTCGACGACCATCATGGCGAGGACGGGGCGATAGAAGACGAAGCCATTGGCCGTGACCGACGATCCCGAAACCTCGGGCCGGGTTGGCGAGCCGCCGACCGCATAAGCCAGCTCCGCGACGCACTCGACGGTGATCGTGGTTCCCGGAAAGACGCCGTTGATCGCGGGAGGCGCCACATCCGTCGCGGAGATGCGCGAGCCATATTTCAGGAACTGCGGCGGCGTGAGATCGAGGAGCGTTCCTCCGATCGTGCGCCGCAGGTTGTTCTTGTTGTTGCGGATGGCCTGGATGGGCGTAAGCGTCTGCGTGAGCCCACGCGCCGAATAGAAGGGCACTCCGATATTCAGGAGGACGAGCAGCGTCCCTGAGTCGGCCAGAGCCATTTACGTCACCTATTCCACGAGGGCTTGCGGCCCGCCGACGAGAGCTGCCGCGACACAGCATGGCGCTCCAGCTGCGTCATGACGTGATCCGGCCCCGTCAGATTGTCGAAGGATTTGTCGCCCAGGACCAGGGTGAAGCGCTTGGCGCTCTGTCCAGCCGGGGCGGATACTGCACCGCCGTCAGCGAACGCAGGAATGGCATGCGAGGCCATCATGGGCCGCGAGAGTGCATCGATCAGGCCGCCAGCTGCCATCTCGACCATGCCGCCCGCGCTGAACCTCGGAAGCTTGATCCGGGAAACCCAATCGACGAGGCCGCCCGCCGCGAAGGACACATTCGGCAGGCGCATCTGGTTAAGGCTCTGCATGGCAGAGGCGCCATAGTGCTGCACGGCCTGTGCGCTCATCACGAACTCACCATGGGAGAGACGGGCGAGGATCGAATCGCTCGTCGAGGTGCCTGGACCATGGATCATTCCACCAGACGCGTGGCCCTGGGCCGGCTGCGATGCAGTGCTTGCCGCACTCGCCAGCGCCGCCGTCAGGCTAGAGAGCGCGCTGATCACCGGGTCGATCGCGCCGCCTAGACTGCTGATCTTCGGCGCTGCCTCGCTCGCCGCGCTGGCGATGGCGCTGATGCCCTGTGTCGATCCGGATGATGCTTGGCCAGCCTGCGACGTCAAAGGCGCCTGTGGGGCTTCCCCTGGGGCTTGTGGGGCATAGACGATGCTGGAGGACGGCGCGACATACCCTGGCCGTGATTGGAGCTGTGTCTGGAAATATTGCTGCGGGGTAAGCCCAGTGCCTTGCGGCGCAAGCCCTTGTTCGCGTGCCGATCGTGTATCTTGGGACGTTGGAATGCTCGCCGGGAGGGGAGCGCCACTTCCAGACACGACGGTCACAGGAACCGGGGATTGAGCGCCGCTGCGTTGCTGGAAGGAAGCCAGCGTCTCGCCAAAGTTCGGCGTGATCTGTTGGCGCTGGGGAGGAAAAGTTCCAGGCGCTCCATCAACGGCGCCAAGCCCAGGAAGAGCCTCGGCGACGCCGGGCGTCCTAGGCCGCGTGTTGAAGATGCTGCCGATCAGGGAGCCAAGGCTGCTATATCCGAGCGGCCCTCCAGGAGTGCCAGGCTCAGGAATGGTGGGCGCTACCCCGAGATCGAGACCGAACGGGCTGATGTTCGGAACGATCGGTGACGAGCCGCCACCAAGGGCGCGCGCCGTGCCCGGAACATTCGACTCCGGCGATGATTGCGGAATGGGCGCGCCACCGCTGACCGCGCTGAACAATCCAGGCCCTACGCCTGGCTTGGCCTCCTGCTTCTGGATGGCCGGAAATAACGCATTGAAGAGCGCGCTCTTCGAAATCCGGTCGATGATGTCGGCTATCTCAAGCGCGGTCTTCTTAACCGCCTCGAAGCCGCTCACCATGGCCTGCACCCATGGCGACTTAAGCTTGTCGGTATCGCCGGCCAGGACCTTGAACACATCGTCGATGATGTCGTGGAGGGCCGTGAGGCTCTTGAACCAATCCACGGTCTTGTCGCGATTGGCTCCTAGCGATTCGCTGACCCTCCTCATGCCCTCGGTAAAGCCGGAGAAAAAAGTCGAGCCGATCAGTAGCTTCGTCTTCTCCAGTTCATCGTCGAGCTGGCTCTGGGCGATCGTGAAGGCCCGCGCCGCATCAACTTGCTTGGCAAGGTCCTGGAGAGATTTGCTTTGGCCCCCCTGATCCGCACGGGAGGAGCGAATACCCGCGTCCTCTTTGAGCTGTTCGCCGCCGACGTCCAGAGCGTTGACGAATTCCTGCCCAAGGCCGCGCCCAAGCTGGCGCACGAGAGCGAGCTTTGTCGCCGCCGTGTCAGCCGAGTTGCCCATGGCCTTGAAGGCATCGGCCATGGCGAGAATGGTGTTCTGAACCGTGGCGCCGCCTGGCTGTCTCGAAGCGGTCAGGATGATCGACTTGAACAGGTCCTGCGTCTCGACGAGGTGAAGGTTGACATCCTTCTGCGCGTCTGACTGCCCCTTGCCGGCGCGCTCGGTCGTCGCCGCGATTGCATTGATGTCCTTGAGGCGATCATCGTCGAGCTTGGCGAGTGCCGCACGTTTCTCGATCTGCAAGGTCTGCGTCTTGAGATCGGCATCGCTAGCCGCGCGCTGCGCATTACGCAGTTCGATCTGCGACTTCTCAGCGTCAAGGCCGGCTTTTTCCTGGTCCCGGAGAGCACTCTGGTAGGCGAGCGCCGCCGATTGCTCGGCAAGCTGGTCGCGCTCATTCTGACGCCTGACATCGGAGACGCGCTTCTTGGCCTCGGCTAGAGCATTCTCGGCGTCCTTCTGTTTCAGATATTGCTCGTATTCCTTGTCGCGCGAGCCGCCTTGAGCGAGCGTCAGGTTATATTCGGCATGCTCGACGCTGAGCAGCGCGCTCTGCAAGGCGAGATGCGAATTCCTGGATGTCGCCTGTGCATCGGCAAGAGCGAGCGCCGCCTGCTTTGTCTTGATCGTTGCTTCTGCCGACCTATTCTCGGCACCTTCGGCATTGATCGCGGCTTCACGCGCGGCGATATAGGCGCTCCTCACTTGGTCCTGTGCGCCGGCAAGCGCCGTCGATGCCTCCCGGACCTTGATCATGTCGCCAATGATCGTGTCCGAGGCATCGCGGACTGATCGCTTGATCTCGGGCCATTCTGCCTGGATGCGGAAGGCGGCAATGCGCATGGCAGAACCGAAGGCTTCCGCGCTTACGCCGGAATCGGCAAAAGCTGATTTCAGCCTGGCGACGTTCTCGAATGAGGTGCCAGCTTCCTTCGAAAGATTATCCAGCCCGACGATCGCGCTCGCGGACTCGCCGGCAAATTCCTTGAGCGCGTAGGTGAGCGCTGCCGTGCCGGCGACCGCAGCCCCGAAGGCGCCGACCGTAACACCGACGACACGACCGAAGACGCCAAATGCGCTCGTGGTGCTTCCGACAGCGCTAGTTAGCCCCTCGAAGGCGCCGATCGCCCCGCCAACCGACAGGCCAGATAGCGAGGAGATGAAGCGCTCTGACGATTGCGTCAGCCCCTCGAAGGCGCGCGTGCCGCGCTCCCCTAGCTCCGTGAATGACGCGCCGGCCTCCTTAGACTTCTCACCGGCTTTGCCAACCTTGTCGCCGACGCCCTCGGCCTTGTCCGCCGCATCGCCGACGCCAGCTAGCGAGCTGGACAGCCCATTCGCTGCATCGCCCATCTGAGCGAAGGCACTCTGCGCCGTCTCGCCAAGCTCCTGGAGCTGTGCGACAGCCTGATCGATACCCTGTAGGATGATCGACTGGATGATCTGGTCGTCGTCAGCCATCGGCTATCCGAGTTCCTTGAAGCGCTCGCGGTAGATGTCGCGCATGCGGCGAGCCTGATCTTGCGCGATCTCGACGATGTGAAATTTCTTCGGCTCCGTCACCGATTCCTTGCCGAAGTATTTCGGTTGCTTGTCCTCGATCGAAAGCAAGAGAGGGGCGCCTGATTCACGATCGACGCGGAACAAGCCGCCTCGGAAATCCTTCGCCGATACGCCCTGCGCGTCTGTGGCAAAGTCGAGCGGGATCCACAGCATCGGCTTGCCTTTGATCACGCCGCCATACTGGAAAATGTTGAAGTATGGGACGTCGTCGTAGACGGAGATGCGAATGTTGCCGCCGCCCTCGGTTACGTCGGCATGGAGCCCGTCCGTCCAGCGCGAGCCGAAGTTACCGCCTCTGCGAATGTCGGCGCGTCCGAGCGTCTCGATACGCTTGGCTGTCTCGCGCGCCGCGCCGCGCGCCGCCTCCCGCACGCGCGTCGCCTGCCTGGTCAGGTTCTGCCGGAACCTTGGACCGGCCTGTGACCAGGAGAAGACGACGCGGATGCCGGTCACGTTTGGTTCCTGACTGACATGGGACGAAGGCCATCCCCACATCTAACCCTTGAACGAGTAGACAACAATCGCGGATATGAGCCTGCGAATTGCCTCTGGGCCACACGGAGCCAGCAATCGCGAAACCAGAGGCCGAGGGGGACTGCGCTCCCTAGAGCATGTCTTCCCAATCCTTGATTTGATCTCGCTTCGCGTCTCGGTCGCCATGATGGGCCAGCGTCAAGATACAGAGATCGCGATGCATCTTGCGGACTTCGCGCTTATTGGCGAAGAACAGCCAAGCCTCTATTTGGCGAGGGGTAAGGTCCCAGGCTCCCCTTCCTGCAAATGTTGTTTCGCCGCCATAGGCTGCCGCGAAGGCCTCAATTGATTCGGCAATTTCGAATCCTCCGGCCTTCCAGCTGGCGCGGAACCGGCTCCGAACATCACCTTGGCGCGGTCCACGAAAGGGCCGAAGCCACCAGGCCCAAAGGTCGCCCTCGCCATCGCCGCGATGATCTCGACCTGCATCTCTGGCGTCAAAGAAGCGGCCTCCTTCTCGGCCTCATCTTCGCCATGGCGCCCGATCGACGAGGCGATCAGAGCGCACAGGACTGGCCGCGCCAGCTTCACGAGATCATCGCCCTTGACGCCCTTGCCGGAGAGCGCATCGCTGATCTGTGGAAAGCGGCCCATGAGATCGTCGATCTGCGCCGCCGTGACGCCCTGGACCTCAAGATACTCGCCAGTCTCTCCGACGAGAACTTTCTCCATCCTCTTGCGCAGATCACGCAGCCCGATGCGACGTGCATTGACAGAGATCGGAGCTGCGTCGTTCATCGTTGTTTCCCTTTTCGCAAAAGGCCCCGAGACGATGCTCGGGGCGCTTTGACTTCGATTTCTCAGGATCAGATCAAGATTGCGCGAAATCCGTCGCGCTGGCAATCAGGAACTGACCGGACGTCGGGTCCTTGAGGATATCGAACTGAAGATCGATCGAGCCCCAGTTGCCGGACCCCGCCGCGATCAGGTCGATCGCCTTCTGCGGCGACAGCTGCACCAGAGGCATCGTGAAGGTCCACTGCGGGCCGATGGTGTTCGTGCCGACGAACTTGAACGACGCGAAAATCTGCGGCGTCGCATACATGTCGATGACTTCGCCGGTCGGGCTATCCGCTCCCGTGGTGCCGAGCAGATAAAGCGCCAGATTGCGCGGCGTCCACTCTTCGAGCGTGCATTGCCCGGTCGCGTCGATCTCGGTGACAGCCGTAAAGTCCTTGAACCGCGTGCCGACGCGAGACGAGAAATGCGGCAGGATCGTCGGCTTGACCGTGATGGTGACGGCAGTCGCATTGCCCATGTCGACGAAGCCCGAATCACCGATGAGCTGGGCATACATGATGCCGCGCCCGATGTAATAGTTGCCGATGTTCGGGGAATCGATATGCGGGGTCGGCTGAACGAAGGGCATGGCCAAGTCTCCTTGCTAGGATGTTGGGGGTTGCAGCACGTAGCGGAACTCGAAATGCATTTGCAGCTCGGCGCCAAGAGTTCCGATCGCCATGCCAGTCTGCATGTCGGTGTCGCAGCCGAGGTATTCGATCTGACCATTGCCGCGCGGGCCGCCGACGAGATTGATCAGTGTCGGGTCGTTGATGACCGCATCGAGAACCTGGATGCGGTATTGCGACAGCTCCGGCCCGACCGGGTCGAAGACGCCGTTGACGATCGTGTTAGCCTGGTCAGTGCGGATCGGCAGGAGCACGAAGATTTGCGGCCGTAACGCCATGATCGCGGGCGGCATCTTAACCGTCTTCTGCGGCGCGATCAGCGTCGTCTGCTTCTCATTGCCGTCGAGCACGATCGCGGCCGGGCGAAGATCATCGGGCAGCTGCGAGCGGTTGCGATAGACACCGAGCAGCCCGCTCACATTCGCGAGCAGGGTCACCAGCTGGACGATGATCTGCTCGCGCGTGTCGGTCACGATGCCGTCACCAATCTGAAAGAACGCCCGGCTTTGATATTGTTGACGGTGTGCCGCTTCACGCCAGTCGCATCGACAATCTGTCGCGTCGTCAAACCTTCGGCGAGCCGCCTTTTGATTTCCTTAGCAACAGCGTCCGTTATGGTTGCCCCCATGTGCTTTTCGCCAAACTTGGGGCGGACGTGGACGCCATGTTTCATGGCATCATGCACGTTCTCAAGCGGCGTTCCCCACTTGAGATTGCTGAGCCGGTTGACCGTTTTTTTGCCGTTAAGATGCCGCCCCTGCATCCCTGGCTTGGGCCTTGGTCCGAAGAATGTCTCCAGGACAAGCACATGAACGGATTCTCTTCGCACGACGGCCCCGCCGTCTCGATATAGATAGACGGACGGATGGCCATTGCCGCCGATGAACGGCGTTAGGAGTGCCTTCTGCCTTCCGCTCACTCTCCCGTGAGAGCTGACAGCGTATCCGGGAAAACTTGCAATTTTTTTCCACTTTTCTTTGCTCATCGCCGCACCGTCAGACGCCAGAAGACCACGACATCGGCGAGCGCGCTCTTGCCTACAGGCGCCACGATGCGCAGCACCTCATGCTGGACAGGAGGCGACCCAGGAGGCTGCACGAAGGTCACCAGGGCGTCTTGCTCAGCATCTGGTGCGATTAGCGTTCCCCCAGCTCCTGGAACGATCGTCGACACGATGAACTTGCGGTCGGTCGGGTTGACCAGCTGGATGGCCAGGATCGGCTTGCCCATGCGCTCCATCGGGCTGAATTCCATCTGAAGCACGGAGCAGGGCCGATCCGCCATGCCGGGGCGCCGCAGCACCGCCTGCATGCCGCCCTTGCGGATCATGCGGTCGGCAACTGCCTGGGACCGCGCATAATTGATCTGGCCGACAGGCATCAGCTGCGCCTCAGAAGGCCCTGCGGCGCCACCGGCTCGCGGCTCGCGGCGATGGCTTCGAGCGCATCGGCTATGCGGCTCAAATTGGCCAGGAAGCCCTGGGCTAGGTCGAGCGCTGCCTCGGTGGCCCTACCATGGTCATCGGCGATCATGGCCTTCTTGATCTCGGCCACGCT
>Ga0210409_10007011_pt1 | contig 11658 bp, 13 predicted proteins | sample IncBWH17MmetaG_FD_161649 | JGI IMG/M metagenome (GOLD analysis project Ga0210409, IMG submission 161649) | Forest soil microbial communities from Barre Woods Harvard Forest LTER site, Petersham, Massachusetts, United States - Inc-BW-H-17-M | ecosystem: Environmental > Terrestrial > Soil >...
TCTCCTTCACGTCGGGCGGCCGGGTCATTGCGTTGATTCGCGCTCGCGCGCCCGCCTCATCCATAACGTCGATGGCCTTGTCCGGCAGGAAACGCCCCGTCAGATACCGGTCCGAGAGTCGAACTGCAGCTTCCAGCGCTTCATCCGTCAGTCGGGCCTTGTGGTGCGCTTCGTACTTCGGGCGTAGCCCCTTGAGAATTTGTACGGCCTCTTCAACGGTGGGAGCCTCGACCTTGACCGTCTGGAAGCGACGCTCCAGCGCCGCATCCTTTTCGATGTATTTCCGGTATTCGTTCAGGGTCGTTGCGCCAACGCATTGCAGTTCGCCTCGGCTCAGTGCCGGCTTGATGATGTTGGAGGCATCCATCGCGCCTTCCGCGGAGCCCGCACCGACGATCGTGTGCAACTCGTCGATGAACAGAATAACATTTTTTGAGCGGCGAATCTCATCCATCACCGCTTTGATGCGCTCTTCAAACTGCCCCCGGTATTTCGTTCCAGCTACCATCAGGGCCAGATCGAGAGTAATCACCCGTTTGTCTCGCAGCAGTTCAGGCACGTTTCCGGCGCCAATTTCCTGCGCAAGTCCTTCGACAATAGCGGTCTTACCAACGCCGGCTTCGCCCAGAAGCACAGGATTGTTTTTTGTCCGTCGGCAGAGGATCTGGATCACTCTTTCGATCTCATTTTTCCGACCGATTACCGGATCCAGCTCGCCCTTCTTCGCCAGTTCGGTCAGATCCCGACCGAACGCACGCAAAGCGGGCGTCTTAACATCTTTCTTATTGCCTTCCTGCGGGGATTCAGCCTCGCTTTCCGGCGGTGTAAAGTTCGGGTCCAATTCTTTTAGAATTTCGTTTCGAGTTCGTTCGATATCAACTTCCAGACTCTTTAATACTCGGGCGGCTACGCCTTCTCCTTCCCGCAAGAGTCCCAGCAATATGTGTTCCGTACCTACATAGGAATGATTTAAAGCCTTAGCTTCCTTACCAGCGAGCGCCAGCACCTTCTTCACTCGCGGCGTGTAGGGTATGTTCCCGACCATCTTTGTCTCGGGATGCGAGCCGACATGTTTCTCGACTTCCATCCTTACCGTCTCCAAATCGAGCCCCATCTTCTGCAGCACATTTACTGCAACGCCTTGGCCAAGTTTGATCAGCCCGAGCAAAAGATGCTCAGTTCCCACATAATTGTGGTTGAACCGGTCAGCTTCCTTGCGGGCAAGCGCCAACACCTGTTGGGCACGTGGAGTAAAATTATTCATCATTGCGTTTCCGATGCCGGGCCCGCTGCCTGACCCCCCGACAACTTATTTCTATTTGGTTTAGGCAAGCCTTTCAGCTTCTCTCGGACAATATCGGCGCGAAGGTGATCGCGCTCTTCCGCAGCCAGCTTTTGCTGTGAAAGATGCTGGAGATGTGCCGGCTGTGTTTCCATCAACAATGAGTTAATCAATATGCGACCCTCTTCCGGGAAAAAGCCTAAGTCAATCCCGAGGCGCATCACGGATAGCAAGTTTAGGGCCTCCTTAGACGAAACCGCATACGCGTGAGTCAAAATCCCGTAGGCTCGACCTACTTGGTCCATCAGCATCGGGCGCTTTGTCTCGAGGAGATTCTCGCGAGCCTGGTTCTCGCGCTGGACCAAAGTCTCGATGACCTTATTCAGTCGATCGATGATCTGGCTTTCGTTTTCTCCGAGCGTAGTTTGGTTGGAAACTTGGAAAAGGTTACCCATTGCCTCGGTCCCTTCACCGTACAATCCTCTCACCGCCAGGCCGATCTTGTTCACCGAGTTGATGACTTGATTGATTTGTTCGCTCAGCACCAGGCCGGGTAGATGGACCATCGCGGAGGCCCGCATCCCCGTCCCGACGTTCGTCGGACACGCCGTCAGATATCCCAACTCCGAGTCAAAAGCGAAATCGAGGTGCGCTTCCAGGGCGGTATCGACATCGTCGATGACCCGAAAAGTCTTTTGCAATTCCAACCCTGAGGTGATGGCCTGCATCCGCAAGTGATCTTCTTCGTTTATCATGATGCTGACCGTCTGGGTCGAATTGATCACCACTGCGCTGCCCATTCCTTTCGCCGCATGCTCCCGGCTGATCAAATGGCGCTCAACCAGGACCTGCTTCTCCGTAGCGGAAAGTTCATTCAACTGCTCTGAGAAGGAGTTTCGCATCTGTGCGAGTCCGTCCACTTCCGGCTTGATCTCATCCAGGATGCGGATTCTTTCCGTCTTCTTGGCCCAGCCCGGAAATGCCAGCTTGGCCAAGTTGCGAGCCAGTCGGACGCGGCTGCTGATGACGATCGGATGATGCCCGTTACCCGGGGAAAGCCAATCTCCGCGTGTCGTCAAAATCGTGCCGATTTTCATGCTACGGCTGTTCCTCCAACTCTAACTGCCGGATCTCGTCCCGGATCGTTGCTGCCGATTCATAATCTTCTTTAGAAACTGCTTCTTCCAGGCTCCGTTTTAGTTCGTTCAGCCGATCGGAGCGCACAATGTTTCTGAATAGACGCGCCGGGACCTTGCCGGTGTGCTTGGTCCCCTTGTGCATTGCTTTGATAAGCGATCCCAAACCCTCTGCAAACGTGCTGTAACATTCGCTGCAACCGAGCCGGCCGGTCTTCTTAAAATCAGCCTGCGTGAACCCACATACTGGGCAATGCTCCGTGGGAGCAGCCTGTTCGACCTGCTGTGTCTCCCCTAGACCAAGCAACAGATCCGCCAGAGCAAAACCGGTCGGATCCGAGACACCTTTGTCTTTGGAACATGCCTCGCACAAATTAATCTTCTTCATGTTCCCATCGACGATTTGGGTCAGATATACCGTTGCCGTGTTTGTTTTGCAGACGTCGCAAATCATGTCTGTTATAACTCCCGTTATTCGGACACTCTCATAGTATCTAAAGTATCCTACTCATAAATCGGAGTGCCGGTCGCGCGTGTCAACTCACGGAAGCTCTCAATCAGTTGCAAAGTTATCGGTCCAGGCAGCCCGTGGCCTATTAACCTCCGATCCAATTGCACCGCCGGGATGACTTCAGCCGCTGTCCCGGTCAGGAAACATTCGTCCGCCGTGTAAATGTCGTGCCTGATTAGCTCACGCTCTACCGCCCGGATACTGAGTTTCTCTGCGAGCTCAAAGACGACCGTTCGAGTTACCCCCGCGAGAATTCCGGAACTTAGATGGGGTGTGGAAATCTCGCCTTTCTTGACAATGAAAATGTTGTCTCCTGTACACTCGCTAACGTATCCTTGTTCGTTCAACATCAGGCCTTCCCCGGCGCCGGCGTTCTGGGCCTCGAGCTTTCCCAAAATGTTGCTCAGGTAGTTAAGTGATTTGACACGCGGGCTCAACGCCGCCGGCGGCGTTCGCCGTGTCGAACAAGTCACCATGGTCAATCCCTTGTGATACAATTCTTCGGGATACAGCGCGATCGTGGCGGCGATAATGATGATACTCGGCCGGCGGCAAGTATCCGGACTGAGTCCTAACGAGCCCACACCACGAGTCACAATCAGACGAACATAACCGTCGTGAAGATCGTTCTGCCGAATAGTCTCCAGGATGGCGGCGACCAGTTCCGACTTCGACATTGGCATATCCAGGGCGATCGCCCGAGCGGAATCCCAGAGGCGGTCAATATGCTCTTCCAGACGGAACACCCGATCATTGTAGAACCGGATCCCTTCAAATACCCCGTCACCGTAGAGTAGACCATGGTCAAATACGGAAATTTTCGCCTCCGCCTGATCGTGGAAGTTTCCGTCGATGTAGATTTTGAGGTTCATAGATAGCGGGTTCAAATGTTAGTTGGTAAGCAGTCCGTCTCGGATGTTTACACGCCGGTCACCAGCCGACGCGAGCCGTTGATCGTGGGTGACCACGACCAATGTTTTCTGTTTCTCTCTGGCCAAAGCAAGCAGCAATTCCATGATCGCATCGCCGTTAGCGGTATCGAGATTTCCGATCGGTTCGTCTGCGAAAATGATTGCTGGATCATTGATCAAAGCGCGCGCAATCGCGACACGCTGCTGTTCTCCGCCGGACATTTCGCTGGGTAAATGGTTCATCCGATCGCCCAGTCCAACGCGCTGTAGGTGTTGAACGGCTAGTTCGAGCTGCTGTTTTTTCCGGATCAAAGATGGAACGAGCACGTTCTCGAGCGCGGTGAGCTCGGGGAGCAAAAAATAGCTCTGAAAGACAAATCCCATTTTCTCATTTCGTACCTTGGCATCCGCCGAAGAGCCATTGCGGTAAAGCCTGTGACCCTCGAAGACCACTTCGCCGGCCTCGGGTCGCTCCAGCCCGGCCAAGGTGTATAACAATGTTGTCTTTCCCGCGCCTGAAACGCCGCAAAGGAAAACGGCCTCCCCGCGCTGAACTTCCAGACTAATGCCTCGAAGCACATCAATTTTTCGTGAACCGATCTTAAAAGAGCGGTGAACGTCAGTGGCACTCAGCTGTGGATGATCAATCACAATATTGGTGGAGCTGGCGGACCCCTTCAAACAATACAACAGCCACCGCGGTTGCCAGATTTAAACTACGGGCCTCCGGCGCCATCGGTATCGTCAAACAATTGTCCGCGTGCGCCAAAAGGAAGTATTCCGGCAGCCCTCTTGTTTCGCGACCGAACACAAGATAATCTCCCTCGCGGAACTTCGCATCCCAATACCGTCGTTCGGATTTCGTCGTCAGAAGAAATCTTCGGACTGGGGGTTGGGTCGCAGTTTCGAATTCAGCAATGCTTTTCCAGTACTGGACATCCACTTGATGCCAGTAATCCATTCCAGCGCGGCGGAGCCGGCGGTCATCGACGGAAAAACCAAGAGGTTTAACCAGGTGCAGCCGACTCTTGGTCGCCAGGCAAAGTCGGGCGATATTCCCTGTATTCGGAGGAATTTCCGGTTCGATCAGCACGACGTTGAACATGTTTGCGTAGGAGAAGAATTCAAGAATTCAAGAATTCAAGAAGCGGCGATCCGCCGATGGTTTCTAGACTTCTGGAGTTCTTGGCCTTCCAAGATTTTTAGGTCAAAAACAAAAAAAGCGCCTCAACGTTCGAGGCGCTTTTTCCGTCGGGAGGGAAAATCTATCTCTGGATCAGTTGGTCGAACTTAATTGCGCCGTTTCGATCGGTTCGACATTTACCCTGCGACCCTCACGGTCGAAACGTACAATTCCGTCTACCAGAGCGAAAATCGTGTAATCCCGACCTAGACCCACATTTCTTCCCGGCAAAAACTTAGTTCCGCGCTGTCGTATAATAATATTGCCGGCGACCACTCGCTGGCTGCCAAATTTTTTCACACCAAGGCGTTTGCTAACGCTGTCGCGCCCATTTTTGACGCTACCCTGACCTTTTTTGTGAGCCATCCTTCAAAACTCCAATCTAAGAAGAGAGTTGCTAGTTAATCGCTTCGATCTTCACACGAGTCAGCTGGCGGCGATGACCCACAGTCCGATGGTATCCCTTGCGCCGCTTATACTTGAAAGCGATCACCTTTTTGTCTTTGAATTGTTCAACCACTTCACCGACCACCTTTGCCCCGGCAATAATCGGATCACCGGCTGTGACGGTCGCTCCGTCCGCGAACAAAACGACATCTCCGAAAGTGACCTTCTCTCCATTGGCGGCTGCGAGTTTGTCAACCGTTATGGTTTCCCCGGGGCTCACCCGATATTGCTTACCTCCAGAACGAATAATCGCGTACGCCATGTTGAATGTCCAATTGGAAAGACGCAGAAACTGCCATAGCCCATGCGGCCTGACAAATGGTTTTTAGCCGCGGCACGAAAATCTTGCGAGCGGGGGCGGGGACGTGTCGGGGTGGGGTCGCCCGTGTGACGGGTAGGGTCGCGCTCCTGCGCGACCGGCGTTGCGCGTTCATAGAACGCGATCAAGCAAAAGGAGAGAACGTAGGATGAAGGGCTACCGCGGTATAATCAGCAAAGGGAAGTTTCCAGACGCGCAACGCCGGTCGCGCCGGAGCGCAACCCTACCCGCCGACGCGCCGACAACGCCGACACGCTGACACGCCGAGACGCCGACACGTTCTTCTAGTACTCCCTGGCAAGCAGATAATCGGCAAGGCTATGCAGGATACCTGCTTTTTGCCCGAATGACTTGAGCGATGCGTGAGCTTCCTCCGTCAACTTCTTCGCCACTTTCCGCGAGCGCTCCAGTCCGACGACTGATGGATAGGTCGCCTTTTCAGCAGCCAGGTCTTTGCCCGCACTTTTTCCGAGCGTCTCGGAGGTTTGCGTGACATCCAGGATGTCGTCGATGACCTGAAACGCGAGTCCGAGAGCCTTCCCAAAATTTGACAGAGTTTCCAGTTGCGCAGGCGTGGCATTCGCGCTCATTGCACCCAATCGAATCGATGAGCAAAGGAGCGCGGCAGTCTTTGATTGATGGATGAACCGCAGCAACGGTAGCGAAACACGCCGTCCCTCGCTCTCCAGATCGACAACCTGCCCTGCAATGAGGTGCCGGCTGCCGGAAGCAACTGCAAGCTCCCTTACAATATCCTTGAGCGAGTAGTGGGGCCACCCAGGAACCTGGGCCGCTAATTCGAAAGCGAATGTCAACAGAGCGTCGCCTGCCAGCACGGCGATCGCCTCGCCGAACACCTTGTGTGAGGTCGGCACTCCTCGGCGAAGGTCATCGTCATCCATACAAGGCAGGTCATCGTGGATAAGCGAGTACGTGTGGATACATTCGACCGCGCACGCCAGCGGGATAGACGCTGCCGCTTCGCCGCCGCAACATTCTCCTGCGGCGAAGCATAAAATTGGTCTTAGCCGCTTGCCCCCAGCAAATATGCTGTAGCGCATTGCTTTGTGAATCGTCTTCGGCTTGACACTCGATTTTGGCAGAAACGTTTCCAGCGCGTCTTCCACCATTTTCTGGCGTGAAACGATGTAGTCTTTCATTTCTAGGGAATTCGCCGGAGGTACCGTTGGGCGATGGGCATTCGCCAGCCAATCCCAAAAGCAGTGCTGGTAACCTTCAGACCGGGTGCGGCCTGACGCCTTTTGTATTCGTTCATATCCACTTTTCTCTGAATCCAGCGAACGATTTCGGGATTGAAGCCACGGTCCGCAATCTCCTCGGGACTCGATTGTTCTTCCACGTACAGCTTCAGGATTTCGTCCAATACCTCATACGGCGGCAACGTATCCTGGTCCTTTTGGTCCGGTTTCAACTCGGCGCTTGGGGGTTTTTGAATCGAGTTGCGCGGGATGACCTCCTTTTCCCGATTTATCCAGTGAGCCAGCTTGTAAATCATCGTTTTCGGCACATCGCTTATCACTGCGAGCCCGCCGCACATGTCGCCATAAATTGTGCAATAGCCGACCGCCAGTTCGCTCTTATTTCCGGTCGTCAGAAGCAAGTGACCGAATTTGTTCGACATCGACATCAGGGTCAGCCCACGCAATCGAGACTGCATGTTCTCTTCCGTCGTGTCTTCGCTTCTGCCAGCAAAGATTTCTTTGAACTGGCTCTTCAGTATTTCGAAGGGCTCCTTAATCGATATGACATGCCGCACAATCCCCAGGTTTTTCGCCAGATTCGCTGCGTCATCCAGGCTTCCTTGGGACGAGTATTGACTGGGCATCGAAACCCCAACGACATTCTCTTTGCCCAGGGCCGCCACAGCCACTGCGGCGGTAACCGCCGAGTCGATCCCGCCGCTCAAGCCAAGAACTCCGCTCTTGAATCCGCACTTGGAAAAATAGTCTCGTACGCCAAGCACAAGTGCTTCGTAAATCTCTTGTTCGGGTAAAAAATCGACTGTGCAGATCGGCTCAGCGGACGAGTGTGCTACGGAAACCTCCTCACAGAAACCGCGCATCTGGAATATAGTTTTCCCGGCCGCGTCGATAGCGAAGGAGTTGCCATCGAAGATCAGTTCGTCGTTGCCGCCGATAGCGTTGCAGTAATAAAACGGCACGCGGTATATTGCGGCGAGTTCGCTCACCATTTCACGCCGGAGCGCCGGCTTGCCGACGTGGTATGGAGATGAACTCAGATTCAAGATGGCTCGTGCTCCTTTGGAGGCGAGGTTAAAAACCGGATCCTGCCGGTACAGGTCGCGCTTCAGATATTTGTCGGTCCAGATGTCCTCGCAGATAGTTATACCGATCTTCGTACCAAGAAGCTCTATCGGTTCTTGATCAGGCGCGGGATCGAAATATCTGGCCTCGTCGAACACGTCATATGTCGGCAACAATGTTTTGAAGACTTTGCGGACCGGTTCTCCTTTAATCAGTACGGCACAAGCATTTACAAATGGTTTGCCCGTCTTGCTCGGATTAAAGTCGACGTAGCCAACGAGGAGTGGGACTGCCCCAACCGTTCGATGCAAGTCGTTCAATGACGCAAGCGTCTCTGGAACGAATCCGGATTTGAAGATCAGATCCTGAGGCGGGTATCCGGTCAGGGACAACTCCGGGGTCAACACCAGCTCGGCTCCAGCGGAAACCGCCTCCTCGTATGCCGAAAAAATCCGATCCCGGTTTGCTCGGATATCCCCCACGGTTGTGTTGATCTGTGCAAAACCAATGTGCATAGGCTGGCCATCCAAAACTAACCGGCGTCGAGACTTATCCGGTAAGTTCTCTTTTCCTTCTTGTTCACTTCCATCTTTTATCTCAAGTTACGACCCACACGCAAAATTTTCCCGACATCCTCGCCCCGCTGCGGATGGTTTTCTCCCTCTCACCTCTCACCTCTCACCTCTCACCTTCCGCACCTCCGCCAGTGTCTCTGGGTCTCGAACGTCGGCCCAGTAGCCTTTGATCTCGACCGCCACAACCTTCTTCCCGTCTTGAGCTATTGCACGAATCGCATCGGTCAGCTCGTATTCGCCTCTTGGTGATTTTTGTAAACGGGCGAGGTACGAAAAGATCGTGGTTTTGAAAGTGTAAACGCCGGCGTTATACCAACAGGTCTTCGCCTGGCCCGGGGGTTGCTTTTCCCAGAGATCGACCACCTCGAATGCGTTGTTTACGTACACGGCTCCCCCTTTGGACACGTCGTCTGTGTGCCGCACCGTGAGCATCAACTCGGCGTCACCGGGCCGGGTGAGCGGAATATAAGAGGATGGATCGACGAGGATGTCACCGTAGCTGAGGATGAACGGGTCGGATTCACAAAACGCTTTGGCGAGTTCGACCCTTTCCCTGTGCCGTCTTGCGAGACTTGTTCGGCGTAAGTTAGTTGTATGCCAAATGCGGAACCGTCCTGGAAATGGTCCTGGACCACTTCCTTCCGGTACCCGACCACGACGAGTATCTTTCGGATCCCGGCATCGCGAAGGCCGTCGACGATATAGCGTAGAATCGGTTTCCCGCAAACCTCGACCATCGGCTTCGGTATCTCTCGGGTCAATTCCCCCATGCGTGAACCTCGTCCCGCCGCGAGGATGACCGCTTTCGTCACTGTTTGACTCATGCACTACCCCCTCCGATCTCTTCCACAAACTCCGCAATCCTGTCCATTGCCTCTTTAAGTTTGTCGAATCCAGTGGCAAAGCAGCAACGCACAAAACCTTCGCCGGAGGGCCCAAAAGCGCTGCCTGGAACAACTGCGACTCTTTTGGACCTCAGCAAACGCAGGGAAAAATTCGTGCTATTTAGACCTGTCGAAGTGATTTCTGGAAACGCGTAGAAAGCGCCCTTCGGCGTGTGGCAGGGAAGGCCGATCTCGTTCAGGCGATTGACCACGTAGTTCCGGCGGCGCTCATAATCTGCGCGCATGATTTCCACCTCTTTCTGACAGTTTTCCAGCGCTTCGATGGCCGCCTCCTGTGACATGTTCGAAGCACACATGATGGCGTATTGATGGATCTTCATCATCGCCTCAATTATTGGGGCGGGCGCACAAGCGTAACCAACACGAAAACCCGTCATCGCGTAGGATTTGGAACAGCCATTCAAGAGGACAGTTCGCTCTTTCATGCCCGGCAGGGCCGCAATAGAAGCGTGTTCGGTGCCGTCGTAGACCAACTCGCAATAGATTTCATCAGCGAGGACGATTAGATCGTGCAGCCGGCAAAGTTCGGCTATAGGTCCAAGATCTTCAGCACGAAGAATCGCTCCTGTGGGATTTGTTGGGAAACTCAGCAGCAGCGCTTTGGAATGCGGCGTGATGACCCGCTCGATATCCTCCGCTAAAACACGAAAGTCGCGTTTAGAGGAGGTTCGGACCGACACCGGCTTGCCGTGAGAAAGCAGGACGCTCGGGTTATACGAAACATAACTCGGCTCGTGAAAGATGACTTCATCCCCGGGGTTGAGCAAAGCCCGCAACGCAAGGTCGAGCGCCTCGGATACTCCAACACTGATCAAAACCTCGGTGTGTGGGTCGTAATTCACCCCGCATCGTTGCTGGATATACCTCGCAACCGCCTGGCGCAGCTTCGGCACACCCAGGTTCGATGTGTATCCGGTCTTCCCTTTCTCCATGGCGAAGATGGCAGCTTCCCGGATACGCCAGGGCGTAACGTAATCCGGTTCGCCGATACCGAGGGAAATGACGTCGGTCATCGTTTGAACTACTTCGAAAAAATCTCGAATCCCCGAGCGCGGGATCTCGCGGACATGATCAGCTATATACTTGGAGAAATCCATTGGGTGAAAAATAGGCCGAGCTTCCAGCTGCGCGAACTCATCCCGAGCCCGGTACCAGAAAACTCACGCTTGCCATTAGGTTCCTAAGGCGACACTGACAATCTCTCGGCATTCGCGGGTTGACTAAGCAACATGCCGTTTTGTTTGTAAGTTTTGAGGCGAAAGCGTGTCGCGGTCGAAATAACTCCGTCCACCGTGCTCAGTTTCTCGGATACAAACCTGGCAATCTCTCGAAGATTGCCCCCCTCGACCATGATTGCAAGATCGTATCCACCGCTCATCAGCCAGCAACTTTTGACTTCATCGAAGCGGGCTATTCGCTCAGCGAGTCGATCGAAGCCGCCTCCTCTTTCTGGCGTGATACTGACTTCGATAAACGCCGTTACTGCATCAGCATCGATCTTTTCCGAATCGAGTACCGCCTGATAGCCCAGAATAACTCGCTCCTTCTCGTATCGATCGATCCGGCGGTCGATCTCTTCTACCGACAGATTTAGCATTTTTGCCAGATCCGCTCGCGGGACATTGGCGTTTTGGTGAAGCAGCTCAAGCAAAGGATCCATAGGGGAGGGAAGGGAAGGGGAGGGAAGGTTTTGGGTTTTGAGTTTTGGGTTTTGAGTTTAAGGATCGCCCGCAAAACACGCGAAAGGAAGAAGAGAAAGGCGCGTTTTCGTGCGCTTTCGCGGGCAATCCTTCTCCTCTTCCCCTTGCGTGTTTCGTGGGGAGCTGGGAAGGACGCCGGGAAATGCGTACATGCCTAATCCCCGAAACTGATACCGATTTCTCGCGCGGTGGCCACTAGTTGATTATTCGGTTCGACTAGTCTGAGGCGGTTAACAGCATCAGCAATTGGTACATCGATGATTTCAGAGTCGTGGTAGCTCACCATTGTGCCGAATTTTCGGTGGGCGATCAGCTCGACCGCCTTGACGCCGAATTGCGTTCCCAGCAGCCTGTCGATGGTCGTCGGAGCTCCACCGCGCTGAAGATGCCCCAAAACGCAACAC
>Ga0210409_10007013_pt1 | contig 11654 bp, 10 predicted proteins | sample IncBWH17MmetaG_FD_161649 | JGI IMG/M metagenome (GOLD analysis project Ga0210409, IMG submission 161649) | Forest soil microbial communities from Barre Woods Harvard Forest LTER site, Petersham, Massachusetts, United States - Inc-BW-H-17-M | ecosystem: Environmental > Terrestrial > Soil >...
ATGCAAGGCCGAACGGGACCGCTTGCAGGTGACCCGCCAAGGTCCAGGTAGGCCGCAAAGATGGATGGCTGCTCAACGACAGAATCCGGCTTATCGACCTGCTAAGGAAAAGCCCCGCTCCGGCGGGGCTTTTCTATTGGGTGTGCTGTAGCGGCTCTCGCTCGTGCAGAGGCTATTTCGCGCGGCGTTTGCGAGCGGCGGCGGCTTTCGTGGTGCGCGTGGCTTTGCGAGCCGCTTTTTTCGGTTTCGCTTTGGAAGCCGCTTTGGCTTTGGCTTTGGGTTTGGCTTTGGCTTTGGCGTCCTTCTGCAGCCGGTCGAGGTCGCGGGCCACGGCCTTGCTCATCTTCTCGACTTCGCGGCCCGCATCCCGCAGGAGCTTGGTCGCGTCCTTGCGAAGATCGCGTCCCCCGTCGGCGAGGCTCCCACCGATTGCCGACATCTCCTTTTCGGTGCTCGCGAGCGCCTTTTTGACGCGGTCCAGCGCGCGTTCGTTGCGCTCGGCGCGCGTTCGTGCCGCCTGGGTTTTCGCGGCCGGTTTGCTCGTGGCTCTTGCGGCTGATTTCTGGGAAGACGAGGATTTCCGAGCGGGTGCTTTGCGAGCGGTCGCTTTTCGAGCAGCCGCTTTCCGAGCTGGCGTTTTGCGAGCAGCCGTTTTTCCAGCAACGCTTTTCCTAGGCGACGGCATTGGACGCTCCTTTTGGTGTTGGATCGCGGAAGCTTGTTCTGGCGAAGCTGGGACTATTCCACGCTGGGCGTCTCGGTGTCACTCAGCTTCGCCTCGTCGCCGGCTCGCTGCGCTCCCCGCTCGCGTCGATCGGATCTCCGGCATGCGTCGAGGGCGGGTTCGGTGCGGCCGGCAGGCCGCCGACGCGGAGAGCATGATCGCCGCGCCTGAAACGACGCGGCGATCTCCTGCTGAGCGTTCGTCGGGCCCGCCGAGTGGCGGGCCGCGAAGGCTCTAGGCGGCCTGTACGTTGATGGCCTTGGGTCCCTTGTCGCCTGCTTCGGCGTCGTAGGTGACCTTCGCGCCTTCGGCGAGTGAGCGATAGCCCTCGCCGACGATTGCGCTGTGATGGACGAACAGGTCCTTGGACTGGTCATCGGGTGTGATGAATCCGAATCCCTTGTCGTCGCTGAACCACTTTACGGTTCCTGAAGCCATTGTCTTTCCTCCGGCGTTGATGTGCTGCGAACGCGGAGATTGCGATGAGCAAAGGCTACGAGCGCTGGCACTTCTCTGTTGGGCGATCGCCCAACCTGATGCGTGAACGGTAGCAGCCGAGGTCCCGGGCTGCTCGTTTCTCGACCTGACGGCGAGGGCCCCGATCCGACTCGGCGCCGCGAGCGGCGGGTCCGGTCAGTCGACGTGATGCTCTTCGTCGGCCTGCCCGTAGACCGACTCGGACTCCTCCTCCTGCGGTCCGGCGTCGCGCATGATTCGAAACGGGCTGTGCTGGTCGCCGTGTGAGGCGTGATCGATCAGTTCCTGCTCGCTCAGCTCAAAGCCCTCGGACTGGCCTCCGCCTCCCTCCTCGACGGCCACGCGCTCTTCGCGGCGGCGCTTGGCGAGGTCCGACAGGGGGTCGGGCGTGCCTTCGGGGTCCATGTGTGGGAGCGTAGTCCATCGGTGGACCGCCTTGGCGGTGGCGCTGGCCGGATGCACGATCCTCCGTCCCCGCCGGGAGCGTGCCTCTCGCTGCGCCGCCGGCGAGCTACAGCTGAAGCTGCTCGCGCGCCTGTGTGACGAGGGAGCCGCTGCTCTTGAGCTCGGTCAGCGCCTCGAGCATCGCGTCGAGCTCGCAGTCGATCTTGTCCGGCCAGGGCTTGGCGGGGTGGTCGTCGAGCGTCTTCAGCCCATTGCCGGTGATGATCGCGACCACCGTGTCGCCGGGGTCGAAGTGGCCGGCCGCGGCGAGTTTCTCGAGCACGGCGATCGTCGTGCCGCCGGCCGGCTCCGTGAGCAGACCCTCGGTCGCGGCGAGCAGGTCGATGCCGGCGAAGATCTCGGGGTCGCTGGCGAAGCCGGCGGTACCGCCACGTTTGAGGACGGCGTCGATCACCAGGTAGCCGTCGCCGGGAGCGCCGATCGCAAGCGAGTGAGCTGCCGTCTCTGGGGTCACCGCGTGGACCTCCGCCTCCTCGGCCAGGATCGCGCTGGCGATCGGGTTGCATCCGCTCGGCTGGGCGATGTCGATGCGCGTCGGGTCGGTCTCGGCGAGGCCGAGGAGCTGCAGCTCGCCCAGGCCCTTGTGCAGGCGCGAGGACAGCGTGCCACCTGCGGCGGCCGTGATTATGTGCTCGGGCGCCTGCCACTCGAGCTGACCGACGATCTCGAAGGCGGCGGTCTTGGCGCCCTCCGCGTAGAAGGGCCGCAGGGTGATGTTGGCGAAGTCCATGCCGGTCGCCAGCGCCAGTTCGCGACAGCGCTTGTTGGCTTCGTCGTAGTTGCCCTCCACCTGGCAGACCTTCGCGCCGAGCGCGCGGCACGCGCGGGCCTTCATGTCCTCGAGACGGTTGGGGTAGAAGACGTAAGCATCGACGCCGGCCTTGGCGGCCATCGACGCGACGGCCGTGCCGACGTTGCCGGTGGACACGCAGCCGATCTCATCCTTGCCCTTCTCCAGCAGCCGGGCCACAGACATCGAGACGACGCGATCCTTGTAGGAGAGGCTGGGCCGGGAGGTCGAGTCGTCCTTCAGGTAGAGGTTGGCCACGCCGAGCTCGGCGCCGAGCCGGTCTGCGCGGATCAGCGGCGTCCAGCCCGCGTGCTGCCCGACGCGCGCCTGCGCCGACGCGTCGACGATCGGCAGCAGCTCCTCGAAGCGCCAGATGTTCTGTGGTCGCTGCGAGCGGGGCACTTCCTCGAAGCGCCGCGCGGCGAGCTCGTAGTCGTACTCGATGTCCAGTCCCTTGCCGCAGTCGGGGCACGCGAAGATGGTGTCCTCGAGCGGATAGTGGTGTCCGCAGCGGTGGCAGACGAGCCCGGTCGCGCATGAGCGCGTCCGCTGTCTGGGGGGACTCTGTGCGGTGGTGCTCATACCGGAACCCGAAACGATACGCCTGGCCAGGGCGTCTGTGCGCCTTGCCCGTCGTTGCCGAACGCGATCCACAGCTCCTCGGCGATGTGCGGAGCGAGCGGGCCGAGCAGCTGAGCGAGCACGGTCAGCGCGCTCAGCAGTGCCTCGCCGTTGGCCGGGCCGAGCTGTCCGTCGCGCTCGAGGACTCGCTTCTCGAAGTCCTTGATGCGGTCGAACAGCCGCATCACGTCGCGCGCGGCCGTGTGCATCTCGAGCTGCTCCATGTCCGCGGTCGTCCGCTCGACGGCGGCCTCGCACCATTTCGCAAGCCTGAGCCGGAGGTGCTCGCTGGTGTCGCTGACAGGCTCCTCGCCACCCGCGGCTGCGCCACTCTGTAAGCGCTCCCGATCGGCGAGCCTCGCCAGGGAGTAGTCCCACACCTGCGTGAGGAACCTGTGGCAGCGAAGGAGGGCGGAGTCGCTCCAGTTCAGTGAGCGCTGCGGACGCGCCGCATAGAGGACGGCGAGGCGAACAGCGTCGGCGCCGTAGCGCTCGACCAGCTCGTCGGGATCGACCACGTTGCCGAGGTGCTTGCTCATCTTCCGACCGTCGCTGATCACCATCTCGTGGAACAGGCAGCCGGCGAACGGCTCGCCGTCCTCCAGGAACGCGAGCGGGCCGATGTCGCGCAGCGCCTTGGTCACGATTCGCTGGTCGAAGACGAAGTTGCCGCTGTCGGATCCCGCGACGAGGCGCTCCGACGGTAGCCAGTGGCGAAGGTCCGGCAGGGCGAGGATCTCCTCGAGCGTCTCCTCGCGCGCCTCGGCCGGCACCGTCGCCGGAATCCACAGCCACAGCGCGTCGAAATGGCAGTCGAGCGTGTCCGTCTCACGGCGGCCGGGACCGCCGCAGGCGGGGCACGCCACGTTCACGAACTCGTCGAGCTCGGCCAGCGGGTTGCCGGCGCCCGTGGGACGGATGTCCAGCGGAAGCACGACCGGCAGCTCATCGATCGGGACCGGCACCGTGCCGCACGCGTCGCAGTAGACGATCGGAATCGGCGTCCCCCACGAGCGCTGGCGGGAGATCGCGAAGTCATACGCCCGGTAGCGAACCGCCGGGCGTGCCGTCGCCTCCGGCGGGCCTGCGCCCGCGCCGAGCCGCACCGGCGCCTCCCCGTCCGCGACGTCGTCGCCGGCGCCGTCGAGGGAGACCTCCAGACCGAGCCTGCGGGCGATCACCTCGTCGGTGCGGTCGTGGGCGGGGACTCCGAGGACGACCGTAACGCCGAAGCGAGAGTCGACGAGCGGCGAGACGATCACCGGCAGCGGGCTTGCGTGCGGGCCGATGACGGTGCGGCCAGTGTCGATGAGGGGGATCGTCTCGGCCTCCCGCGAGCTGCGCTCCCACCCGCCCGAGCGCATGTGCTCCAGCTGCTCGTGCACGCCGGCCGCCCACAGGTCGATGTCGGGGTGCCGGGGCGACATCAGCACGAAGCGCGCGTCGGCGGGTCCGTCTGCGTGTGGCGTGAACACCGTCAGCCCGCCGTCGTCGCCGCGCAGGTCGAGCTCGACGCCCTCGACGCGTCCGAGCACGTCCTGCTGGCTGTTCAGCGAGACCTCGTCCCAAATGCCGCTGTCCGCGAGCTCGGCCAGGCGCCGGTCGTTCTCCTCGAGGTATGCGCTGATGCGCAGGTACCACTGCGGCAGCTCGACCAGCCTGACCGCGCCGTGGCAGCGCCAGCAGGTGCCGCCGGCCTCGACCTGGATGGACGCGAGTGTGGTTTCACAGTTGTCGCACCAGTCGACGTTACCCGTCCCCCGGTAGATGAGGCCGGCGTCGAGCAGCTTCAGGAAGAGCCACTGCGACCAGCGGTACATGATCACGTCGGAGCTCAGGAACGAGCGCTCCCAGTCAAAGGAGAAGCCGAGGCGATCCAGCTGTCCCCGCATGTGAGCCGCGCAGCGGTCCACCCACTCGCTCGGCGGCTCACCGCCCGCGATCGCGCCCAGCTCGGCGGGCAGGCCGAAGGCGTCGAAGCCGAAGGCGAACAGGACTCCATCGCCGCGCGCGCGGCGAAAGCGCGCATAGGCGTCTCCGATCGAGTAGCTGCGGACGTGGCCCATGTGGATGTTGCCCGACGTGAAGGGCGCCGAGGGCTTGATGTACAGGTGCGGCTGCTCGTCGTTGAGCGCGGGCGTGCGAAACGCCGCGCGCTCGAGCCACGCAGCCTGTCTACGTGCCTCGATCGCGTGCGGGTCGAAGCGACTGTTTGCACGCGTGCTCATCCTCGTTCGAGCATAGCCAAGGGCATTAGCCCAGGTGTGACGATTGCTATGCTCAAACTCACTTGGCTGCCGTCACCGACAAGGCCACCACGGCGCTCCGCCGACCCCCCTTCGGCCCCGCCCAGTGCGGGGTCTTCTCGTCCGCGCCGACTGGGAGGATTCAGAGATGGAGATAGAGATAGGACGCGGCAAGAAGGGGCGTCGAGCGTACGGTTTCGACGACATCGCGATCGTCCCCTCGCGGCGTACGCGGGACCCGGACGACATCGACATCTCCTGGAAGCTCGGCCCCTACCAGTTCGAGCTGCCGATGCTGGCGTCGGCGATGGACGGCGTGGTCTCACCGCAGACCGCGGGCATCATCGGTCGCCTCGGCGGCCTCGCCGTGCTCAACCTCGAGGGCATCTTCACGCGCTATGAGGACGCCGAGGAGCAGCTCGAGCGGATCGCCGCACTGCCGAAGGAGGAAGCGACGCGGGAGATGCAGGACATCTATCGCGAGCCGGTCAAGCCCGAGCTGATCGCGCAGCGGATCCGCGAGATCAAGGAACAGAAGGTCGTCGTCGCCGCCTCGCTGACCCCTCAGCGCGTGCTCAGGTACCACGAGATCGCGATGGAGGCGGGGCTGGACGTGCTCGTAATCCAGGGAACAGTCGTCTCCGGCGAGCACGTCTCCACGGTGTCGGAGCCGCTGAACCTGAAGGAGTTCATACCCACGCTCGAGGTGCCCGTGGTCGTAGGGGGATGCGCCTCCTACCACACCGGACTGCACCTCATGCGGACGGGCGCCGCCGGCGTGCTCGTGGGCGTCGGCCCCGGAGCGGCCTGCACCACGCGGGGCGTGCTCGGCATCGGCGTTCCGCAGGCCACCGCGATCGCGGACGTCGCGCACGCGCGCTCGACGCATATGCTCGAGACCGGCGAGTACTGCCAGGTGATCGCCGACGGCGGCATGCGCAACGGCGGCGACGTCTCCAAGGCGATCGCGCTAGGAGCGGACGCCGTGATGATCGGCTCGCCGCTGGCCCGGGCGTTCGAGGCGCCGGGCCGCGGCTTCCACTGGGGCATGGCGACCTTCCACCCGAGCCTGCCCCGCGGCGCGCGCGTGGCGACGACACAGAACGGCACCCTCGAGGAGATCCTCGTCGGCCCCGCTCGGGAGAACGACGGGACCTTCAACCTGTTCGGAGGCCTGCGCACCTCGATGGCGACGTGCGGGCACAAGGATCTGGCGGAGTTCAACCGCGCCGAGGTGGTGGTGGCGCCCGCGCTACAGACGGAGGGCAAGGCCCTCCAGCGTGAGCAGGGCGTCGGCATGGGCGCGACGAACGGGAAGGTAGCCGCCCTCGTCAATGATTGACGCGCCGAACCCGTCTGGAACCGCGCCCACGGGGCACGGTGCCGCGGCGGGCGGCGTCCTTGACGCTGAGCGTCCCGACGCGTCCTCGACTGCGACGTCGAGCTCGCTCCCACCGACCGGCGCAGAGGCTGCCGCGGCGGACGTCGCGCAGATCGTCGTGCTCGACTACGGCGGGCAGTACTCGCAGCTGATCGCCAGACGTGTGCGTGACTGCGGGGTCTTCAGCGAGCTGCTGCCCCACCACGTTCCGCTGCGGGAGATCGCCGCGCGAAAACCGCAGGGCATCATCCTCTCCGGCGGCCCCGCCTCCGTATACGCGGACGGCGCTCCACCGCTGGAGCTCGGGCTACTCGAGCTAGGAGTGCCGGTGATGGGCATCTGCTACGGGATGCAGCTGCTCGTGCACGAGCTCGGCGGCCGCGTGGAGCAGGCAGAGGTCGGCGAGTTCGGGCGCTCTGACCTGCACATCTCCGATGGGGGCGTTCTGCTGCATGGGCTGCCGCGCGAGCAGACCTGCTGGATGTCCCATCGCGACACGGTCTTCGAGCCTCCGCCGGGCTTCAGCGCGCTGGCCTCCTCGAGCGCCTCGCCCGTGGCCGCGATCGAGCATCTCGAGCGGGGGATCTACGGCATCCAGTTCCACCCGGAGGTCGTACACACGCCCTACGGTCAGCAGATCCTCATGCGGTTCCTGACCGAGATATGCGAGTGCGAGCCGACGTGGTCGGCCGCGTCGATCGCCGAGGAGCAGATACGGCGGATCCGCGAGCAGGTCGGCGATGGCAAGGTGATCTGCGGGCTCTCCGGGGGAGTGGACTCGTCGGTCGCGGCGCTGCTCGTGCACAGGGCGGTCGGCGACCAGCTGACGTGCGTGTTCGTCGACCACGGCCTGATGCGCAAGGACGAGGGCGAGCAGGTCGTGAGCACGTTCAGGGACACCTTCAAGGTGCCGCTCGTGGCGGTCGACGCCGAGAGCCGCTTCCTGGAGAAGCTGAAAGGGGTCAGCGACCCCGAGGCCAAGCGCAAGGCGATCGGCGCCGAGTTCATCAGAGTCTTCGAGGAGGAGGCCGCCAAGCTCGCAGGCGGGCAGAGCGGCGAGCCCGGCGCCGCCCCACCGGCGCGGTTCCTGGTGCAGGGCACCCTCTACTCCGACGTGATCGAGTCGGGAGGAGGGACGGGCGCGGCGACGATCAAGTCACATCACAACGTGGGCGGGCTGCCCGACGACCTGCAGTTCGAGCTCGTCGAGCCCCTGCGGTCGCTGTTCAAGGACGAGGTGCGCGCCGTCGGCGCCGAGCTCGGCCTGCCCGAGCGGCTCGTCTGGCGGCAGCCCTTCCCCGGGCCGGGCCTCGCGATCAGGATCGTCGGCGGCGAAGCGACCAAGGAGCGGCTGGACGTGCTGCGCGAGGCCGACCACATCCTGCAGGACGAGATCCGCAAGGCAGGTCTGTATCGCGAGCTGTGGCAGTCGTTCTGCGTGCTCCCAGACGTGCGCACCGTCGGCGTGCAGGGCGACGAGCGAACGTACGGCTACGTCGTCGTCCTGCGGGCCGTGACGAGCGACGATGCGATGACCGCCGACTGGGCGAGACTGCCCTACGACCTGCTCGAGACGATCGCCTCACGGATGATCAACGAGATCCGCGAGGTGAACAGGGTGGTCCTCGACATAACCTCGAAGCCGCCCGGCACGATCGAGTGGGAGTGACCCCGGCGGCGCCTCGTCGCCCCCAGCGGCGTCCTCAGTCGCTCGTGTGCAGAGCACACTTCGCTCCCTGCGTCCTTGCTGGGAACGACGATCCATCCGCCTCCAGCGCGCTGTAGGACCGTTTTTCGGGAGACACGGTCGCGCGTGGGGGCGAATGGGCGCTGTTGGCGCCGGTCACCACAGCCGGCGTCGCCGCGGAGGCGAGGCAAGTCGCCTATGATGGTCGCTCGCGCCGCGCCTTCCGCGCGGCATTTTTTTGACTATGGCTCCCTCCACGAAGACCTATGTAGCGAAGCCGAGCGACCGTGAGCGCAACTGGCTGCTCGTGGACGCGAACGGCAAGACGCTCGGTCGGCTGGCGACGCAGATCGCTGATCTGCTGCGCGGCAAGCGCAAGGCCGAGTACACGCCGCACATCGACACGGGCGACTTCGTCGTGGTCGTCAACGCGGAGAAGATCCATGTCACCGGCAACAAGCGAGCCGACAAGCGCTACTACCGCCACTCCGGCTACCCCGGCGGGCTTCGTTCGCGAACGTTCGAGGAGATGCAGGCACGGCGACCGGAGGAGATCATCCGGCTCGCTGTCAAAGGCATGATGCCGCGCAACCGGCTCGCGCGAAAGCAGATCACGAAGCTCAAGATCTACGCGGGACCCGAGCACCCCCACACAGCCCAGAAACCGCAGACTTTGGAGATCGACGCATGATGGCCGACGACGAGAGCCCCGAGACCCCCGAGCAGCACGCAGTCCCCTCAGAGGAGGCCGCGGAGATCGCCGGCTCGGCTGAGGACGCGGCGCTCGAGGCGGCGCAGGAGGCTCAGGAGGCGGGGCACGCTCCGCCGGAGCCCGCCACGGCGCAACCGGGCGGCGAGGGTCACGCGGCGCCGACCGAGGAGGCCATGGAGATCGCCGGCGTCGCCGAGGACGCGGCGCTCGAGGCGCGCGAGGAGGCCGACGATGCGGCGGAGGCCGCAGCGGCGGCGCAGACGCCGAGCGCGGTCGAGGAGCCGGCCTCCGAGGAGCCGGCCTCCGAGGAGCAGGCCTCCGATGAGGGCGAGGCCACCCCGCGGGTGAAGCCCTCCGTGCCCGGAGCACACCTCGAAGTGGACATCGTGCCGGAGGGCGTCGACCCGCTCGGGCGGGCCGAGTCCTACGAGGACCCCTACGCGATCGAGGACGAGGTCGAGCAGACGGCGGAGGCGCAGGGAGATGAGCAGGAGGAGACGCTGTCCGAGCCGATCTCGACGGCGGCGATCGACCTGGCCTCGGGGGCGCGCTACCGCGCCACCGGCAAGCGCAAGACGGCGATCGCCCGCGTGACGCTGCGACCCGGCTCCGGCACGTATCTGGTCAACGGCCGTTCACTCGAGGATCACTTCCCGCGGAACACGCTCCAGCGGAACATCCGCCAGCCGCTGGAGACCGTCGGCTACCAGGATCGGATGGATGTCGTGGCACGGCTTCACGGAGGCGGGATCTCGGCGCAGGCCGGAGCGCTGCGCCACGGCGTGTCGCGCGCGCTGCTGGAGGCCGACCCGAACCTGCGCGGCGAGCTCAAGCGCAGAGGCTTCCTCACGCGAGACCCGCGCGTCAAGGAGCGCAAGAAGGCCGGCCTGAAGAAGGCGCGCAAGCGTCCGCAGTTCTCCAAGCGCTAGTCCTGGATCCCAGGCGGACAATGACGCGCAAGCTGTTCGGAACCGACGGCGTTCGCGGCGTCGCCGGCGAGTTCCTGACCGCGGAGCTCGCGCTGGGCCTCGGCCGTGCCGCGACGCTGCAGACGGGGACGCAGCGCCCGCAGGTGCTGATCATCCGCGACACGCGCGAGTCGGGTGAGATGCTCCAGGCCGCCGTCGCGGCCGGCGTCAGCGCGGCCGGCGGCGACGCCCTGCTCGGCGGCGTCCTGCCGACTCCGGCCGCGCCGCTGCTGATCGGGCGCTACGGCTTTGACCTCGCGGCCGTGCTCTCCGCCTCGCACAACCCCTACAGAGACAACGGCATCAAGTTCTTCGCCGGCGACGGCTACAAGCTCTCCGACGAGAGCGAGCTGGCGATCGAGCACGAGCTTGCTCGTGCGCAGGGGACGGGGCAGGGCGCCGGCGCCGCCGAGGACTCCCGTGGCGGTGAGACCCAGATCGGGCGCATCCGCGAGCTGCGGGGCGCGCCCGAGGACTACCTGCGCGAGCTGCACACGCGCTTCGAGGAGCTCGACCTGCACGGCCTGGACATCCTGCTCGACTGCGCCAACGGCGCCACTCACCACGTCGCCCCGGAGATCATGCGACGGCTCGGAGCAACGGTGACGGTGATCGCGGATACGCCGGACGGGCGCAACATCAACGCCGCATGCGGCTCCACCCACGTGCAGGCGCTGGCCGATCGTGTCGTCGCCGGCGGTCACGACATCGGCTTCGCGTTCGACGGAGACGGCGATCGCGTGCTTGCATCCGACCGTCGTGGCCAGGTCGTCGACGGCGACGAGCTGCTCGCGCTTGCGACGCTCCACCTGCGTGATCGTGGCCGTCTCAGCGGGAACGGCGTTGTGGTCACCGTGATGACGAACTACGGCTTCCATGCGGCGATGGCGCGAGCCGGGGTGGAGGTGGCGAGCACGAGCGTCGGCGACCGCTACGTGCTCGAGGAGCTCCGCGCCCGTGGATGGACATTGGGGGGCGAGCAGTCGGGTCACATCATCGACATGGACTTCAACCGCACGGGCGACGGCATCGCCAGTGCCCTGCTGACGCTGGAGGCCCTCGCCGGCCGGGACCTGAGCGAGCGCGACGCGTTGGCCAGGCTGCCGCAGCGGCTCGTGAACGTCCACGTGCGAGACCGCGGCGCCCTGGAGCGCGCGGCCGGGGTCGAGCAGGCGGTTCGCGCAGCCGAGCAGACGCTCGCAGGGCGCGGGAGGGTGCTGGTGCGTCCGAGCGGCACGGAGCCGCTCGTGCGCGTGATGGTGGAGGCGCCGACCGACGAGGAGGCCGAGGACGTGTGCGCGCGCCTGGTGGACCTCGTCGAGCGCGAGCTGGGTTAGCGCCGTTTCACGACGGCAGATCTGCGGGAGGGAGCGCCGCTGGTATCTTCGAGACGGTGTGCGGCATCGTTGGCTACGTCGGGAGGCGTTCCGTCCAGGAGCTGCTGCTCGCGGGCCTGAGCAAGCTCGAGTACCGCGGCTACGACTCGGCGGGCGTCGCGGTCCTGGGCGACAAGGGGCTGACCGTGGTGCGGGCGAAGGGCAAGCTCGCCAACCTCGAGAAGCGGCTGGTCGAGAACATGCCCC
>Ga0210409_10007014_pt1 | contig 11653 bp, 11 predicted proteins | sample IncBWH17MmetaG_FD_161649 | JGI IMG/M metagenome (GOLD analysis project Ga0210409, IMG submission 161649) | Forest soil microbial communities from Barre Woods Harvard Forest LTER site, Petersham, Massachusetts, United States - Inc-BW-H-17-M | ecosystem: Environmental > Terrestrial > Soil >...
AATTCATCAATCGGAACGCGAAATCGGTAAAGGGCAGAACTCCAGGCAGCGACTCCAGCCCGGACTTCTTCACTTCGATTCGCAGCATATCGCGCGGATCGCCATAGGCGTCGTCAACCACCAGCGCCGCGATGCGCGGGTCGGTCTCCGCCACTTTCAACGCCGCGTAGCCGCCCATGTCCACGCCCCACAGGCCGAAATGCCGCGGGTCCACGTCGTCTCGAGTGGACAGAGCTTGTACGGCGGCCCGGAGCTCGGCGGTCTCGTGGTAGCCCAGGCTCGTGAGGCCCATGCTGGTGCCGTGGCCCGAGAAATCGAACAGGAAAACGTTAAATTGATGGTCCTGAAGCGCGGTGACCAAGGTCAGCACGTCGGCGCGCTGCGACTGATACCCGTGGCAAACGATCACCGTGGGCGAGCCGCGCAACCCCGGAAAAATCCAGCCGTCGCGTGTCACGCCCCCCGCGACGGGAAACGAAAACGTGGCCGGATGTCCCATCATCACGCTCAGATCGAAGCTCGCGGGAGTCCGCGCCGGGCGAAGAATCTGGTACAGGAGGAACCCTGAAATCGTGGAAACCGATATCACCGCGAACAGCAGCAGCGCCAGCAATCCGGAGAAAGCCTTGGCGATTCGAGTTTTATATGGGCGGGGCTCGGATAGGGCGGCCATCTAAGCGCGGGCGCTGCAGCGTACGCGCCTCAGGAACCGGATGTTAGCACATTTTTGTAAGAAGCTTGTTTCTTGCAACGCGCGCGCGTGCAAAAGCCGACACGTTGGGTTCCGGGCGGCGCGACGCTATAATGCCTATAGGGGGAATGCTTGGCCTCGATGCAGATTGTGGACCTGCGCCAGCTCCATTCGCGCTCGCTCGAAAACCTCTTCCGCGAAGAAGTGGAGCGCTGGCGCGACGAGCTGCACTGGGACTATCGTCCTTCCGTCGATTTGGTGCGCAAATTCATCGATTCGCGCGCCTTGGGCGGATACGCCGCCATGGAGGACGGCCGCCCCGCCGGCTACGGTTTCTACGTCCTCGAGGACCACAAAGGCCTCATCGGCGGTCTCTTTGTCTCCTCACGCTACTCGCAAAGTCCGATCACCGAGCGTCTGCTTACCGAAATGCTCGGCGCCCTGCGAGCCACGCCGCGCCTGGAACGAATCGAGGCGCAGTTGATGCCCTTCGGGACCGAGCTCGATCCCGCGTTTCTTTCGCAACACTTCCGGCTGCATTCTCGGCAGTTCATGCTGCTGCCGCTCGACAAAGCCAAACTCGCGGGCAAACCGCCGTCGCCGGGCCTGCGCATCGAGCCGTGGACGGACCGCGCATTCGAATCCGCCGCGCGCGTGATCCAGCTGGCCTACGCGAACCACGTGGATGGTCAAATCAACGACCAGTATTGCAGCGAAGCGGGCAGCCTCAGATTCCTGCGGAACATCGTTTTGTTGCCGGGATGCGGCCAGTTCTTGCCGGACGCATCTTTTCTTGTGCGGCCAGCCACGGGTGACCGCCCCATCGCCATGATCCTCACCTCCACGGTCGCCGAAGGCGTCGGCCACACAACGCAGGTATGCGTAATGCCGGGATACCAGGGCAGCGGCATCGGCCGCCAGCTGATGGAGCACTCGATCCACGCCCTGCGACGCAAGAACTACAAGTCGCTCTCGCTCACGGTCACGTCCATCAACAAGCGCGCCGTCGAGCTATACGAGCATCTCGGATTTCGTATGGTAAAGACCTTCGCCGCGGGCGTCTGGCAGGCGTAGAAATTCTATTTCTTCGCGCGGTCCTTTAGCAAGCCCTTCAGCTCGTCCATAAACTCCTTCACGTCCTTGAAATCCAGATAAACAGACGCAAAGCGAACGTAGGCAACCTTGTCCAGCTTCTTCAGATGGCTCATCAGCAAGCCGCCGATTTCCGTGGTGGTGCGCTCGCGATCCGCAGCCTCGCTCACGAATGCCTCCGCCTCATCCACGATCGTCTCGAGCTTGCCGACGGGCACGGGCCGCTTTTCGCACGCTTTCAGCAGCCCCTGCAGAATCTTCTGGCGCTCAAATTTTTCGCGGCGCCCGTCCTTCTTGATGACCATGTACGGAATTTCGTCAATGCGTTCGTAGGTGGTGAACCGGCGCTTGCACTTTATGCATTCGCGGCGCCGCCGGATCAGGTCGCCGGTGCGCGCTTCGCGTGAGTCTATTACCTTGTCATCCAGATGCGCGCAGAAGGGACACTTCACTGCAGCCTCTCTCTCGGCTCAACCCCCAGATCGCCGCCCTGCTCGGCCTCGGCCAGCAATACCGCTTCCTCGGCTTGCGCCTCCGTGCGTGCCATGCGCCGCAGTTCTCCCATCGACCATCCCTCCCGGAACAGAAGCGGCACTCCTGCCAGGCAGCATCCCGCAAACGTGATCAGCCACAGCACGATCGCTGCGATTGCCGCCGGCTCCTTTTCTACTCCAAAGATCAGCGTAAGCACCAGAAAAGTGGCCAGCTGTGAACCGCCGCCGATGCCGGGAAGCTGCGCCGCCGAGCCCACCAATGTAAACGCCAGCACCAGACTGGCGCCCGCAAGGCTCATTCCGGCCAGCTCTCCGCCGAAAGCGTGCGCTACCCAAAAATACACGAACGCCACCAGCAACCAGTGCAGCGCCGTATAACCGGCGAGCACGCCGAGATCGCTCCAGGTGCGCACCCCGCGCAATCCATCGCTGAACCCTTCGAGCAGTACAGCAATCTTCTCGCGCCACCCTTTTCGCCACTTCGGGTGCTTCAACCGTTCCGCCAGCCACCCCGCGCCGTGATATCGAAAGTAAATCAGGAACACGATCGCGCCGATCAGACCCGCCAGCAACAACGCGCCTGCCGAACGCGCCACCCTCAGCAACAGATCGTTTCCCGCCCCGGCGATTCCGCGGCGCTCGAACGACAGCAACGCCAGCACCGCAAGCGAGGCCGCCGCGGCCATGTCGAACACGCGCTCCAGTACATACACCCCGAACATCCCCGGCATCGGCAGCCCGCCCTTCCGCGCGATCAGCACGGGCCGGACCGGCTCTCCGACCCGCCCCAGCAGGAAAGTGCACGCGAATCCCATCAGCGTGGCGTTGAACACATCCCAAAACTTGACCTTGCCCAGCCAGCGGCAAAATCGTATCCACCGCAGCGAGCGCAGCGCGTAGCAAACGTAAATCGCCGTCAGCGCCAGCACCAGCAGCGAAATCCGCGCCTCGCGGATCGAGGCTGCCACCATCTGCCACCGGAAGCCTTCCAGCGTGATGGCGTTGCGAAATCTGTAAAGGAAATAGCCAAGTGCCAGAATGACGGCCAGAAGTACCAAGTATCGGCGATATTTTCGCAGCATTCGCTTGAACCGTAGCAGCAAGGTTTCGACAGTGTCAAGGAGCAGAGCGACGGGTGGTTCCGCGCGGACGCACCCAGTCGTCCGCGCGCATCACGCCAGAGTGATATCCTCGTCGAGTGGCAGAGGAAAGCAAATCACGCGCGCAGCGGAATCGCGCCCCAAGAGCGCTCCGAAACGATGCCGAACGCGTAGGCTTGTGCGCCGATTGCGCCCATTGCCGCCGGATCGAGTCCAGCCGCGGCGCGGTGTATTATTTGTGCGGATTGTCTGCCACCGATCCGGCGTTCCTGAAATACCCGTCGCTGCCGGTGACGCGATGTTCGGGCTATTCGGCCAAGAAATGACGGAGGCCAATCCCTCGGCAACTTCCGTCAGCGGGCCGCGGCGAACGACGATTGCGCGTCGGGACGCGCCCGCTGCATCAGGTCCCACGCTTCGATGAACTCTGGCATGGTCTCCCGCTGTCGGGGTGGGCTCTTCAGAGTCTCGGCAACGTGCGCCAGCATCAACTTATAAGCCATCGTGCGGTCCGAGCCCGGCGCGAGCAGTTCGTCGGCGCTTAGCCCAACCTGCGTCGTCTTGCCTTCCACCTCGACCTTCATCCACACCTTGCCCTGCTGATCGAGAAACGGCGTGCCCTTCTCGTTCAGCTCCTTGAAAACGTGTCCGACCGAGTTCCGATCCGCCAGAATGTGCGCGTCCACCGCCTCCGCCACGATGGCATCGAACTTTTCGCGGTAAGCGCTCCATTCCTTCTGGCTGCCCACCATGCGAACGCGTTCTTCAAGCTTCGCCGCCTCCAGACCCGGCACGCTTGGCTCGGAGGAGTCGCCGCCGATCTTCGCCAGATCAATCTCGTGCCCGAGCTCTCCTTCGCGAATCGTCGAGTGATCCTCAAACTCGTGCTCCACACTAAAGCGGCCGGTCAATAAATTCGTGCCCACCACGAACGGCAGTTCGTGCCATGCAAAGACGGCCATGGGAATCAGGAGCTTTTTCGAGCGGTACAGTTGCTCCGCTCCGTTGCGGCACTCGGAACTGCGCTTGATCGTGCCCGGCAATTGCGCGAAGTGCATCACGCGATATTGCGCGTCCGGCCGGCCGTGCGCGTAATGCGAAAACGAGTGCGCAATCCCCTTCGGGCTGCTGATCCCGAAATCGTTCATGACGTCGCGGTGAGCCGCGTGCGGGAAATACGTGTTGATCACATTCTTGGTGAAGTCCGCGCAATTGTGCGCCAGGCCGTTGAAATGATTCACGTTCGGCGCGTCGTTGAACTCGGCGATCAGCTTAAGGTCCTGTTCGACGGTTGTGGATACCACCAGGATGTAGAGGGTTCGCTCCGATGAAGCGCTCACCATTTCCCGCCACTCGGCTCCTCCGCTGGTCTGGCAGGAATGGCCTTGGCATAGTCCGCCCAAAACCTGTTCGCGGTAATTCTGTTCCAGCAGCCTCTTCACCTTCCATGTGGAGAAAATAGGCCGGCTTGCCGGATCGGCCACGCCGTAGACGAATACGTTGAGCGGAACGATATTCCACTCGAAAGGCTGATCCTCGCCAAGCGTCGTGTAGTTGCTGATCACCGAGCCTTGCTCGTTCGGTCCGCAGAGGCGCAATTTCACGGGCGTTTCCGGGCAGATGCGCGATAGGTAGACAGCGCTGTGGCCCGAACCCGTAATTCGCTCGAGGCTGGTATCGATCGACTCGTTCAGCACGAGTCCCACGTCGCCCCGGGCGCTCGCGGAAGCAAAGAGCGCGACGGTGCACAGGAATACGATGGAAATTGCGAGGCGCAAAAGAGCGTCCCCCTCCACGCAGGATTTGACTGCACGAGCGCGGCCCGGGTCCGCCCTACGTCGGCTTATAGACATTACCAAGCCTATAAAATTAGATGCCCCCTTGTCCCGAAATGTAAGCTGCCTTGTGTTTGAAAGTGCAATTCGCCTAAGATGCCCCGCGGCACGGAACTTTTCGACACCCAACTGCGTTCCATACTGTGAGGCCGATATGTCATGCGGATCGCGAGGCTAGGCAATTTTGGAGCCCGACGCCCAACTGGTGCAGCTCTGTCTCCGGGGCGACGGGCCGTCCTGGGAGGAACTTGTGCGGCGGCACACGCGGCGCGTTTTTAACCTCTGTTACCGGTTCACCGGCAACTCATCGTCCGCCGAAGATCTGAGCCAGGAGGTTTTTCTGCGCGTTTTTCGCACTCTGCCCAGTTACCAGTCCTCGCAGGGCGCTTTTCCGACCTGGCTTACCAGCGTGACGCGCAATTTGCTGGTGGACCATTACCGGCGCACGCGACGTGACCGTATCACCGATTCAATTGACGACGCTATGCCGCAGCTTGAGGAAAGGCAGTCTCCCGCGCGTACGCCCGACAAACTCGCGTTGGCGTCCGAGCTGAGCGCACAGTTGCAGCGCGGGCTTGCCCGGCTTTCTCCGGAACTGCGCGAAGCGGTCATTCTGCGCGATCTGCAGGGACTCGATTACGGTGAGATTCGCACCGTGCTGCAGATTCCCGAAGGCACGGTGAAATCCAGAATCAATCGGGGGCGCATCGAGCTGGCGCGCATCCTCGAGGAAATGGGAGTGCGTCCGGCTTAAACGCCGGCACGGAAGCCAATGGACTGGAACTGCACACTTACGGAAGAACGGCTGAGCGATCTGCTGGATGCCTCTCTTTTGCCAGACGAAGCGGCGGCGTATTCCGCACACGCTGTCGGATGCGCCCGCTGCGCGAAATTGGTTGCTCAGGTGGGCGGCCTGGTCACGCGGATGCAACGCTCCGCTCTCGTCGAAGAGCCTCCTGCGCTGGTTGGAAAGATCCTCGACGCGACGCTTGGTCCGCGAAAACAAACTAGAGTTTCGCCGGGCTGGTCCGGATGGCTCTCTGCGATTTGGCAGCCGCGCTTCGCCATGGGCCTGGTGACCGCAGCGGCTTCGCTCGTGATCGTCGCTCACGCGCTGGGTTCCGCAGCCGGCAAATCCGGCATGAACCCCGTAAATCTGGTGCGGGGTGCGAACCGTCAGGCGCATCTCACCTACGCGCATGGGGTGAAGTTCGTCAACGATCTGCGCGTGGTTTACGAAATTCAATCGCGGCTGTCATCCCAACCCGAAAGCTTCTCCGAACCGATTTCCGTCCCGGCCGCGAAACCGTCCCTCAAACCGGAGCCAGGCCAGGAACAGCAGCAGCCCTCGAACGACCCGCATGAGAAGTCGCAGACCGTTCCGCACTCGATCCGCCGCGATGCGCGCGCGGTTGTCGAGCTCGCAGTAATGTTACCGGACAGCTTTTCCGAAAATTGGCAAACCGGCGCGCTCAGGAGAAACCCATGAAATGTGCAGAACACGTTGACGTGGACGCCACCGGCTATTGTCGCCAGTGTGGCAAGGCTCTTTGCCCCGCCTGCACCCGAGATGTGCGCGGCGCTCTCTATTGCGAAAATTGTCTGGCCAACCTCGTTACCGCGCCCGCAGCGGAGCCGAAGAGCGGAGCGGTCACCGGCGCCCACCCGGGAACCGCTCTCGCGCTCGGGTTTATCCCCGGTCTCGGCGCGGTCTATAACGGTGAATATGTAAAAGCGCTGATCCACGTGCTGATTTTCGGCGGAATCATCGCCGCTCTGACCGCGGACCTGCCGGCCGGCTTCATCGCTCTTCTATCCATCGGCCTGGGTTGCTTCTATTTCTATATGCCCATTGAGGCCTATCACGTTGCCAAAGCCCGCCAGGCAGGTCAACCTCACCCGCCCGACCTGGTGCAGGGCGAAGGCCGCAGACCCATCGGCGCCATCGTGCTCATCGCTTTGGGCGTGCTCTTCCTGCTGGCGAATTTTCATCTCCTCGAGCGCGAGTGGTTCGCCCGAGCCTGGCCGGCGGGGCTGATTGTGCTCGGCGTGTGGATCTTGATGGACCGCATGAGGCGCACGTCGTAGGAGAGGACGCCATGGCCAACGATACAAAAGTGAATTGCGCTTGCGCGCGCTGCCGCATTCGCGCTCTGATGGGCCCGCTCATGCTGATCGCTACGGGCGCGATCTTTTTGCTCGGCAGATTCACGAGTCACGGTTTCCTGCAGCTTTGGCCCCTGCTGCTGGTGATCGCAGGAGTCGTACTGTGGCTCGAAGCAACCGCCTCGCGCGAGGGCCACACGCGTCCATGAGGACCCCGTGAACGATCTCCCGCGCCGAAGAAGATCCATTTTCCCGGGCCTGCTCCTCATCGTGCTCGGATTGATTTTCCTGCTTCACCGCATCAACCCCGGCCTGGAAATCGGCCACATGGCCCGGATCTATTGGCCCTTCTTGTTCATCCTATGGGGCATCGCCAAACTGATTGACCACGCCGCCGCAAGTAGCGCCGGCCAGGCCCGTGCGCCGCTGCTTTCCGGAGGCGAGGCCGCGCTGCTGGTGCTTCTCGCCTTCGTGCTGATCGCGTTCGGCATGCGCGACTGGGTTCACGATCGCTTTCCAAACGTGCACATTGACATACCCGAATTTCGTCAGCCCTATTCGCAAAGCCGCGAGCTTGCGGCTCAGGCGATTCCTTCCGGATCCCGCGTCACGGTCGAAACCGGGCGAGGAAATATCACCGTCCATGGCGGCGCGGGCAACGAGCTGCGCGTCGGCGTAAGCGAATCCGCCGGCGGTCCCAGCGAATCGGCCGCGAACGACCGCATGCGCAGCGTTTCCGTCGTCATCGAACAGTCCGGCGGCGGTTACAACATCCACCCCGTTCACCAGAGCGATTTCGAAGAGACGGTCACCGTCGATCTCGATGTAGAACTCCCCAAAACCGCCAGCGTGACGCTGCACACCCCTCGCGGCAACATCAACGCCTCGGGGATCGCCGCAGTCCTCGCGGCGCGCGCTGAGAATGGTGACATCGAAATCCACGACGCTTCATCGGATGTGGCCGCGCAAATGGAAAAGGGCGACGCGCGGATCACGGGTGTCGCTGGCAACGTTATCTTGAAAGGCCGCGGCAACGATGTCGAAATCGGCGACGTGGCGGGCGACGTCACTCTCGACGGCCCCTTCATCGGATCCACCATTGTCCGCAAAGTCGGTAAAACCATCCGCTTGAATTCGCAGTGGGCCGATCTGACCGTTGCGCAACTGACCGGCCGCCTGGAAATAGATTCCGAAGCGATCAAGCTCTCGGACGCCGCTGGATTCGCCAAAATTCAGGCGCACAACAAGGATGTCACCGTGGAAAATGTCGCGGGCCAGCTCGACATCGTCAATTCACATGGCGACGTCAAAGTGACTTCTGCGGCGCCTCCGCGCGAGGCGATCAACCTCACGAACGACTCCGGCGAAGTGGAGCTCACGCTTCCGGCAAAATCAAGCTTCCAGATCGCCGCCTACTCGCGCGGGGGCGAAGTCGAGAGTGAGTTTGAGGACCCCTCATTAAAATCAACCGGCGAGGAAAAAGACGGGCGGCTGAACGGTCAATTTGGCGGAAAATCCGGAATGCTCGGTCCGAAAATCACCATCACGACAAGCTACGGCACGATCTCGTTGCACAAATCCTCTTAAATCTTTCCTGCTTCCTTCTTTTCTGACCCGCGCAATCGGTCGAGCGTCGCAAAAAACTCCGGAAAGGAAACTCCCACGCACTCCGCATCGCGGATCGTCGTCTCGCCTTCCGCGCCAAGCGCTGCAACCGCCAGCGCCATGGCAATCCGGTGATCGCCCCGCGGATCGACTTTAGCACCGCGCAGTTTCCCCGCGGAGCGCCCCTCGACGCGCAGGCCATCGGCAAACTCCTCCACCTTCGCGCCCATCTGCCGCAAACCCTCGGCCAGCGCCGCAATTCGGTCGCTTTCCTTCACCCGCAACTCCTGCGCGTCGTGAATCTCGATCCCCTTCTCCGTGAACGGACCGAGCGCTGCCAGCATCGGCAATTCATCAATCATCTCCGCCACCTGAGATCCGGAAATCGCGCCGCCCTCGAGCGCCGCGTGCCGCACGGAAACATCGCCGACCAATTCGCCGTTGCGCATCTGTACCGTGGCCACGCGCACCGGCGCTCCGATGGAGTTAAAGAAATCCAGCACCCGCGCGCGCGTCGGATTCAGCCCTACGTTGTGAATCATCAGCGACGATCCGGGCAGCACCAGCGTGGCGCCAATCAGGAACACAGCCGTGGAAAGATCGCTCGGGACCGCCAGCTGGCGCGCCATCAGCTTCGGCCGCGGATGGATTTGAATTGTGCCGCGGCCGCCGTCCAGCACTGCGCCGAACTCGCGCAAGGCCACTTCTGTATGATCGCGAGTGTTGATGGCCTCGCGCACGGTGGTAACGCCTTCGGCGTAAAGCCCGGCCAGCAGCACCGCCGACTTCACTTGCGCGCTCGGTGTCGGCGGCGTGTAATCAATCGCCCGCAAGTTCCCGCCGCGAATCTCCAGCGGCGCGCGATCGCCTTCTTTGCTCCGAATTTCCGCGCCCATCTGCCGCAGCGGCTCGATCACCCGCCGCATGGGACGTTTGCGGAGCGACTCGTCTCCCGTGATCGCCGACTTGAATCGCTGCCCCGCCAGCACTCCGCTCAGCATGCGCATCGTCGAGCCCGAATTTTCCGCGTCCAGCGTCCGCCGCGGCTCGCGCAATCCGTCCAGCCCCTTCCCGGCGATGCGCACTCGACCGTCGCTCGATTCGATCCCCACTCCCAGGCCGCGCAGGCACTCCAGGGTGCTGCGGCAGTCGGCCGCCGAAGCGTAGTTGGCTATCTCGCTGGTACCCTCGGCCAGCGCCGCCAGGATCGCGTAGCGATGCGATATGGACTTGTCGCCCGGCAGTTCGATCACGCCTTCGATCGTGCCCCCGGGCGAAATTACCCTCTTCCCCATGGTGCAAGTCTAACATGCACATGCCACGTCACTTGGAGGTCGTGCGGATTCCGGGAGAGGGTCATTGCAGAGCCGAAAGATTGAATTGCGTCCGCGCGGATCTAGTTAGAACAAGTGTGCCGGTTCAGTCCGCTTGTCAACCCCTCGGCGGACTGTCCGTAGCCCAGCCAGGGCAGCAAAACATCGGCTGCCACGGCGGCGCCGTGAGGCGACCAGTGGTTGTCGCACAGCAGGAAGTACGATTTGTAATCGGCGCCCGCTCTCGCGTCCATTTCCGGCAGCAGATCTTTGATGGGAATTCCGTTCGCCTGGCCCCATTGTTCCATCAACGGCCCCAGCCGGTCTTGGTGCGCTTCATGCAGTCGCCGGAAATCCATCGTTCGGGGAATCAGGAAAACGGCCACCCTCGCTCCGTGAGCGTCGGCGGTGCTTTTGATATCTTCCAGCGCTCTCTTCAATCGCGCGAGGTCCACGTCGGTGAAGTCGTTGTAGCCGGAGTACGGCCGGGTATAGTCTCGGAACGATCCCCAGTACAGGCGATTATACATATACTGGACGACGTGATAGGACGCGAGATAGCCCCGCAGATAATCCTCAACGTAGTCGAAGTTGTCGTCTAACGTGTTCGGCTGAAAATGACCCGTGTAGAAAATCGAATAGTCGTCGGCATAGTAGGGCCTGTAGACATTACCCCTCCCGTTTTGCCTGTTGAAGGTCACGTCCATGTCATGGAAGTCGTTGTCGGGCAGCACGCCTACCATGACCACGCTATGATCGAACTTCGCCGCCATGGTCTTGTAGAGCAGCGCGTACTGCAATGGCCCCGTGCCGCCGATGCCGAAATTCAGATGCTCCCGGCCCGTCTGCCTCTCCAGGATGTTGGTCAAGCGCTCGTCAGCGGTCAAGCCCAGACCTTCGATCATGGAGTCGCCCAGCACGACCGTCCGAGGCTGCGGCGAATGCATGCTCCGCTCCACATCCCGCGCGCCGTAGCTGTTCGTAAAATATTCGACGCTGTAACAGCCGTCCTGGTGAAGAAAGTGCCCGTTGGCCGGGTGCCAGTTTCCGATTGCTGCGTCGTTCTCAACCCAGAATTGTTGATGGTTGGCCCGGTAATTTGGCCTGCTCGAGGGCCATTTGCTCCAATGAACCATGACCAGACTGGCAAGCTCGGCGAGAATTGCAAATATGAGAAAATTGATCGCTATTAGCTTCAGGGCATATAGCGTGGACTGGCCTATCGAGCGCCGCCCGGAACTACTCGCTGCCAATTGGTTCATTTCTCCTCTGGCCGCGACACACGTACCCGCGGGAATAGAAGATCACTTCTTCTATCAGGAAGTTGCCCGCAACCGGGCAATCCTGCACAGCTCTAGGTCCGTACGGCCATTTTTTTGAGAGGGAAGCTAAATATCAGTTAGTGTATCCGCTGCCG
>Ga0210409_10007015_pt1 | contig 11650 bp, 8 predicted proteins | sample IncBWH17MmetaG_FD_161649 | JGI IMG/M metagenome (GOLD analysis project Ga0210409, IMG submission 161649) | Forest soil microbial communities from Barre Woods Harvard Forest LTER site, Petersham, Massachusetts, United States - Inc-BW-H-17-M | ecosystem: Environmental > Terrestrial > Soil >...
GCTCGCTCCGCCGTGAGGGATGGCCCTTAGGAAGGCACGCTTGGAGTGTGCATCTTTGGTCTGTAAAACCATTGGCGGTCTCCAAATGGAAGCCGCATTTTCACATGAACGCGTTTGGCATGTTCACGAAAAAGGCAACGTTTATGGCACCATGAACGCGGTGAACCTCTTCGTGGCGAATTCGTAGGTCACTCCATCTGAAGACCGTTCTGACTGCTTTCGAACGCGGGCCAAACGACACCACAGTGAACCGAATTGAGAGACGCGCGCCGATAGCTTGAGCGTGTCAATCGTTGGACCCAGAGTTGGTCGCGTGGCACAGCTTGCCCGCGCCGACCAAATTTAGACGATCCAATCACATCCTGTTGGGGAGCATTCTCTCGCAAGAATTTTCGCGAGTTCTCCTTCTTTGAGCGGCTTGCACTCTCTGTCGATTTTCGCTAATTTCACACTTAAATCACCCTGATGAACTCCAACAATCACGTGGACGGATCGCCACTGCCCCGCCCGTGTGATGGACCGCGTCCTTTGGTGTCGACCTCCCTGCGACGCGAGCCTACGGGCGACGTCACCCAGCTTCTACAAGCGGCCTCTGCCGGCGACTCGAAGGCTGCGGCCGATCTGCTGCCGCTGGTCTATGAGGAGCTGAGGCGGCTGGCCGCCCGCCGGTTGGCGGATGAACAGAACGAGCACACGCTTCAGCCCACTGCCCTCGTGCATGAAGCCTGGCTTAGAATCTCCGGCCCCGACGAGCGCAGTTGGAACGGACGTCAGCACTTCTTCGCCACCGCAGCCGAAGCGATGCGCCGCATCCTCGTGGATCGTGCCCGTCGCCGACAGGCCAATAAACGCGGCTCCGGAGCCGACCGCCTCGACGTCGATGAGTTGGACATCCCGTCACCCGCGCCGGACGACCAATTGCTCGCCGTGAATGAGTCCTTGGCAAAATTTGCGACAGTGGACTTCCGTAAAGCGGAGCTGGTGAAGTTGCGTTATTTCGTGGGCCTCTCCTTCGAGGAGACGGCCGAGGTCCTGAGCATCGCCGTACCGACCGCGAAACAGTGGTGGGCCTACGCCCGGGCCTGGCTGCGGGTGGAAATCGCAAGTTCCGGGGCCACCGGATCACCCGGCGAAGTATCGCTGGCGCATCTGCCTAAATGAGCGCAAAAGCGGGGGAAAAAAGGATGTCGCTACTTTTCGACATACTTTTTGGGTCCAGAGTGCGCTTAATACAATAGATGAGCGAACCGAATCTCGACGTGAACTCAGAACCTCCCCGTGAGGAAGCTCTGTTCCAGGCGGCGGCCCAACTGATCGGTGCCGAGCGAGCCGCCTTCCTGGACGCTGTGTGCGCCAGCGATCCCTCCCTCCGACAGCGCCTCGAAGTATTGTTGGCCGCGCATGAGCAAACCGACGCCTTGCTCGCCACCGAACCAGAAGCCAGCCGGCCTACCTTGAAGCTTGAGCTCGCAGACACTCCAGACGAGGTGGTGGGGCAGAGGCTCGGCCGCTACAAGTTGCTGGAGAAGGTGGGCGAAGGCGGCTGTGGCGTGGTCTACGTCGCCGAGCAGATTGAACCGGTTCGTCGGCGAGTGGCCCTCAAGGTGATCAAACTGGGCATGGACACCAAGCAGGTGGTCGCCCGCTTCGAAGCCGAGCGACAGGCGTTGGCCATGATGGACCATCCCAACATCGCGAAAGTGCTCGATGCGGGCACGACCGACGCCAGGCGGCCCTTCTTTGTGATGGAACTGGTGCGGGGCATCCGTATCACTGAGTATTGCGACCAGAATAATCTCAGCACCAAGGAACGACTTGACCTGTTCATAAAGGTCTGCCAGGCCATCCAGCACGCCCATCAAAAGGGCATTATCCATCGCGACATCAAGCCCTCGAACATCCTGGTAACGCTGCACGACGGAGTGCCGGTGCCCAAAGTGATTGATTTCGGCATCGCCAAAGCCACGGAAGGAAGACTCACCGACGCGACGGTTTACACGCAGTTGCACCAGTTCATCGGGACGCCGGCCTACATGAGTCCGGAGCAAGCGGAGATGAGCGGCTTGGACATCGATACGCGCAGCGACATCTATAGCCTGGGCGTGCTACTCTACGAACTTCTGGCCGGCAGCACGCCGTTCGACGCGCAGGAACTGATGGCTTCGGGCATCGACGCGATGCGCAAAACCATCCGCGAGAAGGAGCCGGTACGCCCGAGCACACGATTGGCAACGCTCAAGGGTGAGGAGTTGACGACCACAGCGAAACGTCGCTCATGCGACGCGCCGAAGCTTATCCACCTCCTCGAGGGCGATCTCGACTGGATCGTAATGAAGTGCCTGGAGAAGGACCGCACGCGACGCTACGAGACGGCCAACGGTCTGGTGGCCGACCTCAAGCGGCACTTGAACAATGAGCCGGTAGTCGCCAGGCCTCCGAGCGCAACTTATCGCTTCCAGAAACTGGTCCGCCGAAACAAACTGGTGTTTACCGCCGTGACAGCGGTTGCGGTCGCGCTCGTGGCCGGGCTCGGGGTCAGCATGTGGCAGGCGGTCCGGGCGACTCGAGCCACGAAGGCCGAGTCCCAACAACGCCTCGCCGCCGAAGGCGCCCGAGTCCAAGCCCAGGCCAAACAGCAGGAAGCTGAGGCGGAGCGGCAACGTGCAGATGCACAGGCGGGCAAGGCCTCCGAGAGCCAGCAACAGTCGCGTCGCCTGCTCTACGCCTCGGACATGAATCTCGTCCAGCAGGCGCTCAAGCTCAACAATCTTGGCCGGGCGCGCCTGTTATTGGACCGCCACCGCCCGCAACCCGGCGAGGAAGACCTCCGCGGATGGGAATGGCGTTATCTCTGGCAACTGACCCGCAGCACCGCCATTATCACGCTAACCAACCGATCGGTCCGCGGAACGTCCGTCACTCTTTCCCCGAATGGCACCCGTCTGGCAGTAGGCTGGTCGGACGGGCGCGTGGAACTTTGGGATGTCGCTAACCGGCACTTGATTCGGGCCCTGACGGACGGTGGGCAGCCCAATTGGGGCCGGGTGGCTTTCTCCCCCATTCAAAACCTCCTGGCCGCCACATCCGCCACCAACGCGGTCACCCTATATGACCTCGACTCCGGCCGCGAATCGGTTCTCTGGCGGGCACCCAAGGGAGAAGATTGGGACGTGCGTGACCTGGCGTTTTCGCAGGATGGTTCCCGGGTGGTTATCTACGCCGGATCAGATAGCCAAGAACTCGGCGACGCAGCTTGGGTGCTGAATGTATCCTCCGCCAAAATCGAAGGCCGCCACTCGACCGAGTACACTGGAGCCTATTTTAGCATAGGCGCCCGGCTGTCGCCCGACAACCGGCGTCTATACCTGCCACGTTCTGACCCGGTGAACCACCGCTACAGCATCCGCTGCCTCGACCTTGCCACGGGCCAGGAAGTCTGGCAGACCGAGCGCGGTCGGGACCACGTGCTGGCCGCGTTTGCCATCTCGCCCGACGGGCGGGTGCTGGTTTCGGGCTCTTGCTGTGAAGATCCCACCATCCGCGTTTGGGACACCGCAACCGGCCGTCTCCTCCGGCTCCTCGATCGACATACCGCTTGGGTTTGCACGCTCGCATTTTCGATGGACGGACGTCGTTTGATCTCCGCTGGTTCCGATCAATCCATCCGCATCTGGGATACGGCAACATGGACCGAGCTAAAGGTGCTTCGCGGCCACCGGGACGAGGTTTATGGCCTCGCGGTCTCGGAGACCGCACACCTAATCGCCAGCGCGAGCAAGGACGGAGATCTCATGTTGTGGAACGATGAAGTAGAGGGAGCCAACGATGGATACAGCCGTGTGCAAGAAACCCTCCTCGAAGAGGTCCTGCCGCGGAACGGCATACGGGGGGTTAAAGGGGGAGTGACCCTACGAGAAAACCACCTCGATAGTGAGGCCGTGCCGCTGGACCGCTCACGCTTGCTGATGCTGCCTCGGGACAAGCCTCCCGAGTTGATCGATCTCAATAACGGCGCATTCTTGGGCTCGCTGTCGGAACTCGGATCCTCCAGCAACGTCCTTGACCGGGTCGGCGACGGAACGCTTTGCCGCTGGGATGGAACCAACCAGATCCTCCTGGAAGAACTGCGTGGTGGGGATTTCATTCGGATCGGCGCCATCCCGCTCAATTCGCGGCCCACCGGGCTCGCCCGCCACGCCAAGCGGCCGCTCGTGGCTTGGAGCGAGGCGTCGGCATTAAAGTCGATTTACCTGGCGGATCTGACCGCACCCGGCCGACGGATCGAATTGATGGGGGATGTCCCCGGCCTTATCCCATACCGGTTCAGCACGGACGGAAGTTACCTGGTGGCAGTAGCGCCAGGACGGAATTCCCTGCGCGCTTGGAAGCTTGATACCGGAAAGATAGTTACATCCATCGACGGGGATATCTCTGATGCAACGTTCGCAGGCGGCGGGCAAATGCTCGTTGTAGCAATCAATACGGAAAGCAGCAATGAGGTCGGGTTCTACGACCTGGCCAATCCCAGCCGAGCACCTCGGCTCATTCCAGGCCGACAGCATTGTTCTCACCTGGCCGTTTCCCCGGACGACCGGCTTGTGGCCGCGAGCATAATGAATGGCTCTATCCGGCTTTTCGACCCCGCCAAACGGGAGGAGATCGAGCCCCTCTACCGCCACATGAACGCGGCCTTTGGCATCGCCTTTTCCCCCGACGGGCGACGGCTGATTTCTGGCGGTGGGGGACGGGAGGCCATCAAACTCTGGGATGTCGCCACGCGGCAGGAATTGCTGACGCTTGCCGGCACCGGCTCTTTTATCCACACGGCCATCTGGTGTGCGGAAGGGGATGTGATTCTCGCGGGAGCGCCGTGGCAAATGTGGCGCGCGCCATCCTTGGCGGATATAGAGAAGGCTGACGCGAGGGACAAATCGCCGGCTCGGCAGCCATGAATCCATCGCGTGAAGAAGCTCTCTTTGCGCTGGCGCTGACCAAGCCGAAACGCGGATGGTTTCGCTCCCGCGTGGGAGTGGCTGAAAGGTTTGCGGGCAAACAACCCAAAGGCTTACGCCAAGTGCGCGGTTCGCATTCGGCGGCTTGCGGAAATGGGGCACGAGTTGCGCCGACCAGAAGCGGATTTGTTACGTGACGGCATTTATGAATTGCGAGCCAGACTGGGCACGGTCAATTATCGGCTTCTCTATTTTTTCCACGGATGGAACGTGGCCGTGCTGGCGCACGCGATGACCAAAGAAAATGAAATTCCAGCCATCGAGATTAACCGGGCGCTGGAACGTAAAAGAGTGTTTCTTGCCAACCCCCCCGCTCACACCTTTATAGGAGACGTTGAAAATGCCTAGTCTAGCCAAAGAACGCAGAACGGACCAGCGACGCGCTCGTGCTTATGGACAGACTGACCGCCAACAGCCTGGAAATGGTTGACTTGATCGAGCAGGAACAGCGCCAATCTGGACGTCGCTCGGAAGATTTACGAGCTTCGCACCAAGGCCAAACTTTCCCAGGCTGAACTCGCGAAAAAAGTTGGCACTACCCAATCCGTAATCTCACGGCTTGAAGACGCAGATTACGAAGGTCATTCCCTGGCAATGCTGCGGCGGATCGCTTCCTCTTTGAAAAGGCGCGTTGAGATACGATTCGTGGCCAGCCACAAGTTGCAACACGCTTGACAGATTCCGCTATGTCCCAAGGAATGCCCACCCGGAAAAATTCGCGCAAAACACGTGCCCGATCACCACGCGCGTAGTTGCGGCCAGTCTGGTGAGCAAGCAAGTTGTGTCCATTTTCCTGCCTGATTTGACATTGGGCGAGGGTTGAGAACCTAATGTCGCCGCCTCTCGTTGACCTATCTCGCACACAAGTTCGATTCCCAAACCCCTTGTCACTCGAAGCGCCTAACGAGTTCACAGTAGCTGCTGGTGACGTCCGTTCTGTAAGCATACCGGATGTCAAAATATAGGCCGAACGTTCTGGGCTCAGCTACCAAGGGTGTTGGAGATGCACGGGATCGCCGAGCATTTTCGCCTAAGGTCCGTGGCCCTGGACGTGCGACTCTGCACATCGCCACGCCCAGGATGAGGAGCAACCGAATGTCGACCGAGACATTTATTCCCCTCTTCGGCGAAAAGGATCACCCTCACGCTGCAGACACTTTACTTCTTTGGTGAGAAGGGCGGCCACACGGTGCTTTGCCAAATAAACCCTGGCGACACTGATTCTCAGCGTTCGCGCGACTTCATCCGCGGGCCAATTTTGCAGAACGTAAAGGTCAAAGATTTGAAACTGCCTCGCGTTGACTTGGCGTTTGACCCGCTCCAAGGCTGCCGTCATGAGATTCTTTTGCCATTCGTCCTCCCACACCGAATCCAGGTCCACAGCATTGGGATCAGGAATTCTCTCTACGGTTGAGGTCCGGGACGTGCTGGTTCTGTCGTTTATCGGATGTGACGGCAAGCGTTTCCGCAACTGCCAGATGATGCGCTGGCGTGTAATCAGCATCAGCCAACTCTTGAACGAGCAGCGCGCCGGATCGTATTGGAAATCCTTGATATTCTTAGCCACGGCCAGAAGCGTCTCTTGAACTGCGTCTTGCGCTTCCGTTTCGTCGAGGCCCGATTTTAGGGCTACCCGATAAACCAAATGCCGGTAAGTGTCGAAAAACTCCTGCCAGCTTCCCTGGTCCTCGTGGTCTTTCAGTCGAGCCAAGAGACTCGCACGGGTAGCCAGGCTGTTCCCTGCCGATGTTGCGGTCACGAATCCATAAATGCACCAACCAGCAGATTCTTTCAATTTTTATGAAAGATTTCATCCGTAAGGCCATTGATTGGGCTGGTGAGCAAAAAAACATTGATTGTTATCGGTAGCGTGTTGCTGGCCGTTCTGTCCGGGACCCAGGCTCAAACGTTCACCCAAATCACTAACGGCCCAATCGTCAATGACGTCGGCATGTTTGTTGGCGTTTCTTGGGCTGATTTCAACAATGACGGCTTCCTGGATGCATTCGTGTCAAATTGGGGGGGCCGCACTAATGTCCTCTACCGAAACAATGGGGACGGTACGTTCACAAGGGTCGCGGGAGGGGTCGCGCTTGAGGACGGTGATTACCACGGTGGTGCGGCGGTGGCGGATTATGACAACGACGGTTACCCTGACCTTGTGGTTCCGGCAGGCGTGGAGGCTCCCACTCCCCGGCGCATATTGCTGTATCACAACAACGGCGATGGTACGTTTAGGCCAGCAAGCGGCGGCAGCGTGACGAATCAACTTGGCTTTTTCGGAAATGCCTCCTGGGTGGACTACGACAACGACGGCTTTGTGGATCTGTTTGTGACGAATCCCGGCGATTCAAGCGGCGGGGTTTTGCTGGGGGGAAAGAACCTCCTGTTCCGCAACAATGGCGATGGCACCTTCACCAGGGTGACGACGGGCGCGATTGTAAACGACTTCGGTATCGCCTTTGGGGTGCTGTGGGCGGATTATGACAACGACGGGTTCACGGATCTGGTTGTCCAAAATCTTCTACTGCCGGGGTCATCTGAGAGCCAGAACTTCGTTTACCACAACAATCGGGATGGGACGTTCACACGAATTCTAACCAACGCGATCGCCAGTGATTTTTGGCCCAATGGAGCTGGCGCAGGCGCGTGGGGAGATTATGACAATGATGGTTTGCCGGACCTTTTCGTTGGCGATGAAGGTGGCGTCCGAAATCGTCTCTATCACAACAATGGGTATGGCTCTTTCACGAACGTCACCTCTGGCGCGATTCTCCTCCCGCCGTCCATCAATGGCGTCGCGGACTGCGCCTGGGGTGACTATGACAACGATGGTTCTTTGGATTTGTTTGTCGGTAGTTGGAATGGGCCCAACGGCCTTTACCACAACAACGGGGATGGTACCTTTACGCGAGTTTTCAGCGAGCCATTCTTGAATGCCGCCAATGCCGTCATGAATGGCGTCGCATGGGTGGATTACGACAACGACGGTTTCCTGGATTTATTCCTGACCCGGTTCACCCTTAGCAGCACTGGGGTGGAAAGTCCCGCTTCCGACCTTCTCTATCACAACAATGGCAACACCAATGGGTGGCTCGAGGTCAAACTCGTCGGGACCCTGTCCAACCGTTCGGGCCTTGGCGCCAAGATCCGGGTGCATGCCACGATCGGCGGCAAAGCGTTCTGGCAACTTCGCGAGATCTATACCGGCAGCGGCTGGGACTCGCATCCCGTGGTTGCACACTTTGGCTTGGGTGATGCTACCAACGTGGACACGGTCCGCATTGAATGGCCATCGGGAATGGTTCAGGAATTGACCGAAGTTGCGCCGAGGCAAATTCTCACCATCACTGAGCCACCGCGCTTGCTGGCCAGCGCCACCAACGGCGTCCCTCAATTCTTGATCAAAGGCGGACGCTTCCTCCAATACGACCTCCAGGTTTCAACCAACCTGGTTGCCTGGTCGGCGATTGGCACAGTGACAATCACAAACTTAAACGGCATCGCTCAGGTTGTGGATACGAATGCATCCGTCTCCGATTGGAAGTTTTATCGTGCGGTAGGCCGGTAAAACCATGTGGCGAACATCACCTGCCAAATGAAACCATGAATACTCTAAAGTTGAATTCCTTAGTTTCCTTAGTGGCTCTCCTGCCCAGCGCCGAACCTGGATGGACCCATTCACTTGACCACTGGGTCGAGCGCAATCCCTATCCTGCGGGGGCCCGTCTCAACGGGCTAGTCTTTTGGAACGGTCAATTCGTCGGTGTGGGTGATTACGGGACGATTGCCAGCTCGCCCGATGGCATTTCGTGGACTCCCAGCTCATCGGGAACCACCAACACGCTGCTCGCCATCGCCTGCGCACAGGATCAATTGGTTGCGGTGGGCGATGCAGGGACGATCCTGACTTCGCCTGACGGAGTTTTCTGGAGCAGCCAGCTTTCAGGAACAACCAGCCGCCTTTTCGGGATCGCGTGTGGAACAAACCTGCTTGCGGTGGCAGGTGAGTCCGGAACTCTGCTGGCGTCGCCCGACGGCGCGAACTGGTTTCGGTTCACCTCGGACACGACCAATTCTCTATTGTCGATCGCCTATGGAGAAGGCCGGTTTGTGGCGGTCGGAGGCGGCGAGGCCAACTCGGCCGGTACGATTCTGACTTTGACTTCGGCCGATGGTTTCACCTGGACGAGTCGCGCTTTCGAAACGGTCGATGCTCTTAAAGGGGTGGCTTTTGCGAAAGGTGTGTTTGTCGCCGCCGGAGACCTGGGCCCAATCGTGACTTCCTCTGACGGCATCACCTGGAAGACCGCCTATTCTTGGTTGGGCGCCTGGGAGTGGACTACCTACGTCAACAATCATTTTATGGTGCTTGGCGTGCGAGGAGGCCCCCTTGGGGAGCCTCCAACGTTTTGGCTGGCGACCTCGCCCGATGGCACAAATTGGACAACCAATCCTGTCGGCCACAACGCGCTGGGCCCGATCGCTTACGGCAACAATCATTATCTCGCGGGACCGCTTGGCATCATCTCCGCTAACGGCACGAACTGGCCCATCATCACCGGGACATCCGGGGACCTTTTTTGCATCGCTTACGGCAACAACCAATTCCTGGCAGCAGGCTATGGGGTACTGAATTCTGCTGACGGCACCGTTTGGACGAATTCCACGGATTATGGCCCTGACCGAGGGAATTGGTTTAATGGTCTCGGCATAGCCTTCGGCGGCAACCAGTTTGTGGCGGCGACAGATTCAGGTCTCCAGACCTCGCGCGACGGCGTGGCCTGGACAGCCTCAGACACCAACAACCTGGTTGGTGCGGTCAGCTACGGCAGCAACCGATTCGTGGCGGTAGGACATAACGGCACGATCATGACTTCGTCGGATGGGATCTCGTGGACAAACCGCGCCTCGGGAACAACCAATATGCTCGCGGCGGTGACCTACGGAAATGGCCAATTCGTGGCGGTCGGTGAGGCAGGAACGGTACTGACTTCCTCAGACGGCATTACCTGGGCCAACCGCAGCTCGGGGGGCCGCGTTTATCTCGCAAGCGTCGCCTACGGGAACAATCGCTTTGCCGCCGTTGGGCTTGCGGTCGGGACAAACGGGGTAGCAGGCACCACCGTGACTTCGCCCGACGGCATCACTTGGACCGAGAACAACGTAGGAACCAACTATACGTTTTCGTCTGTCGTCTACGGGAACGGGGAGTTTGTGGCGATTGGTAATGGGGCGACCGGCGGCCTGATTCTAACCTCGGCAGATGGCGCGAATTGGATCAACCGCGCTTCGAGCCCGGACTGGTATTTGTATGCGGTCGCCTTCGGGGACAACAGGTTTGTAGCCATCGGCCAGGGCGGCTTGATTCTGCAATCGGGCGTCGTCCTACCACCCCCACCGCCGCCAACCCTCCGGCTGGCGCTGGGGCCAGGCGGCTTCGAACTGCTAACGCTAAAGGGAGTGGCTGGCTACAGTTATACGATGCAGGTTTCAACCAACCTCGTGGATTGGGTGGACTTTGCAAACATCAGCCTTACCAGCAGTAACACAGCGGGGAGCATCTTTTTCCCCGCAGCGAACTTCACCCAGAGCTTTTATCGGGCCGTCGCTCAATGAAAATGAACAGGACTTTTTCAGGCGCGATATATCCGGTCCGGGTGTTGACAACCTGGAGGGTGTTGACAACCTTCACCAGGTCGACGACCGGTGTTTACACATACCTTGAAAACACGGCGCCCAACCCAAGGGCCTGTTACCGCGTTCGTCGGCGCCCTAATGCTTCTGGCATATCACGCTTCGACATGCAAACCAAGTTTCCGGTTAATCGGTCTCGCTCGGCATTTACACTAATTGAACTGCTGGTGGTCATCGCCATCATCGCCATCCTGGCGTCGCTGCTCTTGCCGGTGCTCTCCAAAGCCAAGACCAAAGGTCAGGGGATCCAGTGCCTGAACAATCTTAGGCAGTTCGGCATCGCCTGGACTCTCTACAACGGCGATAACGCCGAGCGAGTGCCACCCAACAGCGGGCTTGTCAGCACAAACACTTGGGTTCAAGGTTGGCTCGACCCCTGGACTCCCAGCCCCGACAACACTAACACACTCTACCTGACGCAAAGTCTGCTGGCGCCCTATCTGGGCCAAGCGCTGGGCGTGTGGCACTGTCCCGGAGACCAAAGCGGGTTGATGCGCTCGGTCTCCATGAACCGTTGGTTGAACAGTGATTTAACCCCAGATGAGTTTGGTGGGTTGCCGCCGCGCTACAAGGTCATTTTGCGCGCTTCCGACATGACTTATCCTGCGCCGAGCCAGACGTTCGTTTTCGTCGAAGAGCGGGCGGATTCGATCAATGATGGCTACTTCGTAGTAGTGATGGACCTTCAAGGAGCCAGCGCCAAGCTGGTTAATTATCCTGCGAGTTACCACAACGGCGCGGGCAACTTGGCGTTTGCCGACGGTCACAGCGAAACCCACCACTGGCGCGACCCGCGGACTAACCCGCCTATTCGCCGAGGCGTTTACCTAGTGTAGTGTCCATTTAATGATTGATATTATAATCGGCCACTTTATGGTATTGGGCATGCCACGCATCGCCCCACCGGTCACGCTAACCGAAGCCCAATCCGAAGAACTCCG
>Ga0210409_10007017_pt1 | contig 11650 bp, 11 predicted proteins | sample IncBWH17MmetaG_FD_161649 | JGI IMG/M metagenome (GOLD analysis project Ga0210409, IMG submission 161649) | Forest soil microbial communities from Barre Woods Harvard Forest LTER site, Petersham, Massachusetts, United States - Inc-BW-H-17-M | ecosystem: Environmental > Terrestrial > Soil >...
GCCCACGACTTTGATTGGCAGCAATTGATATCTGCCTGAGCCAGATTCCCGAAACCGTCATAGTACGAATTGTGTGTTACGCCGCCGCTCTGTGTGGACGCGTTTGTGTACTTTGTGGTCGCGCTGGGATTGCCGCGCGCGCTGAAGCTGCAGCCAAAACCTGTGTCGTCGTGCTGCGCGGCTCCAGTGGGGCATGAACTGAGCGCGTTTCCGTCAAACGCTGTGTCTTCGCGGTATTGAATTGTTCCGGTCGAGTCGGCAACGGTTTCTGTTATCACGCGATTGAGAATGTTTAAGTTCGTGTATGTGCTCGTGGACAGATAGGTGTTTGTCGTTGTACGCAGGGCGGCACCGGGGGCGCCACTCCCATAGTCGTACTCCGACATGGAGAGCAAATTGCCGTTTGAGTCAACGCTGGTAGCCATTTTCGACTGTTGGTTATTCTCCAATATGGTGATCTTGGTCGCAGGGGAGCCGTTGGATGCCCAAGTCGTATTTATCGTTCGCAGCAACGTACCGGAGGACGAACTCCCCTGATAGAACTGCTGGGTCGTCTCTTGGCCGCTGGAATTGAACGTGAAGACAGACTGATTGGCGGCAGAATCGTACGGCATGATTGGCGCTGTGACGGTCGTCACCCAATTCGAACCGCTGAGGGCGCGGTTGAATGTCCAATTTGAGGAAGTGGTTCCATCATTCTGCGTCCGATTGACATTCAGAATGCTTCCGTCGGTGCAGTTGATTCCGTCGTTCGTGCTGCCGTACTGAAATTGCACATATCCGCCATTCGGGAGCGTCACCTTTGACACGCGTCCGGTGTAGTAACCAGAATGGCTCGGCGTGCCCTCGTACGTGATCGTGTATGAAAGACCGGTAGAGAGGGAAATGGAGGACGGCAGGGAGGCCGTGCCAGTATATTCTGTCACGCCCGTGCAGCCAAAATTGGTTTTGATGTTGTAGCTGGTCAGCGTGACAGTCGTATTCTGATAATTGCCGTTGGGATCGAGCACCTGATACTGAACGCTGCCGCTCGCTGTAACAATCTTCAGCGCATTGTGGCCCGCGCTGTCTTTCCAGTCCGTTTCACTTCCGCTGACCACCGTGGCGCTGAAGTAATTTCCATTCGTGTCCTTGGTCTGGCCGCCAGGCGAAATCTGCGCTCCTGACATGTCGCGAAGGGAGCCGGTATTCGCATTGTAGAAATACCCGCTTCCATCGGTCGCGTAGCCGGAAGTTGTGCCATAGGTATGATTGAGGCAGGGGTTCGTATAAAAAGAGATTGGAAAGGGATGTCCTGTGCCGACCATGTCGTAGTAGACGTAGTTCGAATAGCTGTCGTAGTTCACCAGGCCATCCCCGGACATCTTGCATTGCCCTGCAAAAGCGCTGGTGCTCGTGAGCATGCCGTTCGGAGAGGCCTTCATCCAGCCCCAGGTCGGGCTGCCACTCGCATCCGTGACCGAAACCCAAGCTCCGCTGGATATGTTCCACAAGATGGAGTTATAGGAGAGCGCGAAATTCAAATTGAGACCACGGGCATTGCTGTTGACTATGGGAATCGAGAAATTCGTATTCAGGTTGTACCGGTTCGTGGTGTCGGATACACCGCTCTCAAACGAACCGTACATCGGAAAGCCGGTCCCAGTTCCCTGAGGCCAAGCGGCGGTGGTGAAAAACAACGTCAGAAGTATGGGGAATAGTCTCTTCATGACATCCTCCTATTGAACTGGGAAATCGGAGTTTGTGAGGCCCGTGTTCAATACAACTTTGTGGATGGTTATCGTCGCCGAGGGTGTGCCATTGTAGGACTTGAGAATTGAGAGGGGGTACAGCACTCCGATTACGTTCTGATAGTCGGAGTAGAAAACGTCAACTGCGATGCCGGGCTCCGAACCTCCAGCGGCGCGTTGGATGTAGGAGAAGCGTTGGGGTAAGTAGGAAACAGCATCAAGCCAGATGTCTCTGACCGTGAAGCTGGACAATGATTGGAGCCAAGCCGTAGAAGCATACGAATTCCATATTTGGACATGGTAGGCGGACTTGCCGTTAAGAGATTCGACGCCAACATACTTATAGGAAGTATCGGCATTATTTAGTGCAGCCGTAACTAGGGGCAATGGGAACACGGCAGATTGGCTGCAGAGGGACAACTCAGTTGAGAGCAGTGAGGAATTTGACCCAACTACCTGGCTGGCCTGGCCTTGCGAGTAGACGATCGTCGAACCGTGAGGGGTCTGGATCTGCTCGGACGTCTGATTCGTGCCGAGCGTGAGGATAGTGACCGTCCCACTCTCGCTGAGTGAACCTGCAACGGTTGTAATTGTGCCTGTTGCCGTGGAGTCGGATGGGCTAGTTGTTCCCATAGCCGCGACGCTTTGCTGCAAGACAGCGACGGCCTGCGGGTCTACGGAGGGAGTAGACCCAGTTGTCGTCGGAGTTTGTCCTTGTGCAGCTTGTAGAATGAATCCAAAGCAGATAACCAGGACGGAGAGCGAGCCGAGAGCAAATCGCCTCATATATTCTCCCAAAATGTAAAATTGGTGTCGTGTTTATGCTCTCGTTAATGTCTATTGTCAATAGAATAATAGATAAATAAATACAATACAGGTTAAGGGCAATGCGCTCATCCGACGGGAAAGCAATACATGGGCCGCGAATGGGATCAATTCTGACCTAGCTTTGGTGGTTGGCCTTGCAAATCGCTACTTCAAACCGATTTTCTGTCCGACTGGGTTGGGCTAACCGTTCCCTTCACAAAGCAAGAATCACAAACCCTTGTGCCATACTTCAGCGTGAAATCAACTCTGCGGCCGGCGTCAATCTCCCTTCCGCATTTTCCGCAACGATCGTCGATTGGCTCGGCCATGAGGATCTCCCAGCTCTATTGATTGGAGTTCGCTTCCTCAAAATTATACGCCGGACAAGTCGGCGGCATTGAGCCCCTTCCCTGCCGATCCCATCTCGAAGCCAAACACATATCCAACCGCAAATCCTTTTGCTTCGGCCTCAGATCCGATCCCAGTCCGTACAGCGGTCCCATCGATAGTCACTTGATATGTGCCGTCTTTTTCGGATTTGTGAAATTCGGCTTTGTGAGGGTTGCGGGATTTTCCTTGTTCGATTTCTTCAACCAGAGCCGCGAAATGTGCTTCGAGAGGATGTCTTTTTGTTATCTCTTTTCCGACCAGAAAAACGACTCTTTCGTTGCCTTCCTTCAGGACTGATTCGATCACGTACACATGCCCCATGCCGTCAGCATCATGCATAATCACTTGCGCGGTATGTGGACGGCCGTTCAAATCCGCAAGAATTTCGGAAACGGTCATCATTCCTCCATTTTCCTACGGTGCCCCAGTCCGGCTTGGATCAGTGCGCTGAACTCTCCCACGTCTTGATAGCATCTTCGGCGGTCTTGAACCGGCAGTCTTCACTTTTTACTTCGTAGTATTTTTGCCAGCCGGCGGTTCGGCTCCAAACAAGATTGCCGCGACGGAAGGACCATTGGCCTTCCGGCCAGAAAATATCTTCCTTTATCAGCTCAACCCCATCTTCCAATTTGAGATCATCTTTTATCATGCGGACTCTATTCCCTTAGTGCGAGGATTCACTGATGATATCGCAACCAAGGACCGAGTGGGATTAGAATACCGAGCAATGAAAAAAGAACCCAAACCATGCGATAGATTCCGTAAAGTGAATGCCGTGAAATTCATTCGCCACGTCAGCGAGGACAAATGCCCGCAATGCACCGTCGTCCTACGCTATCTTGAACAACAATCTCGATTGGATCAATTCCAGCGGGCCAATAGAAATTAAAAGGGCCGTGTGCGTTTAAAGCCCTGCATCGAGCATCTTCTGGAATCGTTCAACCGTTGCAGGGCCGAAGCTGGCGTAGTGATTATTCGCACAGGCAAAAATCTGGATCTTCCGCTTGTGAACTTGCCGGACGATTTCAACCCACTCGGCAAGTTCGGCGTTGCGGTTCACAATTGTCTTGTTCCAAGTCTTCGTGAGCTTCTCGATTCCCTTCCGATCACCAAGCCAACGGATGTAGGTGAAATCTGCCGTGATCGGGTCAAACTTCGCGAACCATTCTGCAGATCGAGGCATCCATGCTTGATCAATCAGCGTGAGGGCGATTCCCCTCTCCCGAAGCACGTCGGCAAACTTCGGCACCAGCCAATTATTGTTCCGAATCTCGACGGCAAACTTGTAGCCCTTCGGCAGCTTCTTGAGAAATGGGACGAGGCGGGCCAGAAATTGATCAAGGGGCTTGAACGCTTTCTTGTTGAAATAGCCGAATTGAAACAGAAGCGGCCCCAGCTTGTCGCCCATGATGTCCATCACGCTGAGGAATTTCTTGAAGTCACTCTCGCAATCCTTAATGACTTTTTCGTGCGTGATCTCTCGGGGAACCTTCGCGGCTAGGTGCCCGAGTATTTTCTTGAGCGTACCGGCAATGCTGTGCAGGTTATAGAGACACCCAATTCCTAAGGCTACTAGAATAGCGAGCATCCATGCCGAGCCGTTGCTCAGTGATGCCGAAGTATATAAGGAGAATTACTGAGATGTTGTGTAGTCATCCGGATGGAGGTAAAGGTCACTCCAGTGAATGGAACCGTTGGTACGAAACGTTCGGACTTTCCTTAGAAGTGTTGAGTTCCAGTCTGTGTACTCGATATCCGCTGAACGCAGTGCCTCAGAGAGAGCCAAAATCCATGAAATCCTTGGGGCTGCGAAGCTTGTTCCGCAAACACACCGGCTCATGTCACTTCCGTCAAGACAGTCCGTTTCATTTGGTCCGGCAAGTACCTCGCCGTCATAAGCTGCTGCGAAAGCATCGTCGATCAATTCTTTTTTAACAATCGAGCTGTTACATGCGATGTCCTTGTCTTTACGCGGAATGACGTTTAATACGGCAAGCACCGACTTCGTCGAAGTGCATCGCCTCGCAAAATCGACACCTTCAATATCAGAGTTTACAACTTTGCCCGGAAGGTTACCTACTGCCGCGACTGCTATTCCTGCTGACGGACCGGGATATGGATCTGGCATCGAATCTGAAATAACGGTCCATGACTCATTTATGAAGAATACATCTCTACCCATGCTCTGCTTAGAGACAAAATCGGCAATAGACCAGACCGCGCGAAGAACAGCCTCATCAGTTGCAATTTTTTGATCGTCATACGAAGCCTGAATGTTCGTCAAAACTTCGGAAACGTTATTATTCGCTGCATTTATGAGGGAGTCACTGACTAGCGGCAAGCTCTTTGCCCTTGACGCAATAAAATGCAGCCACAAAATCTCCTGCAATATGCCGGCGCTGTTCTGAGCTCTGCTCAGTGGCACATACACGACCTTGACAATTCGTAATTTATCCGCATCAGTGAATTCTTTCAGAGCGTCCCGAATAGACGAAGAATGGGACTGGGCAGGCAATGGTACGAAAGGGGGCTTTTGCAAAATTACAAGTGGAAGTCCGTAGTAATGTCTGACAACGTCGGACAGACGCTGGACCTCGTCCACAGATTGAGAGTACGTCGCCTGATCAGGCCAGCCATCGTCAAGAATGAATACCGTCGCATTTCGATGAGGTTTTCTGCTGAGACCCGAAAGCAAGAGCGAGAACTCCTGGGGAGTCAGCGTTTTGTGAATATTCCCTCCTGCAGCAGGCGCACGCTCGGCAAATCTGACTGTCATTCTTAAACTGTCAACTCCGAATTCAGAGTTCCGAAGAACGCTTTTGGTCTCCGCTAGGCTAGCTCCGGTAACGGGTACAGAAAGAGTGGATATCGCTTCAGGCCATTCCGTTCCTGGCGCCATGACCGCTCGTTCGATTACCGACGGTAGAATTACAGAAGTCAATCCTGGCCCCCACGAATAAGCGGCGATTCCAGGGCGAGGAATCGCGACTACGGACAACCGCTCCTGTGCTCGCGGAGGAAGGATGGGAATCTTTAGCGCACCGGGCCGCAACTTATCCGTGTCGTGCATTCCATTTAGTTCTTCGATACGATGGGCAAGCAGATCATATGAATGAGGCAGATCCGAAGGACCGAAGCGATAACGCTCAAATATAACGCTTGAGAGCGTAGCGTCGGTAGGCACATTAATGGTCTCAAACTGAGGAAGCTGCAGTATTGTAGATATCTGCTTCACACTTTCGGCTGAGTCGTCATAGCGACTATTAATGGGAATTGTCAATATTCCGATGTGTTGTTGCGGGTCAACGGATGGCTCGATGGAAGGTCGAATTCGGGTTTCATTTATCACGTAGTCTGAGCCGACAATCCGAGCAAGTCTAAGTGAGAGTTCGACAAAAGCGGATTCGTCTTTGACTCTGCCACGCACGACAACTACTTCACCGTTCCAAGATATCTGCGCTTGTTCTAGCCCGTGCACCTGCCTAACGGCGTAGCGAACTCGCACATGCCTCATTATGCTGGTTTGCCAAAGTAGCAGCACCGATACGAGCAAAAGCACGGTTGCCACACGCCGTAAAAACAAAAGAGATCGCCGATGATCTTTGTTTTCTCCCATTGACTCCGCAATTTAACGGCAGTAGCAGACGCAGTCAAGTAAATATCGAGCAAGTATCCACAGTCTTATTCCGTTGTTAATAAATACTTGTTTGTAACCGTACATCAAGTATAATGCGCCCTCATTGTGGACCGCATCGGTCCTTGCGCGGATTACACGGAGGCGGGATGAACAAGATGTCTGCTGTACTTGTAATTAGCGTGGTGAGCCTTCTCGCGGGATGCGGGAACTTGTATCGCGTTAAAGTTCACGATCCGACAGCACCCACGGGAATCCCGTTTTTCTCCAATGTTGGAGCATGTACTCAACAAACCGTCTATGCCAACCCATACTACCTGATCACCTTAAAAGTTACGGGGGCGTCTGGCATTTTGTTGAGTGATGGTGTTAAGTTGAGCAGCACAGGACACCGGTCGGTCGACTTTCAGAACCTAATAGCGCAGCTTGACAAGGAAAAGCCCGACTCCGATTCCGTGAAGGCTGCTTGGGAGCTGGTAAAGCGACGATCATTTAACCCGTACACAGAAAGCGACGCAGAGTTTGTTCTGAGCAACACCAGCAAAGCTACCACTGTCGTCGATTATGCTCACCAATACTCGCTTAATGAGCGCAGACCACTGGTGGGCAGCGTAAGTGCCGATTACAAACTCAGTCCTGACGGAACGTTGAGCGAGGCCCAAGGGCAGATACAGGATACAACGTTGGCTTCGATTCTCGGTGTATTGCCTCTTTCGGATCTGATCAAGTCTGCCGCCGGTATAGCTACAAAGGTCGGTGCCGCCGCAGCCCAAAATCCCGAGGTCGTGCATTTCTCATTGGAGCAAGAGGAGAGAATGAGGACCACGACCTACTCCGTCAACACGGCTTACAGTCAGAGTTGTCCGACGGGAGCAGCGCTCACAAGCACAACTGCAAACGTAAGTATATCTCTGGCAGACGTTGGTGCTAAAGACACAACCGCCAAAACAGATGCGAGCAAAAACGATTCCTCCATAGGAATAACTGGGACGATCAATCTGCCGAAGGCCTTGTTGCCGCCATCTAAAACTGATGCCAGTTCGGGCAATGTAAAATCCGGGTCTGGCGCCCCAGGGGGAACCGGTGGCGCAAATACGGGAGCGGCGCAGGATACTGTGAAAAAGCCCGGCAAATGAGATTCGCGCTGAGCAAGAATGAGACTGTCGATTTTCCGTCCTTGTCCAGCTTCGACTTGAGTTTATCCTGTGCCAGAATCAAGAGTAATTTCGCGACCTGAGACTTTTTGCTAAGGAGATCTCTCGCATGAATAATCGGGAACGCCGGCTTCTGTTTCACATGGCGGCTAAGATGGCTTCGCAACAATGGATTCGACTCGTCTCCTTAGAATTCCTCTGGACGCAACCTCGTTCACACTCTTCATCGGGATCAGCACGCGCCGCCCAACGCGGACGGTTCGGATGACCTTTAAAGCGGCATATATGTGTCATGTTCGAGGAGAAATACTTAGAAGACGACCTGCCTCACGGATGGAGAGGGCTTGAACCGGCATCCCGGAGGTGTCTGTCCGGCGAGACTCAGAACCGTGTTGGTCTGGCTTGGTGAGAGTCCGGCTGATTTCCTCTCGGACCGAAGCACGAACCTCTCGCACGATGGCTTCGACGGAGGAATCTACTGGCACTTCCTTCCCTTGCATCACAAATCTGATTTCGACATTCATCATATTCTCCCCCTCCGTTTTCCGGAGAGTTTGACCCGTCTTTGTTCTTTCATTTCGCCAAAACCTCTATACAGCCATTTGTGGCTGGGGCATTCACTTGGCAGCGGCAATGCCTCTTCGCTTTTTATTCCTCGTAACCCGCTCGTTATACCGCAATAACCCGATTCTAGTCTCACAAATCTGTCGATAGAATTTTTCCGCTGATCAGCCGCTTGGAACGAGTTTCTGATGGAGGGTGCCGATGGCTTCAAAATACGACATCTTCAAGAAAACCCCAGATAATTCCGCCCTTTGGATAGAGGAAGTCGAGGATATCGGCCGAGCAAGAAAGCGCCTTGTTGCATTAACGTCAACTTCGCCTGCCGAGTATCGTCTTTTCGACCAATCTCGCGAACAATTTGTTGATCCTTCGGAGGATTTTGCGTAGCTAAACGAGCTGCGCTCAGTAATCACATATCACGGATGTCTCTAGCGGGATCGAGCCCACTCCTACGCGGTACTTGCCGTCATTTTTGTACCTAATTGGGAAGTGTATGTTGCCTTGGCACTGCTACTTTTCTCGGATGCCAGGGATCGACGTCTGACATTGCTTTATTCTGTGGGTCCCATTTCCAGACATGAAAAATTCCGCCATAACGTTGGCAATAGTCAACGCTTCCGTTTGACCTGCGGTCAATACTTCCATCGGCGGCGACGGAAGGACAGTTAAATGTGTAGACCGTGTTTAAGCCACTGACTGGACCTGTGTCGTTGGCTCCGCGGTATGAGCTGTGGAACTTGGAGTCTTCCCGCATTATCCGGACTATGTTTCTCCGGATGTCTTCGGCGCTAGTATGGTTCAGTAAGTTAGACTTCAGCGAATATCGCCAATCGAAGCCACGCTCATCCAGTTCCCTGAGTATGTAAACTGCGATCGTAACTGCGTCCAAGGCATATGCGTTGGGTTGGTTCGGGTCAGTGTAATAGGCGGCGTCGCTCTGATCCGTCAAGTTAACAAGCCTCTCGTAGGTGACGGCCTGGAAAGTCGCAGGCACGGCAGTGTCGGAGAGGACTACCGTCGGCAGCCATTTTGGCGTGCCGGCGGGAACGTTCTGAACGGCACGCGCGAGTTCTGACAACAATATCTTTGCGTTTCCAGCATCACCAGCGTAGAGGATGCAGTCCGGATGCGTCTGAGAAAATGCTGCTCTCACGCTGCTTATGCTAGCGCCGAGGTGTGAGTCAGTAGCAGGAATCTCCTTGTCATACGCCTTTGCAAGACCCTCCACATAAGTTGCGTTCGGTGAACGATCATCACTCACGATCAGGAAATTGGGGGTATCCGACACCATTTGCTCTATTGCGAACTTGACCGCCCATTTGGCTTGATCAGCATTTGTCGGAGAGAGTTGAAGAAGTGGAACAGGTCTGTTTGCATCGAAACACGTATCGCAATTTCGGAGCAAGTCATTATTGCTTTGTACAGCCGCAATGAATGGCACCTGCGGCCGAGCATGAAAGTAGATCGGCAACGAATGTTCGGTTGGCTGGCTGTCGAGTATTCCCACGATCAGGAGCGCATCCCGTTTTTTGACAAGACTCCACGCTGTTGTGATTGCATATTCCGGCGAGTTGGCCGGGATATCTATTATCTCGGTATCTACATCGATGCCATCCACCTTCAGGCCTTGAGCAGGTTGCTTGAGGCGGTTCCTGACTGCCTCGCCCACTGTGTTAGGGATGTCGTCTCCAATCAATACGTACAGCTTGTATCGTCCATGATCAAATCCAGCATAGTAGTAAGCAAAATACACCGCCAGTAGGACTGCGAACGCTGTCTCCCAGAAAAAGTGGAACCTGTGTATTCGTGTCCAGAGCGACCGAATCCGGTGGAATACAGGGACTAGATAGGGAGGAATCACACCCTTCCGATTATCAGCATCGATTTCGGGTTGGTCGGCAGTCATATTCTGATTCTCGGGGTGGGTCAATTAATCATCGGTTACGTAACCTTGTCAATCTCTATCTGCTCTATGGGGTACAAATTTGCTCCGATCGGAGCGTCCCGTTCGGGAGCACGAAAGCTCACTGCTCCGTCTTCGTTAAGTCGCAGGTTCGGAATGATAATTCGTCATAACGGAATGTGAGTCGCTGCTGAAGGACTGCCAGTTGTGTTGTTCACCGTCCTCGCAATTAGTCGGGAAGGATTCGTTGATGGACATCTTTCCCATACAGGATCGACAACATGGCGAGCCGTTATGAGCAAAGGATATTGGATCGACGCATCTTTACCGGGAACCATAAGGAGAAAACCTGTCGCCACAAGCTTGTTTCTTAACACTTGGCCGCTGGAATCAACTTCAAAGAAGAATACGACCGTCTTGATGACGAAATTGGTATCGATAGGAGTGATGGCACGGGTAATATCAACTGAAAGGACGCACAAGACTAAAATCAATGCGACTCGTGAAATCACAGTGCGACTTTTCGCCCTGAGCCGTTCAGGTGCACGACGTGCGTAGAGATGAAGATTCCTGAACGAATCATTTCGCTTTGACCTTTTTGACCCGACCCCGTCTCTCGCGGTTCTTGGCCATCTGATTGGCAAGCACCAACAGAAGACGGCGGTCTTGGTCGTTAAGCTCTTGGACGGCTTTAGCGAAAGGAACAAACCCTTCGATCTTGTCGGAACTATGTCTCGACACTGAGGCAGGAAGCGCATCTCGCGCCGGCTTTTTGCCTTCGTAAAACAACTGGTACAGTGGAATTTCCAGAGCACGGGCGTATTTTTCTAAGGTTTCGACCGAAGGAACAGTGTGACCATTTTCTACGCGGGATGTGTAGCACCGAATAAGTCCGGTTCGCTTTTCGATATCGCCTTGACTCAAGTTCTTTGCTTCTCGAAGTGCCCGAAGCTTTTCACCTATCAGCATCGACGAATTCTACAAGAACAAAGGCTGGATCGTGAGGGATAATCAGTCCTGGAATTATCGACACCCGCCACACCCGCAATGGTTGCAGTCGAAATAACTGGATGGAACACAATGTTTTTCGTTTGGACACCACACCTGCCCTGATGGACAAGAGGGTGTAGCCCCACACGGCGTTGTTGGCGCACATTCACAGTCGCAAACGATCTCGCCAAATGGAACATCTTTCATAGATCGAGATGAGAGTGTTGAGCTACAGTGCTCGCAGTCGTAGCTCGCGCTAACTTTCCATACCTGTTGTGTACAGTTCTCGTTGTTGCCTTTTCCTTTTGTGGGTTTACATGAACGCTGACTCGACTCGAATTTTGGGATGAATATGTTGCCGGGGATGCCGTGGGGGAAGGAGACTGTTGGTAGGGTACCTCGGGCTTTACAGTCGTAGTGAACCTGGATGTCCATTGGAAAGGCGTTATTATCCGCAGTCCGCATATGTTTTGAATTA
>Ga0210409_10007018_pt1 | contig 11647 bp, 7 predicted proteins | sample IncBWH17MmetaG_FD_161649 | JGI IMG/M metagenome (GOLD analysis project Ga0210409, IMG submission 161649) | Forest soil microbial communities from Barre Woods Harvard Forest LTER site, Petersham, Massachusetts, United States - Inc-BW-H-17-M | ecosystem: Environmental > Terrestrial > Soil >...
GTTCCGCCAAATCGTCTGGTATGTCCTGGGAGTCGGCGCAGGAACCGGTTTGTGTTTTATCGATTATCGCACGATTTCGCGTTACTCATTGATTGTTTATGGCGCGACGATCCTGCTGCTGGTTGCCGTGCTGGTCCCCGGCATCGGCTCAACCCATGGCTGGGGTGCTCGTCGCTGGATCGACGTGGCCTTCTTCCAGTTCCAACCTTCGGAATTCGCGAAGCTGGCTTTCATTCTGGCCCTGGGCCACTTCCTGAGCCGGCCGGCCGAGGAGTTGCGCTCACCATCAGTATTTGCCCGCGCACTGGGATTGATGGTTCTGCCATTCCTGCTCATCATGAAAGAGCCCGACCTTGGCTCGGCGCTCGTTCTGTTGCCGACGGGCCTGATGATGCTTTACGTTGCCGGAACCCCCGGCCGTTTCCTGGTGCGGCTCGTCGGTGCAGTCGGGGTCGTGGGAGTCTTGTTTTTGGTGGACGTGCTGTTCTTGCCCAAGTGGCAAGTCTTTAAGCTGGAGAATTACCAGGAAAGAAGACTGCGGGTCTTCTTTGATCAAGAATATCCTCTGCCTCCCCATGCTTCGAAGGCAGACCGGGAACGCCTGCGCAAATTGCGCTTCGATGATTCACATAATGTGCGCCAGGCGTTGATTTCCGTCGGCTCGGGTGGCCTGACGGGCAAAGGCTGGCGGCAGGGCACACAGCTCACCCAGGGTTACCTGCCGCGGGCCGTGGCGCATAACGACTTCATCTTTTCCGTGATTGCCGAGGAGAAGGGATTCGTTGGAAGCGTGCTCGTGCTCACGCTTTATGGAACTGTGCTCTTCACTGGAATCAGAATTGCCGGCCAGGCGCGCGATCGCCTGGGCCGCTTGCTGGCTGTGGGCGTAGTAACGCTCTTATTCAGCCAGGTTTTTATCAATATCGGCATGAACATTCGGATTATGCCTGTGACGGGCGTGCCACTGCCGCTGCTCTCTTACGGCGGGTCATCAGTGCTGGGCTCGTTAATCGCCATAGGCTTGCTGCAGAACGTTTATATCTATCGAAAGGCTTATTAGCTATGAGTGACAGAAATTTTTCCCGGCGACGCCGGGGAGCCATGCGCTTCCGCCCCACCGGCGGTATCGGGCATGTTCAACAGCGCCCGGACCGGGACGCCATCCAGGCTCGCGCCGAGGCTGTCGGCGACCAGGCGGCCCACGACAAAGTCTACGAACTGCGCCACGCCACGGAAATCGAACGCGCCGAGAACATTGCGGCGGGCTTGCCTCCTGAAGGCGCCCCGCCGGAGACCAGCCAGGCACCGGAAACGGGCAAACGGCAATTTCGCGAGCCCAATCTCGAAACTCCGGCCGAGGTTAAGGAGGACAAGGGATTCGAACCGGTCGCGGTTCCCGAGCAGCCCAAAGGAATTGTGGAGAGCCTTAAGGCCGCCGCCAATAGCCTGGTCAAAAGAGTTCAACGCCTGATCAAACCCATCAAACGGGCGCACAAGGAAGTGATCATTAATGCGGAAAACCTGGAGACGCGCGTCGCGGTTTCCGAAGAAGGGCGGCTGGAGGAATTCAACATCGAACGCACTTCCGAAGAACGCCTGGTGGGCAGCATTTTCAAAGGCAAGGTCCGCAATCTCGAAGACGGCCTCAAAGCGGCCTTCGTCGATATCGGTTTTGAAAAGAATGCGTTTCTGCATTATTGGGACATCGTCCCGAGCAGCTTCGATAGCGGCGTTGAAATCGTCGAACGCGAAGGACGGCGGCGCGACAAACCAAAGATTACGCAGAAGGATATTCCCCGCGTTTATCCTCCGGGCAGTGACATCATCGTGCAGGTGACCAAGGGCCCTATCGGCACCAAGGGCCCGCGCGTCACCACCAACCTGGTGTTGCCCGGACGTTACCTGGTGCTTTTGCCCAACTCCGATCAAAGCGGCATTTCGCGCAAAATCGAAAATCAGATGGAACGCCAGCGCTTGAAGAAGATTCTGCGCGAACTCTCGATTCCCGAAGGCATGGGCGTGATCATGCGCACCGTCGGGGAAGACCAGCAGAAACGTTACTTCGTTCGCGATTTGGCCTTGTTGTTGGACGAATGGAACCTCATTCAGGAACGAATCAAAAAACAGCAACCCGCGACCTGCGTTTTCCAGGAACCGGACCTGATCGAACGAACGGTCCGCGATTTTCTCACCGAAGATGTCGAGCGCATTGTGGTGGACAGCCAAAAGGCCTACGACCGCATGCGCGACATGATTTCAAAAATATCGAAACGCTCGGCCAACAAGGTCAAATTGTATAGCGATCCGCAGCCGATTTTTGACCGCTTCAACATCACGCGCCAGCTAGAGAATGCCTTTTCGCGCCAGGTACACCTCAAGAGCGGCGGCTATATCGTGGTTGACGAAACCGAAGCTCTGGTGGCGATTGACGTCAATACCGGGCGCCACAAGGGCGGCAAGGACCAGGAAAGCTCGATTCTCAAGGTCAACGTCGAAGCCGCCGACGAGATCTCGCGCCAGCTGCGCTTGCGTAATATGGGCGGTCTAATCGTGCTGGATTTCATCGATATGAAATCCCGCCGCGACCAACACCAGGTTTACCAACGCATGAAGGAGGGGCTTCGCCGGGACAAAGCCAAGACGCATGTCCTGCCGATTTCACAGTTGGGCCTGATGGAAATGACGCGCCAACGACACTCCGAAAGCGTTCACGCGGCGGTTTATGACGATTGCCCATACTGCAAAGGCCGAGGAAAAGTTAAGAGCGCCCTGACCATGAGCGTCGAGATCCAGCGCAAGCTCAGCGAGATTCTCAAAAAGCGCCCGCGCGACGAATCGGATTTCCAATTGCGCATTGCCGTTCACCCCAGCGTGCTGGAACGCTTGCGCACCGAGGACGAAAAGCACATACAGGAAATGGAGAAACGCTACTTTGGGCGCCTCCTCTTTCGCCCCGATCCAGCCTTGCATGCCGAGCAGTTCAAGATCGTCAACGTGGCGACCAATGAAGAACTGGCCAGCGTAGGAGGTTGAGCGGACAACTGCGCCCCCACCTTCTGCAGGAGGAGGGAGGGCGCGCGGTGGACGTAAATCCGAGATCCGAGGGCCGAAGGCCGAAAGAAACCCGAAGGCCGAAGCCCGAAGGATCGGCTCACGTCCTTTGTCGTTTTTGGACGGCGGCGCCCCAGGGTGCAGCCGACACAACTCCGGCGCGCGGACATTCTTGTCAGACATTCTTGTCCGCAGCAACGTCGGAGCTTTGATATGGTTGGTGGAACGTGCCAGGCCTAGGATTCTGGTTCGGAGTCTCGTCTTTAGCTTTGGGCGCAACTCCGAACACCACCAAATACGCGCTGCTCACCACGGGTCGTGCAAAATGACTTCATCCAATTATTCGTATTCTCCTCTTCATTCTGCAGCATTTTTCTGCCTCCATGTTTCTGCCTTCCTTCTTCTTCAACGGCTCTGCCCCGTTCGGATTTCGGGTTTCGGCCTTCTTTCGTGCTTCGACCTTCGGACTTCGGATTTCAATTCCGCTTGACGTTAACTCTCGTTCGACGATCTAATGCTTGCTGTGACAAGGCAATGAAGAGGCTAATCCTACCACTCGCGAGTGCCGCGTTGCTGCTCACGCTAGCGTTCTTGTGTTTGTTGGCCTGGCCGCGATATCAGCAGTACCGCCAGGTCCGCGCGCTGCGTCAGGCCAGGGCATGTATGCTGGGGGGTGATTTCCCCAATGCGTCGTTGAGCGCGCGCCAGGTGCTGCAGGTGGCCCCGCGCAATCTGGACGCCTGCCGTATCATGGCCGAGTTAGCTGAGGCTGGCCGCTCTCCCGCCGCGCTCGATTGGCAACAACGCGTTGCTGAAATTTCACCCACCGTGGCGAATCGATTGAAACTCGCCTCGGCTGCTCTACGTTTTCAACGCCCGCCTTACGCTCTGGCGGCGCAAACGCTCCGCGATCTTGAACCGCTCGGGCGCAATGTCCCCGCCTTTCACGTGCTTTCGGCCGAACTCGCCCTCAAGCTGAGTCAAGTCGCCGAAGCCACGACGCATTTCGAACAGGCTGCCAGGCTCGAACCCACCAACCAACTGCATCGGTTCAATCTGGCGGTTCTCGGCCTACAATCGACCAATGAGGCCACCCGCCGAGCCGCCAGTTTAAGCCTGGAAGACCTAAGCACAAACCGCGAACTAAGCCACTTGGCTCTGCGCTGGCGGATTGCTGAGAGCATGCATAGGAACAATCTTGAAGGTGCCCGAAGACTCTCGAATCAAATACTCGCCGACTCTCGCGCTGGCTTGCAGGATCGTCTTCAGCACTTGAGGATTCTGCAACTCTCGCAAAATCCTTCTTTCCCGCTCTATCTCCGCGGCGTCCAAGAGAGGGCGGCCACCAATGCGGTGGACATTTACTCGACCTCCGAGTGGATGGGCAGCCACGGTCTGGCCAACGAAGCGATCCACTGGTTGCTGAGGTTTGACCCAAAACAGCGCGAACGTCAGCCGATGCCGCTGGCGTTGGCAAACCTTTATCTGGTAAAAGAGGATTGGGCCAGCCTCGAAAACTTTCTCGCTGGCCAAAAGTGGAGGGACCTTGAGTTCCTGCGGGTCGGTTTACTGGCACGCGCCGCTTCCGGGCAGCAGCAGAATGTCGCCGCGGATGCTCGTTGGCATGCGGCAGTCGACGCTACAGCCGGGCGGCTTGGGCCGTTGGCTTTGTTACTCGGCTTGGCCAACGACTGGGGGCGCGATCCCGAAGATGTTCTCTGGGAAATTGGCCGTCGGTTTCCGCGGGAAGATTGGGCATTTCTGGAACTGGAGAAGCGTTACCTGATCGCAGGCAATACGCGCGGATTAAACAAGCTGTACAACATTCGGCTAAGCTCGCAACCCGGAGCGAGCGATGCAACTAACCGAAACAATTTTGCCACGAGTTCTCTGCTCCTGAAGGTCAATCTTTCCCAGGCCCATGAAACCGCACGAGACCTTTATCGGCAGAGGCCAGAGGATCCGGTAGTGGGCTCGACCTACGCCTACTCGCTGCATCTGCAGGGCCGTACCGAGGAGGGCCTGACGGTGCTCGCCAGATTCAAACCCCAAGCTCTGGAACTCCCCTCGATAGCCCTTTACTATGGGGTGCTCCTGTCCAGTTCCGGTCGGACTGGGCAAGCGACTCGCTACCTCGCCTTGGCCGAGAAGGCCCTCTTGTTACCCGAGGAGCAAGAACTGCTGGCGGAAGCCAAGCGGTGTTTGCGGTAGGAAATTGAGACCTTTGGGATTGCAAATTGCAAATTGAGAATTTGCAATTTCCAATTTGGAGGTGGAACAAGCCCACCATCAGAGGGCGCCGAACGCCAAGCGCTATAGGCCAGCTTTGTCTGATACCTGGCTGGCCAAAGCGGTGCCTTGAAGCCATTGGGCGGCAATCTCGCGAGCCAAGTCCGCCAGGTGCGAGAGGTCGCTGGGCTTAACCAGATAGTCCCGAGCACCAAGCTGGCGCGCCCGCGAGACATCCTCGTCATGGCCGGAGGAAGAAAGAACCACGGCTGGTAATTGGGCCAGTTCCGTACGATCTCGGAGCCATTCAAGCACGTCAAAGCCGTTCATGAGAGGCATCTTCAGGTCCAGCAGCAACAATTGGGGGAGAGGATAAGCGGCGCGGTTGCTGTAAGGAGCGACACCCTGCAGGTACAAGATGGCGTCCTGGCCATTAGAGACATCAAAGATCTGGCACTTGATCTGCGCCTTTTGAAAAGCCCGCCGCAGGAAGAAGACGTCATTAGGGTCATCTTCAGCCACTAAAATCACAGGCGCACTGTCCATACCTTTAGGCTAAAGCCCGCCTTATATCTAGAATTTCCTGCTCACGGCTACGGCGGAACGATGTGGGATCGGCCTGTGTTTGTCAAGTTTGGTGCCTTTTCAACCGCGAATGGACACTAATTAACACGAATTCAAGAAAGGGATGAAGATTGACCGACTCAGCGCGGGTGCTGCCTGAAAAAACTTTAGAGGAAGGTTCAGCACAAGACCCCATAGCCAGAAGGGCGGCGGCGAATTGAGGTTAGGAAAGAAAAGGAGTGTGTATGAGAATCGCGAGTTTTCTGAGTGTTGTTTCATGTGTAGGGCTGACGGTGGGTTGTTCAAGCACCTACCACCCATCGGCCTATAGTTCGAGTTCGCCCCCGGTTTATGGCGGGGAAATTGTCTCGTCGGGCCCGTACGGCGCGACGATGGTGGTACCTCCTCGAAGCCAGGTTGAAGAGGACCGTGCTCTCGAGGAATCGCTGCGCTCCCAAATGAATCGTTACGGAGATTTGGCCAGCGCCGCCCCCGGGGTGCAGATCTATGCCCAAAATGGAACAGTGACGCTCACGGGCACAGTCCCCAGCACGCGCGAGCGGGATATGATTGACTCGTTGGTGAAGAACACGAGCGGGGTGGTGGCCGTCAATGATCAACTTCAGGTAGGCTATCCGCCGACCGGAGCCATTCAGGGGCCTGTCAGGGTGTACACCACTCCGCCGGACTATATGGTAAACTCGGCGCCGATCATTGTTGCCTCTGGCAACCTGACCCTGAGCCTGCAGGGCACGACGCTGGCCGATCGCAATTTGGGGCAGCGAGTTGCCGACCGGATCCGCAGCGACCCCAATCTGACGCCGCTCGCCTCGACAATCAATATCAGCGTCAGCAACGGCAGGGTGTACTTGCGGGGAACAGTGGATACCGAGGAGCAGCATCTGGGCATTGTTTCACTGGTGCAGCATACGTATGGCGTGAATGCGGTATACGATCAATTGCTGGTACGGTGAGCGGGAGCGTGGTATTTCTTTCCATGAACCGTAAAACGCACTCGTTGATTTCCAACCTCTTATGCGTTTCAGGTTCATGGTCCCAATGCATGCGAAAAATCGAAAGGAGGCTTTCCATGAACCTTACGGAGGTAGCGCAGACCTCTGGTCTGCTGTATCGCAGGCTTCCAGCCTGCAGGCGCAGAGCAAGTTCTCGCCCCAATGCTTCGGGCGCAGCGTTCAGCTTTCCGGGCGCCAAATTTTCTTTCCTTTTGGGCTGGAGGTTCCGTATCTTGGCGATTCATCTAAGCGACCGGGGGCGGTAGCGAACCGCGAGCGGAGCGAAGACCTTGCTCCGAGCGGTTTTATAGTGAACCCTTATGAGAACGGAGCATGCTCCGGGAGGGTGCGTATTTCTCGTGCCCCAGGCAGGCCGCAGTTGAGCAAGATGGACGCAGCGCACATACGAAATTTCAGCATTATCGCACATATTGATCACGGCAAAACCACTCTTTCGGACCGCTTGTTGCATCGGACCGGAACGATCTCGACCCGCGAGATGGAGGATCAAATGCTGGACTCGATGGACCTGGAGCGAGAGCGAGGGATCACGATCAAAGCCCATCCGGTCACCATGCTTTACCAGGCCAAGAACGGTGAGACTTACGAGCTGAATCTGATCGACACACCTGGCCATGTGGATTTTTCCTACGAGGTCTCGCGCAGTCTGAGCGCTTGCGAAGGGGCCTTGTTGATCGTCGACGCCGCCCAGGGAGTCGAGGCGCAGACTGTGGCCAATGTTCACCTGGCCATGAAGCAGAACCTGGCGATCATCCCGGTGATCAACAAAATCGATTTGCCGCACGCCGATATCCCGGCGACGCGCCAGCAACTCGAGGACATCCTGGCGATTCCCGGCGATTCGGCGATTCTCGCCAGCGCCAAGGAAGGCATTGGTATCGATGAAATCCTAGAGGCCATCGTCGAGCGCATCCCGGCGCCGAAACCAACCGGGGCGGCATCGATGCAGGCGTTGGGTTTTGATTCCTACTTCGATACCTACAAAGGGGTGGTCACCCACGTGCGGGTATTCAATGGCCAGCTGCAAGCTGGCATGCAGGTAAAACTGCTGCACTCGGGCAAGAACGTGGACATCAAAGAGGTCGGCAGTTTCAACCCGAAACCGTTTGTGCGTGAGAAGCTCGAGGTCGGCGAGACGGGTTACATGACGGCCAATATCAAAAGTCCGCTCGAAGTAAAAATGGGGGATACGATCACCGACGCCCGGCATCCTTCGCCGGCGTTGCCAGGGTTCAAAGAGATCCATCCCATGGTGTTCAGTGGGCTTTACCCGATCAATACGTCGGACTACGAGCATCTCAAAGCCGCTTTGGCTAAACTGCAGCTCAACGACTCAGCGTTTGTTTTTCAGGCCGAAACTTCGGTAGCACTTGGATTCGGATTCCGCTGCGGTTTCTTGGGCTTGCTCCACCTGGAAATCGTGCAGGAACGGCTCCGGCGCGAGTATGGAATGGACATCATTGCGACTTATCCCAGCGTGATTTACCGGGTCACGCTCACGGACCAGACGGTGAAGGAAGTGGATAATCCTGCGTTCCTGCCCGAGCCGAACTACATCGAAAAAATCGAGGAACCGATGGTCAAAGCTTTCGTGATTTGCCCGAACGAATACATCGGCGACATGATGGCGTTGATATCGGAGAAGCGAGGCAGCGTGGACCATACCGAGACACTGGATTCGCGGCGGGTCATGCTCACCGGCCTGGTGCCACTGAACGAAATCCTGATTGATTTCCACGATCGAATCAAAAGCATCACCCGTGGGTACGGTTCGATGGACTACGAGCACGCGGCTTATCAGGCATCTGACATGGTTAAACTGGATATGCTGGTCAACAGCGAGCCGGTGGACGCTTTTTCGTGCATCGTGCACCGGGACAAAGCGGAGGGCAGGGGACGGGCCCTGGCGGCAAAGCTTAAGGAAGTCATTCCCCGCCAACAATACGCCGTGGCAATCCAGGCGGCGATCGGCGGAAAAGTGGTTGCGCGGGAAACCGTCGGCGCGCTACGCAAAGACGTCACCGCCAAATGCTATGGGGGCGATATTACCCGCAAACGCAAACTCCTCGAAAAGCAGAAGGAAGGCAAAAAGCGAATGAAATCATTCGGGTCGGTCAATATTCCTCAGGAGGCGTTTATCGAGGTCCTGAAGGCCTGATTCGCCAACTCAGCACGCTCGTCACTCAATATGTCCAAAACCCAAAACCGCGATCCGAAAACGGTGTCGAACCCTCGCCCCGGCGTTTCTCAGCCGACGGTTTCTTCCAAACCGCCACCGGCGTCGTCGGGCTCGCTGCTGCAGTGGTTTCTCTCCGGCACGGTCAGGCATGCGACAGCGATGGTCAAGCACGTTCGCAAGCTGCTCAATCACCAACGCGATATTCTCTCTCCCCAAGCCATTTCTGCGGTGCAGGCCGGCATGGCCGAACTCCAAGCGGCCATCGGCGGCGAGGCAGATAAGGCTGCCCTGGAGAAGCAAATGGAAAAGCTTGAGCAAGTAGCGAACAAATGGCTCAAACCCTACCCGAACGCGGCCTGGCGCGAAAACATCGAAGTTTTATTGGTGGCCCTGACGGTGGCGATGGGCATACGCACTTTTTTTCTGCAGCCATTCAAAATTCCGACCGGTTCGATGCAACCGACTCTTTTTGGAGTTACGTCCGTGCCGGATTTTACCCGGGGCTTCGATGCATCCATGGAAGCCAAACGCGATGGGTTGGTTATCCCGACGGGGTGGCAGCGCATACGCGAATGGTTTGAAGGCATCTCCTACATTCACATTGTGGCCGAGAGCGACGGCGAGCTGAAAGCGATCGATCCTCCCACCCGGCTGCTGATTTTTAACCTGTGGCAAACCCTGGTCGTGGGCGATAAATCGTACACCATTTGGTTCCCGCCTGATTACGGCCAACCGCGCCTCCAGGACCGAGCCGGCTTGCACCTGGGCCAGCAGTTCCATAAGGGCGAGGACATCGTCAAAATGGAGGTCGCGGCGGGCGATCACCTGTTTGTAGATCGATTAAGCTATAATTTCCGCACGCCCGACCGTGGCGAAATCATTGTCTTCGAGACCAAAGGTATCCAGGGTCTGCCGCAAGACCAATTCTATATCAAGCGCATGGTGGCCATGGGCAACGAAAGGGTGCAAATCGGCGACGATCGCCACCTGATCATTAATGGAAAGCGCTTGGATGCCTCGACGCCGCACTTTGAAAAAGTCTATAGTTTTGACCCGCGCCAGCCTCCTCGCGAAAGCCAATATTCGGGGCATGTAAACGAGAAAGTGGTCCGAGAGTACTATCCCAATATGTACATTCCGCTGGCTCCGCTTTTTCCCGATGCTTCGGCCACGTTCACTGTGCGACCGGATCATTACATAGTTATGGGCGATAACACCATGAACAGCCTGGATTCGCGCACGTGGGGCGATTTCCCCTCCAGCAATGTGATTGGCAAATCCTTCTTCGTTTATTGGCCAATTACCGACCGGTTTGGGTGGGGATACCACCGGTAAGTGGATGGCTTCAAACTTCCAACATTCAACGTCCAACTTCCAATATTGAAGGCCGAACGCTCGTGGGAATGGAGATCTCCGTTTACCAAGCGCCGGGAGACGTGCCCAGCGCTTGGACTTCGATGTTGGATGTTGGACGTTGAATGTTGGAAGTTGAGGTTCCGACTTTTAAGGACTCTAGTGGCATTAGGCTGCCAGTCGGCGCTACCTGTTGGCGAGAGCAGGGCAGGGGAGTGCTCCGCCTACGGGGCTCCACCATGAAAACAGTACAAAGCCCGCTCGGTTCGCAGATAGAGCCGGCCGCCATTCAGACATGGCGTAGCATAGATTTTCTCATGAAAATCGCGCGAAGAAATGACGCGCCAATCGCGCTGGGACGCGACGATGCTGACCGTGCCGGGTTCGCTGGCGAAATAGACTCGTCCATCACCGGCGACCGGAGAGGCAAAGTAATTTCCAAAGCCTGGAACTCGTTCCTCCTGCAGGAGCTCGCCGGAAGCTGCATCCAGCTTCGTGACAATGCCGCCTTCCTTGACGACCCAGAGAATGCCGTGATCCAACACGGGCGTAGCGACGTAGGGCGCGCCCCGGCTATGTTTCCACACCACCGCCTGCTCATTCAGTTCGCCATTACCGTTGGGCTTGATAGCTAAAACCGCATTTTGCGCGCGGCTGAAAACCTCGGCATGCTTGTTCCACTCGTGTTCGTCCAGCATGCCGTCCTGATCCAGGTCCATCCGGTAAAACCTGTCTAAGACCTCATGGTCGTCGATCTCGCTTTTGGATAGTTTCCCGTCGTGGTTGGCGTCCCATTTCGCCAAAGCCGTTTCCCATGAAACCAAAGTAACCCGCTTGCTGGCATCGCCGCCCGGCGACCAGGAAGCCATGAAGACCATCGGTCCCGAAGGCACCGGGGTGGGAATAACGATTCGCGCGAGCCCGTTAACCCACCAAAACGGTTGGCCATTCGCAGGATTGTACGCGGTCAGCCGCAAAGCGCCGGCGGCCAGCAGTTCCAGGCGGCCTTCATGCACCCAGACCGCAGGCGTCGAATAACTGCGGACCGCGTCCGGTCGACTGGTTCGCCACAGCCGATGCCCCGTAGCGCGATCGAATGCGGCCAGGAAACTATCGGTGTCATGGTCCTCGTTGATGATGACTTTATCCTCCACGAGGATTGGGGAGCTGCCCGCCCCGTATTCATCGCGGAAAGGGCCCATCTTCTGCTCCCAGATCTTTCGCCCGTCCAGATCAT